>Ga0105058_1000117_pt1 | contig 9727 bp, 11 predicted proteins | sample GWRWN1_20_30_FD_90072 | JGI IMG/M metagenome (GOLD analysis project Ga0105058, IMG submission 90072) | Riverbed sediment microbial communities from areas with no vegetation in Columbia River, Washington, USA - GW-RW N1_20_30 | ecosystem: Environmental > Aquatic > Freshwater > River > Sediment ... | reverse complement strand
GATCTCGCCAACCTCGTCAACGAGGCGGCGCTGCTGGCCGCGCGGCGCAACCACGATGTTGTCGGGGAATCCGACTTCACCGATGCGCTCGAGCGGATAGTGCTTGGCGCCGAGCGGCAGCTGATGATGAGCCCGGAAGACCGACGCCGGACCGCCTATCACGAAGGCGGCCACGCGCTCGTTGGCATGCTCACCGAGGGCGCCGATCCGGTGCGTAAGGTCTCCATCATCCCGCGGGGCCTGGCTCTCGGCGTCACGTTCGCCGCGCCTGAGGGCGATCGTTTCAACTATCGCGGGCCGGAGGTCGAAGCGAAAATCAGGGTTGCGCTGGGCGGGCGCGCCGCGGAGGAGGTCGTGTTCGGGGAGACGAGCACCGGCGCGGAGTCGGACATCCAGCAGCTCACCGAAATCGCCCGCCAGATGGTCGGTCGCTGGGGCATGAGCTCGGCGATCGGCCCGGTCGCGGTGATTCCGCGCGACAGCGCGGGGCCGTTCCTTCCTGGCGCAGCCGAGGTTTCGCCTGATACCCAGAAACTCGTCGATGAGGAGGTGCGCCGCATCGTCGAGGCAGCGCAGAAACAGGTCGTTGCGTTGCTCAAGAAGAACCGCAGCAAGCTCGACTCGCTTGCGACCGCACTCCTAGAGCACGAGACCCTCGACGAGGAAGATGCTTATGCGGCCGCAGGCGTCCCGCGAACCTCGACGCCGAGTCCCGACTCGTACGCGGCCGCTGCTCGGTCGCGGACCGACGGGTAGACGCTGATCAGCCCGAGCGGCCGCTCAGACGTTGACGCTCGACATGTCCGCGTACCGCTCCCCTCAGTCACTCCTCGATGCAGGCCAGGTCGCCGGCGCTGAGCTCTCTTGCGTCGTTCCAGCTCGTCCCTCCTGGCAGGATCAGGCCCGGTGGCGGTCGTACCTTTCCTGCTCCTCCGCCGTCCGCTCGGCAGTGGGAAGCGCTTCGAGCCGCTCGTCCGGGATCTGTCGGCCGCTCTCGACCGAAAGGCCGTACGTGCCGGCGGCGAGTCGCGCCTCGGCGCGCTCGACGGCCGAGAGGGCCTCCCGCAGCTGCTCCGCAAGGCCCTCGTCCAGCTCGTTCTCGTAAAGATCCGAGGCCTGGTCGGCAGGCTCGTCCTGGTCGGCGAGCTCTCCCACGTCCTCGTGACGGAGGCCGGGGAGAATGCTCTCGATGCGAGCACGCTCGGCGGCCAGCAGCTCCCTGGCGCGGTCGGGTTCCATGAGTTCGATCCTATCCCCGGACCGCGAGCCTAGGCTGCCTGCGCCAGGTCCAGCTCCTCGGCGAGTCGCACGAACGCGGCCTCTTCGAGCTGGCGGATCCGCTCCCGGCTGAGGCCGAGCTCCTTGCTGATCGCCTCGAGAGAGGCGGGCTCGCCGTCGAAGCCGAAGCGAAGCTCGAGCACCCGCCGCTCAGGCTCCGCAAGCGCGGCTAGAGCGCGGCGAACCTCCTGTCGCTGCAGTGACGCCACCGCCTCCGCGGCCGGATCGCCGGCGCTCGGGTCGCTGAAGAGCTCGCCGAGCTCGCCGTCGCCCTCCGAGCCGACGCGCTGGTTCAGCGAAACCGGCGCCTCCGCGGCGTCGAGAGCCTCGTCGACGTGCTGCAGGGAGAGGGCTGCCGCTTCCGCGAGCTCCTGTCGCGTTGGCTCGCGCCCGAGCTCGGTCCGGAGCAGGCGGCCGGCGCGCGAGATCTTCGCCCGCCGCTCGTTGACGTGCGTCGGCACCCGGATCGTCGCCGACTGACCCGAAAGCGCGCGCTGGCACGCCTGTCGGATCCACCACGTGGCGTACGTCGAGAACTTGAAGCCGCGACGCCAGTCGAACTTCTCGACGGCGCGGTTGAGCCCGATCACGCCCTCCTGGATCAGGTCGAGCAGCGGCAGGTCATGCCCCTGATAGCGCTTGGCGATCGAGATGACCAGGCGCAGATTCGAGTTGATCATCCTCTCTTTCGCCGCTGCGTCTCCGAGCTCGACACGCTTGGCGAGCGCAACCTCTTCTGCCGCAGTAAGCAGGGGATAGCGGCCCGCCCTGTTCATGAACAGCGCCAAGCCGTCGGTCGTCGCAACCTCGGTGGCCCGAGTCGGGGCCGGCTCGATCGGCTCGACGATCTCGACGTCGCGCTCGTCGAGCTCTTGGCGAAGGGCGGCAAGCTCCTCGTCCTCGAGATCGTGCTCGAGCGCGAACGCGTCGAGCGATCCTTCTTCAATTGTTCCGCGCTCCTCGGCTTCGTCGAGGAAGGTGCGGTGAGGTACTTCAAGAACGTTGGTCAGGTTCCTCACTTCTTTCTCCGGATCTGGGGTCAAGCTGCGAGCTGGCGGCGCCGCTCGAAGCGCTCGATACGGCTGCCGCTCTGCATGGCCCGCTCGATCCCCGTGTAGGCGGGGTGGCAGTTGGAGCAGACGTCGACGACGATCTCGCTCCGCGTCGAACGGGTCGTGAACGTGTTGCCGCACGACGTGCAGCGGACGGTCGTGGGCGTGAGCCCGGGATGGACATGCTTCAAAGGGATTCCTCCTTCGTGTTTGCGGCGGCCCCGGAACCGACAGGCAGCAGCCCGCCGACAGCGCCCCCGCACTAAGTAAAACGCTTACCGGCCCGCGCCCATTCCCTTTGACCGAGCCACTTGAAATGGACGGCGCCGTCCTCCTTGCCGCCGGTCAGGCGAGAAGTCGATAGACGAAGAACCCGATCGCCACCCAAGCGGCGACTGCGAACGGAGCGAGGACGACAAGGAGAGCTCCCAGCTTGCTACTCGTCTCAGCCTGGGTCTCTCGCGCGGCCTCTTCTTCACGCGCCTCGGGAAGAGCACTGCCGGGAGCGGATTCGGCTTCGACAAGAGGTTGTCGGAAGATCAAGAACCGCTCCATATCTTGATTGTGAGGGCCGACCAGGACGCCGGTGCTCATTCCGGTTACCCCTGCGGCCACGCTGTAAGAAATTGTAAACGCCGCTCGTGCGAATGGGAACAGCATCTGTGTGAATCGGTGGCGAACGATCGGTGGAAACCGAGTAGCGTCCGCGGCTACCCCGCCGGACGATCGACCTCTTGCTCCGCCAAGCCCCCCTAGGGCGGGGGCGGGGGCAGCGTTGTCGTCACCTCGATGACGACGGTCTCCGTCACCACGACTGTCTCCGACTGGGTGACGACGTTCGTCACTACTTCGGTCACCGGCTGAACCTGCGTGACAACCTGGGTCTCCGTCGTCTTGCGAACTTGTGTGATCGCCGGGCCGGCCACCGCCACCTGCATGGTTCTCGTGCCGCCTGGGCCCGTAATGGTGCGAAGGACCCGCACAGGCACGCGCCTTATCTTCCCGTGCTTCGTCTTCGTCACCACGAAGGTAGTTGTGCCACCGGGGCCGGTGACCGTTTCGGTGCGAAGCGTTCGGCTCGCGCGAAGCACCTGGCCGCCGAGGTCTTCTCCGGGCGCGACAGCATAGGCCAACGTCAGCCCGAGCACTCCTGCGGCGAGCATGACGAGCGACAAGATGAGGGATCGGGTCGGCAACCCTCGCAGCGGGTAGACGACGCGGCGGGCGACCGCGGGGGTGAGAGCTCGGAAGGCCCAGACGGAGCGAGCCACGAGCGCGGCGCCGGCCAGGCGACGATCGACGAAGTTCGAGGACGAGCTTCTCTCGGGCGCTCGACGGATCGCCTCGGCGAGCTGGCCGCTATCCATCTTCGAACGCCCGGGCACGCCGAGCCGCCTCGCTTCGTCGTAGAGCTCGGCCTTCGTCATGCGGCGCACATCCCGCCGGGAGTGGCGCCGTCGCCCGGCGATCGAGAGGAGCCCGCCGAGGCGGGCGCTCGTCGTGCTCCACGCTTCAGCCGCGCGCGCAAATGTGGACCGCGCCCCTGTTCGGGACTGTGGATCCGTCCGCTTGACCCCTCGCCGCAACACCTTCGCTCCCTCCGCGTCTCTCCCACGCCATTGGGAGAACTCATCGGGGGCGCAGTATACGGCCGCTGTGCCTTGAAGTCTCTCGGGTCGCCTGCGGGGCAACCCTCAAGTTCTACTTGACTTCTGTGAGGCGTTGAAATGCTCGGGCGAAACGCTCTTCGAGAGGGGGCTTCACTGGTTAACTCTAAAGCTCAGGTTGACCCAGAGATTCGCTGTTACGGCGCCTCGAATGCATCGGGGCGACCTAGGCCGGCCGATCCTGCCCGAGAGAAACGAGGCGAATATTGACAAGTCCGTGAAGGACCTGGTAACACGCATCTGCACTCCGGGTGAGAGCCCACCATCAACACCATAGGGGCGGGGGAAGGACCTGTTGTCAAGCTGGGCATCTGTTTCGCGAGAAGCTGCTAGTGGCGTGAGCGTGCCCAGGCCGGGTCGCTGGGTGACGGTTGCTTTCAGCGTCGCGCTTCTCTGGATCTTCGGTTTCGCGGCGGAAGCCCGAGCGGATGCGCTAGCGGAGGACGCAGGGGCGACCACAGCGGTCGCCGATACGGACACCATGACCGAAGAGGTCGCCTCCACGGACGGAACGGCCACCGACACGACCCCGACGGAGCCCATCGACCCGACCCCGGCGCCGGACCCGGTGGCCACGGATCCGCCCCCGGAGCCCGCGCCGACGCCCGAGCCGATCCCCCCGGTCGTCGAGCCGACCCCGACGCCGGACCCGGTGGCCACGGATCCGCCCCCGGAGCCCGCGCCGACGCCCGAGCCGATCCCCCCGGTCGTCGAGCCGACCCCGACGACGGAAACGCCGCCCGACATTCTGCCTCCGCCGGTTTCCGCGGCGCCGGCCGGCTCAGGCCCCACGGACTCAATCGTGGTGATCGACGGCCCGCTGGCGAATCCTCTGCTCTCCTCGTCGCAGCCCACGACGCTCCCTGCATTCGGCATCAGTTCGGCCGTCACCGACCGTCGGTCCGAATTGACTCCGGCGCCCGAGCCCCCGGGCGACGGACACTCCGCTCCCGCAGCTCCCGATCTACCTCAGCTACCGGCGCCCCACAACCCCTCCGCCCCGGCCAATCCGGCGCCCGGCGGCGTTGGAGGCTCCGGCTCGGCGCCGATCGTCGTCTTGGCTGCGCTGTTCGCGCTTGCCTTCGCGGGGCTGCTCGGTGCAGTGCTCCCGGTGAGCGTGGCCGCACTGCGGCCGCCCGATCTGGCGTTTCACCTCAAGCGTCCCGGATAGCGACCTCCCAGTCGTCGGACGTCGCCCGGAGCTGAGCTCCGGGTAGAGGGAAAAGCCGTCAGAGAGGGAGGTCGACGTTGTTGAGTTTCAACGGAACGGATCAAAATGGAAACGGGGCGGCGCCTGCGGGTCCTGCCCCAAGAGCAGAGAACGGCACAGAGGGCGCATCGCTCGCGCTGCTCCCTTCGTCTCGCCAGGTCGTTCGGGCCCACCTTCGTGTCTTTCTCAGGCCCCTTAGACGGCCGAGCCGGGCGCACACCCTGCACAGGGTCGAGGCGCGGCGCCGGACCGTGACCTGGAGCCCGCCCGAAGAGCTTCAGGTCGAGTTGAGCCGGAGCCGGCGGTACGGGCACAGCTTTGTGCTCGTTCGCATTCCCTGCGGGCACGACGTAAATGGAGGTTCGAACGGAAGGGAGGACGTGGCGCGCACGGTTAGCTCGCTCCTCCGACGCGTGGACCGAGTCTGGCCGGGTGGAACGAGCCTCTACCTGCTTCTTCCCGAGTGCGACCGCGCGATGGGCGAGGCGATGCTCGCTCGGATCCGCGAACCCCTGACCAAACTCTTGTCAGAGGACCAGCTGCTCGCGATCTCGTCTGTTTTGTTCCCAGAGGACGGCTTTACCAGCGGGGCGCTCTTCGATGCGCTCGACGCGCGCTCGATCAGTCCCTCGACGAGACCGGCTCCGATGGTGGTGGCGCCCCCGACTCCGGAGGTGCCCCTAGCCTGATCGCGGAGCGACCGGAGCCCGGGACATGCCTACTGCCGAGGTGAGCACCCGCTACCTCATCGCCAAGCGTCTCTTCGACCTGGCCGTCTGCTTCCTGCTTCTGCCGGTCGTCTTGCCGCTGCTTCTTCTTTGCGCTCTTGCCATTCGGCTCGACTCGCCGGGCCCCATTTTCATCGCGCAGGAGCGCACCGGCAGGGACGGCAGTCCTTTCCGGATGCTCAAGTTCCGCACCATGGTGCGGAACGCAGCGGAGCTCAAGGCGGAGCTCGCCCACCTCAACGTCCTTCCCCCTCCCGACTTCAAGATCCCGCAGGACCCGCGCATCACCCGGGTGGGCAAGTTCCTCCGGCAGACGAGCCTCGACGAGCTGCCGCAGCTCCTAAATGTTCTCTGGGGTGATATGTCCCTTGTCGGGCCCCGGCCGACATCCTTCGCCCCGAGCACCTACCAGCTCTGGCATACCCATCGGCTCGAGGTGACGCCGGGCATCACCGGGCTCTGGCAGGTGAAGGGGCGCAACACGACGACCTTCGACGAGCGGCTGCGGCTGGACATCGAATACATCGAGCATCGCTCATTCGGCTTCGATCTCAAGATCCTCCTGCAGACAGTGCCTTCGGTGCTGCGGCGGACGGGGGAGTAGCCATGCCTCCCGATGTGAGAGACCACACGCCGACCCGCCTGGCGCCCGGTGAGCAGACGATCCATCCGGCCGTGAGCGGCGCGCTCGAGGCGCTCGAGCGCTCGAACGTCCACTGGTGCCTTCTGCGCGGCGAGTCCGACCTCGCGTCGCCCGAGGGCGACATCGACCTGCTCGTCGCCCGCGGAGACATGCCGCGTCTGCGCGATGCGCTGGCACCGCTCGGCTACCTTCCGCTCCGCGCCTGGGGCCGCGGATCGCACCGCTTCTTCGTCGCCTACGACGAAGCGAGCGCGCGGCGGGTCAAGCTCGACGTTGTGACGCAGCTCGCCTACGGTCGCTACCAGGAGCTTCCGACCGCCGCTGCCGCAGGCTGCCTGGCTCGCCGCCGCCACGTCGGAGGCCTCGCGCTTCTCTCGCCCGGCGACGCCTTCTGGGCCCTGATCCTTCACTGCATGCTCGACCGCGAGGCCTTCTCCGTGGCTCACCGGGGGCGTTTGCTCGAGCTCGCCGGCGAGGCGGACTGCGACACTGAGCTCGGCAAGATCGCCGACGCCGCGTTTGCCGAGGGTTGGGGGGCGGCGACCCTCCTCGAGCTCGTCCAGGCAGAGGACTGGACGGCTTTGACGACGATCGCGAAGGACGGTCGTGCGACTTGGGCCGACGGTCGTCGCCTCGAGCTGCGACTCCGCGTCCTCATGAACCGAGCCTTGCGGCGGGCATCGAGTGTTCTGCCCTTTGGGCGTCGCTAGCGGATGGGCAACCTGTCCCTGAGATCGCCGGCCGTGAGCCCTGGTCTCGACGAGGTCGATTTCGACATCCACGGTCTCGCAGGCATTCGGCTCATCGGCGCGTCCCCGGCCGACGCCGCGGGCGTGAGGCGGCAGCTCGGGCCTCTCGAAGGCGCGCTCCATCGCTACCCGGACATCGTCATCCGTTTCGTCGACCGCTTGAAGACGAGCTCGCGCGTCCGCTTTCTCGGCCTGCACGAGGCGGGTTTCACCGACGACGCATTTCTCATCCTCCGGAGCAAGCACAAGTCGTCTGCGAAGGTCGCGGTCGACTTCACGGAGATCGGCGCGCAGACCCGGATTGTGTGCGAGCGGGGGCTTCGCGCAGTCCCGCTCCTCATCCCGATCCTCAATCTGTCGCTTCTCGCCCGGGGCGTCCTTCCCCTACACGCCTCCGCCTTCGTGCACGAGGGCACAGGCGTCGTCGCCACCGGATGGTCGAAGGGCGGGAAGACGGAGGCCCTTCTCGCGTTCGCGGCACGCGGCGCCCAATACGTCGGTGACGAGTGGGTGTACGTGTCGAGGGACGGCACGCACGTCTCGGGGATACCCGAACCGATCAGGATCTGGCACTGGCAGCTCGACCAGCTCCCGGAGTATGCGGCGCTCATCAGCAAGAGGGAGCACGCCCGGCTCCGGGCGATCGAGCTCCTCCTGAGGCGGGAGGAGGCGCTGCGGCGCGCCGGGGGCGGCAGGCTCGCGGCGCTACTCGAGCGCCAGCTCCATGTTGACGTCGACCCCCAGCGACTGTTCGGCAGCCTCGGTGAGCTGACCGCTCCGTTCGACCGGCTCTTTCTCCTCGTGAGCCACGACGCATCCGAATTGACGGTGGAGCCGATCGATCCGCTCGAGGTGGGGCGGCGGATGGTCTTCTCGCTCCAGCACGAGCGGCTCGACTTCATGGCGTCCTACCTCAAGTCCAGGTTCGCCTTTCCGGACGCGGTCAGCTCGGTTGTCGAAGGGGCGGAGGAGCTCCAGCGGAAAGTGCTCGCGGAGGCGTTCGCAGGCAAGCCCGCCTACGTCGTCCACCACCCGTACCCGTTTTCGCTAGCCGCCCTCTTCAAGGCGATGAGCCGCCATTGCTAAATCAAGAACAAGAATTGCTCCGGGACAACGACGCGCTGCTCCAGGCCTCTCGACGCCTGGACTGGCGCTTCCTCCTGCCGGAGCCGGAGCTCGGCCGGGTTGCCTGCGTAGGGGTCGACGACCCCAACCTCGTCGAATCGCTCCGGCTCTTCGGCAGCGAGGCGACCGTGCTCGAAGCCGGCGGGCCGTGGGAGGAGCTCGCGCCGCACGATGTCGTCGTGCTGCGCAATCCGGGGGGAGCGGAGCTCGCGGCCGCCGTGCCCCTCTTGCGTCCGGGCGGCTGGATGTACGTCGAGGTCGACGGCGCGGGCGGTCGTCGGCTCCCCGAGGGCCGGCGAACGGCGCGCGGCTATGCGGCGGCCCTTCGCACGCTCGGCCTCGTCGAGGTGCAGGGGCACCTCCACTGGCCGGACTTCAGCTCGTGCGGAGTGATTGTCCCTCTTGGGGACGCGCTCGCCGTCCGCTTGGCCCTCGCTCGACGGCGCCAAAATGGCATTGCGCGGCTCGTCGGACGGCTGGCGCCACTCCTTGCTGCCTGCAGCCTCCTCGAGGTCGTGGCCCCTTCCGCGAGCGTCCTCGCCCGGCGCCCGGCAAGGGCGGGGGAGGAGGGGAGGGCCTGAACGCGCTCCTCACATTTCTCGCCGGGCATAGCGATGTGGCAGCGTTCGGGCCGCTGGGACGTATCGAACGGGCGTCCTGCATCCTCCTTACGCCTCGCTTTCGAACATCGCGACACGTCGTTGGGCTGATCGTCCCGGAAGGAGCGGTTGAGCCGAAGCTCGTCGTCAAGATGCCGCGCGTCCCGGGCGACAGCGGCGGACTCGCGCGCGAGGCGGCCGTCCTGAAGGCCGTTCAGGAGGCTTGGCCCGACATCTCGGAAACGGTCCCGCGAATTGTCGCGTTCGAGGAAGGACACCGCGCAGTCCTCGTCGAGACCGCGCTCGCGGGGCGCCTGCTGGGACCGGCATTGCTCCGTCGAGAGCCGACCCGATACATCGACGCAGTCGTCGCCTGGCTGATCGGGCTGGCTGCGACTCGTCGGAACGGCAGTGAGCCCGGCTGGTACGAGCGCCTGCTCGAGCGACCGCTCAACGACCTCGCAGAGTCGCTTCCCTTGCCCGTCGACGAGGTCGATCTCGTCAAGCGAACGCTCGAGCTCGTCGAGCCGCTTCGAGAAGCGGAGCTCCCCGAGGTGGTCGAACATGGCGATCTCTCCCACCCGAATCTCATCTGGACCGGCGAGAATCATGTCGGCGTCGTCGACTGGGAGCTCGCCGAAGAGCACGGCCTCCCGCTCCATGACCTCGCCTACTT
>Ga0105058_1000112_pt1 | contig 9900 bp, 10 predicted proteins | sample GWRWN1_20_30_FD_90072 | JGI IMG/M metagenome (GOLD analysis project Ga0105058, IMG submission 90072) | Riverbed sediment microbial communities from areas with no vegetation in Columbia River, Washington, USA - GW-RW N1_20_30 | ecosystem: Environmental > Aquatic > Freshwater > River > Sediment ... | reverse complement strand
TTCGTCCTGGGCGAAAGTATGAATCGCGATGGAATGTTTCCGAAGTAATTCTTCGATTGGTTTTACGGGACAGTTTCCGACCCGCAACCAGATGAATTTCGGTGGGCTCCCGTAAAGTAGACTTCGCGCCTGAAAGTCGGAGTCCTTCGACACAATCACGAAATCATGAGTTTTGGCATACTCCCAGATTTGGGTGTCGGTCGCATCGCGCATGTCGATCTCGCGCACATTCGCGCACATGGAGGCTTTCAGGGTAGATGCCGGTTAGAACTCGAGGCAGGCGCGGCGATAGATTTTGGTCGAACAGGAGCTTCATCCAGGGAGAGTTGCCAGCTTACGCTCCCGGTCCGCAGCAAACGCCAGGCACGCGCGAATATCCTCCGCGGTAAGATCCGGGAACTCGGCGAGCAACTCTTCTTGAGTCATGCCGCCGGCCAGATATTCCAAGACGTCGGTAACCGTCATCCTCGTACCGCGGATGCAAGGCTTACCGCTCCGTTTGTCCGGCTCAATAGTTATAATTTTCTGATAATCCATGGCGCGATTATATCACAATCCACTGCCGCCGGAGAACAGCCCGGAAGAACCCACAGTGTATCAGTCTTCCGCGCGCACCGATTGCTAGCCCTCGCAAAGAAATGTTGGTTACGTCGAAGGGGCGGCTGTTTTTTTTAATTCAAAGGCTTTCGCCAACAGCTCGTAGGAGCGATGGCGCGGCGTCGGATCGTAAGTCCATGTGACCACTACTAGCTCGCCGAGATCTAAACTTTTCGCGAGTGCTTTTAGTCGCGCGGCCACCTGCTCTGCAGAACCGACAATTGCCTTGCGGCGCAACTTCTCGGCAGTCGCCATCTCGGCGGGAGAATACGGGCGCTTGGCTTCCTCGGGCGGCATGAGCGGCAGACGGATGCCTTGTCTACGATCGACGATTGAGCGTTCGCGGGTTTTGAACTGGTGCAATGCTTCTTCTTCCGTGTCGGCCGCCAGCGCCCAGACGCAAATCGTCGCGATCGGCTTGGGATTGATTTCGCTGGGGCGATAGTTCTTGCGGTAAAGGTCCAACGCCTGCTCCACGCCGGTGCCCTCGCTGAAAAAATATGCGAACGCGTAGGGCAAGCCAAAATGGGCGGCGAGTTGAGCGCCGTAGTCTGAGCTGCCGAGAATCCATAATTCCGGGCTACTCGGCCCCGTCGGTTGGGCAACGACTCTATGGAAGGGGTGCCCTTCAGGCAGCGGAGTCCCCGACACCCAGTGTCGCAGCTCCTGTACTTGCCGGGGAAATTGGTCAAGTACGTTCTGGGGATTTGGATTGAGGGCGTATGACGTCATCTGGTCCGATCCTGGGGCACGACCGATTCCCAGGTCGATTCGGCCCGGGGCAATGGCCTCTAGGACGCGGAACTGCTCGGCAACCTTCAGTGCCGAATAGTGCGGCAGCATGACGCCCGCGCTGCCGACGCGGATACGAGGCGTGGTGGCCGCGATCGCAGACATGAGCACTTCGGGTGCGGTGCCAACGATACTGCCGGAGTTGTGGTGCTCCGAGACCCAGTAGCGATGATAACCCAGCGCCTCGCAGTGCCGAGCGAGCTCGAGGGTCTCACGGATCGCAGCGTCCTGCGCTCTACCCTTGGACGCCGTCGATTGATCGAGTACTGACAATCTCATGGGTGCCTGCTTTCGGAGTACTTATTGTTCTCTACCAGGGCTGAACTAGCGCTGGCAATGGCTGATAGCCAGGAAGGTCATCGGGGCAATTCATGGGGTCTAACGTCTATGTCTTGACCTCGAACGGTTTAAGGATCAAGAGTGTCAAGCAAAGGATTTTTGACACATCACTCTAATACTCCAGTCCTTATGAGTGACCCCCTTGTTGTTTCATAAAGGCTTCTAACCGCTTCTGGAGTTCCTCGGGCGAGAGGTCTTCTTTGTGCGTCGAAATCGTCCACACATGGCCGAAGGGATCTTCCACCGTCCCGGACCGGTCACCGTAGAATTGGTCCTGCACGGGCCGGAGCGCCTTCGCGCCTGCGGCGACCGCCCGATTGAAACAAGCATCCACGTCTTGCACATAGAGATGAAGGCTCACGGCGGTTCCTCCAATCGATTGCGGGCTACGATAGCCCATGTCCGGGAACTCGTCCGCCAGCATGATGGCCGAGCCATCGATTTCGATTTCGGCGTGCCCGACGGTGCCGTTCGGCCCGTCCATCCGCATGCGCTGCGCAGCACCGAACACTTTCTTATAGAAGTCGATCGCACGATCAGCCCCTTTGACAATCAAGTAAGGGGTTACGCTGTGATAGCCATCGGGAATTGCTTTCGTCGCCATGATTGCACCTCCTTACAGTAACCGTACCGCTGAAAAAAACCCGGCTCAATACCGCTAGTGTTAAAAGTTTGCGCAGAAGGGTCCACCATCGACGAGATCAGCGCACAATCTTCATACCCAACTCCTATTTCGCCATGCCGAGTGTCTCAGCGATTTCCATGTCCACCCTCCAGGTTGGCTTCTGTACCGCCGGCCGGGATTGCTGGAGCTTGCAGATCGACGCTCGTTTGCTGTAGATTGCCGGCATGGAAACCAACGGCAAATTCGAAGTAGACGTGCGCGATGTCGAGTATCAGTCCCTGGCAGGCAAGCCCTGGCTGGCTCGCATCTATCAACCCAAAGGAACAGGACCCTTTCCGACCATCGTTGACGTGCACGGCGGTGCATGGCACAACGGCGACCGGACTAATAATGCCGGCATCGACGAAGCGCTGGCGGCCAAGGGCATTCTAGTGGCCGCTCTCGATTTCCGGCAGCCGCCGGAGGCGGGCTATCCCGCTTCGATCTGCGACATCAATCTCGCGGTTCGCTGGCTCAAGAGGCATGCGGCCGAGTTCAACGGAACGACCGCTGTAGGAGCCTTCGGGAATTCCAGCGGCGGGCACCAAGTCGTCCTTAGCGCGCTTCGACCGCGGCACGCAAGTTATTCGGCGCTGCCGCTGCCAAACCATCCTGAGATCGATGCCAGCCTCGCCTACGTGATTGCGGGCTGGCCTGTGATCGATCCGCTGTATCGCTTCCGCTACGCCAAAGAGATCAACAACCAGGAACACATCAAGGCCCATATAGACTACTGGCGGACAGAAGAAGCCATGGCCGAAGGCAGCCCGCAGACGATTATCGAGCAGGACGAGCAAATCGATTTGCCGCCCCTACTCATGATGCTGAAGGCGAACGACCGCAACCATCCGCTGGAAATGCAGGAGCGCTTCATCGCGTCCTATCGCAAACGCGGCGGAGCGATCGAGGTGCACACGTTCGATGGCCTGCCGGAGCACCGAATGGTCCCGTCGCCTACCCAGCCGGAAACGATGCGTGCCATCGACACCATCACCATATTTATTCGGCGGCAAACCGAATAGAAATCACGTTCGATAAGTTCAACGTTCCGAGTTCAAGGTTTAAGGAAAAAAAGAAGCTACACTCAGAAAGTATCGTCGCAGAAAATTGGCGTGCTGGCATCTTGGATAATCGGTGACGCTTCAGTCTCAGGAGGCGGGATGGAACGACATTCGATTATTCCAAGCTAATTTTAACCGCACTCGATCAGGAGCTTTCCTGGCTCGCTTATAAAGCTGGAACTCCAACCACTACTCTAGGCAATCTGTGCTTTTTAGGAAGAAATTAGCCGGTATCTCCTTGCTTACTCAACCGAAAAGCCTTAGCATAACGTAGTTACCTTTCCGCGCGTTTCCCAAACGCGATCAGGTTAAGCAGGTCAATTCAATTCAATGAGGAGGGTTCAAATGTACAGGATTTTGTGCGACAGGTCGCCAGCTCGCGAACTCGGCTCGGGCCTGACGTGGCTTAAGAAGGACGGCCGGATAGTAGAGTTCTCCACCATGGAAGAAGCCGGGGCGAAGGCGAAGGAGTTGAATGAGGGTGTCACCGTGGCCAAAGTAAAGTACACGGCGAAAGCATATGACGTGGGAGGAGACGAGTAATCGATTAAGGCAAATTTATTCGGAACTCCTACGAGTCGCGGCACTTCCGCAATAATGGCTCACGGAGCACCGCTATTCGTAGACGGCAGAATCCACGCTCCTGTTATCTTCTTCTTCCCTGCGAGGGTCTAAAGAAGGACGGCTTGTATTCATCCTTAGCTCCACCGGCCTTTTTCAGCATCCTCGCAACTCTTCTCCCCATGACGTCTACGACATAGTTAGATAGCAAATGGTCGCGGGTACTCTTGATCTTTTGCCGCACCGCATTCTTGCGCACCGCATTTTGCCCGGCCATTCGCAAGTCGTCAGTCAGTATGGAAACAATTCCTTCCCGCCCGCGTGATGACAGCCGAAGAGAGAACCTCCCTTCTTGAGTCTGGTCCACTAAGCTGTACTCAAGCTTCTTGTCTATGCTGCGGATAATACCTCTTAATACCTCTGCGGTCTGTTTAACCACTTCACGGTCAGTCATGGAACCTCCCTTGTTTACGGCCCAATAAAAAGCCTCCACGGTTACCGAATGTCCTCGGAGCCTGACGAACTTGGATCAAGAACAACTCTGTTACGGCGCGCCTAACAGATTCGGCACAAGCCAACTCGTTTTGTGCGAGAAAAGAGGGGCAACCCGACCTATTGCCCCCAGGTGATTAGCTACAAAACGGAAAGACTACCAGCGATTACGTCCGCCGTCGCGGCCTCCGCCACCGCCGTCACGCCGCGCCATAGGCTTGGCTTCATTCACGGTCAGGGTGCGCCCGTCGAGCTGGGTGCCGTTCAGCGACTCGATGGCCTTTTGGGCCTCCTTACTCGAACTCATCTCTACGAAGCCAAAGCCCCGCGACTGTCCTGTAAACTTATCCGAGATCACGTTGGCCGATTCGACGGTTCCGTGCAATGAAAAGATTTCCTGCAGTCGCCCTTCGGTTACTGAATAAGGCAGACCGCCAACATATAATTTATTACCCATGTTCTCCTCCTATGAGAGAATGTTTGTGTCGTTGACCCTGAGAATTAGACTGCTAATGGGGCAGAACATGGGAACTCAATTACTGCAACCACGCTCTGGTCGGATTGTCCTTTAGAGATCGTTTCGCAAGGAGAGACGATTTGGAGGCCTTCAACGATTGTGTCTTCCTCTTTCAGAAGGCCCTATACTGAAGTAGGAATTACACTGTATGTGTTAATCGAGATGCTGTCAACCGCTAACGCGATTTTTGTGGTAGTTCGTAAGCCCACGTGGCGAAACAAAACTATCAGTGCAAGGCGCTTACCTTCACTCGATCCCGAATTATTCTAACTGGCCGCTAGTGTGGTGTTCGCGAAATCCGTCGAATAATTCGAGCGTCATTCCGGACAAGCTGGCGATAGCTAGTGAGAGCCGGAATCCAGATGTAAGGGCGGGTTTGAAACCCGCCCCTACCAGATTCCCGCTTTCACGGGTATGACGGTGGGTGCTTGCTGATTTATTTTGCGAACTTTAGTTCCAAGTTGGAACTTGACCGGCGATTTGTTAGTCTCCGCGGAGAATTTCTAGCGGGAACTTCTTATGAGATTTCTATCGCACCTGTTTGACAACAACCGCAAGTGGGCGGCCGAAATCAAGCGCAGGGATCCGGAATATTTCGAACGTTTGAGCAAGATCCAAAAACCGGAATATCTCTGGATCGGCTGCGCCGATAGCCGCGTGCCGGCCAACGAGATCGTCGGTCTCGCGCCCGGCGAGCTTTTCGTGCACCGTAACATCGCCAATATCGTGCCGCCGTTCGACACCAACGTTCATTCTGTGCTGCAATATGCGGTCGCTACTCTTCATGTCAAGCACATCATCGTCTGCGGCCACTACGGTTGCGGCGGGGTGCTCGCCGCGCTGCGAGAATGGTCGGGGCTGCCGCTGGAAAATTGGCTGGCTCATGTGCGGGCCGTTTACCGCGCTCACAAAGACGAGTTGGATGCCGCGCCCGACGAAGACGCACGTTGGCGTCGCTTGTGTGAGCTGAACGTCATGGCCCAAGTCCATGCAGTGCGCGAAGCTGAGATCGTTAAGCAGGCGTGGAGAAAGGACCATCCGGTGGTCGTCCATGGCTGGATCTATGATCTTAGGGAAGGTTTGTTGAGAGACTTAGACTTGAGTTAACTGGACAACACTCTTCGTCGAGCTCCTATGGCTGACCACCTGCTTTGGAGGCCTGAACCGGTCGACCATCAATCCCCACCATCCAGTTACGTTCGGGGGCGTGGCATTTTAAGTTCAAACAGTTCCAGCCGTTCAACCGCTTTGCTCCGTTCAAGTCGTTAACAGATCTGAGGACTTGGGGAAACTCTGACGTTTCGAGAATTCCTGAAACGTCGAAATGAACTCAGTCGATGAGCGCGCAAACGATTGGAGACATACGAGAAAAAAACTCTCAAAGAGTCATCGCCACTCGTTACCTCTTGGTCTATACTCATTCGTATGAAACACGTGATCGATCCTGAAGGCCGGCGGCTGCCGATCAAGCTGGATACGACTTCGAACGGGGAATTCGCGCCGGTTGCGCTCTCGCCGGCCAATCGCGCCGGCAACCTCCTGGCGCATGAGGCGGCGGCGAAGAACGCGAAGGGACTGGGTCTCAGCCGCCGCGATTTCCTGGTTTCGGCTTGCGGCGCGGCGAGCGCGTTGCTGGCGTTCAATGCGGCCAACGCCGCAGCCGGCAAGCGCGGCGGCTTCTTCGAGCTTGAAGCTGAAGCCGCGCTGGAACCGCAGCTCGCCCAGGCGCGGGTCGGCGGCAAAGGTGAGTTTATCTTCGACGTGCAGGGGCACTTCGTCGATCCAACCGGCGCGTGGGTGAAGACCGCGCCGGCAGACGCTTTCAAGTGGTCGCCCAAGGCGGCGTGCGGGCTCGCCGCCAAACCCGGCGCGCGTAGTTACCTCAACTGCCTGGGACCCGAGGAATTCGTGAAAGACGTCTTTCTCGACAGCGATACCGATATGATGGTGCTCTCGTTCGTGCCCTCGCGCCGTGATTCCGAGCCGCTCACGATCCAGGCGGCGGATGCGGTGCGCCGCATCGTCGACCGCATGGAAGGCACGCATCGCCTGCTGCTCCACGGCCGCGTCAACCCGAATCAACCGGGCGATCTCGAGTCAATGGACGAGCTGAAAGAGCGCTGGAAGGTGAGCGCGTGGAAGACCTATACCCAGTGGGGCGTCGACGGCAAAGGGTTCTTCCTGTCGGACGCCATCGGCACGCGCTTCATCGAGAAGGCGCACGCACTCGGCGTGAAGGTGATCTGCGTGCACAAGGGACTGCCCTTCGGCAGGCAGTCCTACGAGCACAGCCAGTGCAGCGACATCGGCGTCGTGGCGAAGCGCTTCCCGGATGTGAGCTTCCTCATCTATCACTCGGGTTTCGTCACCGGCGTCCCCGAGCGCGCGTACACCGGGCGCGGCGCCAGCGACGGTATCGACACCCTCATCCGGTCACTGGTGGAGAACGGCATCAAACCGAACGGCAATGTGTACGCCGAGCTCGGCAGCACCTGGCGCTTCCTCATGCGCGACCCCGACAGCGCGGCGCATGCGCTCGGGAAGCTCATCAAGTACTGCGGCGAGAACAACGTGCTCTGGGGCACCGACTCCATCTGGTACGGCTCGCCACAGGACCAGATCCAGGCGTTTCGCACTTTCCAGATCTCCCCCGAGCTGCGCGCGCAGCACGGTTACCCCGAGATCACCCCGGCGCTACGCGCCAAGATCTTCGGGCTGAACGCGACCCAAGTTTACGCGATCAGCGCCGACGAAGTGAAGAAGCACACCCGTGCCGACCGCGTCGCCGGCGAGCGTCTCGCCTACCGCGAGCACCCCGAGCCGCACTATCTCACCTACGGGCCTAAGACCCGGCGCGAATTCCTGAATCTGCTACGCTGGAACGGCGGGTCGCGCGCTTAGCAGCCTCGCTAGGTTCAAAGTTCAACGTTCCAGGTTCAAGGTTTAAGGAGTAAGCAACCGCGATCGGAGAGCATTGGCCCGCCGAAAAGAGGCGTGCTCGCATCGCGGAGGCTTGCGTTTGCTAAATGAATCACAACCCGTAAAGCGCCCGGGCGTTGTCACTGACTATCTTGTTGGCGACCGAGCCGCTTAACCGCTTGTCGTTCAACACACCGCGAAGCGCCAGTAACTCCGTTGCGCTATCGGCGTGGCCGTAGTCGGTGCCAACGACCAGGTTGTCTTCGCCGGCATGCTCGACGATGTATGGAAGATCATCGCTGGTTTCGCAGCCGACGTAGAAACGGCTCTCGCGCAGCAGTTCCTTCTTATTTAATTCCCTGCCCTGGATGTGGTAGCGCTTGGCGAGATCGGTGAGCACATAGGGCAGCCACTGGGCGCTGACTTCAAGGAAAGCCACTTTCAGTCTTGGGAACCGCTCCGGGATGCCGTCCATGATCATGTTGTGGAACGCGCCCACGAGCACCAACTTGAACTTCGAGAAGGCGATGGTTTCGTATTTGAAGTAGTTGAACAAGATCGGACTTCCCGTGGCGGAGTGAATGCAGATCGGCAAGTCCAATCGGCTTGCCGCATCATAGAGCGGAAAGAAGTAGGAATCGCTCAGCAGCAGATCGCACTCCGATCCGCGAAGAAAAATACCGACCGCGCCGTTCTCCTTTGCGAGCTTTGCTTCGTCATAAATTTTATCCATGCTGAGGAGCGGCAATACCGCGACCCAGCGCAGCCGCTCTTTTGCCTGCCGCCAGATATCCGCCATCCACCGGTTATAGCTGCAGCATAGCGCCAGCTCGATTTCGGGCCGCGGCGTGAGCGGAATAATAAAGATTGTCGGAAAAATGACCTGAATGTCGACGCCAAGCTCGTCCATGTGCTTGAGACGCGCGTGGACATCGCGTAATTCCCGGGAAGTCATCGGCGTGTTCTTACCGACGTTGCGCGATTTAAGCCGCAGGGTGCCGTCGACCAGCCAATACTCATCCGTCGATGAGCCGTCGTTGGGGCCGACGATCTGGGGTCTGAACTTGCGTTCAGCGCCCTCCATGTATTCCCAGGTTTTTTCCGTCTCCAGAACGTGCGCATCGGCGTCGATCCGAAGCATGACCGGAACCTCCGTCTAGAGTTTGTTTTGTGATCGGTTGATGCGATCGGCTGCTCGGTTCATAACACCCGCCGGCCTGCCGCGTCAACAAACGTATCCTCGACACAGCCTGACTCTGTGATACGTATTTTTTTCGGCAGTGACGTGACCTTGATGAGTTACGTCAAGATCGGAAGTGCTAGTAATGCGACGATGCGATCTAGTAGAACCGACCACCCTCGAGGAAGCTTGCGGTCTCATCGCCAATAACGACGATGCGAACGATCCGGAGGGCGCCGCTAGTCACCCCTGCTGAGTCGATGATGAATCAACACTTACGAGCTGGGGGAACTTCGCTAGCATCGCTTCACTAGGCATTGCTTTTAGCCTTAGTCCCAACTCCTGCGAAAGCATGATGGCATTCGCCGGCGCATTGGCGCGGGCGTGATTGTTGAAGAAGGCATATCCCTTCTTGATTTGTGGGGTGCTCGTGGCGACTTTGATCCGCTCCGCAATTTTCTTGATCTCATCACGCGAGTAGCAGTAATCGTAGCGCTCCCACGACTCCTTGGGCCGCCACCACGCCTTTGCATTGCGGCCATGGGCGCGAAAGTAAAATATCTCGCCGATCGGCGCGGTATCCTGGCGGATGGAAGAGGCAAACTTGGGCTCGTCGATAAGGACTCCGCTCGCTCGATTTTCTTCTAACAGCGCTCTGATCTCAGGGCTCTCATTCCAACTGTTATGCCGAAGCTCGACCACCTTGGGATAATCATAGAACGCCTGTAGCGTCCGCTCGACTTTTGCCTTGTTCTCGGGAGTGCAATGGTATCCGGTT
>Ga0105058_1000107_pt1 | contig 10064 bp, 9 predicted proteins | sample GWRWN1_20_30_FD_90072 | JGI IMG/M metagenome (GOLD analysis project Ga0105058, IMG submission 90072) | Riverbed sediment microbial communities from areas with no vegetation in Columbia River, Washington, USA - GW-RW N1_20_30 | ecosystem: Environmental > Aquatic > Freshwater > River > Sediment ... | reverse complement strand
GGATTGACGTAAGTGACACCCCAGGGTCCTACCCCATGTACCTGAACGATCGTCTCCTCTTTCGTCCAGACAAAATGGTTCGTTTTGGGCTGCATGATGGCGATGCTTCCAACCGGCAAGGGTTTGGTTTTTGCCGGATCGAGCTTGTCGCCGACGCCCATATTGATCGTGCCAGAAACCACGGTTACGTGCTCGATGGCCGGATGCCAGTGAGCAGGGATCTTGTAGTCAGCGGGAAGCCTTAGCCGGAACGTAAAGGGAACCGCTTCATTCAGCGGGCCTTCGATGACCGCAAGTTTGGCGCCGGGCGGCAGTGACGGGACATCGACCCACTTAAGATCGCCCGGTGTAACCATGGTATGACCGCCTTGTGCCCAGACAGATGGAACTGCGAAGATACCGAAAATGACGGCCCATGTAATCAGCTTAAGATATTTCATATTTGCCTCCTCGATAAATTCAATGAGTGATCAAACCATCTTGCGCATCTCCTCGATTGAGAAGGCCCGGATAAATTTCAGTTTCACGTTGCCTAACGATTGAACGCTCGCCATGAACTTGTTGATCGGCTCGGGGCCTTCCGCCTCGATGATAATCGCCGCATCATGCGGTCCGCCTGGCGTATAGAAGATGTCTTTGACTTGAATGCCTAGTTTCCTCGCCTCGGCTTTGGCCGCTTCGGCCCGATCGGGCGAGTCTTTGATTGTGCGCCGGCCTTGATCTGTCCAATCTACTAAAATAACTCCCTTAGGCATAAAGCATCCTGTTAATTTATTGGGATCTTCCGGGTTTACTGTGAAAGAAGTATTCACCACAGAGTTCGCAGACAGATAGTTTGGCGTTCCGAGTCCCGAGTCTCGAGTTCAAACCCGAGACCCGAAACCCGAGACGCGAGACCCAAATCTCTGCGCTCTCAGCGCCTCAGCGGTGAGAGCTCTTCTGAGTTGTGGCTGATCGACCTCAAGCTGATCCGCGGTTAGCCAGGGAACAAAAAAGCCAGCGCACCCTGCCGATAAATCGCCGGAGCGGCTGGCTCTAAACTCTCCTTTTCATATCCCCCTCCGAGAAACGTTTCTGTGTTCCTTTGCTTTGGCCTCACATCACACTGGAAGCCTTCTCAATGACGGGGGAGGCTTGCTACGAGCGCACAATTATCATATGCCGAACAGCTGTCAAGGAGATACCAAACTTCATGTCCCACTCGGCGCGATGTTCTTGTTCATGCAAAAGAGATTACCCGGATCCCATTTCGATTTGACCTCAACGAGCCGCTGATAGTTGTTTCCGTAAGCGGCGTGGATGCGCTCGTCGCCTTCCTCTTCTGTGAGGAAGTTGACATAGGTGCCGCCTGTGGAGAAGCGGCGCAGGTCCCGCCAGGCCGCGCGTGCCCAATCGATGTTCGTCTTGTCGTCCTCAGCCTTCTCCCACGAAGCCGCGATGTTGGGGACGTAGCCGACCTCCCGGTTGCCTACGGCGGAGTGGTCATTGGGGAGCCGGTTGAGCGCTCCGTTAACCGGAAAAAGCAGGATCGCTGAATGGGGCGAGGCGATAGTTTCGGCGTGCCTAATCGCCGTGGTGAGTAGCTCGGGTTTAACAGCGGGCAAGTATTCGGATTTCCAGTAGTAGCGGCGACCTTTCGGCTGGGTCGCATCGAGGAGGCTTTGCTGTGAAACATAGGGTCGCCGCTGAATGATGTCGCCTACAGGAGAGCCGAAGGCCTTGATTGGAGCGACCAGCTTTTCGCCCTCGCTTGCCTCCCCTGTGTGGCAGACGAAGAGTGCGACAATGGGTTTGCCGTGGACGTCCTTGGACAACCAGGGTGCCGGCGGGGCCATGCGCAACGCCGCAACGCAGGTGAGTTCCGGCGGCGCCTGCTCGGTGAGGGTGCGGAACATTTCAAGTACCTCACCGGCGAACGCGGCACGCCAGGCGATCGCACCAGCTACTATTTCCGGCCCCACCGCATGGAGCTTATACTCGAAGCCGGTCACGATCCCGAAGTTCCCGCCGCCCCCGCGGAGGCCCCAGAACAGATCGGCATTCTCTTTTTCACTCGCGCGCACCACGCGCCCGTCAGCGGTCACCATCTCCAACGATAAAAGGTTATCGCTGGTCCAGCCAAACCGGCGTGTTAGGTAGCCGAATCCGCCGCCAAGCGTGAGCCCGGCAATGCCCGTGTTCGAGACAAAGCCGAGCACTGCAGCAAGGCCGTGGACTTGAGTCTCGCGATCTACGTCGCCCAGGAGACAGCCGGCTTGGGCGCGGGCCGTGCGCGTGGTCGGGTCCACCCACACGCCGCGCATGCGCGACATATCGAGCATCAATCCTCCCTCGCACACGGCAAGTCCTGAAATGTTGTGACCGCCGCCTTTAATCGACAGTATGAGGCCGTGCTCGCGCGCGAAGTTAACGCACGTTACAACATCGGCAACACCGAGACAGCGCACGATGAGTGCGGGCCGGCGGTCAATCATGGCATTCCAGATGGAGCGCGCATCGTCGTACCCAGCGTCCTCCGCTAGGATCAGCTCACCGCGCAGGCTCTCCTTGAATTTCCGGATGGTCTCTTCTTGCAGAGTGATTTCCCCGTTCGCGCGGGTTTTAACTTGCAGGCCTGACATAACTACCTCCTTTTCTTAACGAGCAAGATTCGAAATCCGAATATCGAAATCCTTGAATCAGAATTACAAATATCTTTGGCGAGAGTTTACGCCTCCGTCCAGTTGACTTTGTACACGCGGACGGCATGATCGAAACCTTTGGGTGTTACGTCGCCTAAATCCGAGAATGGCAACTCTCTGCCTTGCCATTGGTCCAGCACCACCTGATCAACTAGAATCCGGCCTGGTTCAGCGTGCGCACAAAGCCGCGCCGCCAGCTGGACTGCTTTGCCGAACAGGTCACCGTGTTCCTCAATGGGTTCGCCGGCACTCAGACCAATGCGTAAATAGAGCGGCGCTTCCGGGGTTTCTTTGTTATACGCAGCGAACGCCTTCTGGACGGCAATGGCGCACTCGACCGCATCCGGTACGGCGGCAAAGGAGGCCATAATTCCGTCACCCGTGTGCTTGACCTCACGTCCCCGGTGCGCCTTGAGCGAATTGCGCGTTAGCGCATTGTGGATATGAAGCAGATGTAGAGCCTTAGTGTCTCCATGCAGTGTGGTCATCAAGGTCGAATCTTTCAAATCCGTGAACATGATGGCGCGGAAACCCGGGTCAATGGGAATCTCCCCCGCCTTTCCTGGTGATGTATCCATGGGCGCAGGATCCTTGATCCTACCCAGGAAGGCGTCCACCACGTTGGGATCAACCTCAAGAACCTCATTGGGGACTGAGCCGTGAGCTTCGTTATGGGCTTGCTCAATTATTTCTCGATTCGGCGCCTCGATGAGACAAAACGCGGTACAGCGCATCTCATCAAACCAGTAGGTTAGAAACTTGACGGGATATTTGTCTTGAAGCGCCAGATCCTTCTGATGTGCATCTGCCACGGCATGTCGAGTTGCTCCTTCGATGTAGTGGCGATCCATATAAACAGGCATGCTTCATCTCCTCTCGCTAAAGATCGCACCGCCATTCGAGGCTGGCTAACACCAAATGCCCTGTACAGAACGTGGGAAAAGAACGGGATCCGTTCCTCCGGTTTAGCCTCACATCGCACGGGAAGCCTGCTCAATGAGGGGGAGGCTTGTTAGATATCAAATCGAGATGGGCTGTCAAGCAACTACAACAGGGTTTCCCCTCTACTTTTTCCTCGGGTCGTCTTTTGGGTTGACGTAGGTGATGCCCCAGGGTCCGACCCCATTGAACTGAACCACCGTTTCCTCCTTGGTCCAGGCGAAGTGATTGGTCTTCGGTTGCATGATTGCGACACTTCCAGGGTCCAAAGGGGTAGTCTTTTGCGGATCTAGTTCGTCGCCCACACCCATGTTGAAGGTCCCGGATAAGACAGTTACCCGCTCAACTGCCGGGTGCCAGTGCGCCGGGAGTATGTAGTTTTCCGGGAATCTTATTCGGACCGTGAACGGTACCGCTTCGTTCATCGGACCTTCTATAACAGCGATTTTTGCTCCCGGCGGCAAGGATGGGACGTCGGACCACTTGAGCTCGCCGGGAGTAATCATCACGTGCGCGCCATGTTGGGCCCAAGTCATAGGGACGCCCAAACAGAAGCCAATAGCAACTGCAAATATTGCGAGAACATGTTTTCTCATATTACCTCCTCCTGAACTAGCTTTTCGGCAAGAACGCTGTTGAAACGCAGCTTTGATTGTGAATTAAATAACCGGTGAGATCATGGGTAGTCCTTAGGCAAAACTAAAGTTTCTCGAAGATTTCTCTAAGCGCCATACGAGCGGGACATGCAGTCACAAACGGAATTCGTTTTTGAACCGTTTCGCCTGGACGCGATCAACGACCGTTTGTGGCGAGAAGGAAAAGAAATCCGCCTGACGCCCAAAGCCTTCTCCGTGTTGCGCTACCTAGCCGAGCATTCCGACCAACTCATCACTAAGGAAGTCTTGCTAAAGACACTCTGGCCCAATATCGCAGTTACCGACGCGGTGCTGACCGTGTGCATCGGCGAAATCCGCAAGGCGCTCGGAGATAAACCGAACCAGCCCAAATTTATCGAGACCGTCCATCGACGGGGATATCGATTCCTGGCACCCGTTCGCAATGGCCCACAAAACAGTGTGGCAACTACGAAACAAGACATTCGCTTTTGCAGCACCGCTGATGGCGTGCGAATCGCTTATTCGACGATGGGACAGGGCCCGCCCGTCGTCATTCCCCCACAATTGGTGACTCATCTTGAAGCCGATCTGGTTGAGGGGCCGCTTGCCGATGTTTATGAGGCGCTGGCGCGGCGCCATACTTTGGTGCGCTTCGATATGCGCGGCACCGGCCTCTCTGACCGCACTGTCCCTCTGTCTTCGGAACAGCTTTTCGTTCTCGACCTGGAGGCGGTCGTCGATGAATTGGGATTGGACAGGTTCCCGTTGTACGGCCTGTGTGGAGGAGGGCCTTTAGCGCTGCGGTATTACGCGAAGCATCCCAATCGTGTGAGCCAGTTGGTTTTTTACGGAACCAGCCTTGAACCCGTCACCAGCGACCGTAAGAGACAAAACGACATCGCGCTCTCCGTGATGCGAGCCAGTTGGGAAATTGGCTCCAAGATGAGGGTAGAACGATTGATGCCGCATGGCGGAACACGGGAAGATGTCGACAGGCTTGCACGGTGGTTACGGCTCTCGGTATCAAGTGATGTATCGGAAAGATTGATGGAGCTCAGGCAGAAACGAGATGATCTGGCGCCGATCCTCGCCAATGTTTCGGTCCCCACACTGGTTATCCACCGCAGAGGAGATCACGTGCCGTTTTCCGGGGGACGAGAACTCGCCGCCAAAATTCCTGGTGCTCGATTTCTGGCGCTTGAAGGTTACAATCATATTCCGGCGACGCATGAAGAGGCGATGGACCTTGTTAATCCCGTCCTCGACTTCCTGGCAAATGGCGAGCACATCAGGGAAACTTCACCCTTAGGTGTACCCGCCACTTACCTGTTTTTGGACCTCGATGGGTGCGACTCGCTAAAGCGACGGCTCGGCGAGAAATCGGCCCAAAGGCATCTTAGCGGCCACTACGAAGCGATCCGCGCTGCAATCGAGTCGTATAATGGAACTCACGTGAAACAAACTGCCACAGGGATCGGGGCGACATTCCATTCGGCGTCGAGAGCTGTTGGATGCGCGCTCCACATACAACGCGTCATCGCCAAGCGGAACGCTGTCAACCTAAACGATGCCGTGAAGGTTCGCATCGGGCTCGATGCGGGTGAGGCGATCGTTGAGGATAATAATGACTCTTTCGGGGTCTCGACAGAGCGAGCCCGGCAAATCTCCGCATGGGCGGAGGCGGGTCAGGTTTTGGCGTCAGACGTGGTACGGCAGCTCGTCAGCGTGAAGGGCTTCAAGTTCGAGCCCGCGGGCGTGAAGAGACTCAAGGGATTCGACGATGCAGTGGCGTTATACAAGCTCAGCCCCGGATAACCTGACCAGCGCAGGCGATCGCAGCACGGCGGTGATGCCTCTAGTTTTCGGATCTCCAGTGCGGGTCACCGCGGTGGCACCTGTCTGCATGTCCGCACGGGCAAGCATTGAACGTTTTGAACGGTATGCACTGCCGGAACGATGCGCAGGCTTTTGACCGCTTGAACGGCTTGAACCGGGTCTTCCGTTAGCCCGATCGCTTTGGACCGCGGTTACAAGTGCAATCGAATCGGCGAGACGAGCAAGTCAATACTCAGGCACTACTTACTTTTGCTTGGACATCGGCCGTTCTAGCGCCGCTTGGCAACCGCTCCGCCATCCAAGCTTAGCTTGCCACTTACTTAATGAGTCCCTAAACCATCTTACGCATCTCTTTCGATCGAGAAGGCCCGGATAAATTTCATTTTCACGTTGCCTAACGACTGGACGCTCAAAGTGAACCTGTTGATAGGTTCTGGGCCTTCCGCCTCAATGATAATTGCCGCATCATGCGGTCACATGTCGAAGAACTGTCAAGCAGGATCTCCTTCAACTCAAGATCCAACGACACGCGAACGGCCTCCGGGCTTACTGGTCTGGGCTCGTTGTGGTTCCTTCGAATAGACCCGAGCTGCAGGAAGGGACATTCTTAGGTTTGACATAAAAGTTCCTTATCGCATACTCTCTGCCTAAGAATATGGAGCCCAAGCTGTTCTGTCGGTAGCCGCTTGATGTTTTCGAAGAGGGGCTGATACCAGCGCTTGCGAACCTGCGTATGCTGTGCCCGTTGCAGTGGCGTGGCCGATGACGAATGGCAACGGAGACAAACCGATGGCTGAAGCCGAGCTGTTGAACCGAATGTATCACGCGATCCTGGAGTGGTTCGTCGAGCATGGCCGGGCCCCGCACTATGTCGAGCTGGCGCGTCGGCTAGACTTGGCGGCAGAGGAGGCACGCCGGACGCTACGCGAGTTGGTCGATATGGGCTTGCCCGGCGTGTGGCAGCATCCGGGCACAGACTACATCGAATCCTTCGCGCCGTTCGCCAATCTGCCGACGCAGTACTTGATCACGGTTCGCAGACGGCAACGCTGGTACGGCCAGTGAGGCCTTGAGTCGCTGGCAGTCTGCTGGCTGTTCCCCAACCAGGAAGTGCGCATTGATTGTCCCTGTCTTGACTTTGGCGAGCCGATCCGGGTGCGGATGCGGGACGGCGAGTTACTCTCCGTTGACCCGCCAGGCACGGTTGGCCACTCCAACATCCCGTACTGGGGTTGGCGCGAGGATATCGCACGCGCCTGAAGCCAGATGAACCTCTTCCGGTCGGAAGAGCACGTGCGGCGGTGGGTGCTTTTTGACCCGGCAAGCGAGGACGGCATCCGGCCAGTCGTGGAGTTTGCTGCCCTCTTTGGCCTGCCGATGTTTCGGGAGCGCTCCGCGCTCGATTACCTGCAACGGCTACCCGCGCTGCGGCAGGAACGCTTGGCCGCCGCGGAACGCTTCGCCAAGGGCTCACCGTTCTGGGCCGCGCGTCCGCCGTCCTAAATATTCCACCCGGCTCCGGCGCTCGGCTGAGAGGCCACATCCCACCGTGCTCTGGTATGGAAGAGATTGTGTCGCTGGTTAACGGAAGTTAACTAAAAGACGTTTGACTTAGGCTCGATCGCAAATTTCATGCGAGATTTGACAAAGTCGATGGCTTGATTCCGCCCCAAGGATGAAAATTGATCGACACGTTGAAGAAATCTGGCATGATCAGATGGAGGGAGACGACCGAATTCACCGGCGCGCCGGTGCAATGCTGTTAGCCCCCAATGAGCTTAGCCATATAGAACGCATCGATGTAGTGACCGTCAATCCTGAGCGCATGTCTCTTCACTCCCTCTCTCTCGAAGCCAAACTTTTCGTAGAGCCGGATAGCTCGCTCGTTGTTGTAATTGACCATCAACTCAAGGCGATGCAATCCTTTTGATTGCGCCCACCCTTCAAGGGCCTCGAGAAGGGAACGGCCTATGCCACGACCCACCCACGCCTGCAGGACGCCCATGGCGATATAGATCGAGTGAGCCTGGCGGCGGCCGACACCGCGACGGCCCGCAACAAACCCAATGAGTTCTTTGTCCTCTTCGCAAACGAACACAACCCCTGAGTCGGTTTTTGCCCAGTGCTCGAATATCTGGGACTGGTGTTCGACACTCGTAGGCGACTCGCCAGGTTCGAACAGCATGAAGGTGGTCTCTGAGTTGACTCGGTCGAACAACGCCACGAATGCCGGGGCATCTTGAACCTTCGCCTCACGGATGAGCACCCGTCCTCTCCTTTCGGGCTATGATTATCTAGTTCGGTATAGTTCCGGTTTACTTCTGCAAATCACAATTTGAATCACTGCCGTTTGGGTCGTTTCTACAACCGGCACAATGAGTTGTAAAGCCGTCAGCATCACCGCAGTCCGACAAATGCCGAAAGATGTTCCCGTACATCATCCTTGACTTGGCTCCCCGGATCTTCTGTCCAGTTCTTTTGATTTGAATTGGGGCCTGATTTAAGGCAACCGAAGCATCTCACTTGGTCATATATAATTTCGGCGAGAATAAACACGCGCGTCAATTGGATGCGGCGCAAGATTGGTTCGTCGGCGAATTCAGTTCAATTAGAAGATTAACGTCGAAGCTCGGCCATCGCTATTTTAGCGATCGGTCTGAAGCGTGGTGTTAGGCGTCCAACTCACCGGCGCTCTCGTTCAGCACTAGCTGAACAACTAACAACATCTGACCCAACATCGTCGATGATTGGGCAACGACCGAGATACCGATTGAACCGAATACCGTAGCGGCCGCTCTCTACGACGGCCGAAGTGTCAAAGAGCGTTCCTGGAGTCTGGCGTAATGGTGATTGGAAAAGCGGGATAGACTACCCGCTTCGTACCTACGGGATTTCTTTGTCTGAATGGAATGGTGACGCCTAGATCGATTTACATGCGAGCTGTTTGCTGGCCAGCTGCGGGAATTTCGCTACCATTGGGCATAGCTTTGAGCCTTACTCCCAGTTCGTTTTAAGAAAGCATGATAGCGTTGGCAATCAAAATAGCTCGGGCGTGATTGTTGAAAAATGCGAATGCCTTCTCAATCTAGGGACGAGATGCAACCCGCGTCCACGTTGTGCCATTCGCCCATTCAATTCTGTCGCGTCGAACTTGCCCACGTAATCCGCCTTCCCAGTCGCGCGCGCGGACAGAACCATAACCATCATACACTAGTAGACTGGCCTTGCCGCGTTCGTTTCTCGCTTCGAGCCCGTCATGTGTTGAAACGATCTTGCAAGGTTTATCGCGTTCGCCGTTCAGATACCATGTACCCTCTAACCGACGCCGATCGTCTCTCGTATCCCGCCACTCCTCTCCTGTCGCCAGCCCGATGACGTTTTCGAGGATATCGAGAATTTTATTACTTCGCCGGTCAACCAGAATGACATCTCTTTCGAGAATGACTCTCTCCCAATAGTCCGGGAGCCGGGGTAGTCGCGCGTCCAAATCCTGCGGTAAAGGTTCTAAACGCTTCTGCAGTCCGGGAGGGAGTGTTCCGTTCTTATCGAGATGTTTCTGAAGACCAGGAGGAAGTTTTCCTCCTCGCTTTGCTAGACCAGGCGGCAACCCTTTTGAAGGACCCCCGGATCGGTAGTAATTCTCAATTATCCTGCGCTCTTCTGGGAGAAAGTAGGCGGGTCGATCTTTAGCGAGAGCGATTGTAGATCCAACACCGACCAGAGACACGGCGGCAACAGCAAGGAAGAATAGCTGTTCTCTAGCCCGCCGCAAAACGATAGTTTTTGCCTCTTTCATTTCCGTGTCCTTTCTCGAAATACTACTTGCCATGACCTTTGGCTTGCCCTGAATTGCCATGGCCGCCAGCCGTTGTGATGCCACTGTTTCCACCAGCCGCCTGACCTGATCCAGTCACAATCCCCTTACCGTAAGCATTGCCGTTGCCCACGGATCTGCCGGACCCGCTGACGATACCTTCGCCCGACTTGTTTT
>Ga0105058_1000105_pt1 | contig 10077 bp, 9 predicted proteins | sample GWRWN1_20_30_FD_90072 | JGI IMG/M metagenome (GOLD analysis project Ga0105058, IMG submission 90072) | Riverbed sediment microbial communities from areas with no vegetation in Columbia River, Washington, USA - GW-RW N1_20_30 | ecosystem: Environmental > Aquatic > Freshwater > River > Sediment ... | reverse complement strand
TGCGTAAAGAGCTAATCCCAGACCTCTTAACTCCATCAGAGTCGTCATTCCCGCATGTTTTTAGCGGGAATCCAGGCGAAACCGGAACTGGACCCCCCGATTAAAACATTCGGGGGTGACGCCTTTGGGATAGATTCTCATCGCTATGTTCTGATACCCCGTCAGTTTGCTGCGGGGTAGTTCATTCGAAAATTTCAAAGTATCTTCGGACAGCCTTGACAACCTGTCGCGAACTTCATATGGATGGGCCGTTTCTAGAACTATGTTCAAAAATCCAGAACAACGACCCCCTGCTTCTTGGGAATTTGCCACTTCCCTGGACAAAGCATGCGATGTCCTGAGTTGCTTTACCACGTTGAAGCCCGCCTGGGGAATCTCCGAGCTCTCCCGCAACCTTGGGATTCCCAAGAGCGGCATTTTCCGAATCGTTAAGACCTTTGAGAGAAAGGGTTTTCTCCGGCGCAAAGCGCCCTCGACGGATTTCGAGTTGGGATACCGTATCTACGAACTCACCGGCGCTGCCATTGGGGAGGGGAAGTGGCTCTGCGAAAAAGCCGCGCCTTATCTTTGGGAAATTCATCAGGCCACCGGCTTTACGGTTTCACTGCGCGTGCTCGAGGGCGACAAGCTTGTCGTGCTCGACAGAATCGAAGGCAGCCATCCGCTCAAGGTCGTCTATTCCGTGGGCGCGCACTTGCCGTGCAATCACGGCGCCGCGGGAAAACTACTGCTCGCCTATCAACGCTCCCCCGAGGAGATTCAAGACTTTCTTCGGGCAGGAAAAATTCAACGGCTTACGGAAAAGACCAAGACGGATTTCAAAGAATTGGACGCGAGCTTTAAGAAAGTACGCCGGCTCGGTTATTCGATGACCCGAGGCGAGGCGCTACTCGGCGTCATCGGACTTGCTGTTCCGGTCTGGGACCGGGGCGGCCAAGTTAAGGCGGCGTTGGCGCTGACCACACCGGAATCTCTCTGTTCCGCAAAAGGGGTCAAAGAATTCCTGCCCCTCATGAAAGACGTAGCAGGGAGATTGTCCCATGATTTAGGTTATCGAGAACAGCGGTTGGCGGGAGCAACCGCCACGTGAATGAAAGAGTGATCGAGGAGCAAGTGTTCCGGACCTGTACCTCCGTTAAGAGTTCAAGGTTCAACGTGGACGAGACCGCCTGTCTCTTTGAACTTCCGTGCCCGCTCGCTTCTCGATCACAATGCGTCGTGCCTTTGTCTCGGTTCATGAATAGTCCAATCTAGGAGCAGCCTGCTAGGAGGAAAGGGTATTGAGAATTGAGTTAGGAAAAAAACGGTCGGCACAGGAGGCCAAGGCGATTGTCGATGAACTTTATCGGCGGGTGCGCGACAGGTGGGAAGTGAAAGTAAATCAGACCCCTTTCATGCAACAGTTGATGTCAGGCAAGCTGCCGCTGAAAGTGCTGCAAACTTTTTTTAGAAATTGGGGCGCCTATACCATTGAGATCAACACCTTGACCGCCTGCACCTATCACAAGAATCTAACTTTCTTTAAGGTCCATCGTGATCTGATGGGGCCCATGGGAGAGAAAATCGCCGACGAATTCATCCATCCAAAACCTCCGGGGCATTTTCTGGTCATGCTCCAGACGGCCAAAGCCTTCGGTCTCACTGAAGAGGAGATTTTTTCAACCCCGATGCTTTCGGAGTTCCGCGCTAAGATCGATTTTATGCGCAGCATCGTCTACGAAGGGACGGCGGCGGAGTGGTATGCGTCGGTGACCACGGAAGAACAGATCGGCCACTGGTCGGCGGTTTGTTACAAAGCTCTCACGACCCATTACGGCTTTGACCGGGAGAAGGCGACTTACTTTGCCACTCACGTCGAGGCGGATTTGGGGGAGCATGAAGCAGGAGTCATGGGCCATGCGAGCTTCAATCGCACCGCATTGCAGCGCCTGCTCGAAAGTGGAATGGCGGACGAGCGGCCGACTTACGGGCTTGAATACTGCGCCATGACTTCCGTGGATCTTCACGGCGTCATGTTGCGGGCGGCGATGGAAGAGGCTCAAAGAAGCTAGTGCGCATTATTCACGGGAGGAGCAAGCCTCTCTGCCTGTGCGGACACGCAGACACGTCCGGTCGCGGGCAAACTAAAGTTTCGAGTTCCGAGTTTAAAGTTCCGGGTTCTAACTCGAAACCGGAGACACGAAACTTGAAACTCGAAAGTAAGGCGCAAGGAGTCAGGGGATTGATGGCTTACGTGAGTTTATCGCTGGTTTTGGTTTTGCTCCTCGGGAATTCTTCTCCAGCCCACGCGCTCGAACGGATCCGGATCGGTCTCTCCGTGCGCAATGTGGTGTTCCTACCGTTTTACTATGCGCAGGAAAAGAAAATTTTTGAGAAGCACGGGCTCGACGCCGAGCTGATTCAGATAAGAAGCGACCTTCAGGTCGTCGGCTTAGTTTCCGGCGAGATCGATTTCACTCCGGTGATTGGACCGACGGTGTTTGCGATCGCCAACGGCATGCCGCTTAGGGCCATCGCGATATTGTATAAGGCGCCGCTTTTCTCGCTGGTCAGTCCTGCGACCGTCCCCAATATCAAGAGCTTGGAAGGAAAGCAGGTTGCCGTGTCCCGGCTAGGATCCGACAGTCATCGCTACGGAGTCATGATGATGGAAAATAGCGGGGTGGATGCGAAAAAAATCACGTTCATCCAAACCGGCAGCACCACTATCAGCCTAGCGGCGGTTCAACAGGGTTCCGTGGCTGCCGCGGTCCTGAGCCCGCCATTTACTGGTGACATGGCTGAAAAAGGTTATAAAATTTTGGCCCGAAGCCGGACACTTATCGAAGTGCCCTGGATGGGTATGGTCACGAGCAAACAAAAGATCGAGAAACAGCCCGAACTGGTAAGAAACGTGCTGCGCTCCCTACGTGAGGTGGCGGCCAACATTCGCCGTGACAAGCCAGAAGTCGTGGCCTACATCGAAAAGAATTTTAAAGTGACACGCAGTGTCGCCGCGGAAGCCTATGAAGATATCAATGGCGTCATCATCGAAACCTTGGTGATGCCCGAAGAGCAGCTCAAGAGCTACCTGGACAAGGCAAGCAGCCGGGGCGAGATCGCGAGGCCATTGGCTGTCGGCGATGCTTTCGATCTCTCGCTGATACGAAGTTTGAAGTGACTGATGAAGTCAACCGCGATTGCAATCCTCCCGCGCGTAGACCGTGTGAGAACCCCGTTCATGGTTCGACGAGCTCACCACGAACGGACGGAAGTAGGTTGGAATATCGCCCGCGGAGCCGTTTGTCCTGAGCCTGGTCGAAGGGCGAACGAGCCTCATGTAATGAGTTATTCTAAACTGAGGAGATAATGATGAGCGATATGCAACGACCCGTTTTGTCCTTTGCCGCGGGCTATCACCTGCGGGCCAAACCTCTATGCGACGGCCGGGTGAAGATGGCAAATTTCGAGCTCAAAGCGGTTGCCTTCGAAGAGGACGGCAAGGGCCACGAGGAGTTTCTGGCCGGCAACTACGACACTGGGGAGTTTTCGCTGGCTAATTATCTAGCGCTAAAAAGTCGCGGCGAACCGCTCATGGCAATTCCGGTTTTCCCCAACCGCAAATTTCGCCATTCCTACATCTTTGTGCGCGAGGATTCGCCGCTCAAGGAACCGGTGCAGCTCAAGGGCAAGCGAGTCGGTATTCCGGGATGGCTCAACACCGCCGGATTGTGGGCAAGAGGGATTCTCAGCGACGAATACGGCGTGAAGGCACAGGACATCCACTGGATCGCGCGACGAAAGACTCCATTGGATGTGTCCTTACCGGCGGGCACGCAATTCGATGTGGTGCCGGGGGAAGGCTCACTGGCGGCGCGGTTGCTGAAAGGGGAGTTTGACGCCATTATCGTTCCGGACTTTCCCGATGAGGACGGAGTGCGGAGGCTTTTTCCCGATTCGAAATCCGTCGAGCAGGATTTTTACCGCCGGACGGGGATATTTCCGACCAGCCACGCCATCACTTTCCACAAAGATTATTTGGAAAAATATCCAGCGGCGGCGGGGGAGATGTTCAATGCGTGCTATGAAGCGAAGCAGCTGGCATTGCGAGATGACGCCGATGCGACTTACTCAAACTTTGCCTGGAATCGCCAGGTCTGGGAAGAGCAGAGAGCGGTGATGGGCCCTGATCCCTGGAAGTACGGCATCAAGGGCAATGAAAAAGTATTGAACACGATTATACGTTACGCCGGCGAGCAGGGTTTGTTGAAAAAGAAGGTGACGATCGAAGATCTATTTGTGCAAATCGATGAGCCGCAGAACTAGTGTGGTGTTCCCCGAAATTCGTTGAATAATTTGGCGTCATTCCGGGCAAGCTGGCGATTCCGCCAGAGGCGGATCAGCCTCGGGCTGAAGTTAGCGCGACCCGAAATCCAGGAAAATCAAAAACTTCTGGATACCCGCTTTCGCGGGTATGACGGTGGGGCGCTCGCTGATTTATTTTGCGAACTTGGTTCCAGGACACTAGTACGTAGTAGGATAACGCTCAGGAGGAAACGATTCATGGTCATGGTGGAAAAAGAACAGCACTTGAAGATGCGGATGGAGCACATCCGCTTCGGCAAAGAGGAATTGGAGCGGCGGCGGAAGTCTCCCGTTCACATTCCCGCCGAACATGTCGCAGCTCAGCTCAAAGAGCACTATCACGTCTACATCGTCGATCCGCGGCTGGGATTCAATCAAAGAACATTTCGTTTCTGGATCAACTATCGCGCCCTGGGCGAGGAGATGGAGTACAGCGGCAAGCAATTAGGACATCGCCACACGGTGGAAGCGGTGATCTACATCCATCAAGGTCACGGTTACAGCGTCATCGACGGCGTCAAATACCCCTGGGAGGCCGGGGATCTTATCTGCGTGCCCGTGTTCGCTTGGCACCGACACCACAATGAAAGCCAGGAGGATTTGATCTATTATGCTGCGACCACAGGTCCTTTTTCCATGGCTACGGGCATCGCGCTCTACGAAGAAGAAAACTATCCGGAGTATTGGGTCTTCGCGCAAAAGGGCGAAGAGGCGATGAAGACGCTCATACCCGGCGGTGCGGAAGCGCCGCCGGGCGGCAAGGTGGATCTGGATCAAAGCCGGTGGAAACCGCACGGACCGCGAAGCAATGGCGAACCGACGTCGGCTGAAATTTATTTCGATCAGCTCAACTTCGCTCAGGAAGAAGAGAAGCGGCGGCGGGCGGGAAAAGTGTTGGTCAAAGCGAAGGACCTCAAATTCCAGCCCACACCGATGGGACGGGTTGCCTACGGCGTTGATGCAAAGCTGGGTTTCCATGTAAAAGTTCTCGGTACCTTGTTCGCTGAGATCCCGCCGGGCAAACGCTCCGGCGCCCATCGTCACATCTACGAAGAGACCAATTATATAATCTCGGGTGAGGGCTACAGCATCATCGAAGATCAGAAGTACGAATGGAAGAAAGGGGACACGTTGGTCATTCCGGTTTTCGCCTGGCACCAGCACTTCAATACGGGTAGAGAAACGGCGCGCTTCCTGGTTCACACCAACCGTCCCTGCATGGAAAGCACCGGCTATATCCATACCCAGCAAGGCGAACCCGCCGATTACGAGTAAGAGATAGCAAAACCATGGCGATCACTACCCATGAACATCACGGCCATGATCACGATGGCGCGGTGGGGCCGCACACCCACCTCACCAGCGTCGGCATCGACATCGGCTCCTCAACGTCGCACTTAATGTTTTCCCAGCTGCTGATTGGCTATCCGTCGCTGCACCAGCGGCGGCCCATGGTATTGGATCGCCGGGTGATTGCACGCTCGCCGATTTTGCTCACACCGTTTAGCGGCGATTGGAACATCGAGGCGGCACCGCTCAAGGAACTCGTGGATGCGACGTTTCAGGAAGCAGGACTGGCGCGGGAGAATATCGATACGGGGGCGGTTATCATCACTGGCGAGGCAGCGCGGCGCGACAATGCGCGGAAAATCGCTGAGTTGTTTTCCGACGAAGCCGGCCGTTTCGTCTGCGCGACTGCGGGGCCAAACTTAGAGACTATCATGGCGGCCCACGGCTCCGGCGCGGTTCTCAAAAGCCGCGAAGAAAGTCTGACGGTTCTGAACATTGACGTCGGCGGCGGAACGACGAAAGTGAGCGTGATCGACGATGGCAGGATTCGGAGCACCGGCGCACTCAACATCGGCGCCCGTTTGTTGGCGCATGACGAAGCAGAAATCTTGACCCGGCTGGAGAAAGCCGGACGGCGTTTTCTTGCCGACCTTGGGCACGATCTCAGCATCGGGGCGAAAGTGGAGGAAGATTTGCGCCGGCGTCTGGCCACCCGGATGGCCCATGTACTGTTTGACGCGGTTACCGGGGGGAAGCCGCCGTGGGACGACTTATATATCACTGCGCCCTTGGCCGATCTACCGGCGCTTGACGGCATCCTGTTCTCGGGCGGTGTTTCCGAATACATCTACGGTCGTGAGGCGAGTGTCTTTGGCGACTTGGGCCCTTACTTGGGTGAAGAGATTAGAAAAGAAGCCGAGAAGCGTGGCTTCCAAATCTTTGATTCTAGTGAAGGCATTCGTGCCACCGTGATTGGCGCTTCGCAATACACGGTTCAGTTGAGCGGCGAAACGATTCATGTTCCGGAAGCGGCGAATCTACCGGTCAGAAATCTTCGGGTTTTTGTGGTCCATGTGGATTGGGAATCGCCCGTTACAGTGCGTTCCGAAACCGCCGTCAAGAAGACTCTTAGCGAGCGGGACCCGGAAGTACGTGGCGCGCCGTTTGCCTTGGCCTTTTTATCGCCTCCGTTTATCGGTTACGGTACGGTGCAAGAGCTGGCCAGGGGTATCGGTGCAGCCTTGGCGACTCTGCCTGTCGAGGATAGGCCCGATGCGCTGGTTTTTGAACAGAACGTGGGCCGAGTCGTGGGCGGGATACTTTCGTCGAAATGGAACCTTCCTTGCGTTGACGAGATCAATCTATCTGAGTTGGACTTCATCGATGTAGGTGAAGTGGTGGAGGGGGAAGGTTTCGTGCCGGTAGTGGTGAAAAGCCTGGCCTTTGGTGTGTAGCAGGCTGTTGGCTTATGGCGTATGGCTTATAGCGTATGGTTCGTATGTTCCAACTATATGCCATAAGCTATCAGCCATATGCGATTCGGCGCGTGATTAGACAGGGAAAAGTCGCTTGTGATAAAGGCTCAAATGAAGTTGGAAGGCGAATCAAAGGCTATGAGTGCAACGGCAGACGGCATTCATGAAAAAGCAAATCAACAACGCCGGGCACGTCGTTATGGATGTCGAGCACGCTCATCTCTTGATGCGGGTCGCGCGCAAGTACGCCACGACGGAAGTTGACCAGAATGCTATCATCAAGGGAGCGAGAGAAAGCCTGATTATCGACCGGGTCTACCGCGGCCATCTCGCCGACATGCTGGAGGCTTTACCCTGACCGTCGGTGCAAACGACTCGAAGACTATAGGTTACCGAACACTTTGTTTGCAGGTTGCTCAAAAAGATCTCAGAGGCGAGGCGCACGAAGGTCGATGAGCGGAGGCGTACTCTTCCTGTACGTTGACGCGAAATCGGTCGAGTGCAACGAAGCATATGAGTCTTTTTCAACAACCTGCTCTAGGAGGGAGTATGAGTATCATCAGTGAACTGACAATGACTTTGGATAAGATGGTGAATGACCAGTTTGAATCGCTGGAGTTTACAAATTTCTTTGCAGTGCCGCTGACCATGGAGAGAGGCCGTTTCTATATGATTCAAAACGCCCTCTACACGGCCAACCGGCGCGACTGCTGGGGTTACGTACAGGGTTCGGCTCCCCTGGAAGTGAAGCGAGTGATCTGGCAACATGAGAGCGATGAACTGGTCAATGATCCCCGGGCCAATATGGATCATTACACTTTAGGCGTAAAACAAGGCGAAGTGCTCGGACTCAAACCGGAGGATTTCGAAAAGGCGGAGCTGCCGGCGATGGTACGGGCCTGTTTTTACGCCTGGCATCATATCGCGATCCGCGGCCACTGGCTGACAGCCTATACGGCGTCGCATATGCTGGAGCGGCGCAACAACGGGCAAATCGTAAAAGGCGGCGGCATGTCGTTTCGCGTAGGCAAGAAATTCGAGAACGAGCTCGGCATCAGTCTCAAGAAAATGATTTCGCTGGACGTTCACGCCGTGGCCGACACCGAGCACTCGGACAATATCTCCGTAATGTTCGAGCGCTACGTGAAAACCCCCGAGGACCGCGCATTGGTGCTGCAGGGTGCGCGCGATTGTATGGCCATCGATCGCGCTTATCGAGGAGCGCTTGGTTACTACATGGAGCAGATCAAGTAAAAAGAGCTAGGACGATTCAATTTATAGGAAGGAAATATTTCGATGAAGAATCTCAATGAAGCTTCGGCGTTTTCAAAAAAAAGCCCCTATGACATTTATCAGGAATGGGAAGGGATCCCCGCGTACAAGGACTTCATTGTTCCGGATCTTTTGGAACTGGAGCTTGGTGATTGGGAACGGACGGGCGGCAAAGCGGCTTTTGTCAACATGGATGGCGCGGGTGAAACTTGCGACACACTAGTAGAAGAGATTCCCCCGGGCGGGCAGCTCAAGCCTGTGCGTCACATGTATGAAAAAGCGGTTTTCATCCTGCAAGGTCAAGGCGCAACCACGATTTGGAACGAGGGTGGCAAGAAGCACACGCTGGAATGGCAAAAGGGGAGCTTGTTCTCAACACCGCTCAATACTTGGCATCAACACTTCAATGCGCAGGGAAAAGAGCCCGTCCGGATGGTGTCGTTGACGGACGCGCCTGTCATCATCAACCGCTATCGAAATCTCGATTACGTCTTCAATAACTCCTTTACTTTTGCCGACCGTTACAGCGGTGGCGCTGATGAGTGGGGCAAGGGCGGACGCTACCTTCCTGAAATCAAAAGAGGGCGTGTCTGGGAATCAAACTTCATTGCCGATTTATGGGGTTTTCAGCCGAAGGATTACAAAGAACGAGGCGGCGACAATCGCACGACCCTCTTCGAATTCGTCGATAACACGATGAGCGCGCATCTCTCGGAGTTTCCCATCGGTAAATACAAGAAAGCCCACCGTCATGGCGCTGGGGCGCACATCGTTATGCTCACGGGTTCCGGCTATTCGTTCCTTTGGGAACAAGGTCAGGATCACAACAAGAAGCGGGTCGAATGGGGCCGTATGAGTATGTTCGTGCCCCCCAGGCAGTGGTGGCACCAGCATTTCAATCCTGGAGGGGAGCCCGCCCGCTACTTGGCGCTGAAACCGTGGGGTTTCAAGTTCAAAGTCGAGGAGCTGAAGGACACCGGAGAGGATGTGAAGAAGGGTGGGGCGCAAATTGAGTACGAAGATCAGGACCCCGAAATCCACAAGATATTTGTTCGGGAATGTAAGACTCGGGGCGCGGAGGCGCACATGCCGATGTTTGGAACGTAGTGACGTGAAAACGAGTCTTATCGACTCCGACGAGTGCAATCAAATGCCCGCTTCAGCCTGCGGATGATCCGTCCTTTTGGCGGATTCGCGGGCATGACGTATACGGAGTTCTTCGGACGCTCGGAGCTTTACAATTCAGCTTTCCAAGAAAAAAACTGGTCAGAGACGGGAAAACTTTGCTATAGTGGGGTAATTTCTCTCTTTGAAGCATGACCACCCAGATAGCATGCCGTCAAGAGTTATCAAGCCGAATAGTGGTTTCACCCTGATCGAGCTGCTCTTAGTGGTGGCTATCCTCGGTCTCCTCGCCGCCATCGCCATTCCTCAATTTATTGCTTACCGGACCCGCGCCATTGATACGCAGATGAAGAGCGATTTGAAGAACGCGGCGATGGCAATGGAGAGTTATTTTGCCGAATTCAAAATTTACCCTGCTTCTGTGGGCAGCATTTCTTCCGTCGGTTTCAGGCAAACGAATGGTGTAGGACTTGCTATCTCTGTCACATCCTCGTCTTCCTTTACGCTCACGGCGAGCGCTCCCAACGGCTCGCAAGCTAGTTTCACTTACAACAGCACCACCGGCACGATC
>Ga0105058_1000101_pt1 | contig 10192 bp, 10 predicted proteins | sample GWRWN1_20_30_FD_90072 | JGI IMG/M metagenome (GOLD analysis project Ga0105058, IMG submission 90072) | Riverbed sediment microbial communities from areas with no vegetation in Columbia River, Washington, USA - GW-RW N1_20_30 | ecosystem: Environmental > Aquatic > Freshwater > River > Sediment ... | reverse complement strand
ATCTTTGCCTAACCTAACCAAACATCGTTGAAATTTATGAACCAATTCGGAACAATGCAATCGGAAACCGGTGACTCGCGCAAAGACGCAAAGGCGCCAAGGTTCGGAGAAAGAAGTAAATGGCTTACTTTGGGTGCTTGGCGTCTTGGCGCGATAAATTTTCTTAAATGCGTTCTGTTGAACATTTCAACGATAAGCGCCTAACAAGTGTCAAAGGGGATCGATGATGAAAGTAGGAAAGTCAGGACTGCTGCTTTTCGTGCTGGTTTGCGCCTTTGGATTTTTATCACAAGTGAGTCAAGCGAAGCTCATCGTTGGACTATCATCTGTAAATGTGGCCTTTTTACCGGTTTACGTCACTGAAGATAAGGGGTTCTTCAAAGACGAGGGGCTGGATGTGCTTTTGGTTCTCTTCAACGCCGGCGCAACGAATCTTCAGGCGCTCGTTGGTGGAGACATTCAAATAATGGGGAGCGCCTTCGTGGAAACTATTGGAGGGCGCGGGGCAGGGTTTGATATCAAAAATTTCTGGGGTATCTGCAACATCATGCCGTTTCAGCTTTACTCCCAGCCCGATTTCAAGTCGATGCAGCAAGCCAAAGGCAAACGCTTCGCGATAAGCCGGTTCGGTTCGCTCACCGACTTTCTGACGCGTGCCACTTTGCGCCATTTCGGGGTCGATGCGAAGGACGTGACAATTCTTCAGATCGGCAGCACGCCGGCGCGGTTTGCAGCGTTGACTGCAAAAGGAGTGGATGCATCGATCGTGTGGTTCCCGGTGACGGAGATCGCCAAAGCCCAGGGTTACAACAAGTTGCTCGATCTAAAGGAAGTCTTTCCGGAATGGCCCTATGAGACTTTTGCGGCAAAGGAATCATGGATCAATAAAGAAAGGGATCAAGTAACGAGATTTCTCCGCGCCTTCCAGAGAGGCGTGAGATATACCCGTGAGAACAAGGACGATTCAGTAAGGATCTTAAGAAAATACGTCAAGATAGATCCTGCCTATGCCCCCGCAGGGTATGACGAATACCGCGATTCGTTCCCGTTCAACGGTCAGATCGCCGAGAAGGTGATCCCCACCGTGGTTGAACAGGAATTGGAGGCCGGCAGACTGAAGAAAAAATTAACCGTGGAGGACATGATCGACCGCTCTTTTATTTCATCGATGGGCAAAAAGTGAAAGCGTATCTTTATTATTAGAGGGTATCTAAAAGACTAAATTGACAGGCGGTTTAGAAGCGTTCAGACGCGAGGCCTTGTTTTGAACGACTGGAACGTTTGGAACGTCTTGAACGATTTGAACAATCTTTTTAGACGGCCTGCCTAGGAGGAAAGATGATTATTGATCTGGATTCGCACTTGCGTGAAGGCTACTTCATGGACGAAGTATACAATTTGCCCGAGCCTTACGCTCGATTCACGCCGCAGAGAATGGGCGAAGGCAGAAACCACAATACCAAGTGGGTCCATTCTTTGGATCCAGGGGATCCCCAGGGGCGCGCGGCGCACCGCCATCCTTATATATACGATCCCAAGGTCAACTGGCGTAACGGCGAGATTGCCGAGCGGCAAGTTGCGGGCTACGACATGGAGCGGCGCCTGAGGGATATCAAGAAAGAGGGCATCGATAAGCAGATCATTTTCCCAACGGGCATCAACGTCGCCACCGAGAATATCGGCGGCTTAGGACTCGCCTGCGCGCAAGCGTATAACAACTGGGTGGCGAAGCTAGTGAAGGGACACGAAGACGTGTTGCTTCCCGCCGCAATGATGCCTGCCGGCTGCCCGGAGGCGATGGCGGGTGAGTTACACCGTTGCGTCAAAGAACTGGGCTTCAAAGCCAGCCATCTGGTGCCCTACATCGGCAATCGCAACGTAGACCATCCGACTTTCTATCCATACTATCAGGCTGCGGAAGAGCTCGGCGTGCCGCTGTTCTGTCACCCGAACAGCAACGGCGAGTTGACCGACCGCTTCGATAACTTCTTCAAGACCCACGTGCTCGGCCGTGTCATGAACTGCACGCCGGCTTTGGTTGCGCTGGTGCTGGGCGGGGTATTCGAAAAATTCCCCAAACTGAAAGTCGCCTTCTTCGAATGCAGCGCGGAATGGCCGCTCTATTGGATGCACCGTATGGACGACGATTGGGAATGGGCCAAGGACTTCCCGCAAATTTCCGGCGGCTTGAAAATGGCTCCATCGGAATACGTCAAACGGAATTGCTACGTTACCTGCGAGGCCGACGAAGGCGACATGACGCAATCTCTAAAGGAAGTCGGGGAAGACCATATCCTGATGGCCACCGACTTTCCGCATTTCGACTCCGAATACCCGCACACGGTGTCCAGCATCCGGGAACGAAAGGATCTGACCTCCAAACAGAAGGATAAGATCCTCGGCGAAAACGCCGCGAAATTACTGAATCTCTAGCAGTTTGCTGGCCGTGCTTTTAAACGACTGGAACTGTTTGAACTTTTTGAACGGTTTGAACAGTGTCCAGTCGTCAGCCGGTGCCTTGTGACCTCCCACCAGTGACCAAATAGTTGTTGTCAGATCCTCGCCAAATCGCTAAACTGCTCGCAATTTCTCCCAACTTAGATTCTGCAATCCGTTAGTGCCGCGCAGTCGGAGCGCGTTTTGAGTAATACCGGAAATGCTTCACTCCGTAGACAACACTAGAGCGTGTATTCTGCCAATGGTTAAAGTGAGGCAGAGAAAAGAGTTTGTGAATCCTTTCCATGCCTGCTGGAGCGAGACAGATCCATCGACTCTCAGCTAGTCTTAACCCATGAAGCGCAGGGTGGCGTCAGTGATAAAGCGTCCGTCGGACGCATGACGTGGAAAGAAATGGCCCGTATTTTTCTGAGCTACAGTCGGGAGGACCGCGAACTCGCCGAGCGCATCGCGCGGCTGCTCGAGGCGGCTGGTTTTGAAGTGTGGTGGGATCGTCAAATTTCTGCGGGAGAGTCTTACCAAGACGTACTCGAAAAGGAACTGCATGCAGCGGACCACATGGTCGTCCTGTGGTCACGCAACTCCGTGGATAGTGACTGGGTCAAGGAGGAAGCCGAAGAAGGTCGCACGGTCGGCAAACTAGTGCCCGTTCTGATCGAACAGGTTCACCCGCCGGTCGGTTTCCGAAACTTACAGGCGGCAGACCTCTCCGATTGGGACGGATCATCTGATGCAGCCGAATTCCGAAGGTTGCTGTCGGATTTGGAGTCGCGCACAGGACAATCGGTGATTCCGGCACCGCAGACGCTGGGCGCAAGTAAGGGTGGAATCTTCTCGAAAGTCACCGGCACGATTGGCGAATTCATGGAACGGTTCCGAACACGCGGCCAGCGGGCGACACCGCCAATTGAATCACCAAGGAGTGAATCACGACCAAAACAGGCAAATGGCGGGAGCCCGCCTCCTGCGACGAAGTCTGAGAAAGTTGGAGTTGAGCAAGCTGAGCCTGTTCTGCTTGGTGTCGCCGCGCCGCGACAGGCTGCGCCCGGTTCAAGTTTTAACGCGCGGTTTGTTGCGTATGTCGCAGCGGCGAAGCAACTGGCGGAAAATCACCTGAAGGATCTGGGCGATGCGGGTGACCGGATCGTGACCGATGTTTCACCGGATCGGGAGGCCCGTTGGCGCGTGGGTGCGCCGATCACGGTGCGCCTGACCGGCGAACACCTGCGCTTCACGCCGGCGGAGCGATCCTTTGAATGGAACGGCCGAGAGAATTTGGTCAGCTTCGCCGTCACCGTCGATGCGGATGCGCCGCGCACGAAACTACAGCTTTGTTTTCATGTTCTGCTCGATGGGCTGGAAATTGCTTTTATTCCACTTGGATTGGCAGTCGGAGATGACTCCACGGAGACCGGCATGCACGAAACGATAGCCCATGCCCCGTCGTCCGCGTTTGCGTCGTATTCGTCAAAAGACGGAGAGGTTGTCACGCGCAGTCTCTCGACTCTGGCGCACTGGGCGCCGACGTTGGACATCTTTCAGGATTGCCTCGATCTCACGCCAAACGAAGCTTTCAAACCGCAACTCGAAGTGCAAATCGGCAAGCGCGATGTCTTTCTCCTTTTTTGGTCGCGTCATGCGAGAGATTCAAAGTGGGTGTTGTGGGAGTTTGAAACCGCGCGCGCGAAGCGCGGGATGGACGCGATCCTACCAATGCCACTGGAGGACCCGACGCTGGCACCACCACCGCCTGGGTTCGAGGACAAACACTTACGCGATCGGTTCATGATTGCGGGGTACGGGCTAAAAAAAATTGCAGACCTCGCAGGCCATACTTAGCTATGGGGTAATTTAAGGGGCGGAAAAATGGAACCACTCTGTTTTTTAAGGTGTTTAAGCCAACCGCAACAAACCGAGCCTCGACATTTTCTGGCTCAGAGACGAAAGCCTGGAAGATTCCGACAATCGCCCGATCCGGACGTTCTCGCCCAGGAAATCGTCGGCGACCTCGAAGCCGCCCTCGAATAATTCCGTGAAATCGCAGCGGACTTTGGCGCCGAGGTGTTGATTGCACCGCGTCGTTACACTGAACGCTGATATGAAATACTTATTGACAGCCTTTGCCTAAGTGATATCTGTCCTGTCGTAACAAGCTTCCCCTATAATTGAGAAGGCTCTCGGTGTGATCTGAGGTCAAACGAAGGGACGAAAAACGTTCCTCGGAGGGGGAAATGACGAGAAGAGTTTAAGGCCAGCCACTCGTTCGATTTCATCGCTAGGGTGCGCTGGCTTTTTTGTCTCTTACATTCACACGGAGGTGAAGTATGTCGAACGCAGCGCAGATCGAGCTTGGTTCGGTGGTTTCGCTTTGGCGATATCCCGTCAAGTCCATGATGGGAGAAGAACTGAACGCCACCGAGGTTACGGAACGTGGGCTGCTTGGGGATCGTGCGTATGCCCTTGTCGACAGTTCCGACGGGAAGGTGGCAACCGCCAAGAACCCGCGAAAATGGCCGCGTCTCTTCGATTTCCGCGCCACCTTTATAGAGCCGGCGCGCGCGGTCGGAAAAGTTCCTCCGGTCCGAATTGCTCTCCCCGATGGCACCACTGTCACTAGTGACCAAGATGATCTTAACCAGATTTTCTCAAAGGCAGTTAACCGTGAGGTGACACTTCGTGCGGCCCACCGCGGGGAGGTCAATGCCGAGGAGTACTGGCCGGACATGGAAGGCCTCGACCACCGGGACACGGTCACCGATTTCACTCTACCGGAAGGTACGTTCTTCGATTGTGCCACCGTCCATCTGCTGACGACCGCCACGCTTGATCGGCTCCGTGAACTCTATCCGAAAGGACACTTTGCGGTACGGCGCTTTCGTCCAAACATCGTAGTGGAGCCCGCCTCGGGCGAGAACAGCTTTGTTGAGAATGCCTGGATCGGCCACATGCTTGCCATCGGGGACGAGGTTCGACTAAGCATCACGGGTCCGTGCGGTCGCTGTGTGATGACGACCTTAGCCCAGGGAGAGCTCCCGAAGGATAGCGGTATTTTGCGTACGGCGGTCCAACACAATCGGGGCAATGTTGGGCTGTATGCGACTGTCGTGCGGGGTGGAATGATTCGCCGCGGTGATCGGTTGACGCTTACCGACTAACCCGCGGCTGGAGCAGCCAATTGCGGCTAAGAAGCCAGACGGTTCAAAATGTTCCAGCCGTTCAAACCGTTCAAGTCGTTGAAAGCTTTGAGGACCCAGAAAATGGTACCGATCCCAACGTTCTCATCCAGGAGATCGGCGAGGCGTCGTACCTTTCAATCTCATGCTAATTTATTTCCTTCTCGTTCGAGCCAGAAGTTTGCGATGTCGATGCACGGGTAAAACCGTACGCCATCGTGCCCGTGGGCATAGTCGATGAAATGATCCAGCAGTTTACTCATCCCGGGTCTCCCGCTGATGTGCACGTGGCAGGCGTAGCAGAACTTCATCGGATGCCTCAGAGACTCCTCGTAACTGGCATCGAAGGCGTCCTTCAATTGCCTGAGGCCGGCAGCCAGACCGAGCGGCACGAGATTGTTGTCAGTGTAATTCGGCATGACATAACCCACCGACACGATTTTTTTTCCATTCACGTCGATGACGTACGGGACGTCGGAGTCGGAATAGTCCGCAGTCCAAACAAACCCCAGCTCCGTGCATATCTCCAGCGTGTTCGGCGTCGGCCGCGGCCCCTGCGACATGTATCCGACGATTCGCTGTTTGGCGGCCTGTTCGAGGGCAGTAATAGATTTAGCGATCGAGTTTCGTTCATCATCCTTGGTCTTGAAGACAGGAGGGTGCATCGATTGGTCCCACCCGTGGGTGGCGAGCTCGTGCCCTCGCGCTCTGACCTCTCGCACGCTCTCCGGGAATAGCTCAGCGACCAAACCGCTTGCGATGACCGTGGCCTTGACATCGTGGCGGTCCAATACGTCCAGGAGGCGCCAGATGCCGGACCTGGCGCCATATTCACGCGCGCCCAGCGCCAGGTAGTCGAATGTGTGGTGTGCTCCTTTGGGCATCGGCCTGCCCGGTGCGGGCATGGACTCCCATTCGTGCAGCAAGATGAGCATCACCGCCATCCTGGCGCCGCCAGGCCACTCCTTGAACCAGTCAGGTCGCCTGGGATGTTGCGGCCGATAATTCCACTGGTACGCCTCCGCGAAATCGGGGAAAGTCATGATGGTCACACTCCTTCACATGAACTCGACACCTGTTTCGATCGCTTCACGTGCCCTCGGTCCGTGAGAATATGATCACCGAGCGGCCGATTGCAAGGCGATACTTTCTAGAATAAGGGGTCCTGGTTGACGATTAAAAACTCTAAGTCGTTGGACGAAAACTTAAGCAGTTTCGTTGGTCGGGAGTCTTTTCACACCGCTTTCACGTACGACTACGGGAAGCTAATTACCCCGCAACAAAGCGATCTCGACATTCTCTGGCTCGGCGACGAAAGCCTCGAAGAATGGACAATCTCCCGATCCCAGCGTTTTCGCCGAAGAGATCAGTGAAGACCTCGAACCCGCGTTGGAACAGGGTCCGCGAAATCCCGAGCGATCCAGGTGGCGAGGTGGCCTACGGAGAAGATGAATGTGGCTGAGCATTAAACGATTGCAATGGATCTCCACCGTTTTTTTGTCGACAATGGCTCAGCGTTTCTTACGTTCCGCCCAAACCGTCGTTCAATTCCATCTTATTCCGAGTCGAGGATCGATTTTATCTTTCGTGATTGAGGTTGACATTATCGTCTGACCTTTGATAACCGAAGCTTATCGATACGTCCTTCAACTTTGACGGGCTCCTAGTGTGAATGAGGGCCGGCGAGGAAAAAAGTTATGGTTCCTCGGAGGAGGATTGTGACCAGAAGAGTCTAAAGCCAGCCGCCTTGGCAATTCTTTGCGCCACGGTTGCTGGCTTTCTTATTGATCAATAGGAGGGAAAGCTATGAGTTGTGGCTTTGGAGAATTCACTGGCGTTGTCGATGCTGTGGTTCGAGGTGAGTGAACGCGGTACTTACTGCGAAAGGAGAAAGCCATGTATGCGACGGTACGACGATACGAGGGCGTGACCAATTCGACTGAGGCTGGACGGCAGGTGAGAGAAAAATTTTTACCAGTTATTTCTGAGATCGCAGGGTTCGTGGCGTACTATTGGATTGACGCTGGGGGCGGCGTGATGATCTCGACCAGCGTTTATCAGGATAAAGCTGGTGCTGAAGAATCAAACCGAAAGGCTGCGGCCGTGGTACGGGAGAGTTTAGCTTCACTGCTCCCAAACCCGCCTCAGATCACAGCCGGTGAGGTTGTCGCTCACAAATGAAACTATCTACGTTGGATGCCGATATCTTAAACCACAATGATGTCGCTTTTTTGAAAATCTCTTTTCTCGGAATAATTTTTGGAAGTGAGAAATCATGAGTAAGATTAGTGTTCGTTATATCGTTAGCGATGTCGATGCAGCGATCCCCTTTTACACCGACATGCTTGACTTCAAACTCGACATGCATCCGGCGCCGGGCTTCGCGAGCTTGTCGCGAGGGGATTTACAGCTTTTGCTCAACCGACCCGGTGCTGGCGGCGCCGGACAAGCCATGGCGGGGGGACAGCTTCCTGCTCCAGGTGGCTGGAACCGGATTCAGATCGAAGTCAAAGACCTGGAAGTCACTGTCAAGAAACTTAAGAGCGCCGGAGCGCGGTTCCGAAACGAGATCGTGACCGGCAACGGAGGCAAGCAAATTCTCATCGAGGATCCGTCCGGCAACCCGATTGAGCTATTCCAGCCCTTCTGAGGGGAATTAAAGGGGTCCGGAGTCTTTTCACAATACCGCGACAAAGCTAGCCTCAACATCTTCTGGCTCAGAGACAAAAGCCTGGAAGATTCCGACAATCTTCCCGATTCCGACGTGCTCGCTCAGGAAATCGTCGAAGACCTCGAAGCCGCCCTCTAACAGTTCCGCGAAATCGCCACGGATTTGGGGATCCACCTGCCTACAGAATAAATAGATGCGCAATGAACTTTAAATGGCTTCGGCTGTCCGTCGTTTATCGTCTTAAAATATTCTTCACTCTTGTTTTGATTGCAGTGAAGCGCCGTCAATTGTGTGAGACGTAAAGAGCCAAAAGCAGTCTTGACCCCATATCATTCACCTGCGCTGCTGTACCACAGAGAGTCAGCTCCAGTTCGGTGAAAGGGTAATCTTGCTGCAGCCGTCCTACGCATTTCGCCAGTGGGGTGCAACCGCATGGTTAGCCCTGTTCCGACATAAATTCGGTGAATAACGTTTTTTTCGCCTGGTTGACGCAGCGTAATTTGGGCCTGTTCGACGGTTCACGACTGGTGGCATTTTGATGTTCTTGGCAACACGATTGTTTACGCAGACGCATTCTGAATGTACGCAGTTTTATTGTTGGAACAGGGTTTGCTCTTGACTGAATTGGAACCCCTGACCCATAAGTGGTGGGAAGCACTGCGGTCATCAATTATCTTAAGGAGCCGCGCATGGAAGTCTTCAGACAGAAGGCTCGTGTCCTTCCTCGTATTCGAAATCTTGCAAAAGTGGTCATTGCCCTGTTCTTCGCGTTTGCAGTGGTGGGTTGCGGGGAATTTGCGGAATGGATGGCGGTTCATCTCTTCTACCGGGAGGCGTTCTTCCCGCCGGATCAAGTGTACAAGGATTTGAACTATTGGAGCAGTCCGTATGCGGACGAGCGGAAGCATCGCTTAGACTTCTATGTCCCCTGGGGCAGTGGCTGGCCGGTTTTGATCTTTGTTCATGGCGGTGGCTGGAAGAGTGGCGACAAAGCGCTTAAATTTGGAGATGCCGATCCTTACGGTAACATTGGACGTTTTTACGCTGCTCGGGGTATAGGCGTAGCGGTCGTCAATTACCGGTTGCAGCCAGCAGTCACTTGGCGCGAGCAAGTAAAGGACATTGCTCAGGCGTTGGCGTGGGTCTATAGGCACGCGGACGGTTACGGCGCGAACAGGCATGCCATTTTTGTTTCTGGTCATTCCTCCGGTGCGCAGTTGGCTGCTCGGGCTGCCCTGGATCACGAATCACTCCGAGAATTAGGTCTTCCTCCCCAGGTCGCTTGCGGCGTGATTGCCGTGAGTGGCGCCCCTTTCGACATCGCGGATACTAAAACATACGAGCTGGGTACCGACCCTGCGCTTTTCGAGAAGAGCTTTCGCGCCGGCGACAGCGGCGACCGCTGGAAGTTTGAGGCTTCCGCAGTCAACCTCGTCACGCCTTTGGCGCCTCCGTTCCTCTTGCTGCATGGTCGCTGGGAGGCGAAGGGCCTCAAACGACAGAATCAAGTAATGTACGAGGCGTTAGCGGCGGCGGGTGTCCCCAGCCGACTGGTTGTCACGCCCTGGGAGGGACATTTTCTGATTGTCGCAGCGCTTAGTCATCCGGACAGGACGGCCAGCACAGTGGTTCTTAACTTCATACGCAGGACAAAATGCCCTTAGAAGTTCCGTATCGCTTCGACAAAATTCGCCGGACATAATTTTCGAGCGCTGGCGGATCAGGAGTCTCTGCTTCGTTGATTTGGTGTCTTCAATAAATTGCGAAACATCGAGGGATCGAGTGAGATCTTCTTTGGAAAACGGGCAGACTTTTGGCCTAGCAAAATTGAATTCTCCTTGAATTGAAATCTGCCTAGGCTACAGGGTTTGATTTCTTACCCTTGAATGTT
>Ga0105058_1000099_pt1 | contig 10216 bp, 11 predicted proteins | sample GWRWN1_20_30_FD_90072 | JGI IMG/M metagenome (GOLD analysis project Ga0105058, IMG submission 90072) | Riverbed sediment microbial communities from areas with no vegetation in Columbia River, Washington, USA - GW-RW N1_20_30 | ecosystem: Environmental > Aquatic > Freshwater > River > Sediment ... | reverse complement strand
GAACCTCGGCGTCGACGTGGTGATCGGGGGGCTCGAGGAGTGCGCCCGGTCGGCGGTGGCCGGGCGCGTCCTGCTCGATGAGACGCTGTGGGCCGATGCCTGAGGCCCGAACCCTCGTCGCGGGGACGGCCGAGGGCCGGGCGCTCGTGCTCTACGAGCCGCTCTCGTTCTGGGGCGGCGTCGACCCGGCCACCGGCGACGTCATCGATTCCCGCCACCCGCAGCACGGGGCGAACGTGGCCGGGCGGATCCTGGTGCTGCCGTCGGGACGCGGCTCGAGCTCCTCCTCGAGCGTGCTCGCCGAGGCGATCCGCGTCGGCACCGCACCCGCCGCGATCGTCCTGGGCGAGGCCGACCCGATCCTCGCCCTCGGCGCGATCGTGGCTCGCGAGCTCTTCGGCGCCACGATCCCCGTGGTCGTGATGGCCGAGTCCGCGCTGCGGACCGACGAACTCGCCACCGTTCGAGCCGACGAGACCGGCCTCGAGCTGCGAGGCTGAGGCCAGGCTCCGACGGCTCGCCGCCGTTAGATTCGAGCGAACCCCGCCTGAAGGTCGTGGACCGTCACCGTCGCATCTCCCAACAACTGGACCTTCCTGCGGAGGAGCTCGAGCAGTTCCTCGCTCGGCTTGCCGTAGACGTCCAGCGTCGACAGGGTGACGAGCTCGGCGAACCCCGCGAAGGCCGGACCCGCGACCGTCATGTGGTACTCCATCGACGCGGAGTCGGGATGAACCTGGACGACGGTCATCCGGGACTCGGTGTCGTCGACATACACCTCATAGACGATCGGCCTGGGCTCGTTCGACCGGACGAACTCGACCAGTTCCGCGACGGCCCTCTTCAGCTCATCGAGCCTGCCGACGCGGATCAAGGACGTGTCGAGCGAGATGATCGGCTCGGACATGCTCTCGGGAGGGTACGAACCGCGGCGCGAGGAAGCAAGGTCCGGATGTCTGAGGCCCGACCGTCTTACCCGATCTCGATGAAGAGCCGGTAGGTGCTGAGGGAGGACGAGCTGCTGGTCCCCTGGACCACGGTCTTGATCGGCTCGATGTTCGAGGCGACGTCGGGTGGGAGTTGCGACCCGAACCTCGATACCAGCGCCGCCACGTCCACGTACCACGTGCCCGCCTCGTCCGGTACCCGAGCAACCGCCCGCCGGTACGAAGACGACTCGCCGATGTTCGGCTCGCTCCCCGCTCCGGTGTCGATCACCTTCCGGACCTCGGTGGGGCTGGATCCGACGATCGCGGCACCATCGACGACCGCGTAGGCAGGCACGAACCCGCTGCCCGAGAGTTCGGGATCGTCCAGGTACCGGATCGTCGTGCCCTGGTAGGTCGAGGTCCTCCACGTCGCCTCCGGGGCCGCCCCGAGGACGTCCTGATGCTTCAGTCCGGACGGATCGCCGAACGCGGGGCCGATCGCCCCGGGTCGGCGCTGCGCGTCGAGCACCAGGTCGGCGAGCCCGTCCAGCGTGCGCTGGACCGCGGAGGCGTCGCGCACGCCGATCACGATGGCGCCCGCGGCCGGCACGGGACCCGATCCGGAACCGACCTCGAACGCGAGATCACCGGTGAGCGCGGCCAGCGTGTCGTCCACGCCGATCTGCTGACGGATCAGCTCCCCTTCGGGCGTGGTGAGGAGCTGGTCCACGGTCTGCTTCAGGGTCTCGTCGAGACCCTGCTGCGTCGCCACGGCGTACGCGTCCGCCGGGACGAACCCGAGCACCTCGTTCTCCTGAGCGGGTTGATCGAGCTGCAGACGCGTCGCCGGATCCAGCTTCGAGGGATCCAGGCGCACCGCGACATCGAACGCCAGCCCGTCGGGATAGGCCGACAGCGTCGCCCCGACGCCCCGGATCGCGCGCAGCTGATCGAGGCCGGGAGCCGTGCCCGCCGCGCCGAGTCCGCTGGCCGAGAAGGCGCGGTTCACGATCTCGGTGGGGTTCACGTACGCGAGCCCGAGCCTGCCCTCTGGCAACGACGAGATCGTGTCCAGGAACGCCGGATCGTCGGCGATGGCCTGCGTGCTCCCCTCCGACACGTCGACCACGCGGGTGAGTCCGATCGATTGGTTGCTGAGCACGACGACGTGGTCAACGATCACGTAGCCGACGAACGACGAGCCGTCGTCGAAGACGTGCATCGATGCCCCTCGGTACTCGCTGGTTTGCTCGGCGCCGAGCGCGCCCTCGAGAGCCTTCGCGAGGGTCTCCTGTGCCGCGTCATCGTCCTTGCTGGCGGCGAGGAAGGAGACCGTCGGTTGGTCGGTGTTCGCCCCCAGGTCCACGACGATCGCCACCTGCGAGCCGAGCCACGGCCGAACGTCCTCATGACTCAGGCCCGAGCCCTCGAGCGCCTCGTCGAGCACCACGTCGACCTGCCGCCGGATCCGCTCATCGTCGCGCAGCGCCGGGAAGCGATGCGCGAGCGCCATCAGGTTCACCTTCTGGCCGGCCGACGGATCGAGGTAGGCGGTGACGACGACCTCGCTCGACGCCGGGACGAGCTGGAGCAGCTCCTCGCCCGCTCCCCGCATCAGGAAGAAGGCGGCAGCGGACCCGCTACCCGCTACGACCAGCAGCGTCGCGAGCAGGACCACCAGCCAGCGTCGCGTACGGCCGGTGGTGGACCCGGGCGGGCGTCCCCCGGACCAGGGTCCCCAGGTCGACCCCGGTGGTGGGGTCGGGCTCGCGCCCCCGCTTGGGGGCACGACCTCACCCGGGGGTGGGGCCGGCAACGATTCGGGCGGTTCAGGCATGCGCCCCGGTGATCCCGGGCTGTTCGGATCCATGAACGGACTCCTCGGGGCTTCGGTGGACACTACCTGGGCAGCGGTCCCTCCGATTCGCGGGTCAGATCCATTATCGGCGGGTGGAAGCCTCGAGTTCAGCGGGGTCGGACAACCGGTCGAACCCTGATCCGCCTTCGGCCAACCCGCCGCGTGAGGCGTAGTGTCAGGCCTCGCTCCTCGACTGATGCGGCGGATCCGTGAACGATCTGCGAACACGTCGTGACGGTGGCGGCAGACGTGGCCCGCCACCATCTAGGATGCGCCCGCATCTGCGACCGAAGGAGCCACCGTGCATGTCGAGATCGACCGCATCCGCGCCATCCCGCCGTTCGGCCAGCTGAGCCCCGACGAACTGGAGACCGTGGCCTCCTGGCTCGAGGTCCGAGAGGAGAGCGAGGGCAGGCGTCTCACGCCCGAAGGAGCATCCGGCTACGAGTTCTTCGTGATCGAGGAGGGGACGGCGGATGTCGTGCATGGCGGCGACCTCATCGCGTCGCTCGGGCCCGGCGACTTCTTCGGCGAGATGGCCATGATGGGCGACGGGCGGCGGGTCGCCGACGTCGTCGCGAGCTCGCCGATCACGCTGTTCGAGATGTTCGGGACGCACTTCCGCGAGCTCGAGATGCACATGCCCCAGGTTGCCGCCACGATCACCGCGACGCTCGAGGAGCGACGGTCGGCGCTCTGAGCCGGGCACTCTTCACAGCACTGGCAGCGATCATGGGTGAGGACCGGTACCCAATCCCTTAGGCGCTCTCCTTGAAGATGGATCGAAGCTCGTCTTTCGCCTGGTTGAGGATCTTCCGTTGACCCGGGTCGAGGTCCTTACCCGCTCGATTGATGTAGAAGTTCAGCATCGACATCGCCGACTGAAGCGGAGTGCCCTTCCGGCGCTTGCTGCGATCGGCCGATCGTTTGAGCGAACGGGCGATGCGGCGTGGATCCTTCCATGTGAAGACGTTCGGCTCCAGATCGAGCGCGTTGCTATTCTCCGTAACGCGCCGCGACCATTTCGCGCTCTGGGCGGAACCGGTCATCGCTGCATGCCTACCCGGTCAGGGATGATTCACACGAACTCCGTCTGGGCTTCATCTGAGTGATTCCAGAGGATTCCGAGGGCTGTGGCGGGTGAAGCGGCGCGGTGCGGAGCATCATGCCGGAAACCTTCGCTGCGTTTCGTCGTTTACCTAAGGTGCGGTCCAAGAAGGGAGATAGGGAGAGGGACCGATGGGCCGAAGGACGTTGGTGGCGGTCGCTCTCTCTGCTCTGGCGGTCTTCACGACTGGGTGGGTACGCGAATCCGCCCTGGCCGTGCCCACCTGCTTCGGGCGCCTAGCGACGATCGTGGTGCCCACTCTCCCGAATGAGAACCTCGAGATCCTCGGTACGAATGGCGACGATGTGATCCTTGGCGGTGCGGGAGACGACATCATCTTCGGCGATGGCGGAGACGACCGGATCTGCGCCCGTCGGGGCCGCGACGTCGTGTACGGGTGGGAAGGGAACGACCGCCTGTCCGGTGCTCGCGGATGGGACCGCCTGTACGCCGAAATGGGGAACGATGTCCTCGGCGGCGGAGCTGGGCGGGACGTGCTCGCCGGAGGCCTGGGCTCGGATCTCATGCGGGGTGGGCCCGGCACCGACACTGCCGATTTCACCCAGGACAACCTGGGGGGACCGATCATCGTCGATCTCGGAGCCGGTACGGCGACGGGTGCCAGCGGCGGCGATGTCTTGGGTCCGGGCACGATCGAGAACGTGGCGATGAACTGTAGCGCCGAGCAAGACGATGTCCTGATCGGCGACGATCGCCCTAACGGCCTGAGCGGCGGGTCAGGGGCCGACCTGATCCGAGGGAATGGCGGCACCGATGCGCTCTATGGCGGCACCCCCTTCCAAGACACAGGGGACGCGATCTTCGAGTCCACCCCTCCGCTCTCGCCGACAATCTGCACCCTTGACGACGGCCCTGACCAGCTCTTCGGAGGACCCGATGACGATCGCTTGTACGGTCAGATCAACGACGATGTCCTCGACGGCGAGGAGGGGACCGACGAACTCGACGGAGGGCTGGGGACCGACGCCTGCCGTAATGGCGAGTCACTGGTCGCTTGCGAAACGTGAGGGTAGTAGGGCAAGCCCAACGAACGCACGCACCCTCGTGCGCACATTCCCAGGTCAGCGCTTGTTTTCGTGGACCTAGCTGGACGATGTGACCGACCTCTCGCTTCTTAGGAGTCGCATAGGCAGACGGCGGCGTAGCCCCCTGACTCGCCTTGGGGGATGCTTGCCGATCCATCGCTCAAGCGGTCCCCTGGTAGGTCGCTCGGCGGTCGAGCAGCGCGGTCCACGTCCCAGACAGCACCCTCGGTGAAACCATGGGAAGCGATGGCCGGATCTACCGTCTCGAACCGGGGCGACACCCCACCGCTCTTCCGGCGGCGTCGACGTTGGCCTCTTGTCGGGGCTCTCGCCGTCGCCGGCTTGGCTGGAGTGCTCGCTGTCTGGTGGTTCGTGTGGGTGCCGAACTGGCGGCCGCCTTTGGAGGAAGGCGAGCGATATGGCATTGACGTGTCCTCTCATCAAGACGTCATCGATTGGCGGCAGGTCGCGGGCGACGGCATCAAGTTCGCGTATATCAAGGCCACCGAGGGCGGCGACTTCACCGACGACCGCTTCGAGGAGAACTGGCGCGGAGCCCAAGACGCGGGACTGGATCGGGGCGCCTACCACTACTTCACACTGTGCACGCCAGGCGCCGAGCAAGCTCGCCATTTCATCGACGTCGCTGCTCCCGAGAACGATGCCCTTCCGCCCGCCGTTGACCTCGAGCTGGTCGGTAATTGCAGTGCCCGACCCAGTCCCTCGGAGGTCAAGGGACAGCTCGGTGACTTCATCCGCCTCGTCGAGGGAGCCTGGGGACGCGAGGTCATCCTGTACGTCGGCGACGACTTCGAGCGGGCGTACCCCGTCCGCCAGGAACTCGATCGCCCCTTGTGGCACCGCCGGTTCCTTCTTCGTCCGGACCTCGACGGATGGCTCATCTGGCAGCTCCACGGCTACGCACGAGTGGACGGCATCGACGGCGGCGTTGACCTCGACGTGATGCGCGCATCGCCCTGAGCCGCCAGCACGACGCCGCAATTCTGCGTCGATGTCCGACGGGACGACAATGCTAACTGGGAGCGCCGGTGAGCGCCAAGGAGAGTGGAGGCGCCTCGGTCACGGAGTCACCGATTCTTCCGCAGTGCTGGCCGCACTATTGATCGCTATTCGCTCCTCGGCTCGCCCAAAGGCTCGGTTGCGGACCTAGGGGGACGGTATTGCGAACTTGTCCGGCGTCCTCGGGCAACGACAGACGCTGTTGGTTGAGAGCGTCTGAACGGAACTGGTGTCCCTGACCCTCCCGGCGCTCCAGGCACGCCTGTTCGTAGGATGGGCTGCGTGCCACGGAACGAACTTGTTACGGCAGTTCAAACGAACGACGTGGAAGCTGTTCGACGAGCCCTCGAGGCTGGGGCCGACGCGAACACGTCAATCGCGCAACATGACAGTTCCGTGCTCGCCGCCGCAGCAATGAACGGATCTGCCGAGATCGTTCGTTTGCTCCTTTCGGCAGGCGCATCGCCCGACGTGGTCAGCGGGTTCGAGTGGACCCCGCTCCGAGCTGCAGCCATCCATGGGCACGTGGAGGTGGTCGAGCTGCTCCTCGAGCGGGGCGCCGACCCAAACTCTGGGGACAAGCGCGACAGCATCGCCAACGAGATTCTGGGCCCCACCCCCGCCTCCAAATCGAAGGTCAAGATCCTGGAGGCACTCTTAGCCTCGGGCGCAAGAGCCCAGCCCCGGGAGGAGCCACTCATCGTCGGTGCCGTCGTGCACAAGTCGGTACCGGCAATCCTGAGGATCCTGCTGGCCTATGGGGAGAATCCCAACCAACCTCGGTGGGACGGCACGCCGATTCTCGTACTCGCCGCTCGAATGGATGACCCTGCGGGAGTGGATACGCTGCTCCAGTCGGGTGCCGACGTCGACGCGACAGATACTGCCGGCCGATCAGCGCTCATGCATGCGATAGAACGAGGCCACGAATCGGTCGCACGCATACTCCTGGCGAGCGGCGCCGATCCCCACATGCGAGCCTCGGACGGAACGACAGCCCTCCAGATCGCACAAGGCCTGCATCGGATCAGGATGCAGATTCTCCTGGGTGCCAAGGAGGCGCGTCCCGAGGCAATCGAGGTTGCCCGAACCACGATGCAGCTGGCCCCGAGGAGATACGAGCTTCGAGGCGACCCCGAGCTCTTCGACACCTGGGCGGGGATCATCGACCACACGATCCATCACATGACCCAGGATGAGTTCGAAGTCCTCGTCAGCAACATCAACGAGGCGCGAACTTTGGCCGCCAGGCTTCATCACGAGCGCGGCCCAGCATCCGAGCCTGCAGCCTGGCACTTCCTTGACGTCGATGCTTCCGAAGTCGCCGTCATACATGGATGCTTACTGAATCTCGCCTACGGCCCTCGCATGGAGATGCCTGAGGGGCTCTCGAGCAACATCGTCGCGGACATGTTCGAGGATCTGGCCCGCCAGTTGCGTGGCTGAAGATGTCGGAGTTGGCACTGATGAATCGCTTGGCGGGTCGTTGGGCCGGAGACCCGCGTTATCGTGGGCCGATGGACGTGCGGCGACCGGCGATCGGCCTGGCGATCGGGTTCACACTCGCCGCGTGCGGCGGCGACGCAGCGGTGCGTTCGACCCCGAGTGAGGCGCCGACGCCGACTGCGTCCTCGGATCCCTCAGTGGATACCCGAACCTACGAGGGAGACGGATATTCCCTCTCGTATCCGGCGTCGTGGATCCCGACCGAACCGGCGACGGGGTTCGTGGGGGTCATCATCTCCGCGCCGCCCGCCGCTCGGCAGGACGGGATCCTCCCCAACATCAACGTCATCGTGGAGCCTCTCCGACTCGAGCTGAGCACGGATGAGTACTTCCTGGCGTCGAAGCAGACCGTCGGTGGCACGTTCGCTGGCTTCGAGCTCGTCGACCAGGGGCGGACGCGGATCGACGGGCAGCCCGCTCGGTGGATGGACTATCGCTGGGACAGCCAAGGGACGGCGCTCCGTCAACGTCAGGCGTTCCAGGTCCGGGACGACTCCGGGTATGTGATCACATTCACGGCCTCGCCGAGCGCCTTCGAGGAGCACCTCGGATCGCAGCTGATCGTAGAGGACAGCTTTCGGATCGCCTGACGTCAGCCGGCGAGGAACCGGCCATCTCGCGGTCGGCGAGACGCCGGAACTTGCGTTCTTTCGCCCGAGTTCGAATAAGACCTTGAAAGTGGAGGTGGGGGGAATCGAACCCCCGTCCCCGGGCGACCGTTCAGGGCTTCTCCGGGCGCAGCCGGTGGGAAGATCTCGCCTCGAGGCTCCCACCGGCGGAGGACCTCTCGGCCAGCCCGGGTTCGGTGTCCGGCTGGGGCCCCCGGGCGGAGCCGCTGCCGTGAGCCTGCTCACGACGCCCATCCTCCCGTCGCAGGCGAGCGGGAGGGGACGGCTACCTAGCTACCTAGGCAGCGAGCGCGTAATCGTTATCGGCGCTTGTGTTGGTCCCGGCTTTTAACGAGGCATCCGGGGACCTCGGCCCGCTTCCCCTGAGCGGTTCTCGCTCAGGTCGAAACCAGTGCACCCCCATATTCGGTTGTGCCTCCGAGTATACGGGCGCGCCCGACCCGGCTAGCGCCGACGCCCGACCTCGCGCTCGATCTCGCGCCGGTGCTCCCGCTCGGCGATCGCCTGGCGCTTCTCGAACTGCCGTCTGCCCCGCCCGAGCCCGAGCTCCACCTTGGCAAGCCCGTGCGCGAAATAGACGCGCAGCGGTATCAGCGCGAGCCCCTTCTCGGCCGTCTTGCCGATCAGGCGCTCGATCTCCTTGCGATGCAGCAGGAGCTTCCTCGCCCGGATGGGGTCCCACCGGGCCTTGTCCATCGCCTGCTCGTACGGCGGGATGTGCATCCCCTCGAGCCACACCTCGTCGCCCCTGACCCGCGCGAACGCCTCGGCGAGTGAACCGCGTCCGCCGCGCAGCGACTTCACCTCGGCGCCCGTGAGCACGATGCCCGTCTCGTAGCGTTCGAGGATCTCGTAGTCGTGCCGGGCCCGGCGGTTGGAGACGACGGTCTTCTGACCCTCGGGGTCGCCCTTCGGACTCATGCCGAAGGCTAGACGTCGAGGAAGCGCCGCATCCCGACGAGGCCGGCGAGCAGGGCGACGATCGCTCCCGCGACGAGCAGGATCGGGATGATCGCGATCAGGTCCTTGTTCACGATCCACGGGATGAACTGCACGGACTCGTTCAGGGGCTCGATGAACACGACCTTGATCGCGAACAGGAACAGGATCGCCGCGATCGCCCCGATCAGGCTCTCGAACAGCCCCTCGACGAGGAACGGGAGCCGGATCCGCCAGTTGGTCGCGCCTACGAGCTTCATGATCCCAATCTCCTTGCGGCGCGCGAACAGCCCCATCCGCACCGTGTTCGCGATCAGGATCGACGCCGACACCAGCATCACGAACGCGACGAGCAGCACGCCGACCCGGAAGATGCGCGTGACCGCGAAGAGCCGATCGAAGAACTCTCTCTGGTCGCGGATCTCCTCGATCCCGGGTTGGCCCTGGAGAACTGCCCTGACCTGCGCGAACTGTTCGGGATCCTCCATCTTTACCCGCAGCGAGGCGGGCAGCGCATCGCAGTCGACGTTGTTGACGAGCGCCTCCTGATTCGCGAACAGGATCTTGAACCGCTCGCACGCCTCCTGCTTGTCCTCGTAGTCGACGTTCGCCACCGCCGGGAGATCCGTCAACGTCTTCGTCAGCGACTGCACGGTCGCCGGGCTCACCGGGTCGGTCAGGTAGACCGCGACCTCGACGTTGCCGGTGGTCGCCTCGATCAGCAGGCTCACCTGCCGCGAGATCAGGAGCGAGAGCCCGAACAGGAACAGCGCGATGAACGTGGTCGAGATCGCGGCGAACGCGACGAGCCCGTTCCGGCGCAGACCCGAGGTGGTCTCGCGGAACAGGTACTCGGCGAGCGGCACTAGCTGTACACCCCGCGAGCCTGGTCGCGGACGACCTTGCCCTTGTCGAGCTCGATCACCCGGCGGCGCATCGCGTCCACGATCGCCTGGTCGTGCGTGGCCATCACGACGGTCGTCCCGATGCGGTTCACCTTGTCGAGCAGGCGCATGATCTCGACCGACGTCGAGGGGTCGAGGTTCCCCGTCGGCTCGTCGGCCAGGAGCACCAGCGGGCGGTTCACGCAGGCTCGGGCGATCGACACGCGCTGCTGCTCGCCGCCGGAGAGCTCGTCGGGGAAGTTGTTGAGCTTGTCGCCGAGCCCGACGAGCTCCAGG
>Ga0105058_1000092_pt1 | contig 10390 bp, 7 predicted proteins | sample GWRWN1_20_30_FD_90072 | JGI IMG/M metagenome (GOLD analysis project Ga0105058, IMG submission 90072) | Riverbed sediment microbial communities from areas with no vegetation in Columbia River, Washington, USA - GW-RW N1_20_30 | ecosystem: Environmental > Aquatic > Freshwater > River > Sediment ... | reverse complement strand
CGCCCCGACGCCCACAACTCACGCCGGATCGACATCCCGAAAGACGATGTCGATCCTTACAATCGGTTGGAGCCGGGAAAAAAATATTTTGATCTGGCGAAACCCGAGTATCAAGATCTAACGTCGATCTTTAAACTTATAAAAGAAGTGCTGCCGCAGAAATGAACTCCGACGCAATGTTTCAGCGCGCTGACTTTTGATGATCCACTTCCGTTGCTCTTCTCTCACGCCCACTCGCCTCGATCTCCAGCGTCAAAAAGCGGCGTTCAAAGAAGTGCCGAGCAGCCTAGAACCTATGGTTCCCGCACCGCAAAGAGAGGACTTCAAAACCCAGGGACAGGGAAGCCCTGTACTCTGACTAGTTTTCTTTGCTCCGAATCACTTGGACTTAGGTCGGCGGGTCCGCAGGCCGGTGGTCTCGTTGAAAAGCGAGATTTGCGGACACGGCAAGGCTAGTGACGTTGCACTCAGAGTATTTTATGACAAGTAAATCCGCGCGGTTTTACCGATGTATCGCATCAAGCGTCTCTCAAAACGATCCGAACGGCTCGCTTCTCATCCTTTACTTCGATTTTTCCTTCGCGCGCCAGCCACCCTACAGCCATTGAGACTGTTGATTTTGGAGCTTTAACCCCTTTTTCCAGCGCGCTAAGGCTGGATTCTCCATTGGATCGCAAAAAATTCCACACCAAGCCGGCGGTTTCGCCAATCGTTTTGATTTCCACAATCAAGACCTCCCTGGCGATAGTTTGGCATTTTAAGACCGGTTTTCAAATATAACGCGGCAAAATTTTTCCCTGGAAACTACAGTGGGCTTCGGCAAACGCGTCGTCGCGCGAGAAACATTTATGATAGGGGCGACCGGCCGGTCGTCCCTACCATTTCATGACGCCCGACACCGGCCGAAGCTTCTTTTGGACAAACTGTTCCAGGCCTGGCCGTCCGCCATGCTCGCGAATCGTACGCTGAGAAATCAAATTCGAGACCTCATAAGCCACGGCCGGTACTGAATAAGAACTGTAATACCACGCCTCTTTCACGGCCTTCAGAGCCATAGGACTTTTCTCGGCGAGACATCTGGCAGTCTCCGAAACTTCATTGTCCAAATCCGCGCGCGGAACGACTTTGGAGATGAGCCCGATCCGCTCCGCCTCTTTTGCCGTCATCATTTTTCCGGTTAGCGCATAATAGAGCCCATGCTTGGCCTGAAGATTTTCGGTCAGCACAGGCGTGGTGTCACCCGCGGGGAAATGTCCGAAGTTGACTTCAGGAAGGCCGAAGAGCGCATCCTCCGAGGCGATGGCGATGTCACAGCCCGCCACCACGGTGAGGGCGCCGCCGAGACACCAGCCAGTGATGCGAGCGATAACCGGCTGCGGCAAAGTTCGCAGCATCTCGTTACGCCAACGCCGGACCTTCTCGCGCACCTCGTCGCGCACCTGCTCCGGTTGGCTTTCCAACTCGAGGGCATACTGTTTTAAATCCTGGCCGGCGCAAAAACTCTCGCCGGCGCCCGTTAGCACGATCACCCGCGTCGCTTTGTCGTAGCGCAGCTCAGTGAGCAGCTCGAACATCTCCCGGTGTAACTGCGGACTCATCGCATTGCGCTTTTCCGGGCGGTTGAACGTAATCGTCGTTTTGCCGCCCTCCTTAGTCAAAAGCAGGGTCTCATAATTTGTCGCCATTGGTTTGTCTCCTTTTCCTATTAGTTTTCAGTACGTGCTCGAAAGTTATCATACTTAAATCGTCGCTCATAAAATTAATTGCGCTCAACTTGACGGGAACCAAAGCACCGATATAGTCTCGGCTCAAATTTAGGCCGAGACTCCTATAATGCCGATGATCCCTAACCTCGAGGAGGTCTAACATGAGCCGGGACGATGGAAAAGCAGAAGCGCTGCATTTAGCAACTTACTCTGGCTGGTATCGGTTTGAACAACACGATCAACAATGGACGCAGACCGACAGGGCGTTGACTTTCTGGAAGATGAGCTCTCTTCAGGTCGATCCGGCGAACCCGCGCCACATCTACATAGCGACGGAACATTCCGGGCTTTTCATCACCGACAATGGCGGTACGGATTGGAAGCGCGCTAAACCCAACGTGCCCCGCTTGACCACCACGTCACTGTTGGCGCTCCCTGGAACCATACTCGCAGGCACCGTGCCGGCGGCACTTTATAGCGCGAGCAATGGCAGCAGTTGGCAGGAGCTGGAGGGCGTACGCCTTGGCGCTACGGGAGGCAGCTTCCCCCCGAGTCCCGAGCTGGGAGCGCGCACCCGCTTTCTCGCCGCGGACAATGAAACACCCCACCGTCTTTACGCGGCCATCGAGGTCGGAGGACTGCTCGTCAGCGACGATGGGGGTCAACAGTGGAGTCCAGCAACTAAAGGGTTGGATGATCCGGACGTCCACCAGGTTCTCCCCAGCGCGAAGACAAACAGACTCGTTGTCGCCGCCTGTGGTGAAGGCGCCTATCGCAGCACGGATCGCGGGGAACATTGGGAAAATGTTACGCCGCCAGGAAATCGCACCTTCGGTTCCTCGGTCACGGAAGACAACAGTGGTACCATTTACCTCGCTATGGCTCTCGGCCGACCGAACACCTGGCTCCGCAAAGAGCGCGCCGACGCTGCGCTCTTTGTCAGCACCGATGGCGGAGCGCACTGGAACATCGCCATTGAAAAACTACCGGGCGGCATCATGGCCATGTGCCCCGCTTTGGGCGAGCAAGGTGTGCTCGCCTCGACATCGGAAGGTGACGTCGTACACGTCGGTCCATCCGGGTCGCGCACGATCATCAGCGGACTTCCGTCCATCACCGCCATTGCCTTGGGTGCATGAGTAGAGCGACGTAATGTAGGTGGTTTGAATTTTGGTTCTTCAGGGTTTGGGGTAGGTTCAGAGTGTCACTCTGAATAACTACTAAGTCCGTTCGCCCTGAGCATGTCGAAGGGCTCCGTATAGGTGTTTCGGTTGGCAGCGGAGGTCACCCTTCGAGAACCTCAGGGTGACCGGGTTCAGTATTATCGAATCTAAAAGCGGAAGAGACTGAAATTTTTATCAACTACTCACTTGCGGGAGATTTCTAAAAGAATCTTGTTCCATCGCTCGATCGTCTCCGCGTAATCGTAGGTCGACAAACCTTGCTCCGGATACCATCGTTTAAATCCGTAATTTTTCCGCGGGCTGCCATAGCCGAGTTTATCCGAGAACAGTTTCTGGCCTTCCGGACCTATAAGAAAATCGATGAACAACAGCGCTGCGTGGGGATGCTGGCTGTGCGCGAAAACAGCAACACTCCCCGAATTGACAGGGACTAGATCCGGAGCCAGCCATGCCACCGGGGCTCCTCTCGCAGCCGCCAGTCTAATGTTACTGTCAACGGCCGTGAACGTGAGTGGAACCTCTCCAGAGACGATCAACTCATTCAAGCCAAGAGCGGGCATCCCATAGAGCTTGATGTTTTGTGCAGCTAATTTTTTGACGAATCCTTCGCCTTTTGTTTTCAGTATCGCGCCGATGACTCGGTTGCCGATTTCTTCGCCGCTGATGCCCATCTTGTCTTTCAGCGCCGGCTTCAACAGATCGTCGAAGCTCGTGGCCAAGTCGGACTCGCGGATTGCGTTTTTGTTGTAACCGATGCCGGGATACGATTCACGGTCTACGACAGTAAAAAACAAACCGCCGGGCGCCTTTTCTTTTGAACCTTCGGGATAGTCCCCCACATGCGGCGAGTTATAGGGCAAAAGCAGCTTGTTGTCCCGCAACAGCATGAGTGCGCCCCCCGAGGTTTCGATTGTGTCGGCAATATAACGTTTCGCTTGGGTCTCGCCGAGTATTCGAGTGGCCAGGTTGGCGGCGGGGCCGCGATAGGGCTCCACGGTCACACCCGGGTACCTGGATTCGAAGGTCTTGGCGATTTCTTTGTAAGGCGTGAGCGACGTGTACCACACGAGCTTGGCTTCTTTTTTTGCCCCTTCATACAGCAAACGTTCACGGTCGGCGCCTAAATACTTCGCCAGATCAGCGGCGGTCTGAGGCCGGGCGCTCTGGCTCCACGCGATTGCTGCAAGGCTGACAGAAACGAGGATGACAGCAATCCAAGTTTTCATTTTTCGTCTCCTAAAGAAACGCATATCACCACGAAGGACCCAGCGCGGCTACGCCGCAACCGAAACTCGGAATATCTCCCGCAAAGACGCAAAGGCCGCAAAGGTTGGAAAATAACGGTGAAAAATCTTCTCCAAAATAATTCATCTCTTCCCTCCGAACTTGGCATGCTTTGCGCCTTGGCGGGAGTCAATTCCCTGTGTTCGAATATTCCAGATACCAGAAAATTTGCGCAAGCGGCAAGAACTTTAACATAGTAGTGCAGAGAACTCAGAGAAGATGTTGCTGTGCGACGTTTGCGTCCTTTGCGGTTAAATCATTGACCGCGAAGAGCGCCTTCGGGTTGTGGTAGGTGATCTTTTCGTACTGGCTTGGTGTGATAGTCCCCATGTTTCGCAGATTGCGGAGAGCTTCGACCTCGGTGGATTGGTCGTTGTGGCCATAGTCGGTGCCGATGGTGATGTTATCTTCTCCTGAGTACCGCAGGATGTAATCCACATCATCGTCCGTCTGGCAGGAAACATATTGCCGGTATTCCTTCATCGGATTTTCCGGTAGTTTTTTTCCCTGGGTGGCCCAGCGGCGCTGTAAATCCTTTACTACATAGGGAATCCACTGCGCTGCGGCCTCGGCCCAGTGAAACCGTAGCTTAGGGAATAAGGCTGGCACTTCGCTCATGATCACCGAATGAAACGCGCCGATCACGGGAATACGAAACTTCCAGAAGCTGCCGCCGCCGTTGTACTGCGACACCAGATCGATGACCTGCGGGTTGCCGTTACCAACGTGCACCCCGACCGCCAGGTTAAGCCGGCTGATCTCTTCGTAAAGCGGATAAAAATAGGGATCGGTGATCAGCCTGTATCCTTCGATGCCGCGCATGAATACGCCGCAGGCGCCGTGCTGCTGGCAAAACTTGAGTTCCTCTAACGACGCGCTCATATCCAGCAACGGCAAGACGCAAATCCATCTGAGCCTCCCCTGCCCCTGCCGGTAAATGTCGGCGAGCCAACGGTTATAGCCCTTGGAAATGGCGATTTCCCACTCAACCTTGTCGGTTATCTGCTCGATAAAAATCGTCGGATAGAGCACCTGCACGTCGATACCCAACTCGTCCATGTGTTTAAGCCGGGCTGGCACGTTTTCCATCTCTCGGGTTTCTCGCGGCGTTTGCATGTCGCGGCCGGTACGCTCCGAGACTTCGGCAAGCTGGCGAGCGGTCATCACAATCCGGACCAAGCCGCGGATTTTTCCGTCGATGAACCAGTATTCTCCGCCGCCCTCACCGCGCGGGCGCACAATCAGGGGTCGATATTTCTGATCCGCCCGCTCCATGAAATCCCACGTGTGTTCGGTCTCGACTACATGAGCATCAGAATCAATGGTTGGCATTTGTGAACACCCTTTCTCTATGCGTCCTTGGCACTGGCATACTTGAAAGTTTTCTCAGCTTGCGCAAACTTTCCGGTGGCCCGTGGCTATCCAAAACGGGGATTTACTCGCGCCAAGACGCCAAGAACGCCAAGTGACGGGCAAGGCCTGTCATCCCGAGCGAATGCGAGGGATCTGAGAAAGATTTCTCCCTTCGGTCGAAATGACAATACGCTTCCCCTTTGCGGCCTTTGCGCCTTTGCGCGAGACATTCCGAGTTCTGGTTGCGGCTCGGCCGCGCTAGCTTCTTTGCGGTCAAAGACCGAACCATTTCACCACGTAGAACGCAGCGAACGCAAAGAAGTTACTGACAATTTGATATAGCACATTCCCTACTTGCTCCGCGAATAAACGAAACTGTGAAAATTTCTTGACAAGCCAAGCCAAGGGTGGTCGTATGCCGTCCACAACGGAGGGTTTACCGATGAAGTGGAAAAGCCTCTTGTGCGGGCTGGCTCTGTTTATAGTTCCTGCCTTGAACCTTCCCCTGTATTCCCAATCCTCCTTTTATCAAGGCAAGACGATCACTGTCATTGTGAGTAGCGACGCCGGCGGTACGGTGGACATGCGGGTGAAGGCACTCACGCCGGTTTTCCGCAAATACATTCCGGGCAATCCAATCATTGCCACGGAGTACATGCCTGGCGGCGGTGGACGCAAAGCCGCCAACCACGTCTACAGATCGGTCCGGCCCGACGGTTTAACCATTGGCAGCATGAGCACCACGCTCGTTGCAGCGGCGGTCCTGGGCGAGTCGGGAGTCCTGTACACTATCGACAGGTTCATCTACCTGGGAGCGCCTGATGGCTCTACACAGCACGTTTTCTTGACACGAAAAGAGCTTGGCCTGTCAACACTCGACAAGCTAAGGACGACATCCGGTATCAGAATCGGCGCGCAATCCATAGGACACCAAATCTATATCGTTGGGCGGCTTTTTGCGTTCTTGATCGGCCTCAAGGAGCCGAAATTCGTTGTCGGTTATTCCGGTCCCGAGATCGATCTCGCCCTCAATCGCGGCGAGGTCGATGCCAGAGCACATCTGGTGGGCACTGTCATGCAGCGGACCCCTGAATTGGTGGAGAAAGGGCTCGCGGACTTTCACGCTGTGCTGGAAACCCCCAAGGGCAATCGCCACCCTCGCTTCGCTCACCTGCCCGAGCTCGAGTCGTTTGCCAAGTCGGATAAAGAACGTAGATTGCTGAGCCTGCAGCGCACGCTTCGGTTAACCGGTTCAACTTTGATTCTTCCTCCCGGTACAGCCAAAGAGCCGGCCGAGATTCTACAGGAAGCGATACGCAAGACATTCAAAGATCCGGCGTATCTTGAAGCTTATCGGAAAGCGACAGGGGAAGACGCCACGCCCGTGATGCCCGAAGACCTGCAGCGGATAGTTAAAGAAGTGCCGCGCGATCCTGAGATTGTCGGCCTCTTTAACAGGATCGCCGGCCCGGACTCGCTGCCGGACCGCTGAGCCAGTCCCTCAGGCAAACGATAACCTGACCATCGCCATCATGGCCGGTTCTTGTCGTACCGACACTGGCGTAGCTAGGACTATTCGCGGACCGAGGAGTAAGCCTCGCAGGGCGCGGGCACAGGAGCGTAAAGTTGCGACGACTTCTAAGGTGCTTGACCATGAGTTTGCATTTCTTCTTTACCGTGCGCTCCACCACCTAAGTTTTGCAGGTGTCCTCAAGACACAGGCCCATTGCCCGCGACCGGAGAGGTTTGCTCCTCGGTCACTCGCCCGTCAATAATGAAGGTTAGCGGAGCTCCGAATGCATCACACGTTTTCGAGGGCAGCGGCGAGATCGGCGATGAGATCCTCTGCGTCTTCGATGCCCACGGAGTAGCGGATCAAGTTGTCCTTGATCCCGACCTGGAGGCGTTCCTCTGTGGTGAGCTCATAGAAACTCATCAACGCCGGCTGCTCGATCAGACTCTCGACCCCTCCCAGTGAGGGTGCGATCTGAGGAATGCGACAGGCATCGACGACCCGGGAAGCGGCTTCGAGGTCACCGGCAACCTCGAACGAGACCACCCCACCGAATCCCCGCATCTGGCGCCTGGCCACCTGGTGCTGTGGGTGAGTCGGCAAACCCGCGTAGTGCACGGCGTTGACCCGCGGGTGAACCGCCAGAAACTCGGCGAGTGCCTGAGCATTGGCATTCTGCCGCTCGATTCGAAGCGCGAAGGTCTTGAGGCCGCGGACAAGGAGGTAGGCGACGAACGGATCAACGATGGCTCCGGTTACGGCTTGCAAACTCCGAATCCCATCCACGAGTTCGGTCGATCCAAGAACCGCGCCCGCGAGGAGATCGTTATGCCCGCCGAGATATTTGGTCGCGGAGTGCAGAACCAGATCGATGCCGAACTCCAGTGGCCGTTGGTTAAAGGGGGTCGCGAACGTGGCATCGATGAGCGTTTTCACGCGGTGTCGCCGGGCAATGTCAGCGAAGCGTTCGAGGTCAACGATGTAGTTGTATGGGTTGGTCGGCGACTCGCTGATGAGCACACGCGTGGTGGGGCGAATCGCGTCCTCCATCGCTTCGTAATCACCCGCCGGCACCACCGATACTTCGACGCCGTAGCGATGCAGCACTTGGGTGAGAAACTGCCGAGTCCGGCGGTAAGAATCATCCGTTACCACGACATGGGAATTGTGTGAAAGCACGGCGTACAAGGTCGTCGTGACCGCGGCCATGCCGCTGGCGAAGAGCAAGCAATCCCCGGCGCCTTCAAGCGCGGCCAGCTTCTGCTCGGCGATCCGCTGCGTGGGGTTGCCGTAGCGCCCGTACTCCTCGCGCTCGATGCGCCGCTCAAAGTGGTCGCGCAGTTCCCGGGTGTCGGTGAATGTGTAGGTTGCGGTCTGTACGATCGGTGTGGCGAGCGCATTGCCGAACTTCGGCCGCGGCTCGCCCGCGTGCACGGCAATGGTGCTGATCCCGCGCGTCTTCTCGTCGGCTCCTCTATGAGTTGCCGCAACGGCACTCTCGCCGTTGTTTTTGCTCTGGCGGCCGCCATCCATCAGTGGTCCAGGAGTCGCATGCGCTCGACGTAGCGCGAGATCGCATCGCTGATCTTTTTTGCCTCGGCGCTCAACTCAACGGGGCGATTATATTGAGTCCCCTTTCCTTGGACGCCTTCGAGGGTGCCGGTGTGATAGGCCATCTTCTGGTCCGCAAACTTGAGGCCATGCGCCGTCGAGATCACGACTACCCGCTCGTGGCCGTGGACCACCTTACGTTCGACCAGCTTGCGCAACGCGGCCAGCGCTACGCCCGTGTGCGGGCAATTGAACATGCCCGTGCGGTCAGCACGTGCCACTTCCTCGGCAAGCTCTAGCTCCGAAGCCTGCTCGACAACGCCGTTGAAGCGCTGGATCGTCGCGATCGCTTTGCGAATGCTCACAGGATTGCCGATTTGAATCGCGCTCGCCAAGGTTTTGCGCGCCGCAACCGGCTCAAAGTGCTCGAAGTTCTGCAAATAGGAAAGATAGAAGGGATTGGCGTTCTCCGCCTGCGCTACGCAAATGCGCGGCAGTTTTGAGATCAAGCCCAGTTCCTGCATCATCAGGAAGCCTTTACCGATGGCGCTCACGTTGCCAAGATTTCCACCCGGCAAAATTATCCAGTCGGGAACTTCCCAGTCAAACTGCTGTACGATTTCCATGGAAATGGTTTTTTGCCCTTCGATGCGCAAACTATTCATCGAGTTCGCCAGGTAAATGTGCTTGTGTTTCGTCACTTCTTGAACCGCGGCCATGCAACCATCGAAGTCGGTGTCCAGGGAGAGCACCAGGGCGCCGTTAGCGAGCGGCTGCACAAGCTGGGCCGGCGATACTTTATCCCGGGGCAGAAACACGACTGTCGGAATGCCTGCGGCAGCGCCATAAGCCGACAGTGCCGCGGAGGTGTCGCCAGTGGAAGCGCAGGCCACCGCGTCGATGGGCTCGCCGTTCGCGATCATTTGATTCACCACCGACACCAAAACGGTCATGCCGAGATCCTTAAAAGATCCCGTATGCGAGTTGCCGCATTGCTTGACCCACAGATCCTCGAGGTGAAGCTGCTTGCCGTAGCGATTGGCCCAGAAGAGATTGGTGTTCCCCTCGAAAGTCGAAACGATGTTCTCGTTGTCGATAAACGGAACGACCCACTCCTTCTTCGCCCATACGCCTGAGCCATAGGGGTAGGCGTTTTGGCGCAAGCGCTCATCAAACAGCTTGATCCACGCCGATGCGGCTCTGGTTCTGAGGGCTTCGGTGTCGTGATGAACCTCGAGCAGGTCGCCGCAGGACGGGCATCGGTAGATAATTTCGAGCAGGCTGAACTGGCCCGGGCAGCCTCTAATGCATTGAAACCATGCGTTGTAGTTCATCGCTAAAAAGCTTTCGCTTCGAGAGCCTCAAACAATAGTGAGTCGGACACAACGGCGTGATCCCGCGACTTGAATAAAGAGTATCCGATACCATTGAACGGTGTCAACAATTGTTATTGATCGATTCTTACGTTTTAAATGTTCAACAGAAGCACGCTTTGTCGCGCCAAGACGCCAAGAGCGCAAAGAAAAATATCTTCTTATTCGTCCGAACTTGGCATCCTTTGCGACTTCGCGCGAGTGATCCTTTTTCCGAGCCCGTACTCGAGAATGAACTACCCTGCGTCACCCCCGAATGTTTTAATCGGGGGGCCAGTTCCGGTCTCGCCCGGATCCCGATAGAAGCATTCGGGAATGACGGACTCTAGGAGGACTAGGAATAGCTCTTTACACAGCAAGCTACGGGGAATCAAACCCGCAGTGATCGAACCGAAAATTTCAACATCTTTGCCTAGGACTATCCTG
>Ga0105058_1000086_pt1 | contig 10615 bp, 9 predicted proteins | sample GWRWN1_20_30_FD_90072 | JGI IMG/M metagenome (GOLD analysis project Ga0105058, IMG submission 90072) | Riverbed sediment microbial communities from areas with no vegetation in Columbia River, Washington, USA - GW-RW N1_20_30 | ecosystem: Environmental > Aquatic > Freshwater > River > Sediment ... | reverse complement strand
GGTTGGTCGCCCTGGTCAGGAAAACGGTTGGGAAGCATCCCTTCCGACACGACACCAGCCCACTCCAGAAGAATATCCCGGGCATCATCGAACCGCTCCGTGGCAAGACACAGACCGCGCAACGAAATGAACGTGTCGCGTCCCCAATCGGTGAACCAGGGATAACCCGCGACAATGGTTTTGCCTCTCCCGCGTTTGACCAAGTAAACATCCGCCGAGCGATCCAGAGCTAAGGAGAATTTCTGCCGCCGCCGAAGCTCCGCGCGACGCAGATCCGCCGCCAGCTTTTCCGGAGGATCGTTCACTGTTAACAAGCCGTTTTCAAACCCCTCAGCCGCTAGGATGCAGACTGCCTCTCCGCGCGAGAGATCCCAGCTGAATACTCCTGGCGCGGCGAGATCTTCGGTAAAATCGAGACCCCGGGCGCGCTCTTGCTCATAGAGAAAGTTACGGTACCAGTCGGGTTGATGGAGATATTCACCGTTGGAAAGGACGATGATTCCGGGAAGACCGGAGTAGGGGTGCCACACGATACGTTTTCCCTGGATCTCGGACTCGAACTGAAAAGCGCCATTCTCGTGATGCATGGAGTGGTAATCCCGGCCGGAGAGAAAAGGCCTGAATGAAAGAATCGGTTTCCTTTTCGAAGTGATAAGATGCCACGCGAGTACTGTGACCGAAGCGCCGTTGCGGGCGAAAAGCTCAAACTGAATTTTTGTCCCGTCTTCCAGCGAGTAGATCCACTGCGGCCAAGGGTCGGCTTTGAATTGCTCTATTCTTCGAGCGCCGTCCGGGTGCATGACATCCGGGTTGTATAGCTGAGACGAGAGGGAAAAAGTTCCGCCTTCTGTGTCGAGCCACGCGTCGAATCCATTGACGAGAACAACCCGCCCCGAGGGAGGCTTCGTCGCGGTAAGGAGAAGGGCGTGATAGCGCCTCGTTCTAATGCCGGAAACAGTGCCGGAGGTGAAGCCGCCGAGCCCGTCCGCTTCGAGCCATTCGTCATTTTTCATCTTGGCCAAATCATTAATCATAAGCCTTCCTTCGCCGAGCCCGAGCTATTTCTCGATCAACTGGAGCGCGTGACCGTCAGGATCGCGCACTAGAAATCCTTTGTTGATTCCCAGGGCTCGGTCTGGAATTGTCGTGACGCCGGGCGAAACGAAACGGGTGCGTCCGGCCTTTAGCTTCTCGGCCGCCGCGTCGGCGCGGCCAACCCTCATCGCCGTTTGCCAGTGCCACAAGTCGTTCGCGCGCGTATCCGGCGGCGTGGGGCGGCCGTCGCGTGGCGTCAAGTAGTCCAGAAACTCGACTCCGGGACCAGACTGGGCCCTGAGCCCGCTGATTCGCACCCTCGATCCAAACACATTATTGAGATGTTCCTGTTCGGTACCGTAGTTTTCGCTCTCGCCGGCAAGATTCATTCCCAGAATATCGCGGTAGAACTGTAAGCTGCGTTCCGTGTCCGATACCGCGATCGCCGTGTGATCGATGCCCAAAAAAAGACGCCCGTTTGTTTGTTGCCACTTTGGATTGCCTTTGCCCGGGGGAAAGTAGATGAGCTCCAGATTGTGGCCGTCCGGATCCTTGAAGTAGAAAGCCTTGATGCCGGCCGCCGCCTTGTTCCAATCGGGAATACGCTGCGGGCCGGTGGAGGTGTGCTGTACTTTATGAGCGCGCAGCTGCTGGTAGGCCTTATCCATGTCGCTCACGACAATGGCGATGTGTTGGAACCATTGATCGTTGCTGCGCGAGTCTACGGGAATCGGCCTGCCTTTGGGCGCGAGATATTCGGTTAATTCGATGATTTCACCGCCTAGCTTCATGCGGACGATTTGCATTCTTGCCCCGAAGACTCCCTGAAGCCGCTCGTACTCGCTGCCCGCCACTTCGATGTCTGACACTTTTTCAAACGACAACACTTTTGAGAAAAATTCCACCGAACGGTCCATGTCCGAGACCGTCATTCCCACCGCATCGACGGACTTGACGAGTGCTTGCGCCCACGCCGCTGGTAAAAATTGGGCCAGCCCGAGCACAAGCACGAGCATGAACACGATCGTTGTATCGCCCGTTGCTTTTCGCCTCGCGCCTGTTTTCATCTTTTCGCCTTTCTACTTCATCCTTTGAATCAGATGGTCTCCCACCCGCAGCGCATTGGCCATGATGGTGAGAGCCGGATTCACCGCGCCGCTGGAACAGAAAATGCTGCCGTCGACGACGTAGAGATTGTCCACATCGTGCGCCTTGCAGTTGGCGTCGAGGGCGCTGGTCCTAGGATCGTTGCCGAAGCGAACCGTGCCCACCTGATGCGCCACACCTGCCAGGGGAATTCGCTGACCGACGTACAGGTTCCGAGCGAACAGTCCCTCGTGGCACTCGTGGCCGTGAACCTTGCACTTGGTCTGCTGTTGCATCAGATCTTTTAGCCTTGCTATGAGCCGCTTGTGGCCTTCCTCGTTGTTGGGTTGGTAACTCAGGACGATACCGCCATTGGAGTCTAGCGTGACGCGGTTGTTGGGATCGGGCAGGTCCTCTGAGGTCAGCCAAAAGTCGAGCGAGTGCTTTGCCATTAGGTCGAGCGTCCAACCGGGCGTGAGGGCCGGGGCGCCGCTCTTCAGCGTCTCGCCGTCGAGTTTGCCGACAAAAGAAATATGGCCCATCGGATAGGTCCAGTCTGCGCTGCCGAAGTAGAAATCGTTCACGGAAAGCGATTTCTGAAAAATGGTCGGATTGGGACATTTCGACAGCGCCATGAGGACGGAGTTGACGTGGCCCATGTAGTGGCGCCCGACGACGTCTGAGCTGTTGGCCAAACCGTTGGGATGTTTGTCATTGGCGGAGCGGAGCAGCAAGGCCGCAGAATTGATGGCGCCGCAAGACGCGACGACGATGTCAGCCGAAACTTCCTCGCGACTGCCATTGTTCTTGATGATCACTTTGCTGATCTCGCGGCCGGATGGATTGGTTTCAAGCCGTTCGACGTAAGAGTTAGTCTGGAGCGTCATGTTGGCATGTTCAAGTGCCGGATCGACGGCACACACCTGTGCATCGGATTTAGCACTGACGAGGCAGGGGAATCCATCGCAAGTCTCGCAGCGGATGCAGCGGCTGGCGTGCGGGTCTTTTTCGTTGAGCATCACGCCCAGCGGCGTGTGAAATGGGCGCAGGCCGAGCCGTGCGAAGTCATCAGATAGTTGTTGGATGCGTGGCTCGTGGCTGACCGCCGGGTGAGGGTAGGGAGCGCCTGCGGGCGGTTCAGCGGGATCTTCACCGCGTTTGCCGTGCACGTGATAGAGCCGCTCCGCCTCAGTATAATAAGGTTCTATGTCTTCGTAACGAATCGGCCAGGCCAGAGAGAGGCCGCCGTGATGGTGAATCTCACCGAAGTCTTCTTTCCTGAGACGGAACAGCGCGGCGCCGTAGAATTTCGTATTGCCGCCGACGTAGTAATTGGTATGCGGATGGAGCTCTTTGCCGTCCTTGTCGTGCCACATCTCTTTGGTCTGGTACTTTCCCTCAAGGTTTACGGCACGGGGATTCCAGTTGTCTTTCTCGCGCGGAACGTAGCCGCCGCGTTCCAGGAGCAAGATGCGCTTGCCGGTGGGAGCCAGCTTATGAGCCAAGGTGCCGCCGCCGGCGCCGGTGCCGATAATGATCACATCGAAATGGTTTTGCGTGGCCATCTTGATACTCCTTTCTCAGGCAGCGAATGGTTGTTTTGTCGCGCTTACGCGGGGAGCGGTTACCGCCTCGTTAGTCTTGAACTGAACGAGGTCCTTGGAAAAGAACAGATCGAGGGTCCAGCCCAAAGCCACTCGCACTTTCTTCTCCAGGCGTGGCAGCTTGCTCAGGTAAATAGTGCGCCACAGCCACCAGGCAATGAATCCGGAGAAGTTGACGCCCATGATGTTCGCCACTCCGGTTCGCCTGCCGATGGCGGCAAGCTGGCCGATGGTGGAGAAAACGAAGGGGTGTTTTGCCGTCCCTCGAAGGGTCGCGACGATGTTGCGTGCCAGCACCTTTCCTTGGCGCAGCGCGTGTTGAGCCGTCGGTGGATAAAGCTTGCCGGATTTCGGATCGCGAATCGCCGCGCAATCTCCCAGCGCCCACACGCCAGGCCAGCCGGGAATTTCCAGGGTCCCGTCGACGATCAGCTTTCCTTTTTCCTTTGGACACGGCAGCGCCGCCAGCAAGGGGTTCGGCGCGCTGCCGGCCGTCCAGATGAGCGTGTTTGTTTTAATGAGCGTTCCGTCGCTTAGTGTTACACCGCTCTCCGACGTGGAAGCCACGGCCGTTTTGAGCCGAATCTCAACTCCGCGCTTGGCAAGCTTTTCATGGGCGTAACCGCCTAAGCTGCCGTCGAGTTCCGGCAAAACGGCAGGTCCGTATTCAACCAGGACGACGCGGATCATCTCTTCAGTGAGGTTCGGGTAAAACTTTACGGCCTCGCGCAAGAAATCATTTACCCCCGCGACCGTTTCCACGCCGGCAAAACCCGCTCCCGCGACGACGATGGTTAGAAGGGATTCGCGGAGCGCCGGACAGCATTCGAAATCGGCTTCGTCCAGGTGCTCGATGAGCCGGCTCCGCAGCGCAACGGCATCGTTGAGCGATTTCATCGTCAGGGCGCGCTCTTCAACTCCGGGGAGGTTCAAGAAATTGGCGACCGAGCCGAGAGCGATAACCAGATGGTCGTAGGGCAACTCATGTGCGTGCTGCCCCTCACCGTGGGAGACGGCGACTTTCTTTGCGTTAAGATCAATGTTTTCGACATTGCCGACGAAGAACTGAGTTTGCCTTAAGAGCTTACGGATCGGGTTCACGATGTCCGTCGGATCGAGATCGCTGGCGGCCACTTCATGCAGCATCGGAGTGAAGAGAAAAAAGTTATCGCGGTTCACCAGCGTGATCTCGACACCGGAATTCGCGCTGAGACTTTTTTCCAATTCGAGGGCCGTATAGAGACCACCGAAGCCGCCCCCCAGGATCACAATGTGCTGTTTCATTAAATATCCCTTTGCGGCGTGCTGGATTTAGCTCTTCAGTGAGCCAAGGGTAGCCGCGCCCAAGTTAACGCCGAAACGGGCGCACCAGATGCTGACCGACTTGTATTTGTTCAGGTCGGCGTCCGCCGGCACTTCGTAGTTCTGATCACCCTTGTTTCCCTTCAGTGAACCGAGATCGATGAAGCCGGCCTGCTTCACTGTGGCATTGTCCTTGGCCACTTCTGCGGCTACCAGGTAGACATGCACGTCGGGACCGTTGGAAGTCTCGAAGTTGCTGAGACGGAGAAGACGCTTGCCATCAGGAAGTTGATAGACGGCCGCCAGACCTTTCGTTTCGTGGGCGAGCCCGCGAAAGTCACCCTGCGATAGAACCGTCGGACCAGTCGGTGCCATGGCGAGCGTAGCGGCGCCGAAGTTGACGCCGAAGCGGGCGCACCAGATGCTGACCGACTTGTATTTGTTCAGGTCAGCGTTCGCCGGCACTTCGTAGTTCTGATCGCCCTTGTTTCCTTTCAGGGAGCCGAGGTCAATAAAGCCGGCCTGCTTTACCGTCGCGTTGTCTTTGGCCACTTCTGCAGCGACCAGGTAGACATGGACGTCGGGACCATTAGAAGTTTCGAAGTTGGTGAGACGGAGTATTCGCTTGCCGTCCGCGAGCTGATGAACCGTCGCCGCGCCTTTAGTCTCGTGGGCGAGGCCGCGGAAGTCGCCCTTCCCTAGAGCCATGGGCTCGGTCCCTTTTGACATCGCCATCGAGGTTGGTTGGGCGGTTGGCAGCTCCTCGTTGACCGTCTTGTTGATGAAGAGCAATTCGGGCCGGAACGCGTACCAAGCGATCGCCAGCACGATAATACCTATACCGATAAAAAGATTACGCTTACTCATAACTAATCCTCCGTTAATTTTGTTTGCCATCATGATCGGGAAAATTCTAGTTGATTAGATGTCGGGGAAGGGTGAAAAGATGCAGAGAGACGCAAGGAGGGCGGAGTGTCATGTAATAAAGTCGTACCATTCTCCTTAGCTCGACTTAGACGTCCCGCTCAAAACTGATCCGCCGGTGCGCGCGAGGCGCGCGCCGGCGGAATTCAGAACTCTTCGGTCCTGGCAATCTGGTGTCTTAATTAGCGCCTGGCCCTTTCGATGGCGTGATGGTTACCTTCATTACGCTGGCGGTCTTCGGATATGTGAAGCCGTCTTTGACGTTTTTGATATTCTTCACGACGCCGCTCTCGTCTTTGCCGGTATTGGGGGCTTTCTGTCTAGGCGCCTGGTTCGGACCGATTCCGGGTTCCTCGTTTATTTCCGTGCCGGCGTCCCACAGGATAATTTTGGCGGTGATATCACCGCTCATGGGTTTGCCGTTGTTGAAGAGGGCAATTCCGGATTCATTCGGCGCGTAGAAGAGATCGTTCGACTGCGCGAACATGGAAGTGATCGTCAGCTTCGAGCCAGGAGCGGCTTCGACGCTGCACTCGTAGGCTGCGCCTGGGCCGCTCGGTCCCGGCGACTTCTGTCCCACAGGCGTATTGAAAACCACGACAGACTTTACACCCTGGTCGGCTTCGAGAGACTTGGCCAGGGTGGCGGGATTACCGTCCTCCGCTTGCGCCTCAAGTCCTTTGCCGCGATCTTTCTTGCCGGACGAAAAGATTGGAGCGCTGTTCGTATGGACGATACAGAGACCAGGGGACATGGCGAAGGGCCAGTTCGTGCCGTCCGACGCCTTCATTCCGTTCGGGCTCGAGATGTTCTCGATCAGGACCGTGAACTTAGCCATCCCGCCCTTCATCATTTCACCCTTCATCGTCTCGCCTTTCATCATATCCTGGGCCTGCCCGCAGACTGCCGTTGCAAACATCAGGGCCGCCCACATAACTAAAGTTTTTCGCAACATGTTCCTATCCTCCTTACGGTTGTCTTTCGTATATTGATTTCTGGTCTTCTGTTAGATGCATCACGGAAGCCGTGCGCTCGGTTTCAACGATTTTATCGACGACTGTTTGAAGATTCACTATTCTCGTTAATATTGCTTTTCAACGCTCACTGATCTCGAATCTCGTATCTCGCATCCCACCTCATATTTATTCTAGAATCCGGCGCCTTTGGTCGTGAGCTTCAACCGATAGACGGTTCTGTTGGAGGTAATGAAAAGAGTCGATCCGTCTTCGCCCCACGCGAGATTCCCCGTCGGCACGCCGGTCTCGATACTGCCCAGGTGCGTGCCATCAGGGGCGATGACGTAGATTCCTCCGGGACCGGCAGCAAAAAGATTGCCGTCTTTGTCGACCTTCATACCGTCGGGGACGCCTTTTTTTGTCTTCGTCCAAGGCGTAGCGTTGAACAAAACTTTACCGTTCGCGATGTTTCCATCCGGCTTCACTTCGTAAACCATCCATACGGCTTTGTTCGTATCGGCGTTGCTGACGTAAAGCTTCTGCTCATCCGGCGAGAACGCGATGCCATTGGGGGCTTTGATATCCTTCGTGAGGAGCGTGAGTTTGCCATCTTTGGAGAATTTGTAGACGCCCTGGAATGGGAGTTCTTTGTGCGGATCATCGAAGGATTTAGGTAAGCCAAAGGGCGGGTCTGTAAAATAGAGGTCACCGTTCGACTTGAAGACCAGATCATTCGGGCTGTTGATTCGCTTCCCCTCGTAGCGGTCGACGAGCGTGGTCTTGCGGCCGTTTTTCTCGAGGCGGGCGATGCGGCGGTCGCCATGCTCGGCGAGCACGAGCCGGCCTTCCGGATCGTACGTGAGACCGTTCGATCCCGGTTCTAGCCCCTCAAATGGTGCGTTGCCCGTGTAGCCGCTAGGTTTTAAGAACAGGCTCGCGCCTTTGCCTTCCTGCCATTTGTAAACTGCGTTGTTGGGTATGTCGGAAAAGAGAAGGTATCCTTCTTTGCGGTTCCAGACCGGTCCTTCGACCCATTTGTGGCCGCTGGCGATCTTCTCGATCTTGACGTTCAACGGTACGAGCTTATCGAATCGTGGATCCAACCGGATGACGTCAATCTTGACCAACGGATCTTGCTGCGCGTTGGAATCCGCTCTGTACGATGCCAAAGTTATGACGGTAGCCAGTAAGCTCACAAAGGTCCGAAGCATCATTCTTTTCCCAATGCAGATTTTGTCAGCACCGCTTTGATCTCCTAGGAGGCCGGCTTGAGATCTTGAGGTTTGGCGGCTGCAAACGTTCCCGGAAGCATATACAGAGGCAGGAGCAAGAGATAGATCGCTAGGCTGATCCCAACGCTCCAAAAACAAATGAACACGGTCAGCGTTGTCGCCACGGGAATGATGAGCATCCGGGATCTTACCGTCTTGCGATATTCGGCGCTGACAAAATCAGCCAACATGTCCGGTTGTGAGTTCGCATACTGCCACTGGAAAAACAGGATCCAACCAATAACGGACAGGTTCGCCCCGAAAAAGAGCGGCGCAATGAAAGCCTCTGAAAAGGCATTCAGAACGCTGGTCGAGAACGGGAGCAGGGAAACGAACATAAAAAAGAAGATGTTGAGCCAGAGGAGCGTCCGGTCGGCGCGTCGGATAGCGTGGTACATGATATGGTGACCGACCCAGAAGAATCCCAGGCTTACAAAGGTTACTATGTAGCTTACGAACTTCGGCCATAAGGCGAGCAGCGCCGGCGCGACCTCGACATTGGGCGCGTTTAGCGGGAGATTGGGGACGTGAAATTCCAGGATGAGAAGGGTCATGACGATGGCGAATATACCGTCGCTGAGTGCCTCGATCCGATTTTTACCTATCTCAAAGGTTCTCGTGTCGGTGCTCATTGGAAGATACCCGTTGGGATTTCCTACTCGCCGGTGCGGCGCGACTCAACTACCCCGCACCCCGGGCAACAATGGGTTTCCTCGATAACGCCGCCCAATGCAGGATTCATTTTCTTGGCTTCCTCCCGTGAGGCTGGATAGACCAGCTTGTCGGCGTGGTGATTCATCTCATCGCCGCACTTCGGGCAAATCATCTTGTTTTTTTGGTTGGCCATTTCGTCCTCCTGCTAACTGTCTAGAGCGATGTTGTCTCGGCCGTGGCGCAAGGTTTTGGCCATCCAGATAAGTTCGTTCAAGAATTTATCAGCGCGCCCGACAAAGGCTCGGTCGAGGAGCGCGCCTGATTCGTCAAAGAGCGTGTTCACGTTGCCGAAATTGACGTCCCAGAAAATATTGACCAGGCCTAATTCGCGGATGACCGGGATAAGATCCTGGATGGCGCGAACGCCACCGAAGGGTCCGGCCGATACGCCCACGATTCCCGCCGCCTTGTGAATGTATTCCTTCAGGCAACTGTCCAAAACGTGCTTCAGCAGACCAGGAAAACTGTGATTGTATTCCGGCGTCACAATCACCAGCGCATCAGCCATCGCCATCTTTTCGGAAAACACCGGATCTTTAATGCCTTCGCCGGCGTCATCCACAGGCATGGGCAACTCCGAAATGTCAATCAGCTCCGTTGTAATGCCAGCGTGCCTTTTGATCTGGCTCACCATGAACCGTGCTGCATGCGCGCTCATGCGTCCTTTGCGCGTCGTTCCCAGGATGACCGGAATGCTTAGTGGCCGGCTGTTCATGATTGATAACTCCCTTTCTCCATTTGGATGCCTTTGCTGGCACCGTCAACGCTGCGAGGCTAGTTTATGGTCGTCGCCGCTGGGCCGGATGCCCGGTATGTTCAAGGGCATGCGGTAAAGAGTTCCTTGCGCGGTCATATAGAGCGTCTTGCTATCGTTGCCGCCCCAAGCAAGATTGTGCGGATGCTTAGGAGCGATGATCGTTCCCAGATGTTTGCCGCTTGATGAAATGATCCACAACCCGCCAGGCCCGGAAACATACAGGGTACCCTGCTGATCCACCTTGATCCCGTCGATGGCGTCTTCGCCCGGTGCTTTGGTCATGTCGAAGAAGACTTTGCCGTTAGACAGAGTCGCATCGGCGTTCACGTCATAGCGCATCACGACTTTTTTCTCCGGGTCCCAGTTGCCGACATATAAATATTTTTCATCGGGCGAGAAAGCGATGCCGTTCGGCCCTTTCAAATCGGCGCTTACGAGCTTGAGTTGCCCTTTATAGAGGGCAAACACGCCGCTAAATGGAAGCTCTTTACGCGGGGCGTCGGAGAATTTCGGCAATCCGAAGGGAGGATCGGTAATAAACAGCGTGCCGTCCGATCGGTAAACAAGATCGTTCGGGCTGTTAAGACGCTTTCCCTCAAAACGATCCACGAGAACCGTCAGCTTTCCATCTTTCTCCACACGTGTGACGCGCCTGTTGCCGTGCTCATTGATGGTCAGTCTTCCTTGCGGATCGAGCGTCAGACCATTGGAGCCCGGTTGATAGTATTCAGCAATGTCCTTGCCGGAGTAGCCGCTGTTCTTCTTAAACACCGAGAGCGTTCCATTAGCTGCATACTTGTAAATCTTATTGGCGTTCGGGTCGCTGAAGAGAAAATCGCCATTTTTCATCCAGATGGGCCCTTCGGTGAATTGAAAGCCTTCGGCGAGCTTAAAGATCTTCGGGTTGAGCGGAACGATGGCATCGATGGCCGGATCGAGTCGCACCACTTCCACATTCACTTCTTG
>Ga0105058_1000083_pt1 | contig 10661 bp, 16 predicted proteins | sample GWRWN1_20_30_FD_90072 | JGI IMG/M metagenome (GOLD analysis project Ga0105058, IMG submission 90072) | Riverbed sediment microbial communities from areas with no vegetation in Columbia River, Washington, USA - GW-RW N1_20_30 | ecosystem: Environmental > Aquatic > Freshwater > River > Sediment ... | reverse complement strand
GTCAGCCATTGCGCCGCCTTGCTGGCGGTCAGCTTATTGCCGACCTTGCTCGGGCTTGCGGGGGCTATCTATTTTCTGGTCGCATTTGTGCTCGGCATTGGGTTCCTGGCGAGCGGGATCAGTCTCGTCATGGAGTCAACGCTGGCCGGCGCGCGCCGGCTGCTGTTTGCCTCGCTAATTTATTTGCCGGTGCTTTTGCTGGTAATGGCGTTGGATCGTGTTCCATTATGAGTGAGCTTCTCATGGATGAATTCGGCAGCGTGCGGCGTAGAAATCGGCGCATAGGGTTGATTTTGGCGCTGTTGATCGTGCTCTATATTGGCGCGGTGATTGTCTTCATTATTAGATATTGAATGAGTGAGCTTAATAGAAGAAACTGGAAATGATGGAATGGTGGAAGGTTGGCCCTCACATTGTTCCAGTATTCCATCGTTCCATTTTCCCTGAGTCATGGCAAAGAGTTCGACAGCGCGGCGTCTCGATGAAGCGCCGCCACAGAGTCAAGCGAAACAGCCGGCGTTTGGCGGCGGCGAACCGCCGGCGCCGCCGGTGCGGCCGAACATACCGATCGGGAGCAATGCTTGGGTCGCGATCCTGATGTTCCTCGGCGCCGAGGCCATGTTCTTCGCCGGGCTCATCGGCGCCTATATCGTTTTTCGCGTCGGCAGCGCGATTTGGCCGCCGCCGTTTCAGCCACGCTTGCCGGTTGGCGTAACCGGGGTGAATACGTTGATCTTGGTTGCCAGCGCGGTGACCATGCGTTGGAGCTTGAAGGCCGCGCGCTTCAACGATCACAAGAAGTTGATCCGCTGCCTCGCCTACACAGCCGTTTTGGGAGGCATCTTCCTGGTGATTCAAGGTTTCGAGTGGCTTCGATTGATCCATTTCGGCCTCACGGTTTCCAGCAGCGTTTACGGCGGTTTGTTCTACACTTTGATCGGATTCCACGGGCTGCACGTGGCGGGCGCACTGATTTGGCTTCTGGTGGTCTTCGTGCAAGCTAAACAGAAACGGTTTTCCAAAGAGCGCCACGTCGGACTACAAATCTGCGGCATGTATTGGACGTTTGTCGTGGCTTTGTGGCCGGTGCTGTATGGTTTGGTCTATCTGTATTAGACGGGTTCGGTTGACACTGATAGATCGTTACGCTAGTTTTTTGGCTACGCCAGTTTATGAAACATAGATGGTTAGTTCCGTTGTGCAGCGGTGTGACGGCGCTGATTGCAAATGCGCTTTCGATTCATGCCTGCTCCGTCTGCGTCACCGGCGCCGGCGATCCGACAGCGGACGCCTTCAACTGGAGCGTCTTGTTTCTCATGGCCACACCTTATCTGGTCGTGGGCTCAATCGCTGGAGGTTTGGTTTTCGCATACCGCCGTGCCGCGCGGCGAAGCGCGAGCAGGCGGAAACGACGGAGCCGGTAGTTCATTTGGCTTGGAATGACAAGGAGAGTGGAAGATGAGTGAAGCTGCTGCGACGCACGCTGGCGTAGAGCCCCAAGAAACTCCCCTGACCCCTGAGAGTTGGGGCAAGCTTGGAATGTGGCTCTTTCTGGCCGGCGACGCGATGTCCTTCGGCTGTTTGATCGTCGGCTACGGCATCCTCCGCCACGCGAGCACGAATTGGCCGGTGCCGTCTGCGATATTGGGTATTAATTTAACCGCGTTCATGACCTTTCTGCTGATCGTCAGCAGCGTCTGGATGGTGCTTTCCCTGTCGGCCATCCAGAAAGGCGATAAGGCAAGGTTCAAGAAGTTTCTTGGACTAGTGATTTTGGGCGGACTTATATTCTTGGGGTGCCAGGCCTACGAGTGGACCCATCTGATTACGGAAGTGTTGCCACATCACAATCTCGCGTTTGGCAAAGATCTTTTCGCCACGACTTTCTTTGTCCTGACGGGTTTCCACGGCCTGCACGTCACCGGCGGCGTCATCTACAATACCTGTGTGCTGGTCGCGGTATCTCGTGGCCGCTATCAGGCTAAACATGTCGAGATCGCCGGCCTTTATTGGCACTTCGTGGATCTGGTCTGGATATTGATCTTTACATTTGTTTACCTCGTCTAGTTTATAGGAAGCAGGAGTTTTCGATGACCACAACGACGCACGACGAGCCCAACTACATGGGCGTATTTTGGTGGCTACTGGCGTTGACCCTTCTCGAACTTGGGGTTATTTACATGCCGATTCACAGGATGGGAATTCTGGTACTTCTCGTGGTCTTGGCGATATCCAAGGCGGTACTGGTAGCGCTCTACTTCATGCACCTTAAGTTTGAGCGGGTAACCTTAGGGCTCATTGCGCTGAGCCCGTTCGTTTTGTGCGTTTTTCTAATCCTGATGTTGCTTCCCGACATCTTTCCCCGTTGATTTCAGTATCACAGCTGCCTTCGGTCAATGCGGCGCTGAATTCACTCAGCGCTGCGTTTTTGATTCTCGGATTTCTCTTCATCAAGTCTAAAAACATCAAGGCGCATAAGGCCTGCATGCTTTCGGCCTTCGCTAGCTCGACCCTCTTTCTGATTTCATACCTCGTTTACCATTACCAAGTCGGTTCCGTTCCGTTCAAAGGCCAGGGCGCCATCCGCACCCTCTATTTCGTATCCTGCTGACGCACACGATTCTCGCTGTCGCCGTGGTGCCGATGGTCCTGATCACTTTGTCCAGGGCGCTCAAACAAAGATTCGCAGCCCATCGGCGCATTGCTCGGTGGACGTTTCCCATCTGGCTCTATGTCTCCGTGACCGGAGTCGTCGTTTACTGGATGCTCTATGGACTATAGCTATTACGCTCGGTGTGAAACGATTCCTGCTTGACAACCCGCCCTCATGTGATACAGGTCCGTTCGTAACAAACCCAATAAGCAAAGAGCCTCCTCCAGCGTTGCCCAAGACATCTCGCGTAACGTGAGGCTTGGTAGAGGGGGGATATATAAGAAGAGATTAAAGCCAACTGCCGAGCGGTTTCATCGCCGGTACGTTGGCTTTTTTGTTTTCCTGGTTTCTAAATCTTTTGGCCAAGAAGGAGGTGGACTCATGATTCGGACAATAGGCATATACCACATTGGCATCCCGGTCGACGATCTTGATCGAGCGGAGGATTTCTACACCAAGGTTTTAGGGATGAAAGTAGAAGCGCGAATCGGTGAATCAGGTGCGCGGTTAGCACGGCTGAAATGCGGCGATACGGATGTGGTTCTTTTTCAGCGTCCTCGCCCGCTGGGTCGCAACACTCTTGAGGAAGACGGCATTGCCCATCAGGCCTTTGAAGTAGCCCCTGAAGCTTTCGATGAGGCCCTGGAGTTCCTGAAGAGAGAGGGTCATTACCACGACGGCCCGGTAGTTCGGCCCAGCGGTCGCGCTGTCTACTTCTTCGACTCCGAAGGAAACTACCAGCAAATCCACTCTCGATAGCAGGTTAGAGACGACATTTGGCCGACGGTCATCGCCTTAAGGGAGGATACTCTGGCGATTTTTATCGCTTCGCCGAATGGAGAAGATAGAGTAAAGGAAGATAAGAGCCATGGCTGATGAAATTCAGGGCGTTCAATATTCCTATACCCAGGTTCTTTTTGAGGCCATTAACAAGCATGGGTCGAGGGAAGTGACGGAGGGTTTGCCATGGCCGCCAAGGCGGAAGGAAAACTAATCGGCCGCATCACTCATTACTATTCTCATCTCAGCGTAGGGATCATCGAACTCACAGAAGGGGAACTCAAAGTCGGAGATGTTATCCACGTCAAAGGGACACACACGGACTTCAGACAAATCGTTGACTCAATCCAGCTGGAACATCAGAACGTCAGCCATGCCGAAAAGGGGAAATCTGCGGGGATTAAGGTAAAGGAAAAAGTAAGGGAACATGATCAAGTTTTCCGGGTTTCTGAATAAGAAGTGAAGCGTGGAAATCGTCCATTTGCTTCTTAAAACTCACCGTTCTTGTGTCACGTGACCCGATTATCCCAGACCTTTCAAAGTCTGTCATTCCCGAAGGCTTCTATCGGGAATCCAGACGAAACTCTGACTGAACCCCCGATAAAAGATTCGGGAGTGACAACTTTGGGATAAATTCGCATAACTGTTTTTTGCTACCCGGTCAGCTTGCTGCGGGGAGAGTTATTCTAATCCTGGGCGGATTCCACTCGGACCTGTCGGCGTGTTTGTGTTATCGAAAACTCTCTGCCATAAACGAGCCATGATCTAGTTTACTCCAGCCTGTTGAACGTCACGAAAGCGTATTGAGCGGTGGCTGGGCGGTGAATATGAGCAATAGGAGTACCTAATTTTAGCGGGTGAATGCTATTCAGCAACGGAGGCGAAGAATGCGCGTGGTAAATCGAATAAACTTGTTAGCGCTTTGCGTGGTTACACTTTTGGTAGTCATTGGCTGCGGGAAGAAAGAGAAACCCAAGGGCCGAGTGTTCTTTTCGGAACCAAAGGACGGTGCAGAAATCAAAGGGCCCGTAAAGGTAGTCATGGTTGTGGAGGGAATGGAAGTCAAGCCAGCAGGCGCGGTCGTCGAAGGCACAGGACATCACCACATTTTGATCAACAAGGATTTCATACCTCAGGGACAGGTGATTGCGACGGACGATGCTCACAGGCACTTCGGGAAAGGAGAAACGGAAGCGGTTTTGGACTTACCTCCGGGTAATTACAAACTGACGCTTCAGTTCGCGGACGGCCTCCATCTCTCCTATGGGAAAGATTTCTCCGCCACAATCAATATTAAAGTGGCGTCAAAATAGCACCCTCATTGACACCAGAAAAGGCTTCAAGATAGATAAAGTCTGTCATCGGCGATTCTTCGTCGCAGAGATTTGAAGGATTATTAACGATCATGGCATTGAAGTCGATCGGAATTGTCGGTTGCGGCATTATTGGGCAGGCGCTTTTGAAGGCGGTGGAAAGCGGTAAATTGTCGTTCCGCATCGCCGGCGTCACGAGCCGGACGGAGAAAAGCGCACGCGAATTCTTATCAAACTTCAGGAATCCTCCTCCGTATCTCGCGTTGCGCGAGTTGATTGCGGCTTCTGATCTGATCATCGAAGCCGCGGGCGGGTCCGTGGTGCAGAGTCTGGCCGAAGAGGTCTTCGCGGCGGGAAAGGATCTCATGGTCATCAGCGCCGGCGCGCTGCTCGATCATCCGGAGATCATCGAAAAGTCCCGGCAAACCGGCTGCCGTTTATACGTTCCATCCGGCGCTATCGCCGGTCTCGATGGCATCAAGTCTGCCTGTGCCGGTGAGATCACGCATGTAACCATGACGACGCGCAAGCCGCCCAAGGGACTCGAGGGAGCTCCCTACCTTGTGCAGCGGGGAATCTCCCTCGCTGGTTTGACAGAAGAGAAAGAGGTTTTTTCCGGTAGCGCCCGCGAAGCGTGCAAAGGGTTTCCGGCCAACGTAAACGTTTCAGCGGCGGTAAGCCTGGCCGGCATTGGACCAGACCGGACACGGATTCGCATCCTGGCGGTTCCCGGCCTCCAGCGTAACTGCCACGACATCGAAATCGAAGGGGAGTTCGGCCGGCTTCACATTCACATCGAGAATGTTCCCAGCGAGAATCCCAAGACCGGAAAGCTGACCGCGCTGTCGATCATTCGCTCGGTGCAAGATGTCGTCGACCCCGTGCGGATCGGAACTTAGCCCACACATGAAAAACTCTGATCTTCTTGTGCGCATGCTGGAAGAGGCTGGGGTAGGTTGGGTCTTCGGCGTTCCCAGCGGACCGGTCCTGCCGTTCATCGAATCGTTGCGACGAAGTTCCGTTCAATTCATTCTCACAGCCAGCGAAACCTCCGCGGGTTTCATGGCCGCAACGGTGGGCTACCTTACGAACATACCTGGGGTTTGCGTATCCACTCTCGGCCCGGGCGCTACCAATCTCACGACGGGGGTCGGCTGCGCTTGGTTGGATCGATCTCCCGTAATTGCCATTACCTGCAACGTGGCCACCAGCTGGCTGGAACGGCACATCCAGATGCGCATCGATCACCACACTTTGTTCAGACCGTTGACCAAGGCGACTTTGTCTCTCGCAAATGGCCGCATCGGCGAGACCGTGGCGGCGGCATTCAACCTGGCGAGTAACGAACCGCCGGGCCCGGTGCATCTCGATTTGCCTGAGGATGTTGCGGAGGCAATTGCCGCGGAGAGCGTACCTCGGTCAATTTCGACCCATGAGCTTCCCGATCTTTCTACTGAACTGGCGGAAAAGCTCTCAGCGGCGTTGCAGACCGCGCGTAGACCTTTACTTGTCACCGGGCTGACCTTTACCCGCAGTAAGAACGCAAGACAGCTGCTTCAATTCGTTGAAAGACAAAAAATTCCCTTCGTTACCACGCTCCACGCGAAGGGCTTTCTGCCTGAAAGCCATCGAAACTGGACCGGCGTTATCGGTCGGGCGCGGCGCACCGACGTGAAAGCATTGACCGATAGGGCGGACCTCATCTTGGCGGTTGGCTACGATCCCATCGAAATCAACTACGAGGAGTGGGTGGCCAATCGGCCGGTGGTCCATATCAGCAGCGAAGCCGCGGAGGCTAACAATGAGATTTCCTTTGCCTGGAATAAGGCGTGCGATCTTGACCAGGCCGTCGAAGCGATGACGAAGGTGCCGCTGTTCTCCAATGAATGGGATATGGATGACTGGCGGAACCATCGGCAAATGCTGGAGCGATCACTCCGGCCAGAGGGTCAGGCTTTTTCTCTACATCATTTATTGGACGTTCTCAGAGACAAACTTCCGCCCGACGGAATCTTGGCTTACGATGTCGGGGCGCACACCCATCAGATCGCCTCGCAGTGGCGCACGGATCACGCGAAAACGCTATTGGCCACCAATGGCTGGTCCTCCATGGGCTACGGCATGCCGGCGGCGTTTGCGGCCAAACTGGTTTTTCCGGAGCGCCAAATTGTGGTGGTTGTAGGCGACGGCGGATTTCAAATGACCGTCGGTGAATTGGCGTTAGCGCGCCGCTTGAATCTCGCGGTGCCGACCATCGTGCTCAACGACGGTTGGCTGGGGCTCATGAAGGTCAAGCAAGAGCGCAAGGGCTACACGCTCTCCGGGGTTTATCTCGGGAAGCCAGTGGAGTCTCCGCCGCATTACTTTGGTGTCCCGTGCCGGCCAGCGAAAAATCCGCAAGCCTTCAGCGATGCTTTGGATTGGTCATTTGGTCTAACAGGACCCAGCGTCATCGAAGCCTTCATCGACGTTGGGTTCTACTCACAGACCGTCTTCGACTAGCAGGCTGCTGAAAAAAACTCATATGCTTCGCCGATTAGCCGATTGCCCTGAGCATGTCGAAGGGTGCGCTCAATCGCCTCGCTCCAGCTGGCTTATAGCATATGGCTGATAGCTTATGGCATATAGTATGGAACCATACGCCATAAGCCATACGCTATAAGCCATATGCATGTCGGAAAACACCGTTGCGCGCGATAAGTTTCGCTGGGCGATCCTAACGCTTATCAGCGTTTCGCACATCATCGGTGCCACGGCGCAGTACGGGATCAATACACTGGCGCCGTTTTATCAGGAAGAGCTCGGACTCTCTCGCGCCCAGGTGGGTCTCTTCTTTTCGGCATTTTACCTGGCGATGACCGGCGCGTCTTTCGGCGCAGGCTGGTTGGCGGACCGTCTCGGCATTCGAAAAACCACCCTGCAGGGGCACGTGGCTCTAGGCGTCTGTACGGTGGCGGCGTCTATGGCTCCCTCTTTCGCTTGGGCCTGTGCTAGTTTCTTCCTCGCCGGATTAGGGTACAGTTTTTTGAACCCGGCTTCGACCAAAGGCGTGATGGTGTGGTTTGATCGCGATGAGCGAGCGACGGCCATGGGTATCAAACAGACCGGGGTGCCGGCGGGTGGCTTCGTTGTGGCGTTGTTAGCCGCGCCGCTGGTTTTGGTTATCGGTTGGCGTGGCGCCTTGGCTGCCCTCGGGATCATCAACTTCTTTTTCGGGTTCGTTTTTTCATTTCTGTGGCGTGACCCGGAAGAGCGAGACATAACTTGGGCGACGCGGCGGCCTCCGGCGCCGGAGGATCACGGAGCACTGGATATTTGGAGCTTTTTGCCGGCCGGCTGTGGGACTGCAATCTTTCTCGTCGGACAGATGGCGTTAATCACCTATCTCCCGCTCTACCTCAAGGAATCGATGGGCTTCTCAGCTTATTGGGCCAGTCAGGCGCTGGCGATCACGCAGGCGGGCGCTATGTTTGGACGGGTCGGCTGGGGCGCGGCCAGCGACCGGCTCTTCGGCGGGCGAAGAAAAATCGTTCTGCTTATCATCGGCATCATGGGTTCAGTGCTATTGGTGGCATTGAGCCTCATGAGCCGGCAATCACCCCTCTCTCTGCTCTTGCTCGTGGTATTCCTTTCGGGTCTTTGTCTAGTCGGATACCAAGGCGTGTCCTACGCCTTGATCGGCGAGCTGGCTGGAAGAGCCAGAACCGGTGCGGCTTTGGGGCTTATGATCACGATCAACGCCGGCGCCGCTACTCTGGGGACGCCTCTGTTCGGCTTTATCGTGGACAGGAGCGAATCCTATGCGATAGCCTGGCAGGCGCTTGCCGCTGCCGTCGCAGTGAGCTGCGTTGGGCTCGCGGCATTTCTCAAAGAGCCGCGACGGTCCGGTGGAACTTTCCCCTGAATAGACGACGACCGCTCTGATCAATCCATCAGAGCACCGTGCCCGCCGGAGTTTTGCGCCGAGGCGTGTCGCTTAGCCCATCACCTCGTAGGTCTTCACTTCAACTTTGGCTACGTTCATCAGTGCGCGGGTGTGTTGTTGAATAGCTTTGTGAGCTTCACTGGCCCGATACCTGTCAATGGCGGCCTCGTCTTCCCAGGTGCTCACTGAAATAAACTCGCCGGGATTCTCGCGGCCCCGTAAAAACTGCTCACTCAAGCAGCCCGGTTGTTTGATCATCAACGGAGCACATTCTTGTTTCCACATTCGCTCGGCCTCTGCGGCCCTTTCTTTCGGAACACTAACCAGAATCATCCGCGTGATCATGATCGTCCCTCCTTGTTTTCAGAAATTGCTATTGTCTTCTGACGTGCCGCTAGCGATCAACAGATTCTTTTTCCAAGCGATTTTACAGGCGTTCCTCCTTGACTCCAAAGAAAGACGCTAAGCCAAGATCAATGGCAGTGTCAAGACGAACCCGTTGTATTTTAGAAGAGTGGCATGGGAGTCATCGGTCTCGCGACCCCATCAGTCTTAAGTCAGGGACAAATCGGAGTTGAAGTCAAGGTAGGCTTGGTGCTAGCATCCGTTTCGGTAGAGGAAGATGCTAGCCAAGCGGTAGTTGTGGAGTGAACAGGGCCATCATTAGCCCGGGAAGGAGCTTTTATGGCGGTTCAATCTAAGACCACAAGCGCCCCCTCTGTTACCACCTCTTCTCCAACAATTAGCAACATCTACGTCGAGGGCATTGTCGCCGGTGTTATAGGTGCGGCAACGATTGCAGTCTGGTTTTTTATTCTCGACATCTTCAGCGGTCGCCCTTTCTACACGCCCACCGTTCTCGGCACCGCTCTATTCCGCCACGGCATCGGCCTCGACCAACCGCAGACGCTACCCATTTCGCTTGAAATGGTTCTGCTTTACACCTGGGTGCACGGTCTGGCGTTTTGTGTCATTGGGGGATTGGCCGCCAAGCTTCTCGCTCTGGCGGAAGGAAATCTAAACGTCGGATTCGGCATCCTGCTTTTCTTTGTCATTTTTGAGTTCGGCTTTGTTGCGACCGCCTTCATCTTCGCCGAGCCGATCCTCCAGGTATTGGCGTGGCCGACAGTTCTAGTCGGAAATCTCTTGGCGGCTGTGGCGATGGCAACTTATTTCTGGCGCCGCCACCCGAATATGATCATAAGGCCGTGACCTGGAGTGCGGTTTCCGCATCCAGATCTACTGAAGGGAGATAAATGGCGATGGCAATCATTACCATCTATCAGGGTGCATCCGGCGCGAAGTTAGCTTGGGGTATGCCGTGAAAGGGCGTTATGGCTCGGAGCACCGTTGAGATTGCGGGTCATATCATTGACTCTCTTATCCTTCCCAAGGTCCTTGACCTCATCATCAACCTCGGCGCAGAGTTTGAGATCCTCGAGATTCAGGTAGGGCATCGCCGCGCAGACCGTAGTTACGCACGGATTCAAGTTGAGGCTTCAACCCCAGAGCTGCTCGGGCGCGTGTTGGCCAAGATCAAAGAACACGGCGCATTACCGGTAGAGGCCGAGGACCAGTCCGCACAACTTGAGCCGGCACCCGCGGATGGGGTCTTTCCCGATCACTTCTATGCGACCACCAATCTACCGACTTGGGTGCGAGTGAAGGACCAGTGGATTGAAGTCGAATTGCCCGAGATGGATTGCGGTATTCGGGTGGATGTAAATGCCTTGCGGGCCGAGTGTGTTCCTATACATCGCGTGAAAAAAGACGACCTCGTTGTCGTAGACCATGGCGGAGTCAAAATACTGCCTGTGGAACGTCGGGTGCCGCGGGAAGCGTTCGAATTTATGTCCAGCACGGTATCGACGGAGCAGCCCAAGGGACTGCTCATCCGGGAGATCGCAGAATCCATGAATAGGGTGAGACGGGAAAACGGTCGCATTCTCGTGGTTGCCGGTCCGGGACTGGTACACACGGGCGCCTCTCG
>Ga0105058_1000076_pt1 | contig 10845 bp, 12 predicted proteins | sample GWRWN1_20_30_FD_90072 | JGI IMG/M metagenome (GOLD analysis project Ga0105058, IMG submission 90072) | Riverbed sediment microbial communities from areas with no vegetation in Columbia River, Washington, USA - GW-RW N1_20_30 | ecosystem: Environmental > Aquatic > Freshwater > River > Sediment ... | reverse complement strand
GTCTCACCAAGTAAAAGTGGTATCAAACACAATACAGAGGTCATGCGGTTCCTCGGATACGATATCGTGGTCAGACATACAGAAAAGACCATGAAAGTCGCAGGAAGAGGCGTCTCCTTCCGATAAGCGTGCTTGACATCCCGGATGTGATCCGAGAAACCAGGCATCCTCATCTGAGCCAAACCTCCGTCATGTATTGCTGAGCGTAGGGGTGCAGACCGTGAGGAGCAGTGTTCCTGTTTCTGTGCCACGATGTAGTCATGTATCTTTGGCAAATATTACTTGCAAATATGAGAGAAAACTCTTATAATAGTAGTCATGTATATCACGGAAGTTCTTACCAAGACGACGACTGGCAAAATCGCCCATCGCTGCATCCTCCTGCGCGAGTCCTACCGGGAACACGGCAAGGTCAAAACCCGGACCCTCGCGAACCTGACGCACTGTCCTCCCCAAGACATCGTGGTCTTGCGATGGGCCCTCCACCATAAACAGGACCTGCTCAGCCCCGAAGAAAGCGCAAGGCTGCTGGAGCGGCTCGAACGCGATGCCTTGAGCGCCGACGATCGGTGCCTGTTGGTGAAGTTGTTGCGGGTCATGCCAGCTGCGCCGCAGCGGCTGGACCAACGGGGCCAGCCCGCCCCGCAGGCCGCCCAAGGGCTAGCCACGCGCCCGCGGACGTTGGTCAAGACGTCGCGTCGTCGCCATCAGCGTTAGGGGTGGGGAGTGGCGTGCGTGCCCGGAAGGATGGTGTGCGCTCCCCCTCGCCTTCCAAGCTCAACCGCTGCCCTGTGCGGGGTGGTCGCGTGTAGAGGTGTCGCTCGTGATGAAACGCCCCCAAGACGAGGTGAACCTGAGCCCTGAAGAGGGCGAAGCGCTGATCGAGCGGCTCGCACGCAACGCCTTGAGTGCGGAAGATCGGTGCCTGCTGGTGCAGGTGGTGCGGTGGCTGTTTTGGCTGCTGTTTGTCGTGCAGGAAGCCAAGCTCAGCCTCAAGCGGCTGCGGACGCTGGTGTTTGGCAAGCCGTCCACCCCACCCACAGCAGAGGTCTCCGAGGTCGTGGCGGTGTTGGGAGAGGCGGATCGGGGACGCGGGGCCGAGCCCGTCGAGGCGCCAGCGGAGGCCAGCGCCGAGGCCTCACGCCCAGAGGCGCCGCGCCCACAAGACCCGGGTGGTGAGGCGCGGGGCCGTGGTGGGCATCGCCCTGGCCAGGGGCGTCATGGCGCCACGTCGTATGAGGGCGCCGAGCGGGTGGCGTGCCGTCATGAGGAGCTGCGGGTGGGCGAGGTCTGTCCGGTCTGTGGCCAGGGCCGTCTCTATACGTTACCGCCTGGGGTGGAGATACGGCTGGACGGAAACGCGCTGTTGTCCGCCATCCGCTATGAGCTGGAGAAGTTGCGCTGTTCTGCCTGTGGCCAGGTGTTCACGGCCACGTTGCCCGCTGGAGTCGGTACGGAGAAGTATAGTCCGCGGGCGCGAGCGGTGTTGGCGGTGAGTCGCTACTACTTGGGCTTACCCTTGTTCCGTGTGGAAGCCTATCAAGCCATGCTGGGGGTCCCGGTGCCCGATGCGACCCAATGGGATCAGATCGAGCGGGTGGCCGACTGCGCCTACGTGGTCTTTGAGCATCTTGAGGGCCTGGCGGCGCAGGGCGAGTTAATCTACCAGGACGACACAGCCGTGCGGATCTTGTCGTTGCTCAAAGCAAACCGGGAGGTCCAAGCGCACGCTGCAGCGAGGGGCTTGGCGCGCTCACCCGAGCGCACGGGGATGTACACTACGGCGTTGGTGGTCAAGGTGGGTGAGCACCTCATCTGTTTGTATTATTCAGGTCGCGCTCATGCCGGGGAAAACCTCAAGGCCCTCTTGGGCCAGCGCAAGGCGGACTGTGCCACGCCGCTCGTCATGTCCGATGCGCTCAGCAGCAATGAAGCGGACGCAACAACGCTGATCCGTTGTCACTGTCTGGCCCATGGTCGCCGGAAGTTCAGTGACCTTGAAGACGTCTTTCCAGAGGAATGTCACGTTGTCCTTGAGGCGCTCAAGCAGGTGTTTGACCACGACGAATATGCACGCGACCAGCAGATGAGCCCACCGGCCCGCTTGGCGTACCACCAGGCCTATAGCCGTCCGATCATGGACACGCTCAAACGGTGGCTTGACACGCAGTGTGACGAGCGCCTGGTTGAACCCAATAGCTCTCTGGGCAAAGCGATTGCCTATATGCAAGGTCACTGGGAGACGCTGACACGGTTTCTGGAAATTGCCGGTGCCCCTCTCGACAACAACCTCGTCGAGCGCGCTTTGAAGCTCTTCATCCGGCAGCGCAAGAACTCGCTGTTCTTTGCTACCGAGTACAGTGCATACATTGCCAGTATGCTCACCAGTCTGATCGCCACCTGTCTGCATGCCGGTGTCAATGCCCTGGAGTACCTCGTGGCGTTGCAGGAGCACCGCGCCGAGGTGTTTGCCGATCCTGCAGCGTGGTTGCCCTGGACCTATCAGGCGCGTCTCATTCCGCCTTAGGCCACGCGTCGCCAATCGTGGGCCATTTGGGCCCGCTCGGGATTGCCATTCCACAGGACAATGATCAGCTCCCGAGCGGACAGGGGCACCCGTGTATCTGTGGTCTGAGGCCACCACGTGAAACGACCCTGCGATAATCTCTTCAGACACAGCCAGTACCCCTGGCCATCGTAGAGCAACAGCTTGAGTGCCGTGCCCGCGCGGTTGCGGAACACATAGATGGCGCCCTCCAGGGGGTTGTCGCCCAGGACTTGCCGGCACACGGCGGCGAGTCCATCGATGCCTTTGCGAAAATCGACGGGTTGCGTGGCTAAAAAGATGCGGCTTTGGGGGGTAAGCTGCAGCATTAATGCCCCTCCAAAAAGGCCCGCACCACCGCCACCAGTGGTAGCGTCGCCGCGGGAGCGTGGATGCACAGCCGAGTGCCATCGGCGCGGGACAGCTCGATCTGGGGCACGGCGGGGGGCGGGGGCCAGGAGGGGGCGGGTGGCACTTCGACAAAGCCCAGGGGCCGAGGGGACAACGCCGCGGGCGCCTCGTGACGGGTCGCCATCTGTTTTTTGAGGTCTGCCACGCGCACCCGCACCTGTGTGGCCACGCGGGCGGGCGGCAACGCCGCGGCCAACGCCACGGCCTGTTCCCATAATGTGGGGGGAATCCGCCCGTAGGGGTGCGTCCGCGTCTGGCGCCAGTGCTCGAACTGGCCGGCCAATTGGTCGAGTTGGTGGTCGGCTTGCAAAGGGGTCGCGATCTTCATCATAGCCTCCAAGTCATCGGGTTCTTTTCATAAGGAGGACTGTAGGCCAGTGCAAATCGAAATTCACGCAGGCTGATCGGAAGCAGACGGTAAGCTCCCTGGAGCCTCCTATGCCTTCGTCACACTTCTGACCCTATGCCCCTCTCTAGCAGACTGCCATGCTCATGGGGGTTCCGATGGCTTGGGAGGCCCGTCCCTCGTATGAAGTAGGTCCCATTCGGAATGACATGGGCAAAGGCCATGGGCGATACCCGGGCCAACTCTTCATCGGTGATGGTTTCCCCTGCAGCGCGGAGCTGAGCAAGAATCTGGCCCATCTGGCCCGTATGCCACACTACCACGGCATTCGACAGGAAACTGAGACAGGTGGCCTTGTTCATAATCTCGTCGTAATCGCCGGTCTGAAACGCCCCCTGGTTGGCGAAAAACAAGCGCCGGGCGAGTTGGTGGCGTCCCTCCCCTCGATTGACCTGGAGCTGCATACGCGCTCGCAGCTCCAGGTCATGGATATAGCGCAGGAGGTAGATGCTCTTGAGCGCATGCCCCAAGGCGGTGAGGGCCTTGGCTAACCGATCGGACGGGGCACTGCTGGCTAAACGCTGCAACACGACATGCGCCGGCGCCGTCCGGTTGCGCAGGGAGGCGGCGACCCGGACGAGTGGATCCCACTGCTCGCGAAGGAGCGGGAGATCAACCGTGCCACTGATGACGGCATCGAGACACCCATAGGATTTGGTCCGGTCGAACTTGGAGAGCTTTTGCTTCCTCACATTGAGTCGGGGCATCAGGCTATAGCCCAAGAGATGACAGAGGCCAAACAGCTGATCGGTGTAGCCGTGGGTGGCGACACCATGTGCCTTGGGGCGCAGGATCGAGTGGTTATTGAGGAGGCCGTCGAGCCCATACATGGCCTCGCGGACGGAACAGGAGATCACCTGCGTGTGGAACACACTGTGCTGGTCCGAGGTATGGGTATAGACCGTCAGGGCCTGATCATAGTAGCCGAAGTAGCGCGGAGAGAGCGAGCCCAGCAGTGAACTGGCTTGCAGCCCAAAGCGTTGGCCATCGGACGACGAGACCGTCCCGTCACCCCAGACGCTACTGCGGGGTAAGCGGTGATGGAAGTTGACCAGGATGGCATTCGCCGCTTTGAGATGTTCCTCCCGTAAACACCACTGCGACATTGCTTGGAGATTATCGGCGGTCATCCCCTCGGCCACACTGTTCGCCATCATCGCCAGTCCCAGGTTGGTGCCGTGGGCAATGACCGTGGCCAGCAAGGTCGAAAAGAAATTGGCCATACGGGGAATCCGTGCCCCCGCTCCCGTCTGGCGAAACACCCGGGTGAAGTCACACCACCCATCGACTTGGGTTAACAGGTCTTCGATGCGGACACGAGGCAACGCCCCCTCGATGGTGCGGCGCAGGTGCATAAGCCGGGGCGGGAGTTCAAGGGCATCACGCTTTTTGAGAGGGAGGCGGTTATTGCGCCTGGTCGCAAAGTCGTTGCGCGGCAGTCCCTCGGCCACTTGCCCAGCCACCTCATCAAATGCGCGCTGGAGACGGGCACAAAAATCGTCTGGCGCTTGGGGCAACTGGAGTTCGATGTACGCATCGTTGCGTTCGTCTGGCCACCGGGTGGGATCATAGACCAGATGGGCAAAGGACACGTGCCGACGACTTTCGGGCAGATACACCTCCCCTAAGCGCAAGCTATCGCGCAGGGATACCGCCAAGCCGAGTTCCCATGTACGGCGGTCCAGCGTCCCATCGTTCTGGGAGAGCGCAGCGCGGAATGTGCCAGGCACGAAGGCCGTTGGCGCCGAGGTTGGCAAGGTCTTGAGCGTTCCCGTCTCCAACTGGCGGACGACCGCAAGACCTTGGATCACCGCCTCACTCCCCGGCTCGCCCTGGAACGGGAGCGTAAAAAACGTGGGCAGGTACCGCCGCAACCCCGGATAACGCGCCCGCAGGGCATCGATCTCGCCACGGTCTTCCAGGTATTGTCGCTCAGCGCCGATCGTCACCGCGTCCCGCAGCGTGGATGCCTCAAGCTCTTGCAGCAATGCCGCGAGCGTCGTCTCGCGTGGCCGGTCGGGATCAAGCAACGTTTCGCCCGTGGTGATCAATGTGGTTAATCCGCGCCGATACTGCCGGCGGAGCGTGCGGTACCGCGTTTCAAACGCGTTTTTGGCTTCGCGCATCTTCTTCGTGAGGAGTTGGTCATGCAGCGCCACAAGATGGTCGAGAATGGTCTGATGGATTTCGACCAGAAAGCAGGCGGTGAGGGCGTAGCGCTTCGTGGGGGCGAAGCGGCGTAATTCATAGACATCGTAGCGTTGGGCCATGTCGGCGCAATCCCGCACCATCGGCGGACTGAGGCTCTTGAGATCGATCACGTTGATCCCGAGGTCCCGTAGAAAGTGATCGCGTTCAAGGTAACGCAGGATCACGGCATTACTCGCCTCGGGGGGATATTCTTTGAGAGAGAATAGGGCTGACCGACGGGCTCCGCTGGGGACCTCCAGGAGGTCATCCATGGCCCGCTGCAGCTCCGGGGGCAACCCCTCGGCAATCCGGATATAGACCGTGTCTTGGCCACCGGCGGTGATGGAGTCCACGAGTTCTTCCAGGGTCGACCGGGCAGGAAGGACCATCTGCCAGGATCGTAACATCTCCTCAGCGCGCGACACGAGCTCCATGGGGAGTAAATCCTCGGTCGCCCGTTGCGTCAGCCAGTGGACTAAACGCTGTTGGGCTTGGGCATCAAACAGGCTCCAGCCGAGGTAGTCCCGGATGCGCTGGAGCTGCTCGGTTTCGGTTGCCAACCGTCCGGGGGTCTCACCAAAGAGGACGAGCGGGAGATCCAACTGGCGGGCCAGATAATTCGTGAGGGCGACAGGGGCAGCCGTGGCTTCCGGTACAAAGCGGCCATAGGCCCGTCACGTACAGAGCTGGACCGCGAAGCGACGTCGATTGGCCTCGCCCCGGCACCGCAGGACTTCCTCACGGTCACGGGCCGAGAGGGTCCAGAATTGGAGCAACTCCTCTTGACCGGGGTCCTCGGGTAAAATAATGGATGAGGTCCGACGGTGTATGAGCATGCCCTTTCCCCTCTGGTCGCAGGATGGCTGGCAATGTGCCGCCCAAAAAGTATACTTTTTGAGCAGGATAGCACACGACAAAGACCTCCTGACACATCAAAGGCTTCGAGGAGACAAGGGGAGAGGGTTTTTGGGCAGGGCGGTCAACAAGATGAAGATGGGTCTCTATGCCAGAGTCTCGACGCACGATCAGCAGACGCTCGCACTGCAACAAGAGGCCATGGTCGCCTACGCTAGACAACGAGGTGGCTCCATTGTCATGACCGTCGAGGAGGTGGGCTCTGGCGTGAGCGAGCGGCTCAAACGTGACGCCCTCATGCGGGCTGCCCGCCGGCGTGACCTTGATGTGGTCGTGGTGTGGCGCCTGGATCGGTGGGGACGGTCGTTAGCGGACTTAGTGAATACCCTGCAAGAACTGCAGCAGCTTGGTGTCGGGTTTATCTCCTTAACTGAAGCCTTGGATTTCACGACGCCAGTCGGTCGTGCGATGGCAGGACTGCTCGCGCTCTTTGCCGAGTTCGAACGTGACATTCTGCGGGAGCGGGTGAAGGCCGGGATTGCCCAGGCTCGCAAACGAGGCAAGCGGCATGGACGCCCACCAACGGTCGCCTCTCGTGCGGATGAAGTACGGACACTCTCTGCCACAGGCCTCAGCCAGTCTGCTATTGCCAGGCGGTTAAGTATCAGCCGGGCTTCCGTACAACGGTTGCTCGGTTGACCCGCAATGCTGTGCTGGCAACATGAGAATGCGTGCGCCGCCAATGACCATGCTGTCACGGTCACGACAGACTCGCTTGACGCTTACCGTACATTTTCCGGCACTTGCGGCTGGAGCCCCGACATACTCGTCTCCTCCTCTTTCCATTCCCTCCAAGGCAATTCCTTTCCTTTCCATCCCTTCCAATGATGACATCAAACGGTGTAATTTTGATGTCAAAAAGAGGGTAGCATGACTACCTTGATGTGTCAAGTGAACAGAAAAACGTCAAGATATGCTATACTCCTGTCAGAACAGCTTAGAGGGAGGAGCCCGATGCCCAACACCACGACTGCCTTACGGCGAGTGACCTTTCGTCTTCCCGAAGACCTCATGGCCGAGATTGAACGCCTCGCCAAGGAGGAGACCCGGCCCACCAATTCGCAGGCCATTGTCCTCTTGCGTGAGGCGCTGCATGCCAGGGACGTGCTTCCCCAGCCAAGTCGAACTCGTGAAAAACGCCACAAACGCTAGCGATGCACCCAGGAGGCTTTATGGCCTGTCCCGACCCCGAACCGAACCCCCTCGCCCGTGCGGAGTCGCTCCTGCGCCAGGTGCAGGCGGACTCCGCCGCCATCCAGGCGCACCTCAAGGCGGAGTGGGGAACCACCCCCGCCGATCTCCAGCGCATGCTCGGCCGCGCTGCGTACCCCTCGTGGATACACGCCGCCTACGCGGACCTGGCGGGCCGCCTGGAACGGGTAGAAGCCATCGTCAATGAACTGGGGGACAGCATGAGCTTGCTGCACACCAAAATGGAGACGATTATCGGGCAACTGGCCGCGGGCGAGTCCCAGGACCGCGCAGACTAACCCCCCGGACACGCTGGTCATCCTCCTGGCGCTGCGGCAAGGTAGCGGTGCACCGTCGCTCTCGACAGGTCGTACTCCTCCATCAGTGCCTTAATGGGTGCCCCGCGCTGCCGCTTCGCCCGCAGCGCGGCCGCTTGCCGCGGGGTGAGCTTGTGCTGACCGCCCTGGGTGAGCGCCGCGCCCGGAGCGGCCCTCCTTGAGGTGTCGGCGCCTGTCAGCGGGCTGTCAGCAGACACGACTGGGCTGTCAGCGTGTGTGTCGGCGGTCCTGTCGGCGTCTCTGGCGGTCCTGTCGGCGTCTCTGGCGGCATGCTGTCGGCGGCGTGTCGGTCTCTGCTCAAGGATCTCGACCCGCGTGGTCAGCGCGGCCAGCTGTTCTTGCAGCGTCCGTGCCGTGTCGGCGCTGTCGGCTGGTATCGGCGCCTCTGTCGGCGGCGTGTCGGTAAGATACGCCGCCAGGGCCTCGCGGATGAGCACCGCAAAGGGCGTGCCCGCGCTGACCCGTGCCTGCACCTGGGCATCGAGGGCGTGTGGCAAGCGGACCGTGTACCGGGGGCTGGGGGGCATCAGGTGGTCTCCTCAGGTGTGTCTGGTCTCAGGGGGTGCCAGGGGTCGTACTCACTCAGCAGGACCTGCAGGCCATCCCGCACCACCTCCGAGATGGTCTGGCGCTTCAGCCGGGCGTAGCGCTGCACCTGGTCGACTAGGGCCATGTCCATGCGGACCGTGATGCTCGCGTACTCTTTGGTTTTGGGGCGGCCACGGGGGCGGCCAGTCGGTTTGGTCATGGGGAGCTCCACCCTGTCAGGGTCTAGCCTATTTGGTGTCTTACAGAATAACGGGTAGTGGAGCGAAGGTCAAGCCAGGGCTTGCTGATCGGCTGCTAACTTGCTTGGGGGGACAAAAAGAGAGAGAATGCGGGCCGTGGTCCAGAAACTCCAAAGGCGAGCAGGTCCAGATAACCCGCTCGCCTGGTGACATACACCCCTCAACCCCGAGGAATCGTCATGTCGGATGACAGTCTACCAGCCTCCAACGGCCAACACAAGCCCGACACCCCTGATCATCAAGATGCTCCCCTGCGATGTGGAGCGCTTCGGCTATGAGGAAATCCGGTTGCCTTTGGGCGATCGTTTAACGGTGGCGTACGAAGGGGGCGCCCCGGCGCCGAAAGCGCCATCAAAGCCCCAGCGGCGGCGGGATGCGCGCAAATCTGGCCTTCAGTTGACCTTACATAGCCTCAAAACCTTCGGCTTCACGCACCCAAAAGACGGATTATGGCTTATGTTAGCGGCTGCGTGAAAATGTAGGAAGACCGGCGATTTGAACATGTGGGTGGCCAGGCGTCGCCGGTAGGCCATAGGTGCACGTCCGGCAACGCCTGGAGGAGAGAGGGTTACCGCTCGAGTTGGTCTTTCATGCGGAAGCTTTTGCCTTCGCTGATCACCGTCTCGGCGTGATGCAGCAGCCGGTCCAGGCTAGCGGCGGTCAGGGGGCTGTCATGGTGAAAGATCGTGGGCCACGCCTTGAAGGCGCGGTTCGAGGTCATCACGATCGCCCCCTGCTCAGAGCGCAGCGAGAGGACGTGGAAGAGCAGATCGGCGCCCGCCTGGTCAAGGGGCCGGGAGCCCAGTTCGTCGAGGCTGAGCAGGGCGGGTTGGGGGTATGGCTTCCGTGCCGCTTTGCGCCGGCCGGCCCCCTTGGCGGCGGCCAGCGTGTGGAGGACCTCAATGGCACTGGCAAAGAGCACCGCGGAGCCCGGGAGGCAGGCGGCAGAGCCCAACGCGGGCGCCAGATGGGTCTTCCCCAGGCCGCCGCCGCCCAGGAAGATGAGGGTGGATGTGTCCTGAAGAAACGTGCGGTGGAACTGAGGCTGCACCTGGAGGCGGTTCATGCGGGTGGGCCAGTCCCAGCGGCACGGTGCCACGGTTGTGATGACGGGGAAGTGCGCGAGCCGCAGGCGGCTTGGGGTGGCACGGTCACGCCGCAAGGTGGCCGCGCCTTCAGCACGCCTCGCCACGGAGGCCACAGGTGACCACGCCTGGTGCGCCGCGTGTTGGGCGAGCGCCGCAGACTGCTCCATACGGCATGAGAGCGTCAGAGAGGGGAGAGGTGGCTCCACGTCGCTCCGCGGGGGTGTTGACTCTGGCGTGTTGGTGCGTTCAGCCATGCTGGCCGGCTCCTAGGCCTCGGGGGGTTCGGGCTATGGGGTCGCTTGATACAGGCTGAGATCGGGTGGCGGGCGGCGCACCTCCAGGAGAGCGGCGCGGCGGGTGAGAGGGAAGGCACGGGCTTCCGGGGTGCACCGCGCCCGTTGCTCCAACAGGTTGGCGAGGTAGGCCGCGGAGAAGGCCTCGGAGGTCCAGGCATCCTCGCGGGCCCTCGCCACGGTCTGCGGGTCGTCAATGTCGCTCAAGGCCACGAGGTGCCGCACGTGATGGTGCGGATGAAGGCGACGCTCCGCCAAGTGGAGGGCAGAGGCCTCTGCCCGAGGGGAGCGGGCGAGAAAGCGCAGGAAGCGCGGATGATCGCGGGCTTTTTGGCGCTGCTCCAGCCGGGGCGGAGGGGGAGCGGGGTCTGCGACCTCTTGCCACCGATCGTCGCGTCTGGTGTGGCGGGCCCTGAGCGTGTCACCGTGAGAGAGGCCCCGCCGATCCGGAGCGGTGGTGAGCGGGAGCGCCTGAGCGGCGGAGGGGGCGGGGACGGCGGAGGGGTTGGTGGCGAGGGTCAGGCGACATTGCCGGGCGGCTCGCACCTGTGCCACCGTGGCGCTCTCGAACGGAGGCATCGGCAGGGAACTGCGAGACGGCCGCGCGGTGTGCCATGCCTGGACCGGTTTCTCCCGGGGGTCGCGGTGCAGGCGCCCAGGGGCCACGGTATCGAGCCACT
>Ga0105058_1000068_pt1 | contig 11169 bp, 9 predicted proteins | sample GWRWN1_20_30_FD_90072 | JGI IMG/M metagenome (GOLD analysis project Ga0105058, IMG submission 90072) | Riverbed sediment microbial communities from areas with no vegetation in Columbia River, Washington, USA - GW-RW N1_20_30 | ecosystem: Environmental > Aquatic > Freshwater > River > Sediment ... | reverse complement strand
CTGGTGTAAACGTCGAACTTCCAGTGCTAATTGCTTCAAACCGTTTCGTTTCTCGAGCAATGACATGCTTTCGACACCCGAGCCGTGTTGTCTAAGGAAGGCTGGTAAGGATTGACCCTTCACTTCTAGGGTCAACACGAAAGCTTTTCGCAATAAGCCATGCTCCCTCTTCTCTCCAGCAGCCACGGTGAGCGGGACGTTGAAATTGAACCGTGTCAAGGCTGCCGCTTGGCGCATAGAGCGAAGCGCCTTTGAGTCTCGAAAGATATCCTTGAACCTGCTCATGCCGGAGGAACCGTGAAATATTTTCAAAAAAAGCACATCATCACCCGCTCCAAAAGGAGCTTTTACTTGCAGCGTTTGCGGGTGCTTTGACGATGGTTGCTTTTCTATAAGCGGCAAGACGACTTGCCAAAGTTCTTCCCGCCATTTTTCACGGAGAATCCAAAGGGACCATTCTCCGTCTTGACGATGGGAGTAATCAGCGCTGAGTCTCATAGACCGGCGCACCGTTCCGCTCGCGTGAGAGACCAATCTCGATCTTTGCCATGATTGTTTCGACCTCGATCGATTGCATGCACACCCGGCCAATCGGGCAATGCCTACGGTAACAAGGCGAGCAGTCCGCTTTTCCTTGAATCACTAGCTCCTCGAACCCGTACGGCCCGGTGCGAGACGGACTCGTAGCGCCCCATAATGATACGACCGGCGTACCCACCGCCGCAGCAATGTGCATTAAACCGGTATCCGGTCCCACTGCGATCTTTGCCCTCGCGATGATCCCTACCGCCTCCTTGAGTGAAGTACGGCCCACCAAGTTAGTAATCCCTTGACCGCAAGCAATCTCGACCTCCCCTGCGAGGGTCGCGTCCGGTTCGCTGCCAAGCAAAACAACGTTAAGACCATAACGCTTCCGTATAAGGGTCGCGCAAGATGATATTTGCGTCGGGAACCATCCCTTACTCTCCCATCGACTGCCGACAAAGAGCGTGGCAAATGCGCCGCGTACGTTTGCCAGACGGCGATCAACACCCACCTGTTCCTCCTTCGTCAACGAAAGCTTCCACTCCACCGGTTCGGGCACCAGGCCAAGGTACTCAGCAAACTTCAGGTAATGGTTGAACTTAGAGATGCCGTTCTCCACAGCAGGAATGTGGTGATTATTGAAAACCCAATTGAATTCCTTGCAGTCAAGCCGATGAAAGCCCAAACGATGTGGAGCCCCACTCCAGCGACTGATAATGCCGCTTTTCAAATGGCGTTGCAGATCCAACACTAAATCGAAACGACCGGCGCGAATTCTCCGCAGGAACGGCCCAAGCTGGCTCCACCAGCGGGTACGGTCAAAAAGAATGACCTCGTCCACCGCGGGATGATGTTCCACCAGCGGCAGACAAGGCGGTTCGACTGCCCACGCGAGCGTCGCCTTCGGAAACCCGCGGTCAAGAAGATTGGCCAGCGGCAATGCGCGGGTCACATCACCGATGGATCCATGAAGAACCACGAGAATCTTCTTTGGTTCAAGGTTCGTCTGCATTGCGCCCATAATATGAATCGACGAACATCTTCCAATCATTGGCGGAAAGATACTGCCGCTTCGGGTCCAGTTTATTGGCCGACCGGAGGAGGCGGTCGAGGTTTCTCTGTACCATGGTCGGCGGAACCCCCCCCAAGAAAAGCATAGCCCGGTCAAAGTCGATGATATAGCCCTTCACGCCGTCGGATTCCCGCCGCACCAAGATATTTTTCAGGTTTAGATCCCGATGGTAGATCCCTTCTCGATGCAAATCGCGGAGGCTGCCTGCCACCGCGTCGAAAACCTTCTTAGCTCCTGTCTGAAGAACGAGACCATCGCGCATAGCCGTCCATAGATCCTCGCCACCATCCAACTGCCGTGTCACAAGCCAGCCACGGTAAAACGGCCCCCAAACAGGCTTCACGCAAGCACCCAAGACCTCGACCGTGGGAATGCCTCGTCGGCGCACCTCTTCCGTGATCGCCAACTCTCTAAAAGGGCGCGGCGGCCAAGTAAAAAAAATTCCATGCAGCAAATGACGAAACAAACCTCCGTGTCGATAGGAGCGGATCAGCGCCGTATCCCCGTTGCGAAGCTGAACCTCTCTTAGCCTGGCTCTTCCCTCAAATACGGTCGAGTCCTTGTTATCCTTATGGTCTCGCTTCGTACATTCCTCAATCGTAAGAAATTCCGCGACATCCTCTCGAACGATCATCAAGGTCGCGTGCTCATCAACGACTTTTTTGAATCCCGAGGGAACAACCCCCCACGCCCGATCTCGGGAGATCATCTTTTTCCTATATCCCCGGATGCTGTTCGCCCGCGATTCCTCAGTCCAAACCAAACGGTTGGGCTTCGTTTTGACACAGATTGAGGTTGGCAATTTTTCGGGCACAGGGTGGATCAGACCATTACGAACTGGGGCAAATATCGATTCGCTGTCTTGAGATCCGGTGGGCTCGTCGCGTCAGTCGCGTCAAGTAGTCGCTCCACCGCCCGATAAACCTGCTCCGGACCGATGAGGCGTATACAATCTTCAGTGCCCAGGGGGCAACGCCGACCGCCATGGGAGCTGCATGGACGGCACGGCAGGTCCTTTTCCAACACAACCGCTTTGGATGAGTAGGGATAGAAACCGAGGGCAGGGGTCGTTGCGCAAAAAATAGCGACCACCGGTACACCTTCCGCCACGGCGATATGCATAGGTCCACTATCATTAGTGACTAGAACTCTGCACAAGCTTAAAGCCGCGGGAAGCTCCCGAAGTGCAATCCTATCGACCAAGCTCACGCCGCAACCGCCACACAGTTCTTGGACTTTGGCAATGACCGCAGCGTCTTCGGGACCGCCGAATAGAAGTATTTCACAAGGGTATCTTTCCTTTAGCATTCCGATAAGTCGCGCAAAACCCTCCGCCGACCAGCGTTTCGTAGCCCAAACGGATCCTGGATGCAATCCAACCAGCATCTTCGAAGTATCCACCCCCAGAGATCGGAACCGCTGGATAACTTTTTCCCGCGCCTCTGCTTTGATCGGCAAATCCAGTATGCGTTCGCACGCTTCGGTCCGTATTCCCAATCCTTCAAGAATTGACAGCGTGCGCTCCACGTCGTGTCGCTCCGCATCCCGGTTGACGCGCACATGGAACAGGAAAGAGCTCTTGCTCTGGGCAAAGCCCACCCGGAACGGTATGCTTGCGAGAAACAAGAGGAGCCCGCTACGAAAGGATTTATGCGGGCACAAGGCCATCGTAAATCCCTTACCCCTAAGCAGCTTCGCCTTCCGCCACAAACCGATCCATCCTCGGTCGGTTCTCTTTTTGTCGTCTACGATGATTTCATCAACGGCAGGATGATCCGACAAAAGCTCCTGTCCTAGTGACGTGCAAAGAAGGCTGAGCTTCGAGTTGGGGAATCGTCGCTTTATTTCGGATAGCAAGGGGAGAGTTAAAACTGTATCACCGAGAAAGCTCGTCTGAACCACCAAGACCTTATCCCAAATCCGTGGATCCATGATTTACAGTCGTGTGGCCTCATCGATCAACATCACCGGAATATCGTCCTTGATGGGATACAGCAGGCGGCACGCATCACAAATCAAACCGTCCCCGTTCTCGTTTAGACGAATGTCTCCCTTACACTTGGGACACGCCAGGATATCCAACAACTCTTTGCTTATCGACATCGAATATACTCCTTTGCTCAAAACTCCTAGATTAACCTTGACACGGCAGTCTCATTCGCATGATTCTCATTTTCCCATTGCGGAAATCCATTCCCATTGGCGCGCCAAACCTTCATCCAATGAAACCAATGGCTTATAGCCGAGCTTCTTTTTTGCCTGACCTAAACTCGCACGGGTGCGACGGACGTCGCCCCTTTGTCGATCAAATCTCTTTAACTTTGCCTTTCGACCGCTTACTTTCTCCACCAATTTGATCGCATTGAGTAGTGTAATCTCGCCGCCGCCCCCTAAGTTGAAGACATCCCCGGAGCCCGGGTAAAATGCTGCGGCCGTCAATCCGTCAACGATATCCGCGCAATAGGTAAAATCACGGCTTTGTTTTCCGTCGTCATATAAGGGAATTTCTTCATCGACAAGTAAGCGCCGCATTAGAATGTGAAAAAACATATCAGGCCGCTGCCGCGGGCCGTAAACGGTAAAAAACCGGAGCGAAACCGTGGGAATCCCAAACGCTTTCCAGTAAAGGTAACAGAGATGTTCGGCGGCCAGCTTGCTGACCCCATAGGGCGATACCGGTCGGGTTCCGCCGCTCTCTCTCATCGGCAGATCATCGGTATCACCATAGACGGAAGAAGACGATGCATAAACGAATTTTCTGACCTTGACCTGCTTGCAGGCTTCTAACAAGAGCTGGGTCGCCAATATATTGTTGTGCGAGTAATGAGAAAACTCCTCCCCCCAGCTGGAGCGAACCCCCGGCTGGGCAGCTAAATGAAAGATATAATCCGTCTGATTCAGTAGTTGGTGCAATTCAATGTTAACCAGATCATCGTTGATGAACTTGAAGGACGGATGCTTGGCGAATTGCGACAAATTCGAATCTTTGAATTCCCGTGCATAGTTATCCAAGAACTTGTCCACACCCACCACTTCGTGACCCAACCCAAGCAACTTCTCGGCCAGGTGAGAGCCGATAAAGCCGGCAACGCCAGTGATCACTGATTTCATCTAATGCCTTTCCTGAATCGCGCTGTTCCGCGCCTGCCTCGAAATTCCGGTCGGCCGATTTTCATCAGAGGAAGGCCGAGAATACCCGAAAAACATTGGACCGTGTATCCAACATTCTAGTTGTCTTTGGGTTTCCTTTGAATGCGATCGACGATTGCCTGAATGAGACGGTCGCCGTTTTCCACGGCCATCGCTACTCGCAGGGCCAACAATTTTTCCCGGCCGAATGGAAAGCGGATCAGCTTAAGAATATCCTTCTCGGTGGTGATGATCAGATCGGCATTTCGCGCCGCCCGGTTGATTTGTTGCCAGTCCTGCGAGGAGTAGCGATGGTGATCTGCGAATTCCAGTACATCAACGATCTCACCTTCCCAGTCATGAATGATCCGATAAAATGGCTCCGAATTCCCAATGCCCGTGACGGCTACGATCTTCCGGCCCGCCAATAGACTCAATGGATACTCTTTCCAACGTCGTGATTCAAATCCGACTAAAGCCACTGGTTCAAGGCCGCCATGGAAAACAATCCGCTGTTTGGCTTTGGATACCACCCGTCCCCATTTGTCCTTTGCGCCGGTAATCAACAAGAGGTCGGCCCGATCAATTGCTCTCCTGGGTTCGCGAAAGGGACCAGACGGAAGAACCCAGCCGGTTGAATCGGAGCCCAGGAGCACAATATCTACGTCCCTCGCCAGTTGCCGGTGTTGAAAGCCGTCGTCCAGAATAAAAACGTCCACAGGATTATTCTTGATCGCCTCGAGAGCACCCTTATAACGCGGGTTAGAGACCGCAACGGTCAATCCGAAAAGTCGGGCCATCATTGCCGGTTCGTCGCCGAACTCATCGACGTTTGCAGAAAAGTTAGCCGTGAGTAGCACAGGCTGATTGCTTTTTCTGTGATAACCCCGACTGAGCACAGCGATTCTAAAACCGAGCTTTTGTAATTCCTGAGCAACCCAGACCACCGTAGGGGTTTTCCCCGTACCGCCCACTGTCAAGTTGCCGATACTGACGACACATTGATTAAGAGTTTGGCTTGTTTTCCAGCCAACGGAATAGAGGGCGTTGCGCGTTTGCACGCCCAACCAATAAAGGCAGGATAGGGGTAAGAACGAGAGCCACAATAATCTTCCCAAAACTCCGCGACGTTCCCAAACCCGACGAATCCACCGGCCGCTCATCTAACTCGGATCGCGGCTTTAATTTGCAGCTTCATAGCGCTTGTAGATAACGGGACAATAATTCAGAAGTCTGCTCACCGACACGGTGTTCATCCACCGCAACCTGGTAAGCTTTCTCGCCCATTGCTAGACGCTTGTCCGCATCGCCCAGAAGCTCGGTGATCTCGCGAACCAGGTCTTCTACCCCCCGAACTTCAACTCCCCCTCCCTTTGCTTTCATCTCCTCGGCGATCGCTGCAAAGTGCGCCATGTGGGGCCCGAATAGAACGGGCTTGTGAACGCGGGCAGGCTCCAATAGATTATGCCCTCCTGCATCCACCAGGCTCCCACCCACGAACGCAATATCTCCAAGCGCATAAAATTCCTGAAGATCGCCCAGGGTATCCAAAAAGCAGATGTCCTCCATGAGAAAGCTTCGGCCATTGGACTGGCTCTTCTTTTGAAACTCCATTCCCTTCGCCCTGAGTAACCTTTCGACCTCAGGAAAGCGCTGCGGATGCCTCGGCGCTAAAACCATCTGAAGATCGGGGAAGCTTTCTTTCAAACATCGAAAAGCATCCAGTAAAATTTCCTCTTCGCCCCGGTGTGAACTCCCCGCTACCAACAAGCGACGCCCGTCGGATTTCCTTTTGAGATCAACGGACTCCGAGATCACGGGGTCATGAGCGAAACCATTTCCCGATCCCACGAGCTTCAAATTGCCGGTGACGAATACCTTTTCCGGATCCGCTCCAAGCCTTTTGGCACGGCTGGCATCTTCCTCGCTCTGCATCCCCATGGACGCAAAGTTTCGGAGCACGCCGCGAAAAAACCAGGATAATGAGGAATATTTGTTGAACGACCGCGGAGAAAAACGCCCACTCAAGAGCAGGGTCGGAGTCCCTCTCCGATGCGCCAAGCGAAGCATATTCGGCCAAATTTCCGTCTCCAAAAAAACCACCACTGACGGATCAACAGCGGACAGGGCTCTTTTTACAATCCACGGGTGATCCAGGGGGAAAAAGATCACCGCGGCGTCGGATATCACGCGACGAGCCGTCTCATAACCCGTGGTGGTAAACGCCGAAACAACAATCTTCCGCCCGGGAAAACGTTTTCTAATTTCTTCGACTAGACGGCCCGCGGATAATACTTCGCCCACTGAGGCTCCATGGATCCACACCGGTCGAGTATGGTTCACAGCGCCTCTCACTTCCCGGCCGTAAAATCCAAGCCGCTGGCCCACACCCATACTGTATCGCTTTCCCAACAGGCACAGCACCGGTAAAAACGGCAGACCGATCAGTAACAATACGGTCGCTAGCGCGTTGTAAACCCAGTACGTCACCGGTTTTTCGCGGAGATCAGTGAAGCATCTCCGGGTTGAGTGGGTTTTCTTCTTCCAACATCTGCAAGGAGTAGAGTCGGCTGTATTCGCTCTTTCGAGCCAACAACTCTTCGTGGGTTCCTTCTTCAGCGATGGTTCCGTCAACCAAAACCACGATACGATCCGCGTTCCGTATGGTCGATAAGCGATGGGCGATAACCAGCGTTGTCCGTTCGGTCATCAAATGCTCCAGGGCTTCTTGAACCATTCGTTCTGAGTCCGAATCGAGGGCTGAAGTAGCTTCGTCAAGAATTAGAATCGGCGCGTCTTTAAGGAGTGCCCGCGCAATTGCCAGCCTCTGCCGCTGGCCGCCAGACAGCTGCATTCCCATCTCGCCGATTTGCGAATCGTAGCCGTTTGGCATGGACCTTATAAACTCGTCCGCATGAGCCGCCTTAGCCGCGGCAATGACATCATCCATCCCACGTTCCGGATCGCCATAGGCAATATTGTTTCGCACCGTATCGTCAAAGAGAAACGTGTGTTGGGTTACGATGCCGATTTGAGAGCGCAGCGTTGCCACACTTACGTCCCGAATATCTACTCCATCAATCGTAATTTGGCCCGAGTTCACATCGTAGAAACGAGGAATCAAATCGGCCAGGGTGCTTTTCCCGGCACCGCTCATGCCCACCAACGCAACCACTTCGCCCGCTCGGATGGTTAGATTAATGCGACTCAGCACCGGCTTTGCCCCGTAGGCGAAGCTCACATCATGAAACTCGATCGCCTTCGCGAAGCGCGGCGCCATTTTAGCCTCTGGCTTGTCACTGATGCTCGGAGGTTCGTCAAGTATCTCAAATACCCGCTCTGCCCCGGCAAGTCCCTGATGAAGGACTGTGTACGTCCGGGTGAGGCTTTTGAACGGCTGGTACATGAGGAACATAGCCGCCATAAAGGCCAAGAATTCACCCGGGGTACGGCCCCCCGCAACGACGTTGGACCCGCCGTACCATACCACCGTGCCGATCCCAAAAGCGGCGAGCAACTCCATCATCGGCGTCACGATACCTCTGATTCGGCATGCTCTTAGGGATTGTTTGAATAGCCGAGAATTCTCCCTGGCGAATCTTTGGAGTTCATACTCTTCCATCCCGAAAGCTTTCACGATTCGGTTGCCTTGAATGCTCTCCTGTAAAAAGACGGTCAACTTCCCCGTACTGATCTGCCCGCGCTTGGCGAATCTTTTGATTTTCCTGCTTAGCCGTATGACCGGCAACACCGAGGCCGGGAAGACGACAAACGCGAGCGATGCCAAAAACCAATCCTTAATGAAGGCAACCACGACCAGTACGATAAGCGAGGTTGTGTCTTTCAAAAACGAAGCCAAGGCGTCAGTCAACGCCGAACGCAAAAGGGTGACATCGTTGGCGACCCGGGAGATCAGGGTCCCACTGGGATGACGGGAAAAAAAAGACAAGGACATGAATTGCAGATGTCGGGCTAGCAGATTCCGGACGTCCTGGATGATGCGGAGTCCGACATAGTCACTCAAATAACCTTGGCCAAAATTTAGCAGTCCCCGGATCAAAAAGATTCCGATAATCGCGGGCGGAAGGTAATAGAGCATAGCGACGTCTTTTTTGACAAATACGTCATCCATCATCCACTGGACCAGAAAGGGCATTGCCCCTTCTGTAGCACTGTAACCCAGCATACAGACCATCGCCAATACGAAATACGGCCAGACATAGGGCTTAAGATATTGGAGCAATCGCAAGTAGTTCTTCAAGAAGTCTCCTCGATCGCGACGCTGGACCCTTTACCCATCATGGACATGGCGATATTAGCAACCCGATCGGCCGCCCCAGGCGTGCCTAATTTTTCTCGCAGCGTCACCAGTTTTCTAACGATTCTGTCCCGCAAATCCCGGTTCTCCAATAAGGTGCGCGTCTCTCGCACAACTCCCGCCGCCGTAAAATCAGCCTGGATGAGTTCGGGAACCACCCGTTTACCCGCCATAATATTCACCATCCCAACCTGTCTAACCTGGACCAGCATTCTCGCGAGCGCATACGTAAGCCAGGACAAACGGTAGACAACAATCATGGGCTTCAAAAGCAACGCCGTCTCTAATGTGACGGTCCCTGATGCCGTCCATGCCAAATCACAGGCATTCAAGGCGTCGTAGCGTTTGGCTTCAACGATCGGAATCCTTAAGGGAACCCGCTCCAACAGGGATTCCACTTCATGACGACCCACCGTGCTGGCGCGAATCACGAAAAACTGAACCTCCGAGTCCTTACTGAGTCGCAGTGCCGCATCCAGCAATACCGGCAGATGATACAAGACTTCGCCCCGCCGGCTCCCCGGCAAAATTGCGATGGTTCGCTTCCCCGCATCCAAAGCGAGTTGGGCTAACACCGCCTCACGGGGCTCTCGGGTACGAACGATATCGAGCAAGGGGTGACCCACAAAGCTAACTTTGACTTTCCGCCGTTCGTAAAACGGCACTTCAAACGGAAACACGACGGCCATATGATCGACATATCTGGCGATCTGACGAACCCGACCTCGTCGCCACGCCCAAATCTGTGGGCTGATATAGTAAAGAACGGGTATCTTTAGTTGCTTTGCGAGTCTTGCCAAGCGCAAATTAAATTCCGGAAAATCAATCAACACCAGTAGGTCGGGTCTTCGCTCGCGCATGGCCTGGCGCAAAGTACGATAGGCCCGCCAAATGTTGCCCAGACTGCCGGCCAGTTCCACGAATCCCATGCCGGCAAGTTGGGATACGTCCAAAAGCGCCTCAAACTTAGTCTGCTTCAATTGTTCACCGGCAACACCAAAAAATCGTAGCGTTTGATCCTTACCGCTGAGAGCCTTGACCAAATGGGCGCCATGAATATCTCCGGAGGCTTCTCCCACGACCAGCATGACTTGCTTTGATTGTACAGCCATTTTGGAACCGGATGATCAACAGCATTTTATAGTTGTCCACTAATCATCGAAGCTATTTCCAGGGCCCGTAATCCTTCCGCGCCACTGACCAATGGGAGCGATCGGGTTCGCACACAATCAAGAAACGAATCGATCTCGTCGGCCAAGGCATCGGCCTCTTTGATCTCGATGGTTTCAGCGCGAATGTCCATCCATCCTCCGCCTGTGGGCGGCTTGTGAAAAATTTGCGCCCGCCGCTGATCATAGTCGATGGAAAGGTAGGCGTCCGGTTGAAAGAATCTGATCTTACGTTCGCGCTTTATAGAGACGCGACTGGCAGTTACATTAGCGATGCAACCGTTCGCGAACGTGATTCGTGCGTTGGCTATATCAGGTTTGTCCGTCAGCACTGCCACCCCGACGGCTTCTACCCGATCCACAGCAGAGCGTACGAGGCTGGCGATGACATCGATGTCGTGGATCATGAGATCCAAGACCACATCCACATCCGTGCCTCGTTCGACGAACGGCGCCAGCCGATGACACTCCACGAATCTGGGTTCTTGAATGACATTTTCGAGGCGCCGGATAGCGGGATTAAATCGTTCCAGATGCCCGACTTGGAGAATGAGTCCTTTGACCCCTGCCAGATCCACCAACTCTCGGCCCTGGTGAATATCGGCGGCGATAGGCTTCTCGACCAAAACATCGACGCCACGTTCGAGGAAATAGCTCGCGATTTCAAAGTGTAGGCGCGTCGGTACGGCGACACTGACGCACTGAACTCGCCCGGATAGCTCTCGATAATCCGTAAGCGCGGCGACACCTAATTGACTTGCCACCGATTCCGCCCGCCCTTTGTCGATATCCGCTACCGCTACTAGACTCGCTTTTCCAGAACCTGCGTACTTTTCCGCATGGAATTTTCCCAGATAGCCCACTCCAACAACGGCCGTGGCGACTTTGGCCTGATCAATCACGGAGTGCCACCACTGAAATCCCGAATTCCTCGGCCTGTTTGAGTAACAAATCTT
>Ga0105058_1000065_pt1 | contig 11340 bp, 11 predicted proteins | sample GWRWN1_20_30_FD_90072 | JGI IMG/M metagenome (GOLD analysis project Ga0105058, IMG submission 90072) | Riverbed sediment microbial communities from areas with no vegetation in Columbia River, Washington, USA - GW-RW N1_20_30 | ecosystem: Environmental > Aquatic > Freshwater > River > Sediment ... | reverse complement strand
GCCCAGGTAGGTACCGGCGGACATGAAAACTTGATCGAAACTCTTTACCCGCCCGCGCATCCGGTCCGGGGTGATGAGCTGGACTAAAGTGTCCCGCAATGTTTCGCCGATGGCGTCCACGAGCCCCAAGCAAAAAACAATCACAAGAGATAGAGCCAAAGAGCGCGAGAAGGCAAAGCTGATAAGGCCGACCGTGTAAAGCAAGGTGACCCAAATGATGAGTTTGCCCTTGTGTTTGGGATTGCCCATGGCCATGACAACTCCCGAACCCACTAAAGCGCCGAAAGCAGGCACGCCGAGCAGGGCGCCTAGACCGGCGGGGCCCGTGCCGAGAATATCCCGCGCGATGGCCGGCATCATCGATCGATAGGCGCCGAAAAAGTTGACGCAAGTGTCCATGCTCATCAATCCCAAAATCGCGGAATTCTCGCGAATGAAATTGAAGCCACTGCGCACGCTCTGAAGAGGTGATTCCTTTTTTTCCGGAGGCGGGCTCGGTCGCGCGCGCATGAAGGCGAGGCAAACGATCACGCTGAAGAAACTCAAGGCATCGATGAAATAAGATGCACTGATACCGAACACGCTAATGACGATCCCGCCCAAGAAGGGACCTGCCAGGGTAGCGATTTGTCGCCAAGTTATATTCAAAGCGTAAGCCGAGGCCAGTTGTTCGCTGGAAACCAACAGAGGAATCAACGCCGTTCTTGCGGGAGCATCAAAAATACCAACCGCCCCGGATAAGAAGGTGACGGCGTAGATATGCCAAACGCGGACCTGTCCCGTGGATGTTAAAAGACCTAGGATAAGGGCGAGGACCGCCGCGAGAATTTGGGTTATGATCAGCAGACGGCGCCGATCCATTCGATCCGCCACAACCCCACCGGGTATAGAAAGAATCATGACCGGAAGAGCACGGAAAAGTCCCGTCAGACCCAGCTGGAAGGGCGAGTTGGTGATCTCATAGACTTGCCAAGCAACAGCTATAGTGGAAATTTGGCTCCCCACGGCCGAGAAGAGGAGGCTAATCCAGAAAAGGCCAAAGTCTCTCTGAGCGAGAACCTGCCAGGGAGTAACTTTTCGCGTCACAGCGTTCGTGGTGGGAAAAATTCTTTTTCTGCTTCAGCTGTGGATTTTACAGGGCCTCACAAGGCGCCCCTCAAGCAAAGCCTTAGCGATGGTCGTTGCTTGGGACAAACCGATTCCAGCCGCTATGCCAGAGTATGGATAGCTAATTCAGGAGTCAAGAAAATTCACTAGGGCGCGCTCCATCGCTGTTACTCGGACCGAATCGGAGGCCGATGCACCGGAGCTACTTGATGGCGCCCATGGTGAAGCCGGCGATGAAACGATCGACGAAAAAATTGTACAGAATGGCGACGGGAACGCTGGCGATGAAACAGCCGGCCATGAGGGAACCCCAGAAGTATACGTCGCCGTGGACCAGAAAGGTGGGTACGCCTACGCTCACAGTCATCTGTCGCACCGACGAGATGAAGGTCACAGCATAGACGAACTCCTGCATCACGAGTGTGAAACTGAAGATCGCGACAGTGAGTATTCCCGCGAACGAAATAGGAACAACCACACGGAAGAACGCCCCAAGGCGGCTATAGCCGTCGACCATGGCCGCCTCTTCCACATCCTTTGGGATGGCTTTGAAGAAGCCCATCATCAGCCAGGCCGAGAAGGGGACGGTGAACGATGGGTAGACCAGCACCAGCGACCACAGAGAATCGTCCAGGTGAAGGTTCACCACGACCCGGGAGAGCGGAATGAACAAGAGCGTGGGCGGAACCAGATAGGTCAGGAAGATGCCGATGCCCAGTTTTTCTCCCCACTGCCCGGTGAGCCGCGCCAAGGCGTAGCCGGCGGGTACGGCGAGGATTAGCGTGATGATCACCACGAGAACGCCCACCAGGGCGGTGTTGAGAAGCCACTCGCCGTACTGGGTTTCTGAGAACAGGCGCTGAATGTGCTCGAGGGTCGGCGGTTCGTAAAAGAGAAAGGGGTTGTGCTTGAGATCGTATAAGTCACCGGTTCGCTTGAATGCAGTGATCAACATCCAGACAAATGGGAAGGCGAGGAAGATCGTTAGCGCGCCGAGGATGCTCCAGCGCGCCGTCTGTCCGCCCCAAATTTTCATCCTCTCGCTCATCATTTCAGGTTACCTCGGTTCGGTGCGCGATACGCAGAAAGCCCCACGCGACGGCCAAGAGCAGGGGAAAGAGAAACAAGGCGATGGCAGCACCCTCAGCCAAGTCGCCCCCCGCGATCCCGGTATAGAACGCCAAGCTGGCCAGCACCTGCGTGCTGTCATACGGCCCGCCCCGGGTAAGATTGTAGATGATGACCATATCGGTGAAGGTGAAGATCAAACCGAAAAGCAGCGCCACCAAGCTGATAGGTAAGATCAGCGGCAGCGTTATCTGAAAGTAATGCCGCCAGAAGCCGGCGCCGTCCACCGCGGCCGCATCGTGGATATCTTGCGGAATCGAGCTGAGTCCTCCCAGTAGAATCACTGTGGCGAGCGGGAGCTGGCGCCACACGTGAACGGCGATGACGGATCCCATCGCCAAGTGTGGCACTCCTAACCACATGAAGCCCTGTCCTTGGATCAACCCCACCATGCGCAGCGTCCAGTTCAAGACGCTGTAAGTGGAGTCGAAGATCCAGAGCCACGCAATGGTTCCGATCGAAATTGGCGCGACCCACGGAAGGAGGATGAGAAACCGAATGAACCATTTACCGCGGAAATCCTTCTGAAGGGTGAGCGCAAGAGCGTTGCTCAGCACCAGGATCACTGCTTGGGAGAGGAGGGCAAATACGAAGGTGTTTTTTAGGGCCGTCTGGAACTTCGGGGTGCCGACGACGCTGGTGAAGTTGCGCAGGCCAACGAAGCCCAGCGTTCCGCCACCGGTGGTGGTGTTGCTGACGCTGTAATAGAGAGCCATGAAAAACGGCAACCCCACCAACAGCACGATGTAAAGGACGGCCGGGCCGATCAGGAGCGGCCCAAGCCAGCGCTCGCTATCGATGATAGACATGGGGCGACGAGGAGTGCGGGCCACGCCGCCCGTAGTCGTTGCGGTCTGTGCGCGTAAGTCCATGGGCGGCGTGCCTAGAGCGGCCGGGCGGAGATGCGGAGATCCGTGGACTTATCGAAAAACTTTAGCTCCTTGTCTTCCACGGTGAAATCGTAGGTGGTCTCCGGCTTGATATCAACGGTTACGGTGGAGGGGAGGCGGGCGATGACTTTCTGGTCAGAAAAGGCGCCGCCTAGCGTTCCATATAAGAGCCGGTCGGCCCCGAGGTATTCCACTCGGGTAACTCGGAAGGGAAAGTTGATCACATTGCCAATTCCGTTTTGGCTTCCCTTCGGTAAAAATTGCTCGGGGCGAAACCCCAGAACATAGTTTTGGTGCTGCACTAGATTCATCGGCGGCGACCCCACGAAGCGGGCCACGAAGGTGTCGGCCGGCTCGTGGTAGATCTCCTGCGGCGTGCCGATCTGGCGCACCGTGCCCGCTCTCATCACGGCGATGCGATCACCCAGACCCATCGCTTCCACCTGATCGTGGGTCACATAGATCGTCGTAGTGCCGATGCGCCGTTGAAATTGTTGTAGCTCGTCTCTCGCCGACGCGCGCAATTGCGCGTCCAGATTCGAGAGCGGCTCATCCAGCAGGAAAACTGACGGCTCCCGCACCAGGGCACGCGCCAAGGCCACCCGCTGGCGCTCGCCGCCGGATAGCTCTCGTGGCTTGCGGTGAAGCAGGTGGCCAATGCCGAAAAGAGAAGCGGCCCACTCCACCTTTTGCGGGATGGCCGCTTTCGCTACCCGCTGTGCCTTTAAGGGGAAGGCGATATTTTTGAAAACCGTCATGTGGGGATAAAGAGCGTAGCTTTGGAAGACCATGGCGATTTTCCGGGCCCGCGGTGGCAGTTCGTTCACCACTTCACCGGCGATCACCAGCTCTCCCGCGGTGGGCGTCTCGAAGCCAGCGATCATGCGGAGGAGAGTGGTCTTCCCGCAACCCGAGGGGCCGAGTAGCACGAGAAATTCACCATCTCTAGTGACCAGGTCCACGCCGTCCACCGCAACCACGTCGCCGTAATACTTCTTGACCCCGCGTGTTTCTACCGTGGCCATGCGATCTCGTACATTTTCGGGGTCAAACTAGGTGCGCGGCACTGCATCTACATCAGCTTCCGCTCACGCCACTTATTCCAAATGCGCCTGCATTCGAACTCGGCTTCCTTGACGGCATCCTCGGGGCTCAGCACGCCTTGAGCCGCCTTGGCGAACATGACGTTGAGGACCCACTTCTGGTAGGTCTCGTCGATGGCCGCGTTGGCGTAGCCAGGGTAGCCGATGTTGGTGGCCCAACTCAGCACGTCCTCCAGGACCTTGTACTTGTCGGCCGGCTTCGCCTTGGTGTCGTTGCTGATGAGTTGCTTCAGGTCTGGCACGGTACGCTGGAAGCAGGGGAAGTCATAGAATTCCCCATTGACAAATGCCTGGCGAAAGTTTCCCACATAATCCACGAGAAATTTCTTGGCGCCGTCAATATTCTCGGCGAACTTCCAGATGACATACACGTCCATCACATGCTCGAGGCCGATCCGGCGCACCGGGCCGGCGGCCGCCTTGGCCAGATGGATCTTCTCAGTGAAAACCGGGTTGTCCTTCTCGCCCGTCCGCGTGATCGAGATGGCGTTGAGTGCCAGTGAGATGGTGCCGGCCAGCATGGCGCGATTGTTGGAGGAGGCGTCCCAGGTAAACACTTCCGGGGTCATGGTCTCTTGAAACAGCGCCTTCACGAACTTCACGGCCTCCATGGTGTTTTTGGAGTTCAAGGTCAGATAACCATTGGCGTCCTGCTCGTGGGCGCCGAAAGAGTACATGATGGTGCGCAGAGCCATGGCCGTATCGATCTCCTGAGCCAGGCCGATGCCCACCGGGATGTTGTGCTTCTGTTTGATCTTGCGGCCGCCGTCGAGGATTTTGTCCCAGCTGTCAGGCACGACTCCGACGTCGTCCCAGAGGTCCTTGCGCCAGTTGATGGGATCCGGCGTAAAGGAAGGAGAGAAGCCGAAGTATTTCTTGGTTTTAGGATTGTATGTGCTCTTGATGGCGAGATCGATGGGCTTGCCGTACTTCTTCTCGCACTCCGCATACACATCCTTCATGTCCACCACCTGCTCCTCATAAAACGGCGGCGGCCAGTTGAAGAGGAATATGTCGTGACCTTTCTGGGCGGACACCTCGGCCGCCGCGCGGGCGCTGATCCCGGCGATACCGATGTTGTCCACGGTCACTTCGGTGTTGTTCTTATCGCCCCACTCCTTGACATATTTCTCGTTGAACCATTTGTCGAAGGCGGGGACGAAGTGCACCCACTGAAGAATCTTCAAGCTCTTTTTGGCGCTGGCGCCGTAGGACCGCTGCGGGATAATAAAGGGCGCGCCGAGACCCGTTGCCAGTGCCCCGGCAGCTGTTGTCCTAATAAAATCGCGTCGAGTGATTCGCTTGCTAGCCATGATAGCCTCCTTTTAGTTTGCCGATTTTTTCCAGGCTTTCAATTGAGCCACAGAAGTAATGGAAACTTGTTTTTGACCCGCCGGACAGAGAACACAGAAGCCTAAAGAGCACGTGCCAGCCGGTCTTTCGCAACGCAAACCATTCGGGGCAAAAACGAGCTTGCCTCAAATCAACATTGTGAGTCAGATATATATCTGACAACAGAATGTTATGTCAATTTTACCTTGGTAGAATGGACGTGATTCAACGCGTTCTCGCTGGAGCATCAAAAATGCTTGGCTCACTCGGAAGCCAACCCGAATTCGGTGCCAAACGGAGGCCTATTTATGGGAGTCATCGATTGCGACGCCCACGTAGAAGAGAGTGATCCGGAGTTCTACTTGCTCCGGCCTATACCGCTGGTTTTTCCCGAGGACACTTGCTTCGGCGTACACAATGCCGCAAGAGATTCGACGGCGAAGGCGCAGGGCTCGGTGATAATCCGCAGCGGCTATTTCACTTTTAGAGAAGGCTAACCCGCAGAGTGCTGTGCTTTGGAGCCGTCTTTGGCTTCGTCGCGCTTCTCAGAGAGCTCAAGGAATAGATTGTAGAATGAGCGAATAGTACGGTCTTCTATTTGTTCTTGGCCGTCGCCATCTTCATACGAGAGAGTAACAGTCAAAGGTCTTATCTGAAGCTCTAGAAGCTTTGCCTGCTTGGATTCGAGATAGGCGCCGATTGTGCGTAAGGTATTCGAGAGCCTGCGAAAGTCCGGCATCCGTCCCGGTATGAAGCGTTTGGCCTTCCCTTTTCGTGACAGCTCTTCTACGTCAGGCAGAGCTAAAGTCAATGACTCGGCGTCAGAGCCGCTGCGGAATCGCATTTTAAACTTGTGCAGCTTTGACCGAAGCGAGCCATCTCCCGGTGGGACGCCCTGTAGGATGTACCAATCTCCAAGCCTCTTTAATTCAAATGAACGAACGTTTTTGGCTTCTAGAGCCTGACCGATAGATCGAAAATCTTCGCCGTAGGAAGTTTCAGTTGTCATCGAAATTTGCCCCCATCAGGAAAAATTGGCCGGAGATTTCTCTCCTCAGATCTAAACTATTTTGATCCCAGCCACGCCTTTTTTTATTCGTCCGTAACATCGAGCCGTTGATAATTGAGAACCCTCTAGCGATAACCTCAATTATAATGCAACCAGGGGTAATATGACAAAATAAAAAACCTCGCCCTCCCGCCGTACCCGTCGAGGCCTATCTTCTCGCTTGCCAGAGTGTGATTCTTTAACTAGTATCTGCCCGTGGCGGCTTCCTTGAACCTCGGGTATCCGCAAGGAGGAGGTAAATGAAAATGAAGAAGGTTCAACTGGCCCTAGGGGCGGTCATACTAGCCCTATTCGCCATGCGATTAGGGACAGCGCAGGACCAGAAGCCGGCGATGAGTTTTTTCGTTACCAGCCAAGGACCCGGCAGCGGGGCAAGTCTTGGTGGAGTGGCCGGCGCCGACGCATACTGCCAGAAGCTGGCCACGGCTGCTGGAGCAGGTACCGGTAACTGGCGCGCTTACCTGAGCGTCAGCGCCACGGATGGAAAAGCCGCCGTGAACGCCCGTGATCGCATCGGCAAAGGCCCTTGGTATAACGCCAAGGGGGTCAAGATTGCCGATAACGTCGCCAACCTGCACTCGGACAGCAACAACCTCAATAAAGAAACTGCGCTGGACGAGAAGGGTAACCGGGTCAATGCTCGCGGCGATAAGCCGAACAAGCACGACATTTTGACCGGCTCGCAGCCCGACGGCACTGCCTATCCGGCAAGCCCGAATCTAACTTGCCAGAACTGGACCGTCGGCAACGCCGACAAGCTGGCGGGGGCAGCCCAGGTCGGGCACCATGACCGGGAGGGGAATTCGCCCGGCGTGTCATCGTGGAACTCGGCGCATGCCTCGCGCGGCTGCGGCCAGGAGGACTTGAAGGCTTCCGGCGGCGACGGCTTGTTCTATTGCTTTCTGGCGCAATAACTAAGGAAACGATCTCGCCGCTTACTAAAGGCGAGTCGTCAAAGCCTCCCGGGCACTCGCCATGGGGTTGTCGCAGGCAACTTGACGAGAGGGATTAGCGGGTCAGGAAGTCTTTTCGCCTCGCCTTTGACCCTACTGTTCCGCGCATGACTCGCGATATCGATATCGTGGTGGAGTTGTTGGAGCGAGACATCGGTCGGTTTATTCCGCTTTTTGAAAACGACTACTATCTGGAGCCGGAAACCGTCCGTGAGGCAGTCAAGACCAAGGGAATGTTCAACCTGATTCACAATGAATATATCATCAAGATCGACTTTGTCGTGCGTAAAGATACCCCGTACCGCCGTCGGGAATTCTCCAGGAGAAAGAAGGTGGCGGTCGATGACCAGGATCTCTATGTTGTGGCACCGGAAGATCTGATTCTATCAAAGCTGGAGTGGGCGAAAGACTCACGATCCGAAGTTCAGCTCAACGACGTGCGAAATCTCTTGAAAGACGTGAAGAGACTGAACCGAAGCTATCTTACCCGCTGGGCAAAAGCGTTAGGCGTGGAATCACTTTACCGTGAGGTCAACCAGTGAAAGACACAGCGCCTCGAATCGAACGGAAGTTTCGGAAGATGCTGTTGGAACGATCGGGAGAGGAACGCCTGAAGATGGGCTGTTCCATGTATGCGACGGCCCAGGCACTTGCTAAAGCGTCCATATCACGGCGGTACCCCGATGCTCACCCGGCTGAGCTCAAACGGCTGCTGTTTCTTCACTTTTATCGCACCGACTTTGAGCCTGAAAAGCGAAATCGAATTGCATCGGCCGTAGCAAGGAGCGGTCGAGCCGATAGTAAGGTGCGAAAGCTCGTCATGAACTCTACGATCGTGAATTCGCTCGGTGCCGATGCCGTCCGAGACAAAACGGAGACGTACGGAAAAATGGGTAAAAAGAAAGGCAAACGTTCTCGGCGAGGCGCCAGGTGAGGCGAATCCGTTGACGGCTTGAACGGAGCGCAGCGGTTGAACGATCTGAACGACTGGAACGACGATCCGACATTGAACCTGGAACGTTGAACGCTTGAACCTTGAACTGGACTTGGAGGTTCTATGGGACTATTCGATACGATTATGACGACCCTTTCTTGTCCAATGTGCGGCTCGATCAAGGAACGTGAGATCCAAACCAAGCAGGGACCGTGCGCAATGTTAAATTTCGAGGTCGGCGATACCATCGAACCCTTCTTTTACGGCGACTATTGGATGGAAGAGGAATGGGATTGTGAGGATTGCCGGGAACAAACGCCAGAAGAAAACCGATTGCATAAGGCTTTTATCCATTGCATCAATGGTTTGATCGTAGGAGTCACGCCCGAAAAACCGCCCCAGGGCAAACTGCCTGACTGGGATCTCATTCATAAACTTTCCCGGGACCGCCACCGCTTTCGCCAAACTCTTAGGAGCATTAGAAACTCTGTCTTGGGCTTTAGAGAAAAAACGGCGGCCGGAGAAAAGAATCGGCATCCGCTTCTGGATATCGGCCCGAAAACTATAGACGAACTGCTCGACCAAATTGTCGATGACGTAGAGCGCACCGAGAGAGGCGAACCTCCCTGATTGTTTTAGACCGTTTATGCCGGCAACAAGGAAGAATGACGACGCTTCAACAATTTGCGTCTAAGCCCGAGACGATTCCCGCTTCGACGTCATGGTATCTGGCCGATCTTGGCGAAGCGCGAGGCAAGCAAGAGCTTTTCACCAAGCAATCGCCGCAAAGACTGAAAGTCTTGCGTGAGCACGCCCTAATCGAGAGCGCGGTTTCGTCCAACCGGATCGAAGGCGTCAATGTGGACCAAGCGCGGATAGCCACGATCATTTTCGGGAAGTCGCTCTTGCGTGACCGGGATGAAGAAGAGGTGAGAGGCTATCGAGACGCGCTCAAACTTATCCACGAGCAAGGCGCGAAACTCGCTGTTTCGGAGGAGACGATAAGAAAGCTGCATCGGCTGACCCGTGGCGACATCTCGGATGCGGGGAAGTACAAAGATAAGGACAGCAACATCATCGAAAAATATCCCGATGGGCGTGAGCGCGTACGTTTCAGAGCCGTGCCGGCAGCAAAGACAAGAGACTTCACGCAGGAGCTGGTCGAGATGTGGAATCGCTCCCTTCGCGAACGATGGGTTCATCCGCTCATTACTCTGGCAAGTTTTAACCTCGATTTCCTCTGTATCCATCCGTTCCGGGACGGGAATGGCAGAGTTTCCAGGCTTCTTTTCCTGCTCCAGTGCTATCACTTGGGTTATGAAGTGGGTCGCTACATCAGCCTGGAGCGTCTCATCGAGGAGAACAAGGAACGCTACTACGAAACCTTGGAACAGAGTTCTCAGGGCTGGCACCAGGGCAAGCATAACCCCTGGCCTTACGTGAACTATATGCTTTTTATCCTCAAGTCCGCATACAAGGAGTTCGAAGAGCGGGTCGGGCAAACCGCGTCTCCTAAAGGTGCAAAGACGGAACTAGTGACCGCCGCCATCCGCCGATTTGCCGGTAGTTTTAGGGTCTCGGATATCCAGCGCCAATGCCCCGGCGTGAGCGTGGATCTTATCCGCCAGGTGTTAAAAAACCTCCGTTCCCGGGGGCGTGTCAAATGTCTCGGCCGAGGACAAAGCGCGGAGTGGCAGCGGACCGCCAAATGGAAATAGGTATTACCCAATTAATTGGGTAGTGAATTAGGTAGCGGCAACATGTGATAAGATAATCACGTCACGAAAAGCCGATGTGATAAGAACTCAGTATGACCTTTAAACTTCTTTAAACGATTTGAACGGAGCGCCCGTCCTGAGCGCCGCGAAGCGAAGTCGAAGGGAAGTGGTTGAACCCTTCGATAGAACTCAGCGCAGGCTTCTGGAACGTTTGGAACCACTGGAACCGGGGCGGGGCAGCCGTGGCGTGAGGCTAGTGGAACGATTGGAACGTTTTGAACAGAAGTTTTTCTGGTGGTTGTGACCCGGATGTCAAAAAAGAGTGAAAACCAGTGACCTGATCTGTTCTATAAAGCTCGCAATCAAGCTTCCCGAAGGAAGGGCTGGGTCACAAAAAACCAGCTTCAGTCTACCGTGTGGTAGACCAACGGCAAATTCAAAATTGACTGTGAACTGAGTCCTGCTTAGAGTGACGGCAAAGGTAACGCTTCCCGCTATGACTTGGAGACGGCGAAAGCATTACTCAAGTCGCGCCGTTATCTTTACGTTCTGTTTATGTGTCAGCAAGCTGTTGAGAAGATCCTTAAAGCTTGCGCAACTGTAAAAACCGGTGGGTTCCCGCCTCGAATCCACAACCTTACGCGACTTGGGAAACTGGTCGCGCTTGATTTTACAGAGGAGGAAAAGAAGTTGTTGGAACGCTTATCTCTGTATTATCTTCAGAGTCGCTATCCACCCGAAATCCAGGCCTTGGTGAAGAAAATAAGCGGGTCGATGGCGGCATCTCAACTGAGACAAACGGAGGCCCTATGGCGAAGGCTAAGAAAGCAGCTAACCCAAACGAAGTAATAAGGCGGGCGATAGAATATCTCCTGCAGAAGATCCGAGTGGATCAAGCGGTTCTTTTTGGTTCCCATGCGAGCGGACGGGCGGATGAATGGAGCGACGTAGACTTGGCTGTAATTTCTCCGGACTTCGCCCGGATGAGCCATAATAAAGTTATGGATCTTTTGGTCGAGGTGGCCCTGACCATTGACCCGTCTGTCGAGATCCGCCCTTACACACCGAATGATTTCAAACAGGCTCGTCCCACGAATTTCCTGGGG
>Ga0105058_1000056_pt1 | contig 11762 bp, 8 predicted proteins | sample GWRWN1_20_30_FD_90072 | JGI IMG/M metagenome (GOLD analysis project Ga0105058, IMG submission 90072) | Riverbed sediment microbial communities from areas with no vegetation in Columbia River, Washington, USA - GW-RW N1_20_30 | ecosystem: Environmental > Aquatic > Freshwater > River > Sediment ... | reverse complement strand
TCGAGCCGGAGCGAATAAGCTTTGGGCTGGGACTGTCAAGGTTTATCCCAATGCCAAGACGGCGCCCCATCATCACGGCGAACTGGAAAGCATCATCTATGTGATCAGTGGTAGAGCGAGGATGCGTTGGGGTGAACAATTGGAGTTCTTTGCCGAAGCCGGCCCGGGAGATTTTATTTACGTGCCGCCGTTTGTGCCCCATCAAGAGATCAACGCCGATCCGAATGAGCCGCTCATGTGCGTAGTGGTCCGGAGCGACCAAGACCCCGTCGTGGTGAATCTCGATCTGCCCACCGTAGAGCAGCCGGAAGAAGTTTACTGGGTTGATCCGGTTCATCCAAGATCGTAAATATGCATTGTACTTCTCTGCAGGGTAAGAACAGCACCGTGTGGTCTTATGAAACTCAAGCGCGGCATCAAACTACTGGAAGAGGGCGAGGGAACAGGCGAGCCGACTAGGAAGGGTGATCGGGTCGTCTATAACCTCAAGATGTTTTTGAACCAAGGTGACGAAGTTTCGTTGAACGAGCGTCAAGCGGAACATTTGCCAGCAAACATGATAAGAACGGTGGCGGGCGACCTTTTCGTTGACCATCGCATCACGTTGGGAAGCCGAGAGGCATTTGCCGGGGTGGAGTACGCGCTTATCGGAATGAAGAAAGGCGGTTATCGGAAAGTGCGGGTAAGCCCGCATCTGGCCTTTCGTGACAAAGGCCTTCCCGGGTTAGTACCGGCGAACGCGGTGTTGGTAGTCGAATTATGGTTGCGAGACGTGACAAAAGAATAGCCTCTTCTTTCGCTCCGGCTTCGATCGTTCGAGTATGGGTGATATTAGGATTGTTATAGATAAATCAGGTGACGCGGATTACGTTCTGTCAGAGCTGCATAATGTCGGATATTTTCATCAGTTACGCATCGGAGGATCGAAACAAGGCTGAAGCGCTCGCAAAGGCTTTGAGCGCGCGCGGCTGGTCCGTCTGGTGGGACAGAAAGATTCCGTTGGGCAAGTCATATGATGAGGTCATAGAAAAAGCGCTCGGCGAATCCAAGTGCGCAATTGTCCTCTGGTCTGCTGTGTCGGTGGCTTCTGAGTGGGTCAGGAATGAAGCCTCAGAAGCAAAACGGCGCGGAATCTTGGTCCCTGTGTTTCTCGAAACGGTAGATGCGCCGTTGGCGTTCAGGCTTTTAAACGGAGCGGATCTGCACGACTGGCAAGCAGGCGCACCGCACAGCGAATTCGACAAGCTAGTCGAGCACGTGGAGGAATTGCTGGGAAAGCCGGCATCAGCTGCGCTCTTGGAGTCGAGCCGCAGGACCGGCTATTCGCAGCGCGATCAGCGAGGCGAGCACGGCAGGCGAGCACCCTGGGTCTATTTATGCGCTGGTGTCGCGGTCGCGGTCTTGGCCGGTGCCGCACTCTTCATTTATTCTAAAGGCGACGAAAAATATGATCCAAAAAAATCTAAAACTCCCATGGATAGTGAAACTGCTGCCACGCAGGTGACCCCGACGGAATTCAACCTATCCGATTTGGAGAAGGCGTTACAGGGATTAGCCGTAGTCGGTGGTGGCGTGCCCGCAACGGCCGTCACCACGGCTTTTCATGTGCCTGACCTCGGCCTCCGCGTTGCGTTTATCGATCCGCAGCAGAGCCAATCGATGTTGGGTTCGATGCCTCCGGGAGCGCTGGTCATGGAGGTCGAAAGCAGCGGCGCTGCTGCGAAAGCGGGAATCCATGTCTTTGACGCCATTGAAGCGATCGGCGGCCATAAGATCGACACGGTGGATGACTTGCGCAAAAGTATTCGCAAACTCGGTCCCGGGAAAACTCAATTCATGATTCGACGTCCCAACGGTCGAAAAACCGTCTCGGTCGATTGTCCGAACTGCAAGCCAGAATGAACTGACAGAACACGATTGACTCAAGTAGTTTGTCCGGGGCACCGTCCTGCATATGCCCAGAGGAGTCTTGATAGATAGGCGGGTCTTTAGATACTCGCTTGGGTGAGGCAATTGGAAGGCAGGTTGCCATTATGTCTTTGCCGCAAAGCTTCAAGGCAATGATCGTTAATGAAACCGCCGACAAGCGGTTCATCAGGGAAGTGAAAGAAAAAGCTTTGAGTCAGTTACCCCTGAATGAAGTGCTCATCGAGGTCAGGTATTCATCGTTGAATTATAAAGACGCGCTGTCGGCAACCGGAAACAAGGGAGTGACCCGGAACTACCCTCACACGCCGGGAATCGATGCTGCAGGAGTGGTTGCGGAAAGCTCGAACCTGGCATTTGAAGAGGGAGATGAGGTCATTATAACCGGGTTCGACCTAGGGATGAATACTTCCGGCGGCTTCGGCGGTTACATTCGCGTGCCCGCATCGTGGATACTCCGACTTCCCGGTAACCTGACCCTGAAAGAAAGTATGGCTTATGGCACAGCAGGCTTTACGGCCGCTCTCTGCGTCCTGAAATTACAAGCTCACGGACTCACGAAAGGTTCAGGGGAAGTTCTAGTGACCGGTGCCACCGGTGGTGTCGGCAGCATTGCGGTTGGGATTCTTGCCAAAGCGGGTTTTCACGTCGTTGCCGCTACAGGCAAAACGGAGGAGAAGGATTTTCTGACCCGCTTGGGTGCGGAGCAAGTCATTTCGCGCGCCGAAGCAAATGACAATTCGGGAAAGCCGATGTTGAAAAGCCGGTGGGCCGCGGTAGTAGACACCGTCGGCGGTAACATTCTCGCGACCGCCATTAAATCGACCAAGTACGAAGCATGCGTTGCCTGCTGCGGCAACGCCATGTCAGCGGATCTCGCGTTGAACGTTTTTCCTTTTATTCTCAGAGGCGTGAGTCTGTTGGGCGTCAATTCCGTTGAGATGCCTATAGGCGATCGCTTGCTGGCTTGGCAGAAACTCGCTCAGGATTGGAAGCTCGATCTCTCCGGCGATCTGGTGTCGGAATGCTCGTTGGAGGAATTGAGCCCAAAGATCGATCGGATTCTCAAGGGTGGTATCCGTGGACGAGTCGTCGTCAATCTGGGTCGATAGAAAAGAAATCATGGCCAAGTTACAAGAGAGCAACAACCCCGGAGCGCTGAGTCACATTCGCATCGTTGAACTAGGCGATATTCCTGCCTCCTACGCGACGCGCCTGCTGGCCGACTTGGGCGCCGACGTCATCAAAGTCGAACCTCCGGGTGGCGACCCCAACCGGCTGCTCCCACCGTTCGCAGGCAATATCGAAGATCCTGAACGGAGCCTGACTTTCATAAACGCCAATACCAACAAGCGCAGCATTGTGTTGGATTTTCAGGGAAGCTCGGTGGACCGTGGAATTTTCGCAAAGCTTCTCGCATCGGCCCATCTGTTGATTGAAGCCACACCCGTCGGAGACCTTGAAGATTTGGGGTTCACTGAAGAGAAGCTGAAGGAAATCAATCCCGCGGTAGTCACCGTTTCCGTAACCCCCTTCGGACGCACCGGGCCTTATCGTCATTACAAGGGCAGCGACGCCATCGCCAACGCTTCAGGCGGGTTTCTGTTCGGCCAGGGTGACGATACGAAGGGACAGTGCACGGCGCCCTGTCATCTCGCTTACCAAGTCGCGGCGTGCGTGGCGGCCACGTTGGGGCTTGCAGGCATTCGTCACGCGCGATTGACCGGGGCAGGGCAACGCATTGACGTTTCGCTTCAGGAAGCGCTTACCTTCACCAACAGCAGCTCGGTGGCGCGCTATACTAGAGAAAATCGTCTGGAGCGGCGGCCCGGCAGCAAAGACTATGGCGGCGCTGGCACGAACATCTACCGTTGCAAAGACGGCCGCTACGTCCATTTCACGACTAATATGCCGCACATGTGGCGAGAGTTCGCGCAGAACTGGATGACCGACAAAACGCTTGCGGGTCCTGAGTGGGAAAACTCAAGATATCGCGACGCGAACGCCGCCGAAGTGTCTAAGGCCTTCGCCGATTTCATCGGCCAGTTTGCCGCCGAGGAATTTGCCGACGAGGCGCAGCGGCGCCATCTCGCCGCGGCGCCGCTCAACACCGTGGGGCAGTTCGTTGAATGTGAACAGGTTCGGTCGCGCCAGTGGCTTCAAGAGATCGAACATCCGGTCATCGGCCGGTACACCGCGCCGGGATTTCCTATGCGGCTTTCTTTGACGCCGATGCGTGTGCGCCGGCCGGCACCGCTTTTGGACCAGCATCGAAATGAGATTCTCGCAGAGTTGGAACGTAATACTCCACACTCCAGCACTCCAGGGGTAATCGATGATCGCGCTCGTAAACCCATGCTCGAAGGTCTTCGGATGGCCGATCTAACGCAGCAGTACGCCGGTCCGCTAGGAACCGCCATGCTGGCGTATTACGGCATGGAAGTTGTCAAGATCGAGTCGACCGTCGTTCCCAGCAAAGATCGCCAGACGGCTGCTCATGCCGACATGAACCGGGCCAAGCTCGGCTGCACCCTTAATTTGCGCCATCCCGAAGGTAAAGAACTTTTTAAACAATTGGTGGCCGTGTCCGACGTTGTTGTGGATAATTTCAGCTCGGGGGTTTTAGAGCGGCTCGGTTTCAGTTTTGACGCGCTGCAGCAGATCAATCCGCGCATCGTGCAAGCCGTGATGCCCGGCTGGGGACTGACCGGGCCGCTCAAATCCTGGGTGGCCTGGGGCTGGCAGCTTCTCGCCTATACCGGAATCATGCGGCTTTGGGGTTATCCCGATTCGCCGATGGAAACACGTTGCAAAATCGCCTGGCCTGACCGAGTGGGCGCCGTCACCATGACGCTAGGCGTTCTCGCCGCGCTTGAATACCAGCAACGCACGGGGCAGGGGCAATTCATCGAAGCGGGTATGCTCGAGGCGCAGGGCTCAATGATGGGGCCGGCGATTCTCGACTTCACCGTGAACGGTCGTGAATGGGATGCCATGGGTTACCGTGAAGTTCTCGGCGAAACTTATGCGCCTTACGGCTGCTATCCGTGTCGTGGCGAAGACAACTGGATCATCATCGCCTGTGCCAGTGATCAGGAATGGCTAAAGATGGTTAGCCTGATCGGCGAATCCTCTTGGGCTGCCGATTCCAAGTTTGCGACAAAAAGGGACCGCAAAGAGCATTCTGCAGAGCTTGATCGAAACCTTTCACAGTGGACGCGTAAGTATTCGTCTCGACAGGTTTTTAGGTTAGTCCAGGAATGTGGTATCGCTGCCGGAATCCCGTCTTCGGGTGAGGATTTGTATTATGACCTTCACCTTCGGGAGCGCGGCCACATCGTCGAGACCGCGGCACAGCCCTGGGGCAAGATCACTCACCATGGCCTGCCTGGAATTCCTGCGCTGTCGGCGGCCAATGCCGCACGCCCAGCGCCCTGGATTGGCGCTAACAATGATCAAGTATTTAGTGAGATCTTAGGATTAAGTGCCGAGAAAATTGAAGAACTAAAGAAGGCCGAAGCGATCATGTAGAGTCGCGGAATCTTCGCGACAGATGTCATTTCGACCAAAGGGAGAAATCTTATCTTTGGCGTCGATCACGGAGAAGGCATTTCCCGAACCTGCTGATAATGAGCAGCTCCGGAATAGTTGAAGACATCTTCGAATAATGGCGCAAAGTCGCCCGGAGCTTACCTTTACAACCGGAACACTAAGGATTTGATTGTGACGGGAACCGTGCCGGAGGGCTCTAGAGCCTTGCCGAGATCGATAAAGTCGAAGTCGTGGAGAGTCACTCCATCGATCGCAAGCACGTCGTTCTTGAGCTCGAAATCGTTTTTAAGAATGGTGCCCACCAAGCCCGCGAGGTCGTGATCGAAGACCAGGTAGATAGGGCGCCCGCTTCTCACCGTGACCGGCAGACCCTCCATCAATCCGCGACAGAAATCGGCGATACGGATCGCTGCCGGCGGCCCACTCCAGCGAAATACCAGCGCGACTTCGGGTTCTCCCTCCTTTAGGTCAAAAGCTTGAAAATGGCTCGCTATCGCTTGAGCGAGCGCTGAGGGATCGATGTTATCGCTCAAATCAACCGGGGGCCGGAGCACCTGAAGATTTTTGCGCGGCAGCAATTCATCGTTGGACCGATAAATGGTGTTGCCGCTTACTTGAACGGTGTGTTGCGCGGCGCCCATGACCGTGGCGCGGATGCATTCGCGAGCCGGCGCCAAGGGCCAAGCGAGAGCGCCGTCATTGGTTAGACGTCGAAGCGCTTTCCCTAGCGGCGCGCCGAGGTCTCCAAAGGAATTGGTCTCCTTCCGGTAAACATATTCTCCGACACCTCCGGAAAAAACCACCGAGTCGTAGCTTTTTGCTCCGCTCAAGGACGGCGTCAGCCAGAGACTCTCAAGTTCAGGCGCGGGTTTTTCTTGCTGTACGAGGGTAAGAACGGCACGCGCCATGTGATCCGCGAGCTTTTCGATTTGCGCGGCGGTCACGCGGTCGCCAACTTGCCATTGGAATCCGACGTGGTGGGCCAGGGACTGGCCGCCCGGCTCGAGCACGGAAATAAAGCCGGCGTCGTCGACAGCGAGTAACCGGCCGCCGACGTGGAACGCCGCCGTGCTCAAAACTTTTCCCCGTTCGGCCACAGCCAACTTGGTGGTGCCGCCGCCGATGTCGATGTTAAGAACTCGACATTGTCGTTCGGCCGATAGGGCGACCGCGCCGGAGCCATGGGCCGAAAGCAAGGCTTCGAAATTGTGGCCCGCGCTGGCGCAGACGAAGTTGCCGCGCTGCGCTGCGAAGAGGTCGGCGATGGCCCGCGCGTTATCCCTGCGAATCGGCTCGCCAGTAAGAATGATAGCGCCGGTGTCCACTTGCTCCGGACTGAGACCCGCCTCCTGGTAGGCGGAGTCAACCAGTTGGCCAAGCGCCTGATCGTCGATGCGCTCGCGACCCCGGGTGTAAGGAGTGAAATGGACGGGCGAGAGGTAGAGGGTCTTTCGCTCAGTGACGACAAAGCGGCTAGATAGCTCACGGCCTAGCCTGCGCAGCACGAGGCGCGAGAAAATGATCTGGGAAGTCGCCGTACCGACGTCGATGCCGACGCTAGTGAGGATTACCGTGTCTAATTTCCACAGCGGATGCTCTTCCTCTTCGTCAAACTCATGCTCGTCGTGATCGTGGTGGTGTGGGCCATCGTGCATTTTGTTCCTCTGAAATAAGATTCGGCACCGGCTCAGGGCAGTGACTTATTTTGAGAGAAGGGTAGGGATGACCGGCGGGTCGCCCTACTGCTCATGAGTAGAGCCCATGCTCGTCCGGGAAGTGAGCCTTCGCTGTTTCTGCTCCGGGCTCGCCGGTACACCATGGCACCATGTTTTTCATTTTGCAGGTGATACCGCGCTTGCGCAGCTCTTCCTCGAAGATGCGATGGATATCCGGCTCCTCGTCCTCATACTCGACCTGGTAACCGCCTTTCTTGCCGCTGACCTCGCCAGTGCGTAACACCGTGGACTCGCTCGCCTGCCAGCGATTTGCCGCATACTTGCGGGAAAGGCCTTGGTTCAAAACCAAATAGGTGGCCGGCGTGGGCCCGACGTTGAAGTGCTGGTGCAGCCAAAGTCCTTCCCCGGCGCCTGAAAGGTAGAGACTGCCTTCTTTCCAGTCGCAACGAATGCGCGGCTCGTTGCCCCGCTGGGTCAGCACGTAGCCTTCGCCCTCAGTGATGTAAAGGTGAGCACCCGGGCCGTGGCGGTGGCCCTTCTTATAGTGGCCCGATTCGAAGCGAGAGACATGGGACTCCATCATGCCGGCGCCCATCACCATGAAGGCGTTGGTACCGCCTCCGCCGCGGCTCTTCCACTCGTATAGCGGCAGTTTCTTTATGTCGGGGATAAAGTTCGTCTCCCAGACCCGACCGCGGTAAAGCTTCGCCTCGGCGGTAAAGTAGTCCGGCTCGCCGGCATAGCGATCGTTAAAATCGTAAGGATTGTTGAAGACAAAATCCTCGCTGGCCCACTGGCGCAGCAGTTGCGGCAAGTCGGTCACGGAAAACCAGCGCGCGCTCCGTGAAAGGCTGGCGTTAAAAAACTGGTGCCAAGCGTTAGTCGGTAAGACAAAGTAGCTGCCCGGTCCCCACTCAAAGGTCTGCTTCGGTCCCTTGTCGCGCCAGACCGAGGTGGAGCCGTGTCCGGAGACGACATAGGTTGCCTCGGTGTACATATGCCTCAAGGGCGCCGTGGAGCGTCCCGGTGGGAGCTCAACGAGGTGCTCGTCGCCCTCGTCGTCTCCGTCCAGATAGCAAAGCGTGCCGTTGACTCCATCGCCCTTGCGCGGCCAGGGACCCACCTCCACCGCTTTCATGTCTTTGATGTATACGCCGCCAACGAGTGGGACGCCCTCCCGCCTACGCCACTCTTCATACGCATCCAATCGCACGAGGGCGGGTTGCTTTTCGGGATCTAACTGGGTGTTTGGGTTAGTCATGATGACTTCTCCGATCTATCTAGGTTTAATGTTCTAATTCTCTATGATCTTTTATCAACCGATTTGCACCAGCGCATCGACGGCGGCGACGCCGTGGTTATTTTCATGCACGACGAGGGGATTGATATCGAGAGCCAAGAGCTGCTCTCCCAGGCTTAGGGCCAAGTTGGAAACCTTGACGATGGCATCGCACAGCGCATCCACGTCGGCAGGGGGCTTGCCGCGGATTCCGGTCAGCAAGGGCCAGCCTCGGAGCCCCGTGAGAAGACTATGGGCTTGTTCGCGAGAAACAGGCGGAATTCCGATCGCAACATCCTTCAGGATCTCAACAAGAATACCTCCGAATCCGCAGACGATGACCGGCCCGAAAAGAGGATCGCGCTTGATCCCGAGAATCATTTCTATCCCCTCGGGAGCCATGCGCTGTACCACAATGCCGGCGATCTCCGCGCTGGGATTTTGAGTCGTAACCTGGTTCTTAATTTGCGTAAAAGTAGCGCGGACCTCGGATGGACTGGCGAGATTTAGCGCCACTCCGCCAACGTCGCTCTTGTGGGTGATTTGGGCCGACTCGACCTTGAGAGCGACTGGAAAGCCGATACGTTCGGAAGTGGTGGCAGCGTCCTCGGCGTTGCATGCCAACAGGGTCGGCACAACCGGAATGCCAAAGGAGTCCAGCAAGCGAAACGCTGCTTCCGCCGGCAGAATGCCGGCCGGCAACTTGGGATGCGATAGAACCGCTACGGCTTCTTTTTGACGACTTGCTTGCCAGGACTTGCGGAACTGGTGATAGTCGGCCAGGTGGCGCAACGCGCTCATAGCGCACTCCGCCCCTTCCATCAAAGGCACCCCGGCCGTCCGCAGCGGAAGCAGAATGTCAGGGTCTACGGGACCGCCTACGATGGAGCTGAAAATCGCAATTGGCTTATTCGCGGGAGCGGCAGCATTTGCAATGGCTCGTGAAAATCGGGTTCCGCTTTTGAGCTCTTTGGGCCGCGGATCATTGGCCTCCAAATTGACAGTGACGATGTCTATGTTCGCGTCGTCGATGAGCGCCTGGAGCAGACGCGGAAAGATTTTATCGTCGTCGTACATTGCGCCGGTACCGTCGAGGGGATTATTCAGGTTGCCGAAATCGGGCAGGACTTCGGGTAAACGCGCTTTGGAATCCTCGGATAACTCGGGGACCTCGAGACCCACGTTCATGGCCGCATCGGAGACCAAGGTGCACTCGCCGCCTGAGCCACTTAGCACGCCGATGCGCCGGCCGCCGTTGTACCGCTTGACGAAAGTGTCGCAAGAAAAAAGGCTCACGGTGTCGATCAGCTCGTTAAGGCTCCGGACGTGAACGATGCCGCCTTGACGAAATGCGGCGTCAATAACCTCCGCGGTGCCGGCAAGTGAACCGGAATGAGTGGCAGCAGCTCGCTGCGAGACATCGGATCTGCCGCCTTTGAGTATGATCAGAGGCTTGTTGTGCGCCATGGCTTTCCGGGCTACCGCCATAAGCTTCGTCGGTTGTTTGAATCCTTCCACAAAAGCGGCGACGACGCCGGTATTCTCATCCTCGACGAAGTAGTTCAAATACTCCTCCACCGTCACGCCTGCTTGGTTGCCACAGGAAACGATATGGCTGAGACCGACGTGGCGATTGAGCATGAGTGCATTGGCAATGGTTGTGCTTAACCCGCCGCTTTGCGAAACGAGTGCGACCGGTCCGGCAAGGAATCCCTGCGGAATGAGCGAGGCGAACAGCGGCGCTCTACGGAATACATTCAACACACCGTAGCAATTCGGACCGCAGATGAGGAAGTCGTGTTCCTTCGAGAGCGCTTCAAGTCTCGCTTGTCGTTGTTTTCCTTCTACACCAATTTCGGCGAAGCCGGCAGAGAAAACGACCCCAGCGCGGACGCCAGCAGCGGCCGCGGATTCCAACAGGTCCGGTACATGACGGTTGGGAACCGCTAAGACGACGCAGTCGGGCGGCTCCGGGATGGAAGCGAGATCCGGATAACAAGGACAATCCATCACCTCGCTATATTTAGGGTTCACAGCGACGATTCGACCAGGATAGTTGAAGTTCCTCAAGTTGCGGATCACCCGGTTGCCCCTCGGCTCTCGGACGACTCCGGCAGCTGGAGCACGTTGCGATGCGCCAATTACGGCGACCGACTTGGGCTCCATGAGAGGAGCGAGGTCGCGCCAAAGAGATGCTTCACTTTGTGCGTGAATTGAGGTCAAGTTGAACTCCGTAGATATTTAGTTTGGAGTGTTGGAGTGCTGGAGTAATGGGTTTGATTCCCACCACTCCATTATTCCATCATTCCATCACTCCAGTCCCCTTTGTTTTTTCGACCTTGGCCCGAAGGGTTCCGGTTGAAAGGGACCGTCCCGGAGTTGCAAGTAGGCCTTGGTGCCTTGATTGAATCGGGCTTCGTCGAGGGGCCGTCTGAATTCTTCACGGAGCATCATATGGGCTGGCACCGACAGTTCAAAATCCAGTGCTAATGCATCACGCAGTCCCATCATCTGCAGCCCCATGGTGGAAATCGCAAGGTTGATCTTCACCGTTTCCGGCGGCACGTGAGCGATGCGTTCGACGATAGAGAAGCACTCTTCTAGAAGCTGATTCGCAGGTACGACTTTGTTGACGAGCCCAATGCGAAGCGCCTCGCCAGCGTCGATGTGATCGCCGGTGATGCCGTAACGTATGGCATTCTTAAATCCCGCCAGCAAGGTCCACATGAAAGTGGTATTGGAACCATGGCGCACTTCGGGTTGGGCAAACACCGCGTCGTCGGCAGCGATCGTAATATGCGTGAACAAAGCCAGCCAGCAGCCTCCGCCCATCGCCCAACCCCTCACCGCGCCGATCACCGGCTTGGTCAGCTCGAAGATATGCAGCAGCTTGGCGTCATCCTTTCGCCAATAGCTGAGCAGGTCAGCGGTGCTCATATCGGTGGGCATGCCCTGAGGCCATTGCATATCTCGACGCCGGCCGCTGGTGGTTCGTTGGTCGAAACCGGAACAGAAACCGCGTCCGGCTCCGATCAAGACGATAGCTCGAATTTCCGGATCTGCCTCAGCTTCGTCCAGCGCCTGATGCAGCTCCTTGAGCATACTTCGGGTGATCGCGTTGAGCGCTTCGGGACGATTTAACGTAATCAGAACGCCGGGGCGCTGTTTCTCGTAGAGAATCTCTTTGTAATCGGACATGAAAACTCCTGCCGAATTGGAATGATGGAATATTGGAACGCTGGGTATTGGAAAATCATTCCATCATTCGGGTCCAGTTAGTTATTTGCTTTTCTTTGCCTTCGGTCCGAACGGTTCGGGTTGAAACGGTT
>Ga0105058_1000055_pt1 | contig 11774 bp, 12 predicted proteins | sample GWRWN1_20_30_FD_90072 | JGI IMG/M metagenome (GOLD analysis project Ga0105058, IMG submission 90072) | Riverbed sediment microbial communities from areas with no vegetation in Columbia River, Washington, USA - GW-RW N1_20_30 | ecosystem: Environmental > Aquatic > Freshwater > River > Sediment ... | reverse complement strand
GCTCCAATACCACTCAGGCTGTTCGGAGAGTTATGATCGGCGAAGTTTGGCAACGCACACCAGAATTGCCAGGATCCGCGATGGCCGCGTTGCCCGAAGGGCTTCGCTAACACCTAGTTGGAGGTTAGTAACAATGAAGCTCCGAGATCATCCACGTATTACCTACAAAGGCTTTCGTAGCTGGCCTCCCCTGTGGGTATGGAGAGGCGGCAAGAAGTACACACACGCAGTGGGCGACGTTGGCGTGTTAAAGCACGTGATGCTGTCCAATAGCGACCCCTGCGATAGGTGTCTCTTAATTATGGAGCATGACGGGCAGGAGTATATGGGCAACCTCTTATTTGACGATTCCGCTTTCTGCCGCGAGATTTACGAAATGTTAGTTAAACATTGCGGTAGGCCCATCCAGGAGATTGGCGAGATTGATCTTAGTTACCCTGTTTAACACCGCACCTTACAAACTGCATCTAGCTTAGCTAGACCGAGGGCCGCACTCCCCTATTAGTGTAACGTTCGAGAAAGCCAGAACCCAAAGCTGATCCCCCATTAGCTTTGAATTAAGGGATACGGGTCCGCTCAAGCAATGACCGCCGCACTTGATGATGTCAACGGATCTCCACCGTTACCGCCGAAAGCTCTGACTATGGCGTCAATCTCCGAACCGTCCAGAACCTCTTTTTCGAGCAACTTCTCCGCAACTTTATGTAGCAGACGAAGATTAGTCTTTAACAGGTCCGTAGCCCGATGGTAGCTCTCCTGGATAATGCGCCTGACTTCAGCGTCTATTTCAATGGCCGTGCTCTCGGAATAGTCCACTTTCTGAGTAAAGTCTCTTCCCAGAAAAATCTCTTGTCCTTTCTTGCCGAAAGTCATTGGCCCGAGCTTTTCGCTCATTCCCCACTCGCAGACCATCCGGCGCGCCAGATCCGTTGCCTTTTCGATATCGTTCTCCGCACCCGTCGTCATGTGCTCGAGCACAAGCTCTTCGGCCACTCGGCCGCCGAACAGAATGACCAAATTAGTGAGCAGATATTCCCTGGGATAGGTATGCTTTTCGTCCATCGGCAGTTGCTGCGTGAGCCCTAAAGCCATGCCGCGTGGAATGATCGTCACTTTGTGGATCGGATCGGCGCCTGGGAGCAGCTTCGCCACCAATGCATGGCCGGCTTCATGATAAGCCGTGTTGCGCTTTTCTCCGTCACTGATAATCATGCTGCGGCGCTCCGCACCCATCATGACCTTGTCTTTGGCCAGCTCGAGGTCGAGCATGTTGACTTTTTCCTTGTCATTCCGAGCTGCCAACAAAGCCGCTTCGTTTACGAGATTCTCCAAATCCGCGCCGGTAAACCCGGGCGTGGATCGCGCCAGTATGCTCACGTCCACGTCCGTCGCCAAGGGAACCTTCCGGGTGTGCACCTGCAAGATACCTTCTCGCCCTTTGATATCCGGCCGTGGTACTACAACGTGCCGATCGAACCGCCCTGGACGGAGCAACGCGGGATCCAATACATCAGGCCGGTTGGTAGCAGCGACGAGAATAACTCCCTCGTTGGACTCGAATCCATCCATCTCGACCAACAGCTGGTTCAACGTCTGTTCCCGCTCGTCGTTGCCGCCACCGAGGCCGGCTCCGCGGTGACGCCCAACCGCGTCGATTTCGTCGATAAAGATGATGCAAGGCGCGTTCTTTTTGCCTTGAACGAAAAGGTCACGGACTCGGGAAGCGCCGACGCCGACGAACATTTCTACGAAATCGGAACCGCTGATGCTGAAGAACGGGACTCCGGCTTCGCCTGCGACGGCACGAGCCAACAGGGTCTTGCCAGTTCCCGGGGCTCCCACGAGCAAACACCCTTTGGGAATTCTGCCGCCAAGTTTCGTGAATTTTTTCGGATCTTTTAGGAATGCGATGATCTCTTGCAAATCATCTTTGGCCTCATCCACGCCCGCGACATCGCTAAAGGTTACGCGGTGTTGATTCTCCGTAAGCAGTTTTGCGCGGCTCTTGCCAAAGGACATCGCCTTGCCACCGCCCACCTGCATCTGGCGCATAAAAAATATCCACACCCCAACCAGAAGCAGCATGGGAAGCCAGTTAAGCAGTAGCACCAAGTACCACGGCGACTCGTCCTCGGGCTTTGCAGCGATTTTTACGTTCTTATCCCGCAATGACTTTACCAGCTCCGGATCATCCGGCTCAAAAGTTCTGAACGGTTCACCGTTCTTGTATTTGCCCTGAATATGATGTCCTTGAATCACGACCTCTCGAACGTCGCCGCGCTCGACGCCGCCCATAAATTCGCTGAAAATAATTTCCGGTTCGCGCCGGTATTGTTTGTTAAAAACGCTGAAAATTACAACGAAAACGAGGGCCAAGCCCAACCAAAGTGCAATATGTTTTGATGACGAACTCAAGAAATTCCTCTGTCCAGGAAAAACCCCTCTCACATCGCCGGTGTTGATTCTAGCTCTTGGGGTGCAGCCGCGCAACGGAGGGCACTTTTTTGTCGCCTCCAAAAAGGATGCCCATCGATGGCTTGCACCGATCCTTCTAAACTTGGACCCAATTGTATTCTCTCTCTTAGCCCTTCTTCCTGCCCCGGCTTCTTGGAAAAACTATCGTGCCCGAATCGCATTCGGGGCAACGGTCGATTCTTCTTCCAGGTATGAAAATCGTCTCCACGGATGACCGAGTCCATAATAGGAATTAAATAATTAAATGTCTGACACCTGCGGGTTCACGTTCAAGCCTATTGTCTCCTCTTATGTGAGCGAAGCGCGCGTCGCGCACCAGGAAAGCATTTCGATCTGCGGCATTGTCTCCACGGTGGATCCCGCCCGTGAGACTGCGCTTTCCGCCTCGTTCATCGGTTCGCCCAACGCAAGTAGCACAGAGATAGCAAGCATGGCTGTGCGGCCGAGCCCGCCCGCGCAATGAATCAGCACCGCTTCCCCGGACTGCAATCGATTCGCTACATCATTCGCCAGCGCCCAGAAGCCATTCCGGTCTTCGGGCACGCCGCCTTCACGAATTTCCAAAGGCAGCACGGAACAGGGAACGGTCCCGCCTTCCAGGGCTTCTGCGTATGCGGAGGATTTCAGGCGGATTTCGTATTGTTCCGCTAAACAGACGATCGCGCCGACCGCTTCGCTCTTCACCTGTTGCCAAACCCTCTCGATCGCTTCAAAGCGGCCAGGCATGCTGTGCAGCAACAATTTTCCAGGGACCCGCGCCGGAAGATCAACACGACGAAACATCTCAGTCGCTCTGGTATGCAAATAACCGATCTGCTCTTCAGAAATACTGGACGGTACGGTGAATACTTAAAAAAAACATCAAAGATTGTAATGATTAGATTATTATGCCCGACCCTGTGGCTCTCCCCCTTAACCGCAAAAAACCACCAAAGGTCCGATAGAAGGTTCTTATTCTCGAAAGTTGATTTCTCGAGATCATTTCTTTTTCGCCTCGGCGAGCGCTTCATCGACGAGCGCCAGTATTGCCTTCATTGCCTGCCATTGTTCGGTATCGACATACTTCACACCGTCGATGCGACGGCTCTTGGGATCGACATCGCCTTTCGGTATGTCGATGCGCATAGAATCCGGCGAGCCTTCGTCGGCTTTGCCGAGCGCCTTCTGAAAATTGACCTGCCCATCGCGGGATAGAAACCAGTTGATAAAAACTCGCGCAGCGTTGGGATGCGGCGCCTGGTTGACCAGAGTGAGAATTCCCTGTCCCGCGCTCAACCCCGCTCCTTCTTTCATCCGACCAAACACATCAACCGGAAGCCCTTGGCTGTGTGCCTTCTCGACGCCTTCACACCAAAAGCAAATGGGAAATTTCCCGGCCGCCAACCAATCCAGCCCTTGGCGCCGATCGCGAAAGAGCGTGATGTCGATTTCCGCGAAGAGCTTACGTACGAATTCCGGACCCAATTCCGGGCTGTTGTAAAACAAACGGATCGCGCTGCCGCCAGTTCCCGGCAAGCGAATGTCGCGCGCGAGAATTTTCCCCTTCCATCTTGGATTGACGAAATCCCAAAACGACGTGAATTCTTTTGCTTGTACCAACTGCGTGTTGTAAGAAATCTGACCGAGCTGAGCGGACGCTACATATCTGAACAGATATTGTTTCTCCGGATCGCTGTAATAATGTTTTCCCTGCCACCACTTGGATTCGTCGACGACTTCGGGCAGAAGCAAAACCGGCTTGATGGGATCCAAATACTTGGCTTGCTTGAAGTCATTGCTCCGTAGCACGCCTACCATGAATACATCCGCTAAATATTTTTCGGCACGACGCTCGGCGGTAAAGCGCCGCTCCAGATCGTTTTCAACGCCGCTGACAACTACAAGCTTGATGTCGGGAAAAACCTTTTCAAACGCACCGGAAGTAAGCACGGGGGCATAAGTGCTATGGACGTAAACCGTGACCTGACCTTCCTTTTTGGCGCCTTGAACGATTTGTTCCCACTGCTGCTGCCACGCCGGTTTTGTTTCCGCCGCGTCAGCGCTGGCAACGAACCATGCGCATAGTAAACTTCCGATGATCCAATGTTTCATTAGCGACAACGAGCAGCCGCGGCCTTCACGAGCTGACATAGACAATATTCGGCACATGATTTCTAAGCTCCCCGGATTTTACCAATCGCTCCACGACATCCACGTGAACCAAGTGGTTTTGCGTTGGGTTGCGAATCAAATTCGGCGGGTCCTCGCCTTGCAGTGACCTTTCAATCGCGCTCTGCCAAAGTTTTCGCACTTGAATAACACCGCGATCCGAATGACCGAGATGTTCCCGTGTGCGATCGACAATCGGGCCCTGGCTGACCTGCGCCGCATTGTCTTGTCCGTTGATCGTCGCCATGTCCCATTGCCGGCGCGTGCCTCTCATCAGCGGCGGCGGTTTGGGCCGGGCCTGCTTCTCTACCTTGCCGCGCTTGACCATCGCGCCGGGCAAACATTTCAAAGTGAAGGTGCGTGTGTTGTAATCATCAATCGGCATGCGCCAGGCGACGTCCACCACTTCCGCCACTGAGTCACCGGGTAAAGAACCGCCGTGATGAACGACCATGATCGGCGGCACATACGCGACCTCGCGATGCCATTCCGTACCTGACTCCGGCCCTTTCCGCCGGGCCACGTAATAGGCCATGCTGTCTGTCGCCGTAACATTGAAATCCGGCGTTTCCATCCATTCCGGCGCGGCGGAAAAGCCGTGCACGGGACGGCCGTGCAAGATCGTTGCGTGGACCGGATCGAGCGCGTTTTCCAACTGCTGCATGTAGTTGCACTCGCGCACGTAACCCGAGAAACGGCGCTCGCCGTCGTCGCGCACGAGAAAATGATAGTTGGGCAATTCCGGCGGTTGACCCGATCCCAGATACGCCCACAACAGACCGCCTAATTCCCGCACTGGATACGCCTTCAGCCTGATCTTGTCCTTGAAGCTGCTATCGGGCGGCTCACCCGGTTGTTCTAGACAGCGCCCGTTCACGTCGAAAACCCAGCCATGATAACAGCAGCGAATGCCGCCGGCCTCGATCCAGCCGTAGTCGAGAGAGGCACCCCGATGCGGGCAGCTAGGTTCGGTCAATCCAACGCGCCCGATCTCGTCGCGAAAAAGCAGCAGATCCTCGCCGAGCCAGCGAACGAGTTTCGGCGCATCCGAGTTGATCTCGGTCGATAATCCGACAGGCAACCAGTATTTCCTGAGAGTTTCGCCCGCGGCAGTCCCTGGTCCGACCCTGGTGAGCAATTCATTTTCCGCGTGATCCATTTCTATTTACCTCTGCCGTTTTCAGTTCTCCCGCACTGTATTTAAAAAACGTCTGCCGACATGACTCGTAGCGGATGAGCGCTCAACGGCCTTCGTTTCCGACCACTGTCAAGCATTTGTAGTGTCAGGCTTGAATAAGCGAATAAGTCTTATTACGGACCCGTTTCAACTCTTTCGCCTCGGCACTATTTTCCCGCAAGCTGTTGGTGACCCGCGTGACTCACCGTCGATACGTCACGCACCCCCAGTCGGTCTGCTATTTCACGCAAACTGGCCTCTAGAGGAACTTCGGCGTTTCGAGAATTCTCGAAACGTCGAAACAACAGGCTACTTCTTTGCGAGATCGCAGAGCTGAATCGGACTAACAAGACCTACGGGGACAACGGCGCGTTAAGACGAATGATCGAAACTGAAAAGCGAAAAGAAGGCTAAGAGCCGTGCCCGGGTCTCGTGCTCTGGGACAACCACCGTGATCGTGCTCGTCATCCGTGGTCGCCCTGACTATAATAAGATAACTGCCACCTCTAAAATAGCCGGCATTTTAGCGATATGACCTGGATCTGACAAGAGAAATCTAGACGTGAGGCGAGCCGCCAACAAATCTTTCAGAATTGTCCAATAGTAGACAGCCAGACCTTCTGAATCGGCCTATAGTTTTCCAGTGGTCCTAGAACGGAGGCTCAACAATAAGGAGGTCTTCGATGGCGGCTATTGCTCCCCCTTTGGCAATCATTCTCGCTCTGGCTGTTGTTTTCTATCTTGCAAAGTGGAGCGTGTACAGACACAAGTAAAGCTGGTTTGTTCCCGATGGCGCTGTTCCTCAACGCCCCGCGCCTTTTCCACTGGATCAACGGGGAGCGGTGGTCTGGTTCTATGAAGATTCATTGCTTCTTTCCTCTGTCGTCGAGGGAAACCTAAGGCAATTCGAAGTCCAAAATCAGGGAATCTAGGATAGCCATCCCTGTTTGTACCTTATATATATAAGAGACGCATATAGAATAGGCTGTTAAAAACAAAAGTTCAGGAGGGAATGATGACGAAGAGAATTTTGGCTCGTGGTCTCATGATCAGCATGATTTTAGGAGTGTTTGCCCTGGGTTTTCTTGTTGGAACGGTGAATCAGCGCTACGCAGACGCGCAAAAAATCCCCGGTGTGGGAGACGTTTTGGACAAGGCCGGTAAGTCGGGGGGCTCTCTGGGTTCGGTGACACAGCTCGGCTCCTCGATCTCGGAGATGCAGACCCATGTCAACGGGCTACAGAAAAATCTCGAGACGCTAAAAACAGTGCAATCGGCGCTGGGCGGCGGAAAATAGTCGCAGTTTCCGGCGAACCAGCAGACTGCATAGGTCTCCGTCGCTGGCCCTGCTGTTTTCAGACTCAGGCAAGATGGACAGCATCAATCAAAAAGTGAAGCGGAGGTGTGCCTTATAATCACTGCTCCCCAGAGGAGCTAGAATACGACCAACTTTCCCGGAACTCGATTTCAATCATCAAGATTCGTGGCCAATCCGCGCCGAGGGGTATCCTTTTTCACGCTAAACGTAAGCCCCCGATTGTCAATGAACCATCCAGCGTCCACGGTGGGTGCTCGCGAAATTGCTTTAAAACGGGGGGAATGATAAATTCTCGCTAATTTAGAGCTCCGTCGGGGCGTAGCTGATCTTGGATAGCGCGACAAAAATCCGACCGCCCCGACTTCCCCTTTCCCTATTCGAAGTGAAATCTTCCGATTCGATCCCGCAAGATTATCTGCGCGCCAGAGAGAAAATGGTTGAAGAGCAGATTGCTGCTCGTGGGGTTACAAATCCTCGTCTGCTCGCGGCGATGCGCAAGATTCCGCGACATCTGTTTGTGGATCCGGGGCTGCTGCAGCGCGCCTACGACGACGGTTCATTGCCGATTGGTCAAAAGCAAACTCTTTCCCAGCCCTATATGGCCGCGCGGATGACGGAAGCGCTGGAGCTCTCCGGTGAAGAAAGGGTTTTGGAAATCGGTACCGGTTCGGGTTACCAGACCGCGCTGCTCGCCGAGCTCAGCTTTAATGTCTTTTCCGTAGAAAAGATTCGGGGGCTTGCTACGAAGGCGCGTGCGCTTTTGGATCGGCTTCAGTATCACAATGTTGCTATTCAGGTGGGCGACGGCACCATCGGGTGGCCCGAGCACTCACCCTTTGATGCAATTATGGTTACGGCGGGGGCGCCGGATCTGCCACGCCCGCTGATCGAGCAACTCGCTCTCGGTGGCCGGTTGGTCATCCCTGTCGGTGACGAACAGGCGCAGGTGCTTGTCCGGGTCACGCGTCACGCTTCGAAATTCGAAGAGGAGCAACTGGGGGATTGTCGGTTCGTCAAATTATGGGGGAAATTCGGTTGGTAAGAATAGGCGGCAAGCGCTGCGTCCGACCCCTGCTTGTTTTTGTTTTCTTTTCTGTGGCGGGTTGCGCTTCGCAAACAACGATTTCCAAACCGAGATCTCAAGGGATTTATCATGTAGTTACGCCGGGGGAGACTTTGTTTCGGATCGGCAAAGCCTACGGTCTTACCTACCAGGAACTGGCTCGCGTTAACGGAATCAAAGACGCCGGGCAGATCCGCGTCGGCCAACGGATCTTTATACCGGGAGCGACCCGTCCACTTCCCGTGGAAACAATCACGCCCGCGGAGCCGGCGCCGGCAGCGCCAGTTTTACCTGAGCCAGGATTCGAGACATTTCTATGGCCGGTAAACGGGACGATCAACTCGGGATTTGGACCTCGGGGCTCGAGTTTCCACGACGGCATAGACATCGCTGCCCCGGAAGGCACCCCCATCCTGGCGATTGAAGCCGGCGAGGTTATCTACAGCGATCAATTGCGCGGCTACGGAAATATGGTGATCGTGCGCCATGCGGGGGGAATCGTCTCGGTCTATGCCCACAACGAAGCCAACTTGGTGCGCGAAGGACAGACGGTGGCTCGAGGAGAAGTTGTGGCCAGAGTGGGCAGCACGGGAAGGGTAAGCGGGCCTCATCTCCATTTCGAGATTCGTAGGAACAATACCGCCGAGGATCCGTTGCGTTACTTACCACAATTGTGTTGTGTAACAGCATCGGATAACGTGTCACCGAAAAATTAGAGCCAAGGGATTACGCGATGAAAGAATTAGCCAAAATTAGAAACGACGTGGTCGGAAGTTTATTGCGGCCGGCGGAGTTGAAACAGGCGCGCCAACGCTACGACGAGGGAAACCTGAGTCGCGAGGATCTACGGCAAGTGGAAGATCGAGAGATCCGCAGCGCCGTCCGGCTTCAGGAGGAGTTGGGGCTGGCCGTCGTCACGGACGGCGAGTATCGCCGGCTTAACTTTCAGGATAGCTTCGGCGAATCGGTTTCGGGATATGATGCCGGGAAAGCGAGTCTCAAGTTCTACGAGCAGCGCGTTGAAGGCTCGAATCCCCTGCAGCGTTGGGAGATTCCGATTCGTGGCGAGGAAAAAGGTACGGCGGTTTCACAAAGACGACCGGTCGTCGAACGATTGCGTTTAGTTCGCAATACGCCGTTGGAGGAGTACCGCTTTGTCAGCCGGGCGGCAGAGAAACCGGCGAAGGTGACGCTCATCGGGCCGGATCGAATTTCCCAGAGGTTCGACTGGCAGAATTCGAGAACGGTATATCCAAACATAGACGACTTCGTGGCCGATGTCGTCAAGATCCAGAGAGAGATGATTCGTGGAGTCGTCGAAGCGGGTTGTCGTTACGTGCAAATCGATGCGCCGGGTTACACCGCTTACGTTGATCCGCCTTCCCTGCAGGCGATGCGGGACCGGGGCGAAGATCCCAAAGAGAATTTCAGTCGCTCCCTAGAGGCGGACAACCAAGTTCTGGAAGGATTCGACAATACTACTTTCGGCATCCATCTTTGCCGCGGCAATCAGCGCAGTATGTGGCACCGGGAGGGAAGCTATGACGACATTGCCGAACGGCTGCTCAACGAGCTCAAACATGACCGGTTTCTGTTCGAGTACGACACGCCGAGGGCCGGCGGTTTCGAACCGCTACGATTTCTCCCCAAGGGTAAAGTCGTGGTGCTGGGCCTGGTCAGCACCAAGGTGGCGCAGTTGGAAAAGATCGACGACTTGAAGCGCCGCATCGACGCCGCCGGTCAATATGCGCCGCTGGAGCAGCTGGCCATCAGCCCGCAGTGCGGTTTCTCTTCGGACGTGGTCGGCAATCTGATCACTGAGGACGACCAAAAGAGAAAATTAGAAATCGTCGTCGAGACCGCGCGGCAAGTCTGGGGCTGATCCTCGCTTCGCTCGGAATTGCAGATATCTAATTTCAGATCTCAGATTGAAGTCGGAAATTTCGGATTTGGGGACTTGCCGTCAGCCACTGAGTCCGCTTATTCTTGCCGGTGTACAGTGATTGTGATAGCTGACAGCCATGGAACAAGAAATCGCGAGCATTCGTCAAGCCATTCGAGACATCCCCGATTTTCCCAAGCCCGGCATTGTTTTCAGGGATATCACGCCGTTGTTGGGCAACGGCCCGCTGTTTAGAAAGACCATTGACATTTTTTCCGCGCGCTATCGATCCCAGAAGATTGATACGGTTCTGGGCGTCGAGTCGCGCGGTTTTATCATCGGCTCCGCGCTGGCCTATGCACTCGGCGCCGGATTCTCCGTCGTGCGCAAGCCGGGGAAACTACCCTATGAAACTCACAAAGCGAGCTATGCGCTCGAATACGGCACCGATACCCTCGAGATTCATAGCGATGGATTGCCCAATCATGCCCGTGTGGTTATTGCCGACGATTTGATCGCCACCGGGGGCACAGCGGCGGCCACGGCGGAGTTGGTTTCCAAGCTTGGTGGGACGGTTGTCGAATGTGCCTTTGTGATCGAGCTGTCCTTTCTGAAGGGCAGAGAAAAGCTCAAACCTTATGGAGTCTTTTCACTGCTCCGTTACGACTCTGAGTAATCGCCGAAAAGGATAGGTCTAACGCGAAGTTACTTCCTTGACATCCCCTGCTAATGGTCTATATGTTAGGTAGATTTTAAGTTGCATCAATTCCGCGCATGGCGCCACTCGCGGCGCAGTCTCGGGCCAACCGAATGAAACGAATCGAAGAAATGTCGCTTTGGGAGCGGCTATACTTTCCCGAGGTGATCCGCGGCCTCACGGTTACCGGATACCGTTTCTGGCGCAATCTCATTGTGCATACGCTTCACAAGCTCGGCCTAGCCCGCAAGGTTCAAGCGGCGATTACCGTCCAGTATCCCGATGAAAGAGCGCCGTATCCTGATACCTTCCGGGGTCGACATCGCTTGACCTTGAAAGATGACGGCTTGGTTCAATGCACGGCTTGTTTTTTGTGCGCGACTGCCTGTCCTGCTGAGTGCATTTATATCGAGGCCGGTGAGTACCCGGACAATCCCGTTGAAAAATACCCGATACGCTACGAAATCGACACGTTGCGCTGCATCTACTGCGGTTTTTGTGTCGAGGCCTGTCCTTGCGATGCGATTCGCATGGATACGGGAACACACCCAGGTAATCTAGGCTTTAGTCGTAAAGATTTCGTCGAGAACAAGGAAGTCCTGATGCAACGATCGCGTGAATTAGCAGAAAAGGGAAAAGAAGGGCTCTACGAAGAATACGTCAAACCTTACCGTCATGTTTAACGGCTTTCGGGACTTCGAAAGTCCGCATCCAAGGGGGGATCAAAATGTCGAACTCCGATAATCAAAATGGATCGAAGCCTAACGGAATAACCACTCAGCCGCTTCCGGCTTCGCAAAAGGCGTACGTCCATAGTCACGAACATCCCGACATCGGTGTCCCGATGCGCGCCATTACGTTGTCGTCCGGCGACCACGCGGGCAACGGTGATGAGAATGCTCCTGTCATGGTTTACGACACTTCCGGGCCCTACACCGACCCGAGCGTAGAAACCGATATTCGCGCGGGGCTCAAGCCGCTGCGCTTGGAGTGGATCAAAGCTCGCGGCGATGT
>Ga0105058_1000046_pt1 | contig 12472 bp, 7 predicted proteins | sample GWRWN1_20_30_FD_90072 | JGI IMG/M metagenome (GOLD analysis project Ga0105058, IMG submission 90072) | Riverbed sediment microbial communities from areas with no vegetation in Columbia River, Washington, USA - GW-RW N1_20_30 | ecosystem: Environmental > Aquatic > Freshwater > River > Sediment ... | reverse complement strand
GCCAAGAAGGCCACGACCCGGAAGAAGACGGCGGCCCGGAGGAAGCCGGCGGCCAAGAAGGCCACGACCCGGAAGAAGACGGCGGCCCGGAGGAAGCCGGCGGCCAAGACGTCTGAGCAGCTGGGTGCCCCTCTTCCTCCTGAGCCCGCGGAGCCCATAACTCCGGTGGCGGTGGCGGAGCCGAGCTTGATCCGGGAGGAACCCACGCCTCAGCCGGCGTCCCCCCTGCCGGGGATTGAGGAGGCTGATGAGCGGGGACTCTCCACGGACTTCTCCGAGCGCGAGGAGGAACCCGGGAAGGACTCGTAGTCGGGGCGCGAGTCGCCTCGATGACGGGAGGCGGTGCGCTACAGCATGAACGCCCGGGATGCGGCCAAACTCCGCAGCCTCGTCCGTCCAGGCACCGCCGTCCGGTCCACTATGAGGGGTGGTCTCCACGTCTCGCAGGGGGCGGAGGGATCGATGACGAGCCCTCTCGCGAGACGACCGAGGCGGCGGGTCGGCTCACCCGTCGCTACAGGTCGAAGAGTGGATCGGTCAACGTCGGGCCGAACTCGCCGCCATATGCAGTCACCGCGAAGAACACGAGTGCGGCGCCGAGCAGGGCCAGATCCTTCTGGAACTGCGTCATCTCGTTGAGACGCATCATCGCGTCGTCCTTCACCGTCCAGAAGTCATGGATGAAGAAGGTGGTGAAGAACAAGAACACGGCGATTGCGAGGGCCGACAGATCGGGCCAGACTCCGGCGGCGATCCCGATCCCACCCAGGACGATCATGATGCCACTCACCAGGACGGCCGGTCCCGCGAGTGGGAACTTCTTCGCGGCAGCGTAGCCCTTCAGTTGCTGGTAGCCGAGGAAGTGCCCGGCGATCCCGCTCACCACGAACAGGAGGCCGAACAGGATCCGGCCGATGAGGAACAGTGCGTCCATAGGTCTCTCCCTCTAACGGCTGCCGTCTCCCCGCAACGCCATCGCTGGACTCTACGCCCGCGGTCATGGGCAAGCCATGGGCATCTCATGGGCTGAATGTGAAGACAGCGGGTCGTGGCCCGAAAAGAAGCCGCTAGTCAGCGACCGGGTCTGTGGAGCGGACGACGGGATTCGAACCCGCGACCCCCACCTTGGCAATTGTTAGGCGGTTGTCTCATACGCCTCCGGCCGTCCCAGTGGTGCCTCTGAGCTGCACGTTCTTGGCGCTCTTGTCTCATCCGCCTCACCAATTCGCCGGAGTTGACTCGATTTCGTTGGCGATTTCGTTGGTGCAGAAGCTCAACGTAGTAGGCTCACAGGATCGCAAGGCGCGAGAATGCTCCTGGCCAGCCTAAACCGTGCGAGCCTAGATCTGGAGCGCAACGGGCTGTGTACGCGGTTGCTCTGTCGCCTGAAGTTCGTCAGCCCAGCGAGTCAACTCAAGTGGGGGGCAGTCCCGTTCGTACACCACTTCGACGAACGCTACTGCTGATTCGGGGCAGAGAGACGGTCCTTGCGGGATCGCTTCAGGTTCGATTCTCTGACGCGTCGCCTCTCGTCCCGCTGCTTCTCCGTGCAATGGTTGCCAGGATGTCCCTGCGACTGTTCAGAAACTCATCAAAGTCGGCGGGTGACTTCCAGTTCCTGCGGGCATTCGCAAGGTGTTTCCTCGCTCCCTCCGGATCTTTGCTCTCCAGCATCAAGCCGATTAGAGCGTGAGCTGACGCGTCTCGTGGCGAGGCCTCGCTTACCGACATCAGAAGCTCCTTCGCCAGGTCCCAGCACCCCGGGACCTCGACGGCCCTTAGGGCCAATTCATACGTGACCCATGGTTTCTCGGGGGTCATCCTCCGGCGGACCTCGTCGACGAGCCCTCGAGCCTCCTGCCAGGACTCTGCGTAGATGGCAAGGTCAAGAAGCCCCAAGTGTGGCTCGGTCGCCGCCGGGTTTCGAACTGTCTCCCGAGTCAGGATCTCCCTGGCCTCCTCAAGGCGGCCCTGCCGGTTCAGCGCCCGGGCGAGGAGGTAGGCGAGCTCCGAGGCTTCAGGGTTTGCTCTGGCTCCTCGGCGGAGAACTTCCGCTGCTTCCTCCGGCCTCCCCAGGCGCAGAAGGACGTCCCCCCAGAACCACCACCCTTGGGCCATCTTTGGGCGTCTGCCGGCAAACCGGGCGGAGAGCTGTGCCGCGCGTTCCAGATCCCCTGACTTGATCGCCCGCTCGATTCGCCAAACAAGTACTCGCCAAGAGCCCGGAAGCCACATCTATGGCAACGGACAGTACGAAGCCTCAATGAGGGCAACGTTCGACCGCCCAGCGGTGGCTGACTTCTGTGCGTCAAGTTCGCCCAGTGATTCCGCTCCCCGTGTCCGAGGTTGCTCTTAGAAACCTACCCTGGTGCGACATCGACATTATCGACCGTGACAATCCAGCAAGAGATCAGGGCCATCAGCGCCCTCGACGACCGGCAGAACCTTCCTGAGCGCAGCGGCGTGCGATTCAAGCACGTTTCCGAGCACCTTCGCCGAGCGGGCGATCTCCTTGATGTGCTGCGCTGGTCCGAGCCTTGCCGAGACATACAGGCACTGAATGCCCGCGCGAGGATTCCGATCACCCACCGAGGAACGGACGATGGTGATGACTCGACCTTCGCGATCGTCGTAGTGAACCTCAACACCGAGCATATCGGAGCTGTAAGACAGCCAGTACTCGCCCTTTTCGGGACCCAGGAAGTCCGCTTCGCGTAGGAACTGAAAGTGATTCTCCGCTTCCGTCAGGAAGTCGGACGACCTAACGTACCTCGCCACCGAAGCCGTCACCGCCCGGGAACGGCGATCCAAGAGTCACCGCTCTGTTGGAACGTGTAGCCAAGGTCTCTGAGGTACCGAAGCTCGCGCTGGTAGACATTACCGCCACTGTACAGGGGGGCGTACGGGTCTGTGACAAGACGGAGTTCGTCCCCGCGGGCGATAGCATCATCGATGAACGCGCGGTTGCGGCTCCAGTACCAGCGACCTGTTCCTTTCGACGGCAGGTCGAGTACGTTGAAGCCCGGCTTGCCCACGAATGCGTCGGTGCCACCGCTGTATCGCCCGAGCACCGTCACTTGCCGGGCGCCAACGACCTCGTCCGCGAGTCCAGCTGTTCGTCCTGCTCGCGTCGTCAATCTTGCGAGTCCAGTAACGTCATCGACTCGCTCCCCGATCTTGGCAAGCTTCGCGAGCTTCCCGATGGGAAGGGGAAGGAGCATCGCGAATTCGAGCGCGAGTCCAGCCCAATTGCCTTCGCTATAGGCCTCCTCGATCGCGCACGGGCCAGCCAAGTAGCAGGCGCCTTCGAAGATAGTTCCTAGCAATCCGAACCGAAGCGGCCTGGTTGGGGGGTCGGGAAGATCTGTTCCAAAACCGGCCAGGTCAGGGGCACAGATCACAAGGTCACGGAACGGGCAGCCGGATACTTTGATGTACGCCTGTCTAGCGAAGCTGTCCTGCTGGTCCGGCCCACGGTGACGTGGATTCGGACTCGGTGCGGACGTACCGGAGCCGTCCCAAATCAACCTGTGACCGTCCGACTCCAGGAAGGACAGCGGGTTCCCGGCGGCAAGGGCGTACCGGTTCCCCGTCAGGACGTCCGTCGATAGTCCGAGATTGGAGAGAGCTCCCAGGAAAAGGTCTGGCTGCAGGAACCTCCCAGTGTCCGGTCCGAACCGCCGAGCCCCCATGTCGATGGTTCCCGACCCGGAATCGAAGCGACGGGCGGAGTACCGGTACGGGTTCAGCGGGTTGGTGTCCTCGGGGTCGCCGGCAGTGAGCCCGGCGTCCTTCTCCCCGTACGCGTCGTAGCCGTAGGCGGCGGCCACCGATCCCGCCTCGTCGACGAGCGCCGAGACCGAGCCGTGGACATCGTAGGCGTACGTGTAGTCCTTGGTGGGCTTTGCCGGGTCCACGGGGTCGTTTCGAAGCGAGATCCGGTGGCCGTAGGCGTCGTAGGAGTAGGACTTGGTGGCGTCCTTCGTGACGTCTCCGGACTGGGACTCCAGGGTCACCTGGTAGGTCAGCCCGAGGTAAGCAAAGTTCGTGGTCCTGGTGGGAGAGGACCCGTGCTTGTCGATCTCCTTCATCAAAGTAGTCGTAGATGTAGTCCTTGATGAGCTGCGTGGCGCTCGCCGCGACTCACGAACCCGAGTAGGAGGGGATGACGACGCAGTCCAGGTTCCCCTCCCCGTCGTAGGCGTACCTGGCCACGAAATTCGTGGAGACGTATGACAAACTGCGTGGGTGGGACGAAGGTTCATTGCCGGGCTCGCTGCCATCGGTCTGGCCCTCGGCGCATGCACGTCAGGTTCGCCAGACGATGACCGGGAATCCGTTCGCTCGACCGGCGCCACTGGCACGTCCTTGGCTAGCGTCGTGATCCCGCCGACCTCGAACGCCTACGGACGCTCGATCGTCCAATGGCAGGAGTCTTGGATACGGTGGGCCTTCACCACCCCTGGGGACGAGAATCCCCTTCTGAACCCGACCCAATGCGGGGAAATCGTGGAGGGCGTCTTCTTCCTCACGGCCGCCATTGAGTCAGGGCTGGAAGCTGATTGCATGATCCCCGTGGGTATGCCGATCCTCGTCCCCGCAGCCGGCACGATGGGCGTGCAAGGACTGCACGCCAAGACTCCAGAGCAGCTCCTGGGCGGCGTCCAAGCGAAGCTGGACACTCTTGAGTTTGCCAGGCTTAGCATCGATGGATTCAACGTGCCCCTCAGCGGCGTCCTCCGCTTCACCTCGACGTACCATGCTCATTTCCGGAGAGGGAACTACTTCGACCAGGTGGGGTCTCCGGTCCACGGAAATCGTCTCGTCGCCTCGGGAGGGATTTTCGTGCGCCTTCGACCCCTCTCCGCGGGAGAACACACGATCATGACGGCAGACCGGTTTTCGTCGGCCGATATCCTGGACATCACATTTCACATGACAGTCTCGGCATGAGCATGTCCGTCCGCTGAGAACGCCGTTGCCGGCGCGCGCCCAAGTCTGGCTCGTCTGGTCAACGTTCAGCTAGCGTCCTTGCTGCTGGCTCCTTCGAGTGTGCCAGGGGTCGAATATCAAGGCCAGCACGATGAGGAAATACACTGTGGCAGCGAGACCGACGATCATCCCGATCAGAATCGTGGGTTCCAGCAGCAGCCACGCCCAAAATCCCAGGCCTCCGAGCAATAGGACGCTTGGCGTTCGCATTCGCGAGAACGCAGTACGAAACCGCGACACTGCCAGCACGAGAACGATTGCCACCACAAGTCCTACCGCTCCCCCTACAAGCACGGGGATGACGGTATCGCCCATCGTTAGCCCGGCATCATCGGCAACCAACCACACGCCGATCGCCACCGCACCGGCAATCAGGATTGCGATCGCAAGAGCGGCCGCGCGGCTAACCTTCCTCCCAGAGCCAGGCGGAGCGTCCATGTCACCTTCCTTCATACGCGACATGCCCTTAGGACTCGACCAACGCAGCCGCACCGTGCCACGGGATCCACCCCGACCGCCGAGGCGCGAGCCAGAACCTCGTCCGCGAAGGTCAGATGCTCATAACCTAGCCAAAACTCGGGAGGATCAGACTGGTCCAGCCCTCGGCTTGATTCTCAATTGTCAATGGATTCGCCTCCGACGTTATCGCTTCGCCAATCCGTTCTCCAAGTCCTCCCCCCACAACACCTCCAAACACGCCGCCCACACCCGCGCACAGCGGGGCAAAAGGAGCGGTCACCACAAACGCGACGCAAAGAGACCCAAAGGTCGATGCGCCTGCGGTCGCGCCACCCGCAGAAAGGAGGGCTGAGCTTGTCCCGATCACACTTGCCTTGGTCCAACTCTCACCCTGGGCGTGATGCTCCATTGCAGTGAAAACCCCTCCAGCCACGGTTAGGGCGCCACCTGCCACTCTAAACGCTCCACTACGAGCAAGTTTCGCCGCCCAGTCAGACCTCATGATGTCGGAGCGTGCTATCCATGATTGGGCGGCACGATTAGATGAAAAGCCGTACCCGGCGCGGGCGAAGATCTCGTCAGCGGATCTGTTCAGGTATCCACCCGTGCCCTCGACATAGTCCGTAACCGATTCTCCGGCCTGTAGGCCGAGTCGGGCCGCAAACATCACGAGACTGTCCGGGTCGGTGGACGGAGGTTCCTTCACAGGCGGTGCGGGAGTCGTGCTCGAGACGGCCGAACTTGTGCTGGAGGGTGGCGCGTACGTACCGCCCTCACGGATCGCCGTGTACGTCGAACGCAGGACTGTGGCGGTCGGATTCGGACTTGGGTCCGAGCCTCCTCCCCCATCACTGATCAGCATGTGACCATCCCACTCCAGGAAGGAGAGCGGATTTCCAGCGGCCAACGCGTAGCGGTTGGCGGTCAGTGGGTCATTGGACAGACCGATGTCGGCCACCGCTCCGAGGAACAGGTCGGGCTGGAGGAACCGGGCGACGTCGGGCCCGAACCGCCGAGCCCCCATGTCGATGGTCGCCGACCCGGAATCGAAGCGCCGGGCCGAGTACCGGTACGGGTTCAGAGGGTTGGCGTCCACGGGGTCGCCCCCCGAAAGGCCGGCGTCCTTCTCCCCGTAGGCGTCGTAGCCGTAGGAGGCGGCCACCGATCCCGCCTCGTCGACGAGCGCCGACACCGAGCCGTGCACGTCGTAGGCGTACGTGTAGTCCTTGGTGGGCTTTGCCGGGTCCACGGGGTCGTTTCGAAGCGAGATCCGGTGGCCGTAGGCGTCGTAGGAGTAGGACTTGGTGGCATCCTTCGTAGCGTCTCCGGACTGGGACTCCTGGGTCACTAGGTTCGTGAGCCCGAGGTAGGCAAAGTCCGTGGTCCTAGTGGGAGAGGACCCGTGCTTCTCGGTCTCCTTCAAGAGCCGGTCCAGGGGGTCGTAGTCGTAGGTGGCCTGATCCTGGACAGAGCCTGTCGCGTAGGATTGGTAGCCGGCCAGGCGGTTCAAGTAGTCGTAGGTGTAGTCCTTGATCAGCTGGGTGGGGCTCGCGGCCGCACACGAGCCCGCGTAGGAGGAAACCACCACGCAGTCCAGGTTGCCCTCAGTGTCGTAGGCGTACCTGGCCACGTAGTTGGTGGCCGTCCCGGTGGCCGCCTTGTCCAGGCGCTGGCCCGAGTAGGTGAAGAACGTGGTGAGTGAGGGGGTGACCTTCTTGGTCACGTTGCCCGGGGCATCCAGGGTGTAGGTGATCGTGGGCCCCGGGGTCCGCTGCTCCTGGGTCAGCCGGTCCCTGCCATCGTAGGTGTAGGTCGCCGTGCAGGAGGAAGCGTTGCAGTCAGAGTTCGGGCCCTTCTTGGTGAACACGTCGCTCACCCGGTTGCCGTTCACGTAGATCCCGGCGGGGTCGATGTAGTCCACATCGTGGGACTCCACCAGCGCTCCGGTGCCGATCGGTCCGCTCCTAGTGGTCAGAGTGTCCAGCTTGCCGTTCTTGAGGTACGTCCACTGGCTGGACTGCTTGACCGAGAAGGACGGCGAGGCGTCGCAGGCCTGGGAGGCCTTGGACACCACCCTGGTCGCCTCCCACCCGTTCGGGGTGAACGTGTTCTGGACCCTCTGGCACCCGGAGGCCAGGTAGTCCAGCTGGGTGGTGAGCCAGTCGGACTGGTCGTAGGCGAACGTGTGGCGTTTGGCAGGGGTGATCAGGGCTCCTGCTTCAGACTCCACCCCGTTGTTGGCCCGCTCGACCACGTTGGAGTTCAGGTCGTAGGAGAACGTGGTGAATTGGTAGTTGGTGCTGGTGTCGCCCTCGTTCCGGTTGCGGACCTTGGCCACCCGGTCGAGCGCGTCGTAAGTCACCCTGGTCTCGATGGGCTTTCGTCCGGGCGTAGAGATCCCTGCCCGGTCGATGGCCGAGGCCAGGTTGTTGTTGGCGTCGTAGGTGTAGACCACTCCCTGGGTGCCGCGGTCCTTGTGCTCCTCGAGCATCCCGTCGGACGCGTATCGCCACAGCTCGGGGATGGAGGATCCGGACCGGCGGAAGGTCTGCTGGCCCCTGGCGTTGTAGTCGTAGGAGACCGGTGGGTTCACGTGGTCGTCGGTGCTCTTCACCCACCCGCTGTCGAAGTAGGTCGAGGACACCTTGCTGTCGGCTGGCACGCCGGCGAGGGTGGACGCAGCGTCCGGTAGCGTGGTGATCATGAGGTTCCCGTTCGGGTCGTAGCTTCGGTGGATGTAGGCCTTGGCCTCGCCGGCCTTCGAAGGGAGCTCGATCGAGGTGAGCTGGTTCACCGGGTCGTAGGTGTACGTGGTCACGTATTCGGTGAAGGTCACCTTGTCCGATGATGCGTCGTAGGCCCGCGGACTGATGAGCTTGGTGAGGTTCCCGACCCCGTCGTAGCGGTACAGCGTGCTGATGGTCCGGGAGGCCGTGAGGGGCTCGACAACCTTGGAGAGCAACCCTCGCTGGTCGAACGTTCGGGTGGTGGTGTCGTTGGAGGCGTTGGTGATGGAGTCCGGGTTCCCGTCCGCGTCGTAGCCGTAGCTGGTGGCGTGGCCGAGCGGGTCCGTCTCCTTCTTCAGCCGATGCGCGGCGTCGTAGTCGTACGAGGTCGTGAAGCCGGGCGGGGTGGCGCAGGTCACCGAGGCCACGTCGGCCCTGGGGGCGGTCACCGTGCGAAGGTCCCCCGCCAGGTCGTAGCAGAAGTGGGTGATCTGGGCCTTGACCGGCACCTGGCCGGTGTCGTAGCGGGTCTCCCTGATCACCCGATCCAGTGGATCGTAGTCGTTGAACAGCGCGAAGTCCTGGTTGGTCCCGGTGGTGGCCACGCCCTTGGGGGACGTGACCCTGGTGAGCCGTCCGGCCCCGTCGTAGAGGTACTCGGTCTTCTCGTTCTGCGGGTTGCTCGAGCTGAGCACCCTGTCCATGGCGTCGTAGGTCAGCTTGGTCTCGGGGCCCCTCACGAACTGCCAGCCGAACTCGGGCGCGAACTGGGACAGCAGGTTGTCGTTGGGGTCGTAGGCGAGGGCCGTCCAGATCAAGGGAGCGGTCTCCGCGGTCGATTTGGGCGTCGACTGCCGCCCCATCCGGTGAAAGCTGTCGTAGTCGAAGTACGTCCGGTAGGTCCGGGGATCCCCGCCCGTGTACGAGGCGTGGAGCGGGTCCTGGATGAAGCGGAGCAGGCCGTCGTCGTCGTACCCCAATTGGGTGACCTGGCTCTTGGCGTCCGTGATCTTGGTGACCAGCCCGTTCGCGTCGTAGGTGTTGAACGTGGTCACCTTGGCGTTCGCGTCGGTGAGGGAGGCCAGGGTGCCGTCGGCGTTGTAGGTGTAGTTCGTGGTGAACCGGGGGCTCCCCTCCGGCTCGGTAACGGTGGTGAGATTGCCCTTCGGGTCGTAGCCGAAGGTCCACTGGAAGTCATCCGTAGGGGTGGCCGTGGCCGTGCCCCTCGGGTTGGTCTTATTCACCAGCTGGCTGATGTGGGGGATCGTTCGACCGATCTTCCACTTGGCGGCCACGTCGTTCGCGTCCACGGCCACGTTCTGGTACTCGAGGGTCGTCCGGTTGCGGAGCTGGTCCCAGACATCGGTCAAGTAGCCGTTGGCGTTGTAGGCGAACTCGGTGAAGGCGCTCGTGGGCTCGATGACCTTGGTCACGTGGCGGTCGGCGCTCCATTGCACCGTGGTCGTCTCGTTCTTGGGGTTGGTGATCCCGGTGACCTTGCCTTCGGTGTCGTAGGCGTACTTCGAGACCCGCGAGAGCGGGGCGGTGACCGTGGTGAGGCGGTTGGTCAGGTCGTAGGCGAACGAGGTTGTATTTCCTGTGCGGTTGGTCCTCGACTGCAGCTTCCACCGAAGCTGTCCCGAGGTGGGTCCGAAGTAGGCGAAGGTCGTCTCCTTGCCCTTCGGGTCGCGCACGCTGAACAGCCTGGCCGACTGGTTCGGGGTCTTCGGGTCGGGGTTGACTCGGAGGGCCGGATCAGGGATCGCCGGACCCGACCCGTCGGAGGTCGTGTAGGTGAACACGAAGGTTCGATCCGCCAGCGGCGTGCCGTCGGCGTTCGTCCCGCCCTTCTGGGTGATCCGAAGCAGGTTCCCGTCCTCGTAGTAGTCGAAGACCAGGGCGCTGCCGTTGTGGTCGGTGATCTTCTCGATCTTTCCCCTCACCTGAGGCTTCTTGGCCTCGTCCTTGGAGTAGTAGTCGATGGTGAACGTCCGGTTGGGAGCCGGGGTCCCTCCCAGTCCGGCGGCGTCGGTGATCTGGGTGACGCGCTTCTTCACCCCGCCGGGATCCTCGGCCGGGGGGACGTCCTCCAGGGTGAACCTGATCTCGTTCCCGTTCTTGTCCTGGACGAAGGTTGGGAACCCCAGGTCGTTGTAGAAGAAGGTGACCCGATCGGGCCGGGTGAGCGCCCACTTCCTGGCCGGGTCGATCGTCGAGTATTGCCGGAGGTACAGGTGCACGCCGGGCGGTTCGTCCCACCCGCCGGCCGCGTTCTGGGTGAACCGGTGCGTGGTCCCGTCGCCGTCGGTGAACTCGATGTACTTGTTGGAGCGTCCGGCGATCTCGTCGGCCTTGTTCGGGTGGATGTCCAGGGGCAGTCCGAGGCGGGTGAGGCTGGAGATCGACAGGGAGAAGTTCGACCCGATCGGCGACTCCGAGTGATCCTCCAGGCTGTTGTACGTCAGGCCGACCACCGTGGACAGGCCCCGGCCGGGCGAGGAGAACGGCGTCCACGACAGCAAGGAGTTCCCCGAGGCCACGTTGGTGAGGTGAACCATCCCCGCCCCCACCGGCTCGCCCTCGTAGTGGTAGTACCGCTCCAGCCCGAGGGCCGCCACGGAGATGGCCTTGTTCACGATGATCGGGTTGTCCAGCGGCGGGTTGCCCTTGGCCGCGAAGAACGAGGCGAAGGGCTTGTCGTACAGGTCGAAGCGGAGCGTGTACTGGGCCTTGTCGACGCCGGCGGCAAGCGCCGGCGGTTGGACCATCGCCGTGAGCTGGGCCGTGACCCCGGCGGCGAGGTCGGTGGGGAGCGGGATGTCCGCGCTGGTGGTGGCGGTCCCGTCCGGGGCGAACCATCGGTACCGGAGCACCACGTCGGCCCGGGTGAACGTGACGGTCGAGTTGTTCTTGATGCTGAGTGTGACCCCGTAGGTGTCCTGGGTGGGTTTGGCCGGGTCGTAGACCACCGACGGGGGCACTGCCGTGATGGCGGTGATCGCGGCTCGATACTTCGTCGTCGCCGTGTTGGCCACGGTAACGGTGACCTTCGCCGAGGCCGTCATCTGGCCGTGGGTGTCGTAGGCCCTGGTGGTGAGATCGTGGGGCCCGTCGAAGGCGGGCTGCGCGGCATCCAGGGTGTTCCAGGACACCGAGTAGGGCGCGATCGTGTCGGGCAGACCGATCCGGTTCCCGTCGAAGAAGAACTCCACGCGATCTACGCCCAGGTCGTCGCTCGCGCTCGCCGAGATCGTGGTGGATCCGGCAACCGTTACACCGGCGCTCGGGGAGGTGACGGCGGTGGTGGGCGGCGCGGAGTTCTGGACGGTGATGCTCACGGCTTGAGACGTGGTGACGTTTCCCGCGTCGTCCGTGGCCTTCGCGGTGAGCGAGCGAATGCCGTTGTTCGCAGCGGTGGTGCTCCAGGTCGCCTCGAACGGGGCGGACGTGTCGGTCGCGATCGATACGCCGTCCCTCAGGAACTGAACGCTTTGCACCCGGCGGTCATCAGACGCGGCGGCGGTGACCTTCACGGCGCCTGAGACCTTGGCCCCACCCATCGGCGAGGAGATGGCCACGGTCGGCGCGAGGGCATGGCTCCCGTCGGCGTAGGTGACGGCGAGCTTGGGCCGAAGGGCCGGGGTGATGGTGTAGTCGTCGGAGCGGTAGCTCACGTCGTTGTACGTGCCCAGGTTCTCGGTCTGGGTCTTCAGGATCATCCCGAGGTTCGGGGCCTGCCCGGTCACCCACTGCTGCACCAGCTGGGTGATATTGAAGTTGTCCCAGTGGGATCCCTCGTTGGCGGCCTTGGACACCTGGGCAGCCGGCGTCGGGTCGAAGTCCCCTCCCTGGCTCGTCCAGTTGATCCCGCCCTCTGGCTGGTACCAGGTGACACCGTCGTTCGTGCACTGGTTGATCCCGGTCCCCTCCTTCCAACTTCGGGTGACCCGGTGAACGTTCACGGTCATGGGAGCCTCGGCGTGGTAGTACTGCCACAAGGAGAGGGTCGCGCTGTTGATCGTTGCCCCGGTGGGGATGTCGCCGAGGTCGAACCCGAGCGCGGCCCGCCATTTCGAGGTCGTGTTGGTGCCCACGATGAACGTGTCTTGCGCTCCATAGTTGGAGCAAGCGACCAAACCCTGCCAGTACGCGTACATCGCCCCCTTCCCGTCCGCCGGTCCGGGCTGCAGCAGCTTCGTGGCCTGCCCGTCCGCGGGAAGGGTGACCGTCCGAGGGATGGAGGGGCTCGAGTTCGCCACGACCTTGTACGTGAAGGTCTTGTTCGGCGAGGCCGT
>Ga0105058_1000043_pt1 | contig 12720 bp, 13 predicted proteins | sample GWRWN1_20_30_FD_90072 | JGI IMG/M metagenome (GOLD analysis project Ga0105058, IMG submission 90072) | Riverbed sediment microbial communities from areas with no vegetation in Columbia River, Washington, USA - GW-RW N1_20_30 | ecosystem: Environmental > Aquatic > Freshwater > River > Sediment ... | reverse complement strand
ACTCATTTCGACGTTTCGGGAATTCGCGAAAAGTGGAAGGATCGGCGAAGTAAAGCATGAAGGATGAAAACGGAAAGCTGAAAAGGAGGGATCATGAAGGCCGAGAACGGGAGGACAAAAGGCGATTTGAAGTACCGGACGAAAGAATTTGCGTTGAATATCATCGAGCTTTACTCATATTTGCCGAGAAGAAGGGCCGCTCAGGTTATCGGCGACCAGTTGTTAAGATCCGGAACCTCCGTGGGAGCACACTTTCGGGAAGCGCAGCGTGCCAAGTCCAGTCCAGATTTCATTAGCAAGATAGAAGGAGGCATACAGGAACTTGAGGAGACAGCGTATTGGCTGGAGCTGCTGGAAGGAGTAAGATTCTGCGGGCGAGATCAATTGGAGCCTTTGGCAAACGAGGCGGACCAATTGATGGCCATTTTCGTAACGATTGTACGTAAAACTAAGGCTGGAATGGCAAAGCGTAAGTTTTAAGAAAAGTTTCAGCTTTCATCATTCAGGTTTCATCCTTGCGTTTAAGAATTCCCTTGCCAGCAACCGGTCATGTCGCTAGAATGCCTGAAATTTCAGAGGTGGCAGTTATCTTAGTCAGGGCGACCACGGATCACGAGCACGATCACAATGGTTTTCCCGAGCACGAGACCCGGGCACGGCGCTTTCTCTTCTTTTCGCTTTCAGCTTTGATAGATCATCCTTGTTTTAGCGCGCCGGAATTTCAGTGGCTAACATACTCCCCAGCGAGCGTATTGAAAGGTCGATTCTTCTGATCCGCGGTCACAAGGTGATGCTGGATGCCGACCTTGCGGTCCTGTATGGGGTAAGCGTAGGAAGGTTAAACGAGGCGGTCAAACGCAATCGCGATCGTTTTCCGGACGATTTCATGTTCCAGCTAAGCCTAGCGGAATTTCATAATCTAAAGCTTCAAATAGGCGACCCAAACTTGAAATCGCAAATTGCGATATCAAGTTCCGGTTGGGGTGGCCGGCGCCACCCACCGTATGCCTTTACGGAACAGGGGGTAGCCATGCTTTCCGGCGTGTTGAGGAGCAAACGAGCGGCAAAGGTCAATATTGAGATCATGCGGGCTTTCGTCAGGTTGCGACAGCTACTTTCAACGCACCGGGAACTCGCACAAAAACTAGCAGAGCTGGAACACAGGATCGGCACCCATGATGAGCAAATCCAGATGGTTTTTGAAGCGATTCGGCAGCTCATGGCTCCGCCGGAGCCGAGCAAACGGAAGATCGGGTTTCTGGTGAAGGAACGAGCAGAGCGGTACGGGAGAGGATAGAGCCGTCATTTCGACGTTTCGGGAATTCTCGAAACGTGGAAGTTCCGCCAGGAACGCGGACGAACGGGTTTTGGTATCACGAAACCGTCTTTCTTAAGCACGTCATCAAACACCGCTTTTGCCAGACCTGCGGCATTCACCCCTACGGAGAAGGTACCGATCCCAATGGCAATCGGATGGCGGCAATCAATATTCGCTGCCTCGAAGGAATCGACCTGGAAAGCGTTCCGGTTCAACACTTCGACGGACGGTCGTTGTAGCCCGTGTGAGAGGTGAAGCGGCATGTGTAGAAACATCAGAACTCTATTCAACTTCGAACCGCCGGTTACCGAGGCAGAGATCCATGCAGCGTCGCTACAGTTCGTGAGGAAAATCAGCGGCTTCAACGCGCCGTCGAAGGCGAACGAAGCCGCGTTCTTTGCCGCCGTTGATGAGATCGCCAGGATTTCGGGCCGACTTCTGTCCTCGCTCCAATCAACGGCAGCGCCGAAGAATCGGCAGGAAGAGCGGCGAACGGGGTCCCGAATCGTTCGACTCTGAAGGGAAGCACACCGTGATCGACACCTCTTTTGCCGAGGAGACTGTGTCGTAATGTCATTCTGAGGCATAGCCGAAGAATCTCGTCTTCGTGACACTTTGAAAATGCCAGATGCTTCGCTCCGCTGACCAAAGCATGATCGTTCATCTCATAGACGGCACGTACGAGCTGTTCCGCCACTTCTACGGCCTTCGCCGCTTCACCAAGGGCGAGGATCGGCCCTTCGGCGCCGTGATCGGCGTGCTGCATACTGTGTTGCAGATGATCGAGACGGGAGCCACTCACGTCGGTGTCGCGACCGATCACGTCATCGAGTCCTTCCGCAACCGTATCTGGTCCGGCTACAAGACAGGGGACGGCATCGAGCCCGCACTCCTCGCGCAATTCCACCCGCTCGAGGAAGCACTCACCGCTATGGGTGTAGCTGTATGGCCCATGACCGAGCTGGAGGCTGACGACGCGCTTGCCTCCGCGGCGCAGATCGCCTCCATAAATGAAGGCGTGCAGCAAGTCTGCATCTGGACGCCCGACAAGGACCTGGCGCAGTGCGTCCGCGGCGACCGAGTCGTGCAGGTTGACCGCAGAAGTCAGAAGATCCGCAATGCAGAAGGAGTTCGGGAGAAGTTTGGCGTGGAGCCGGTCTTGATTCCCGACTTCCTCGCCCTCGTCGGCGACGCCGCGGATGGGTATCCAGGCATTGCGGGAATCGGTCCGGTCTCGGCGGCACGGCTTCTGAACCGACACGGTATTATCGAGAGCTTCCCACCGGACGTACTGGGGGACCGCCGCGAGCTGGCGCTCCTGTTCAAGGATCTGGCAACTCTCAGGACTGACGCGTCCCTGTTCCGCGATGTGGACGAGCTCCGGTGGCGCGGTCCAACCAAGGCATTTGCCGCGTGTGCGGAGCACCTGGGAGAGGCTCGTCTGCTGGAGCGCTCCCTGAAGGCACCCGCCGCTTAGAGCGACGCTGAACAAAGGAAATGAAACAGGCAAACCTGCACGCAGTAAAGTCAAGATCTGGTATTTTTCGTTTATGAATCAAAAGATCGGCAGGTGTTGCAAGATTTACCAAGTGATAACTTCACTTTTACAGTCCGTTGCATCATCACATTCGTATAACAAGGAGGATTCATTTCTACCTTGAGTCAGCTTCATTGGAGAACTTCCTCCCGCCGCTTTAGAAGTTGAAACTCATCGTCGCGGTACTCCTTAAGTTCATTCTCATTCTGAACCGCGCGAGCAATCAGTTCGAATCCCCGCCGGTCGCAAAACCTATTTTTTCCAGCAGCCGGGCGAGCCGGCGTTGGATTTCGTGATTGTAAGCGATGAGATAGGTGGATAGGACCGAAGTGATCGCGAAGACAAAAGTCAGAGTCCCGACAAGCTTGGGGCTGATGTGCTTTAGAGTCAATCCCAAGGACGCGATGACCAGGGAGAACTCGCTCATTTGCGCGAGGTTAATAGAAGAGATCAGGCTTGGTCGTAAGCCATTGCCCAGGAGGTAGAGCACCGGAAAAACAGCGAGGAGACGGCTGACAAGGACAAAGAGCGACATCCCGACGGCGGCCGTGACAATCGTCAGGGTTGGTTGGGGGATCTTCATGCCCAGGGCGACGAAAAACAGAGTGACGAAAAAATCTCGGATATTGATTACCTTTGGCGATCATGTCGATATTATATGGGAAGGTGGACATGCTAATGCCGGCAATGAGCGCTCCCATCTCTTTGGAAAGTCCCAGCCAATCGGCGGCGCCGCTCACCAGAAAGCGCCAGGCAAGGGCCGCTATCAACAGCAGCTAAGGAACCTTGGCGACGAAGAAAAAAAACGCGGCAGCGCGTATCGGCTCATTGCCATCGTCATGAAACCAGTCCCGCGCCTTTGATAAAGGACTCCAGAAGGGTTTCGAAACGGGGATCGTGAAGGTTCGGCTGCAGGGCGAGAAAAACAATCGCCCAAATATCCTGACATACGAGAACACCGAGAGTGATCCGGCCGGGCAACGTGGTGAGCTCGAATTTGCTTAAAGACGCCGGCCATGAGGCGCCGTGTATGACTTTTAGCAATCAAGAGTCTAGATTCGCTTGGTTTTGAACACACAACTATTGCCGAAAAGTGTTTTCTGATGTTATTCTTCACGATTAATGAAGCATAGAATTATCGTTGCGGGGTTTTTTTTTATTTTTCTACTCTCGGGAGCGGCAGGCGGAGCGGATACTGCAGGCGTTAATGCAGATAAGAATGTAGACAAGCCCTGGGTCCGCAAGGTCGCGTTCGGCATACTCGCGCATGATATAGGGCCGGTAAGCGACAATAGGGAGAGCGGAGTTGATCCCAATTGGGAGGTGCAGTTCAATCCCCCTGAGTGGAGATGGTGGCGTTGGATCGGCTCTCCCTCCCCTATGACCGGCGCTACTCCGAACTTCAACGGGGAGACGAGCGCTTTTTATCTCGGAATCGCCTGGCAGCTTAGTTTGTCCAGCAATTTCCTGGACGACCTTACCAATGATTTCAGCAAGAGACTTTGGGTTTCAGGAGGTTTGAGCGCGGCGGTTCACACCGGCCCGCTACAAAAGAACGTGACCGGCTGCAGGTTGGACAACGATTGCGGTTTTGGTCGTCGCGTTCTGCCACGGCTCCAGTTCGAAATAGGGGCCACTTTCTGGAAAAATCATGGACTATCGATTTTCGTTGATCACATGTCGGGCGGCGGAGCTTTCGGAGCATCGCAGAATGAGGGAATCGATCATACTGGAATCCGCTATCACTTTTTTTTTAATACGAATGGTAGCCCGTGATCAGGATTGCGACCGAATCGGAAGGTAGTTCAACGGTGTCCTCGAACAAGCGGACTTCGTTTTGGGATCCCAAGACAAGCCGGCTGCCGGGCTTCGCAGGCACCGGCACTTGCTGCGTCATTTGATTCAGGTTGCAGGCGACCGCTATGGGACCGCGACTCACCACTAGCCACTTTCCCTTCTCATCAAAGTTTACGCCAACTCTGTCGAGACGGCCGTCCGATAGAGAGGGAATTTTCCGGCGCAGCTCAATCAGCCGCCGGTGCCATGCCAACAAGCCGGCATGAGGTTCTTCCTCACGCTCGCTCCAATTAAGCTTAGAATGTTCGAAGGTCTCGACTGCTTGAGGATCAGGGATCTCCTCGGGGTTCCAGCCGAAGATGGCAAATTCCCGTCGCCGGCCCTCCGTTACGTTGCGAGCAAGCTCGAGATCTTCGTGGTCCGTGAAGTAGAGAAAACGAGAGGTCGCGCCCCATTCCTCGCCTTGGAACAACATGGGTATGAACGGTGCTGTTAAAACCAGCGCCGCAGCGATCTTTAAACGTCCAACACTCATCAAATGGCTGCTCCGTTCGCCCTTTGCCCGATTGCCGATCTGATCGTGAGTTTGCAGATAGCCGAGAAAACTATGGCCCGAAAGTCCGCTGGGCGGCCTTCCGTGGCGACGCTGACGAAAAACCGAATAGCGCCCGTCATAGACAAAGGCGCGCTGAAGCGCTTTGGCTAAGTCGGCCAGCGAGCCATAGTCTGCATAGTACCCAGCGCGCTCGCCGGTTAAAACGCAATGCAACGCGTGGTGAAAATCATCGCTCCACTGGGCCTGGTAGCCATAGCCGCCGATTTCCCGTGGCCGTACGACCCGCGGGTCGTTGAGATCGCTCTCGGCGATGAGCACCAGGTGACGACCCGTTTGTGCCTGAAGCTCGCCAACCTCACAAGCTAACTGTTCGAGAAAATGCACCGCCGAGGTGTCGATGATGGCGTGCACGGCGTCGATGCGGAGCCCGTCGAAATGATACTCTTTGAGCCACATCAACGCGTTGTCGCAAAAGAATCGGCGTACTTCGTCACTCTCCAGCCCATCGAAATTAATTGCTTGGCCCCACGGAGTCGCGTAGCGCTGGGTGAAATAGGGAGCAAAGCGGGCGAGGTAGTTGCCGGCTGGCCCCACGTGGTTGTAGACAACGTCCAGCATCACTGCCAAGCCCCGAGCGTGGCACGTATCCACCAGGCGCTTGAGATCAGCCGGCTCCCCGTAAGCATGATGCGGCGCGTAAAAATCGACGCCATCGTAGCCCCAACCGCGCTTGCCGGAAAACTCGGCAATGGGCATCAATTCGACATGCGTAATTCCGAGGTCGACTAAGTAGTCGAGCTTGTCGATCGCTGCCATGAACGTTCCCTGCGGAGTAAAAGTACCGATATGAAGTTCATAGAATATGGCGGACGCAAGTGGCTTTGCTTGCCAGCGTTGGTCAGTCCACGAGAAAGCTCCATGATCCACAGTGCGAGAGGGTCCGTGGATTCCCTTCGGCTGCCAAGGCGAGCGGGGATCGGGCACGGGCTGACCGCCGTCAAGCACAAACGCATAATCGATACCTGCTTTGGCGAGCGGCAATTCGGCGCGCCACCAGCTACCGTCACCGCGAGTCATGCCGAAAAGGTCCGTCCCAATTCTTACTTCGACCTGGTTTGCGTTCGGTGCCCAAAGACGGAATGAGATCATGAGCCTTGATCCTCTCGAGTTAAAAGAGCGACGGCAAAACGTTTCAGCAGACTGGCCACCCGCACTTTCGCCGCCATTAAATGTCTCGTCGGTAAACTCATTGTGCCATTGTCCTGGCGGAAGCTCCACCGTCGTTTCAGCCCATCTTCTGCCGGTCTTCAATATTAGCCTAATTTATGGAGAGACGAAGAGTCTTAAAACACGGTGGTTCCTAGCAAATAACCAAGATCAGTGCAGGGGGATGTGAAGGGAGACGGATTATCTCGAGGGCTACTACTAGATCTGGGACATCAGTGGATTGCGTGGCTACCGGGTTTGTGGCGGCTTTGCTCTAGGGCGCGGATTGCTTTCTCAAACTGACGAAGACCCTCTTCATCGCCGGAAGATAGAATCTCCCGAAGTATCTGGGTTATATCCTTGAGTAGCTCCATCGATTTGCGACGCAGTGCCGGTTTACCCATAGCTCTTTTTTTCGCGTCCATGGTTTATACGCACGAAAGGAGAGCAAAACACACACCAGGAAGAAAAGCTTGGAAATGTGTAGCTTCCTTGGGGTCACCAAGGGACAATCTGACAATTGATGGTGTCGAAATTGTCAATCAATGGCAGCGTCGCAAGATGACGCAGCAAAGACAAACTCGAGGGAACGTTTGCGCAAGAGCGGAAGACAAAAAGTGATTGAGCCGCGGGAAAGATGCGTGAAGCGGGAAGAGGCTACGGGTCGAAAACTAGCGCTTGCGGCGCAAGAGATAAAAGCTGAGTAAGAACCCCATTATCACGACAATGAGAAACAACGCAAAAGCGATAATGTCACCGATATTCATGATTGGTAGAATTCTAGAGCTTACTAATCATCCTGCGCTTCCCGTTGTCAATTTTCCCGGCTTTTTTTAAGAGCTGCTTTGCCATCTCATCAGCTAGGTCGTTCGAAATTGTTCGGTCGAGTTTACCGCGGTGAAAACAGTCATTAGTTTTGATCGTCAAAAGCCGGTGATAACATTCCATGTCTTTCACATGGACTAAAGCTAAGACGTTTTCGCGGTTGTCGATGGCCGACGTATCCTGGATCACAAGCGTTTCATATCCCTGGCGCATCACAACGGCCGTCCCGCTATTTAATAGGGCTTCGAGCCCGCGGATTGAAACGAACACGTTTAGCGCTGATGCAACGCGGAGCTTCAAAGAAAGGGCGTGGTCTTTCCTGCTGAAAAACTCGCGGACACGCGATAGTGATTTCATTCTTTTACCCTGCGAGCGGACAGCCACGAAATAGATTCAAATTGTTGGCAGCCACTTAGCTCGTGTGTAGAGAGCAAACAGACGGCCAAGGCAGGGGAAAACCAGCCTAAAGGCTTTCGGGTAGTACAAGAAGAGCTAGGTAACGCGGCGGACAGGGCAGAGTTGCCGGATTATCAGGCGCTTCATTTGAAATTGGTTGATGCGCCGCCCGTCCGCGCCGCGTATATTCGGCAGACTTCTTCGAACACGCGGTCCACGTCGATTCGCTGCATACAAACATTGTCCGTGCAAGGCGAGGTGCGTCCGTTCAGCGCGCTGACGCATGGGCTGCAAGCAATGCCAGCCCAGAACACATGGTTGCGCGCCGTGCGGGCAGCAAAAAGCCGCGGATTTTCCGGTCCGAACAGTGTCACCACGTCGATCGGTGTGAGCGCCGCAAAGTGCGCTGGACCACTGTCGTTCGTCACTAAAACTTCTGCCAGTCCATAGATCACCAAGAGCTGATGGAGTGTGGTACGCCCGGCCAGATTGAAGCAGCGATCGGAGCCGACCTGCGTAACGATTGTTGCTACCGCGGCACCCTCGTTGGGTCCGCCCGTCATCGCTACGTGCACCTCCGGGTACCGGTGGATCAAGCGTTGGGCAAGTTCCGTGTAACGTTCGGTTGGCCAACGGCGCAACGGAAGCAAATCGCTACAGTTGGGGTTTAATAGAATCAAAGGTTGAAAATTCGCGCTGGGGGAGGCCTCCTTCAGCAATGCGCGTGCTTGATCGACCTCACTTGGACTCGCGCAAAAAGGGGGAGGCAAGTCCTCGGCTAGAACGGGCTCAAGGTCGAAAGTCGGTAACCGCTCGCCTTGAACTGTCAGCGCTTCGACCAGCATGCAAAACGTTTGCGAGGTGTGCAAGTAAGGGTTGAAGCGGAGGCGGTGGGTGAAAAGATCACCTCGATAAGGTCCCTCTCCACCGAACGCCTGGAAACCCACCCGGTAACGAGCACCGCTTAAGAAAACCAACGCTGCCGAAGACCGTGCAAAGAACTCCAGGTCAATTGCCGTATTAATCCCAAGCGCTCGGATACGCCGGATTGCCTGAAGCGCTTCGACGGCTGCCCGAAGAAGCCCATCGGTGCGGATGGCAATGACGTTCTCAGGTGGGATTAGCCCCATGGCATCTAGGATAAAACGGTTCTCTTCGAAAACCAGAAAATAAACGTTTTCTCGTCCGACCAGCTCGACAGCTCTACGGATTGCTGAACAGGCAAGCACGCTCGAGCCCTGCTCGACCAGCTTCACAAACAGGATGCGTCGCAGTGGCTCCCGGGACGACGTCTGGTCAAAATAGTCAAGCAGCCGCCGCGCCGCAGTCAAGGTAAAGCATAGCGGTACGCCCAGCCAACGGTCTGCCTGTCGCATCGTCGAAGTTTTTATCATGAGCTTAGTTTTATTTGCGAATCCAAACTTTCATTTCCTGCCGATGGACAATCCGGAAAGCTTCCGCCGCCGTGGGGGACAATAGCAGTAAATCCTCACGAACTCGATCCTTTGTCGCGAGACTTTTGGCGCTTCCATCGTGGAAACAAAAACGCGCTGGGATTGCTGACTTTAGATGTCGTGAAAAACAGATAGAAGTTCAAAAGCAAGGAAGAGAGGTCGATACTGGAAGTAAAACAACAGACCCGCAGTTAATCTTGACCGATATCCAGGTCAATCAGCGACTCGCCACCAATGCCGATCTTCCCCACATCAGCCCCGGTAGCTATAGCCAACGCGCCAGTAAAAGTATCCAACCACACGGCCATCTTTCTTTAAGGTTTCTTTGAACACATCGCCGACTGTCTTAAAATACTGGGGCAGCGATGGGTCCTCAACCCGCTTACGATCAAGATCAACCATCAGAATATTTCTCCCAACCGCCGCCGGCCGAGGAAACCAGAAAGCCCACATCAAGCTTCGGTTGCCAAAGAAATGAGCACCTCCCGTATTTCTAGCTCCATCGTGTTCATAGAAACTCAGCTCGCTCGAGATAAAGTTTTTGTCCATTCCAACAATGACCGGTTTAGATCCCGTTTCCAGCTCAACGCGTCTCTTAACCGTCTCAACGCTGTTCGCCAGTGCTCGCCACTCGCCAAAAAGACGACTCGGTGTCATGGGACCCGCGCCGGGTAGTCCTAAAGCGATATAGTAGAAAGAGGCGCCATGAATGATAAGAAGAGCAATGATAGTGGGCATCCACGATCGCCGGATGAACTGCGCAAACGACCCTGGCAACTGACCCCAGGGAGGGACCATGTCCCAAGCGAGTAGCGGAATCACTGCCAGCCAGATCGGTGCGGTCCAATTGAGTTTCGGCTTATAGAAGAGGCTGTAGATTACAAATACGGAGAGAGGCACGAGTGTGAACGTGACGGACCAGAGGTGTTGCTGCCTCTTGATACCAGTCTGACTAGCGCTCGCGCCTGCCAACTTTTTCGGTAGAAGGACCCGCATAATTCCGAGCGAGGCCGTAGGAGTAAGGAGAAGCAGGATCATACCAATCAGCAAGTGAAGGGAAAAGTCGTACCTTCCCGTCCAACGATCGGAGCCCTGAAAGACAAAAGACATCCACCCGTTGCGCATGTTCCAGAAAATTACCGGTGAAAAGATAATTACAGACGTGATTGCCGCGATATAGGGCTCAGGCCGGAACAGCCAACGTCGGGACTGGCGGTCAATGAGCAGAAACGTCAAGGCCCCAAGGCCGAGGAGCGCGATCGTGTATTTCGACAGCATGCCGAGCCCTACGCATGTACCAACTCCCCACCATGCTCGACGGTTCTGAGCGACCAGTGCGCGCTCCAGGAAGTAAAGGCAGCCAGCCCAAGCGGCGTACAGTGGAGCGTCCGGGGTCATGAAAAAGCCTAAGCCAAAATAAATTGGCAGCACCGCTAGAAGTAGAATAGTTCGAAAAGCGGCGGGCCTGTCGTAGAGATTCAAGGTGAGACGGAACATGAAGATCGCAGCGAGGATCCAGCAGACATAAGCGGACAAACGAACAGAAAGTTCGGATTTACCGAGTAGGGATGTAGAAAGCCAGATCAACCAAGCAACCATGGGTGGATGATCGAGGTAGCCCCAATCCAAATGCTGGGCGTAGTTCCAGTAATACGCCTCCTCCGGGATCAGATTCACACAACCCATGAAGATCAACTTAAGGATCAAGACATAGGCTACAACGCTGATCGTGACCACTGGCCAGCGAATGGCAGGGTTTTCGCTCGCATCGGATTGAACATATATAAAAAAAACAGCGCCTACCTGAAAAACAGCGGCGGCCATCAGGATCGCCACGAGGATCGCTGTTTGCGGTTGCCAGTGCCAGTTTCCGACTAGCAGCATGAGAACAGCGCTGCGCAGAAGCAGTGCCAGAAGAGCCACTAACAGGAATCTGCTATAGAGCGCCCATCGAATGCTCGATTGTTTAGGCTCCGATGCGCCTCCGTCAGCGTTCAGCGCAAAACTGAGGATCGCTCCCGAAAAAAAACTTGTGATTTGAGACAGCTCTAAGTTGGCCCTTATGGCAAATAATACTTGGAACACTAGGAGGTCGATGACCATACTCAGGAGGCCAACGCCCACGAACCGCATATTGCACCTATCGATTACCGCGGTCACCAGGATGGAACGCGTCGAGTCCCACACAGCATTTTTCGGTTCGGCCTCTTTCATTAACCCTCGTGACAAGATGGTTTTTAGATTTATACTTTCCGATTACTAACGATGACTCGGTGGCAGCGCCTGATCCTCGAATTCAACTTAGTATACAGATTTGAAATTACCAGGAAAGAAGCTGACACACAGGTGAAGGCTTTGAGGTGACCTAGCACGCGAGCGGGGTTTGTTCTTTTAAACCGGGAGATTGCCAAACTCCAGCTTCAATTTTGTCTTGAGTTCCGCGCGCCGTTGTTTACCGCTTTTCATCCCTACAGTCGGTTTCCTCAGTCACCCTCATGGCATTAGTGCGTCACAGTTTGGAGACAAAGGGATTACCACTGATCAAGAAGCGCCACGGTTTATGCTTCCACTTGCCGGCATAATCAACGCCAATGCGCGGTCTCGCTATGATGCCCGGCGTCAAATCACCGTCATCGCGTATATACAGGACACTGCCGCAGAGGTCGCTGCCGTTTAACGTGCGGTCAATGGCAAAAGCCTCACAGAGCTTGCCCGGTCCACTCGCGAACTGGCGCGGCTCGTCAATGCCTCTTCGTTTCTTCATCAAGGCAATCCCTCTAACGGGCTCCACTGCGCGGATTAATACCGCCGCAGGAAAATCCTTTTGCTCCGTGACGATATTGAGCATGTGATGGAAACCGTAAACAAGGTAAACATAAGCATGCCCCGCCGGGCCGAACATGATTTCCGTTCGTGCGGTGCGCCCGCGTGACGCATGGCACGCTTTGTCTTCAGGTCCGACATAGGCTTCGGTTTCGACGATCCGGCCAACGGTTGTACCATCCGGATGCTTTCGCACCAAGTACTTGCCAAGCAACTGCCGGGCAACATCAAGGGTGGATTTCTCGTAGAACGAACGAGAGATTTTCACGGCCTAGGCGAGGACGTCCTTCAACCGCTGGGCCAGCTCTTTCCCAAGTTTGTGAGTTTGGCCCGGGCTATATTTCGTCGTCTTCCATTGGTAGACATCGAACGGCACTTTCTCCAAAGGTGTTGAGCAGATGTGGATACACGGCTTTTTCAGCGCGTGGGCGTACCCAGTCTCGTAGAGAACATTCGGCTTAGCTTCGGAAAGATCGACGAATACGGCGATCGATTCGCGAATGAGACTTTGAATCTCGTCCACAACATTGCCCTGGAACTCGCGCCGATCGACTCTCGTGCATACCGCACCCACTTGCTCGGCCGCATATCTCATCGCGATAAAAAACACGTCCTCGTATTGCGGCGCAAATGGCATGGCGGCAAAAACGAGCTTGCCGACGTTCGTCGCAGTGGGAGGGTTTGAACGCGCCTTTGTCGTTTCGAGTTCAGCCTGAAGAGCAGGCACAAGACCATCGAGAGTAACGACTCCCTTTGAAGGTAGATTTCTCTTTAGGCCCGGAATCACAATGAATGCGCCGTCCGCCTT
>Ga0105058_1000036_pt1 | contig 13069 bp, 10 predicted proteins | sample GWRWN1_20_30_FD_90072 | JGI IMG/M metagenome (GOLD analysis project Ga0105058, IMG submission 90072) | Riverbed sediment microbial communities from areas with no vegetation in Columbia River, Washington, USA - GW-RW N1_20_30 | ecosystem: Environmental > Aquatic > Freshwater > River > Sediment ... | reverse complement strand
TTTTTGCCATAATAGAAATGCGTTTCATCGCAGGCATTATAAATTACAGAGATTTTGGTATTTTCAGCTCCAGCGTTAACCGCAAGTGTTTTAGTATAGTTAGATACAGCTATTATTCTCCTGAATCTTGCTAGTGCATGTTTTCTGAAGAAGGAAAGTGGGTTACCAATTGGTTCTACTTCTCCTAAATGCACTGTAGCGACAATTGGTATGCCTTTTAGTTTGGCTATCGGAATTGCATTACAACTAAAGAAATTTGGTGCATGGACGTGTATAACATCTGGCTTTATCTTATTAACTACTCTCAGCATTGAAAATATTGGAAGTTTTGCATTCACTCTATATATTGACATAAAGTCCGTATTTTCTAGAGGTTTATCGCTCTCTACCAAAGGACCAATTATTGACGCATTGAAACCATACCTGACTAGGCCTTCTGCAAAATCAAATACCCAAGATCCGGAGTATGGACGTTTTTTATTAGGAATCCAGGTACTCACAATGCAAATATTCATTTGGCACTCGCTCTATTCTTGTTGGGTCTTGCATTGGAATCACGCATTTATTCCTTTAGTTTCTTCCATTAAAGCCTACACATATGATATCAATGAACGAAACGAATTCAGTTTTTTAAATTTACAATTGCTTATGCAATAAGAAGCAAGTTGTTATTAATTAAACAGATAATGTATCATATCTTATTTAGCTATTATTATCTCCAGCCTTAGAACCTATCATTCTTTCTTACCCATCAGAATATCTCTAAACTACAAGAATAACTTGAAATCCTTACCGTATATCAAATTTATTAGGAGATTTTTATTATTTCATTTTGTAAAGATTGTTCAGAACCTCACAACACCTTTCAAGTGACATTTCTCGAAGTATTTTCTGGTGCGCATTCCTTCCCATTTCGCTACATTTAGAATAATCTTCTAAAAGTTCGATAATGCAATTTGCTAATTGTTTGCTATCACCGCATTTAAAAATTAAACCAGTCCTCTCGTGCTCTACATATTCTTTTAGCGGTTCTAAACTTGATACTACCACTGGCTTAGAAAATGTATAGGCTAATGGTATAACACCACTTGCGGAATGTTGAAAATTCTTCGTGTATGGTAAAATCAAAAATCTTGAACCTTTGATAATGCCAGAAATTTCATAGCTCTCTATGTACCTATTAATTATCTTGATGCAATTGTTTCGTTCCTTAATAAGATTATTAAAATATGTATGATACCCATCATATGGTGTTCCTGCAATAACTAAATTGAATTTTTGACCCAAGTTATCCGCAACTATTTTTGTAGCATCGATCAAAACGTCTATTCCCTTCCATGGTGCAATATTACCAAAAAATAGCGCATACTCTTTTGGTAACAAATTTTGGTTTCGATGAGAATTTGAGCTATTAATAGAATTTTTGAAATTAATGGAATGATTTTCAAGTAAATAATTGTAATCAAAATGTGGAATAACATGGATTTTATTTTGATCGGCTTTTTTTTCAATCAATTGTTCTTTTAGTGAAAGAGCATGAACAATAATTGCGTCGGACCATTTTATCATTATCTTGGGTTGAGAAACAATTTCTAAAAACAATACTTGTAATTTTCCATGAATGTTATTACTGGGAATAAAGATTTCAGTATCGTGTAATGTCCAAAAGATTTTCTTGTGTCTCAATTTCAATATGGGAATAAAAAAAAAGAACATAGGTAAATGCTCTTGAATATGAACTATCTCATATTGATTCCGAGTCAGAGTTATCAATAAAATAAAAAATAACAAAATTACTCGGATAATTCCTTTAAAAGTTGAGTATCCTTTAGGTAACCATTTTTTAATATATTGAAATTTTACATTTTTTTGTAGAGACGCTCCTGTAACAATATGAGAGTTTTCAGAAAACGAATACAATACCACTTGTCTGAATTTAGAGATGCCACGAGCAAGATAACTGGTATAATTTGATAAACCGTCACTATCGAATAATAACACTCGAGACAAGGGTTCTGATTCCTCACAGATGACAGGCATTGCGTTTCTTCTTCATTATGCTGAATCACTACTTAAATTATTCTACTCGCGATAATAATTATAATCACTCTTGTACTGCTAATAGTATCTATTCATGATAATTTTAGAGATTTTTATATCCAAATTTAAATAACTTGCAAAAATACTAAGAACTTGTTTGTATATGAGACCTACTATACTGGTTAAATTAATTAGATAAATTAGTTACACGAAGATTTAGTATATCAGTCTCTTTTGACTTTTCTTAGAAAATTTGATATTTGATTTGAAAGGCTGTCTGGTAAAATGTCTACAATATCCATTACGTCAGATTTCGTGATTGCATTTAATTTATATAAAGATACATAAGAAACTATTATAGTTGCAAATATTCCAATAACATAATTGATTTCAATGCTATGTAAAATGAATCCAATTAGCATAGGAATAAAAAATACTAGGACAAGATCCTTCCAAAATATCAACATCCCAATCTTACGAGTTACTATTATTGATACGATGAGTCCTGCGAGTGATCCTACTGTAAAGCTCATGGATGCTCCTATTGATCCATAGATTGGAACGAGTACAAAGTACAGGAGAGTACGTGGTAAACCCATAAAAAAGTCAATAGCTAATGATTGTTTATAATTTCCATAAGAATAAACTAGATTACTAATACCACTTAGGATAATTGTAGGTGGTAACGATAGTAACAAAATTTGCAGGGATGTCTCTCCTTCTGCATAATTTTGTCCAAGGAGATTTAAAATTTCCCGCGAATAAAAGAAAATGGATGATGCTAAAGGTACTGAAATAAGATATCCCCATCTAATTGTTTGCCATGCAAATCTCTTTCGACCATCTCGAATTGAGCTCAGTATGGGTAATCCAATAGCAGTCAATGATACAGTACCAACAAGCAATGCATTTACTATAGTAAGTGATATAAAATAAATCGCCGTATCCTCTGACCCTTTAGCTCCATACAACACAATAGTTCCCAATTGAATTCCAACATTCGTAATTAACATAGGGATCCAGCTTGCAACCCCCCCAACTAACAGATCTTTAGATGCGTGTCGTAGACCAACTTCAGATCTAGCACTATCCGCTTTGGACACTGATCTAAATAGTCTAATGGAATATACTGCTAACAGAATTGCCGACAAAGCGTTACCAACAAAAAGATAACTTAAAGATATACCAACGACCCCGCCGCCTAATAAAATCAAGAAAATAGACAAGATAATTTTAGAGGATGAAGCTATAATATTTACAGTCGGCAAAACTTTAGTTTTAAGAGAGGAGATAATTATGGAGGTTAGTAAAAGATTAACTGCGGATGAAGTAACAATAGCAATAATCACTAATTTTAAATTATAATCAATTTCAGTTAATTTAAGGACTGCATTGTCAATTATTATGAATAGGCATGTTCCCAAAATACCTAATGATACAAGAATAAATGATGCAGCAAGATATGTCTTAGCACTTTCTGCATTTTTTTCATAAAAAGACTTTCCAAGAAATCTCTGAACACTATCAGGGATACCAATGATCGCAAAGCTAACTAATATTTCAGTAATAGCGATTATAGCTGATAATGTTCCTACAATGGCAGAGCTGGTCAGTTGTGTTATAATCAGCCAAAAAATATATCCCGAAATTGACGAAACAAAGAATTGAATATAGATATATGCCGCTCCTCTGCCAATTGCCTGTTTATTCGATTCTATCATACTCTTTGAGACTATTATTGTTCCTGATAGGTAACTCGTATTTAATATACTTACAACAGACTTATTTTTGGTAGATCGTGAATGAATTGAGATTTTTGCACTTTCAATTTTTTAGATCATATTATAAAGATAATTCAGTCTTTCACAGCATAGTTCTAATGACATATCATTTAGTAATTTCCTGTTGGCACTCTCTCCCATTTCTGTGCACAAATCTCTATTTTTAACTAACTCTATAATATAATTTGCAAGCTGGTCGGTGTTTCCAGAATCAAATATCATACCTGTTTTTCCATGTTCTACGTATTCAGATAAAGATCCTACATTTGAAACGATAACTGGTTTTGAAAACGTGTAAGCTAGAGGTATCACTCCACTTTGTGATGCTTCGGCGTATGGTAAAATTAGAAATTTTGCACCTTTAAACAAATCAGGAATTTCCCAATAGGGTATTCTTTTATTCAATAAGTGAATATAGGCATAGTCATCGTCTGACATATGATTTTTGATCAAAGATATATCACCTTCTCCTGCAATCAATAGAATAAATTTATTTCCTATTCTTTTTTTAACAATTCTTGATGCGTTGACAAGTAATTCGAGTCCTTTGTATGGAGCTATTCTACCAAAAAAGAGGACGTAGTCTGTGGATAAATTTCCTTCATAAATTTTGACATTTTCTTTCATGCTGTCTTTCAATAAATATCTGTAATCAAAGTGTGGAATCACTTGAATTTTCTTATCGTCTGTTCCTTTCGCAGATAACTGATTTTTAAGTAAATAACCATGAACTATTATGATATCTGCGTATTTCTTTAGCAGCGAGGGTTCTGATACAGTTACGGTATATATAAAGTCTAATTTGCCTCGGATGCCTGCGTTTGTGGGCCTGAAGTTGACGTCATGAACCGTCCAGAAAATTTTTTTCCGTCTTAATTTTAAGATTGGAATGAAAAAAAAGAACATTGGCAGATATCCTTGGATGTGTACTATGTCATATCCTGTTTTAGTAAATGCTTTGAAAAGTATGAAAAATAACAGTAATGATTCTACAATTATCTCTAAGGTAGAGTTTCCATTTGGTAATTTTTCTCTAATATTATAAAATTTTATTCTCTTTTGCCTAGCCGCACCAGTAACATAGTACTCCTCACTTGAGAATCCGTAGAGAATTATGTCTCTATATTTTGAAAGCCCGTACGCAAGGTAAGAGGTATAATGAGATAGACCAGGGCTGTCAATCAAGAGAATTGTCTTGGCTTTCTTGTTATTCAGAGAGTTTGTCTTCAAATTACTTTCTTTTCGACTTTTGGCAGAAGTTTTTTCGAAATACGTTTTTAAATTGCGCATTGACTAATTTAATCAGTATGTTTTAAACATGATATAAAAGTTATAAGCATAACAAAAAAAATCACCATTTAATTTCCGAATTTTGGCCGACTATCGAGCTTATTGAAACATACCAGGATTATTTTTAATTTTTCTTGTAATGAGCAAATTTCTAGTTTAAGCACTGCTGGATCTTTCCGTCCTAATAGTGCCTATGAGTATTCCATGAGCGGTAGGAACAGATTTATCATATTTCACATCCTTGACATCTTTCCAGTCCGCTTCTTGCCACATATACCCTTTTAAATGTCTCATGTAGCCTTGTTTGTCAAATTCTATTGTTTTGCTTCTTACTGACATCTCAAATTGAGTATTAAGTCCCACACCAACGACCAGGACTATTTGTCCGTCCGGAGACAGAAGTTTTCTCAGGTTCTCAAATGCACGTATACTCTTTCCAAGATCTCTTGGCGTGTCATACCAACCAACTTCTGGTAATGTTAAAATGCTTACGATCAGGTCGTATTTTTTTAATGGTTTAAAATCAACAACATCTTCATTAATCACTCCGTCCTTGATCTCATATTTGTCCAGGATGTCATGGCTTACTTTAAAATAGTATGAGAGCATATTGCCTACTTCTAGAATATTCTTTTTTTTCTCTTCATACCTCTTAACAATGTCCCAAATAATGGGAACGGCAACTGTCCTCTCATTTCTCCAGGTTGTACAGTACGGATGAAAAAAATAGTGATATGTCTTTCCCTGGAATTCAAATGTCTCTGATGATTTGAACATCTTGTAATAGTAAATAAAAAGATAACCTAGAGACATCATCAAACCTGAACGAAGAACGTAAGACAGACCTTCTCTATTGTATGCTTGTTTAGCCTTAGATAAAATATTATCAGTTGTTGTTCTTATTGGCCTAAATGTGAATCCGAGGCCAGAATCGGTCTTTCGGGTGGACACCAAGCAGAACTTAACTTTACAAGATTATTATAGTATTCGCAAAAAAGCTTCCCTTATGGAGTTTAGCTATTCCAAAAAAGTATTATAAATTAGCTTAAATTGGATTATTGATATGTGTTCTTTGATGGAGTAGCTGTTGACTTACTAGGTTGATTGTAATCACTGGCTGTTCCACCTATCAACCCTTCTGAGACTGCGGCTTGTCTTAGTTCTGCCTTAACTTCTGCAGGGATATATTCAGCATTGAATAGATAGTCAAAATCCTTTTGGAATATCTCTAATGTTTTTTGTGAATTAACATCTTTTACCTGGAACGGTTTACCTGTCTGCTCGTCTTTTACCACAAAATTTAGATTTTCATTCTGTCTCCTATCGTATAAGGATTTCAAGTTAGCCAAGTTAAATGGCATCGCATAAATTTCCTCTGAACCACTAGGACCCTGCAATACTTTTTCCATCTGCTTTGTTTTATCATTATATTCTGTATTGTAATTGAAATTAGTTTTTGACCATATTTCCGGTTTTAATATAAAATGAGTAACTGGATCTCCCAATGAGTTGAAGGCATAAACGATTCCCTTTGCATATAGGAATTCAGAACCATCAGCTCTCCTTATTCGGTAAATGTCAGTTATGTAATAAGTTGCGCCTGTATTCTTAATAGACCTGCCATCGCTATCTCTTTCAGGATAGAACTCCCCAGTTTTTGGGTTAATGACCTCTTCAAGAAAACACTCGTAACCTGTTTCTTTACTGCTTTTCAGTCTAGGCCAGGTCATTGGTTCCTGGTCTAAATCTGACTTCTTAAATTTAGATTTGTTTTGGTCTACGTCTTTTATTATGGCCTTTGAAAACATTCCTCCTCTAGTTTGAAGCCTGGGTAAAAGTCCTTTGCCTGCACGAATGCCTTGACGGTCTATTCGTTATAACATTAAATGACATTATTGTATTGAAGAGAAGGCAGAGAAGCTTTAAAGTTTTTCATTATCTTGATATTGATGTTCGTCAGTCCAAGTGGAATCCATATTTTCATTTTAAATAGTCGATAATCTTACCCACCAGATACCGACATTTCCAATCCCTGAATGAGAATGACTACAACATAGACTGGAACTAGCAAAACCGCTATTGTATAACGTATTATTTTATTCATGGGATTTTACTCCAATGCTTCCCCCCATTTATTATTAATATGAATTTAGTAACATCATTAGATATCTTTTTTATCAATAGGAGTTCTATAAAATGTATCCATGAAATAAAGTAGAAAAGGAAATTAAAAAAAGTGTGAGTAGAATTATAGAATATACAAGTACATCAGACACCTTTGAAAATATTAACTTTGAGCTAGATGAAAATGATTTAAAAAAATATTTAGAAAGTGTCATTGGTGAATTGAAAAATAGTAAGAACAAATGAAATCTTAGCTGATTGTTCCTTAACGCTCTGTAATCTATCGTCCATATCGTCCATATCGTCCGATCGTCCACAGGCTCCATTTTGAGCACGATTTTTGGGCATTATTTGCGGACGATATCCTAATGGGTGTTAGTACGATCATCTTTCACTTTTAAGTAAACTACAGGCGATGAATTCAGGCGGCGATTATCAATTAATATATAAAAACCTCATACTACTTATACGCGTTACAAAAGAAAGTAAACTATAAACCGTACAAGCTTTGCCATATTATTCAGCCATTGTCTAAGACAAAAACAAACATTCTTCGCCAAGGTGTCGCGCTGTTGCTAAGCATCTACTTCCCTCCTGAGCCTGGTGGAGGATCGAGTGCTGCTTGGAATAGGGCATCCATTTTGCATAAGATTGGCTATTCAGTCTTTGTCATTTGTGGCTTTCCATCGTATCCAAGCGGTAAAGTGTTGGACCCGACTTACAAAGGAAAATTCTTTTTTGTGGAAACTATGGATTCATTCACAGTAATTCGACTAAGGCTGCTTCCATTAGAATACACTGGCTATTTGAGGAGGTTAGTCATATTCTTAAATTTTGTATTTCTATCTTTGTTGTTTATGCCAAAAATATTGGGTATGACACGTAAGATAAACCTAGTATATTCTATTGCGCCAATAATATTTTCATCATTTATTGGATTTATTTACGCAAAGTGCACCAAATCCATATTCGTATACGAAGTGTCTGATTTATGGCCCGAAGAGTTAGCCGTATTTAAGACTCGCTTGTGGTTCTTTGTAGGACCAATTGGGAAGGTTGTAGCTAAGTTGTCTTATACTGTACCGGATATCATTATTGCAATTGGTAACCTGGCTGCGGCATACATTTCCAAAGAATATAGACCTAAGGCTACAGTAATCGCTATGCCAATAGGTGTGGACCCAAATAAATTTCCTCGACTTTCTAAAGATGATTGTAGGACGGATCTGGTCAAGGAAGGTATATTACCTGCAAATTTGGCAAACAAATTTATCATATTATACTCCGGTCTAATCTCAAACGCAACTCGAGTTGAGAATATTGCCTATGCTGCAAATAAACTAAAAGATGAAAAAGTAGTCGTGTTTTTAATTGTTGGAGATGGTGAGGGCAAGCAAAATCTGACTAAACTAAAGGTAGAAAAGAACTTGGAGAATTTTTATCTCTTACCTTTTCAACCTCGAGAAATTATGCCAAGTATTATTTCTGCATCAGATGTCTGTATCGTCTCGCTACCTCCTGAACCTATTTTTGACGTAGATGTTCCTACAAAATTTTATGAATATCTTGCATGTTGCAAACCATTGATAGGCATTTCTCAGGGAGAAGTTGCTGAAATAATTAATTCAAGTAATATAGGCCGAACAGCTAAGGCTGGTGATATAGACAACCTTGCAGATATCATTAAAGAATTAAAGAATTCTCCAGCCTTGATAGAAACGCTAAAAGATAACTGCTATGCTACATTGAGTCGATTTTCGCTAGATAGTTTGGCCTTATCATTCTTAGATCAATTAAATATAGAAAAGTCTAAACGTCATGACAAAAACTAATTAGAAAATTAGTCGATTCGTACTGCTTGGAACTTAAATAGACTATCTTTGTTGTTTGGCAATTATATGTTATACGCTAAGAATTAAAAACAAGTTTAATTGGCTTTACTATTTGCGGGAACTATCATAAATATTGTTCCTTCTAATCCTGAGTTATAGCTTACACAGGTGTCAGTTGTACTCTTGACCGCATAGCAATCTTGTCCTCCTTCGTGTATTGAAAGGACATAGAGATAACCATCGGGCCCTACTTTCATATCTGTAATACCACCAAATCCCTGTCCAAATGTTACCTCTTCAAATTCTTTGTTAGTATCAGCTATTTTGTCTGAAAGGTGATTTTGCAAATTAAGTGCAGTTCTGTCCTTATTCAATTCAAAACGATAAATGTTGCCGTTATTGAAATCTCCCACAAACAAGTCGTTTTCATATACTTTTCCTAGCTTTGTTGAATTAAAAAAAGAAAGGGCTGTCACGCCAATTGTTGTATTCCATGTAAATTCGGGCATACTGTATTTTCCCCTTCCACCAAAATCAACCAGGCCTTCAGCCGGATTTGACAAAACGGGCCCAGGGCCGCTTTGGTAAGCTTTCCATACCCCCTGGATTTTTCTATAGCCGCTGTTGAATCCCGGATAGACAAGATTAATCTCATCACCGTAATGATCTCCATTTTCGGTATCCCATAATCTGTCAGTTACAGGATCAAAAGCAATTCCGAAACTATTGCGTATTCCATAGGCGTAATACAAATTTATGGGGTAACTGCCACCAAGTATACCATTCCCTACTGATTTACCATCTTGCGTAACACGAAGAATGCCGCCTCTTCCGTCAATATTAGCTCGATGTTGCATGTTTTGAGCTTCCGTGAAATTACCTAGGTCACCTATAGCGAGATATACATTGTTATCAGGTCCTATGACAATCCTGCCACCATTATGATAGGGATAAGGCTCTGCTGGCAAATCTAATAGAAGTTTAGGATTGACCAACTTATCGCCGACCAATTCATAACGATAAAGGCGATTGCCCAAAGGTACTTGTCCTTCACTGATGTCATTTCCATCCTTCTTTGCAGATTCAGTGAAGTACAAGAAGACATACACGGGTTGTCCATTCTGATCATCATTTTTTGCTATAGCAATACCCAACAATCCCCTTTCACTTCTTTTTGCCACATTTACATCAAGTATAGGTTTGGGTAGCAAAGTACCATTTACTATTCTCTGTATTGTTCCGTCATTCTTTTCCAAAACTAATATATCATTTGAACCTAAAAATGCCATACTGGTTGGAAACTTTAATCCTTTAAAGAGTACTTCGACCTTTAGTTTTGGGTCATTAATAGTGGGCGTGGCTGCGCTAGTATGAGTAAATCCCACAGATAGCAAGGTCAAAGTCGATATAGAAAATATGAAAATTAAGTATATGCAATGAGTTTCACGAATTAAGTTGAATTTCAGCATGAGCGGCCAATGGAATATATCGTTTTATATATATTCGCTTTTAGTCCGTTAACCAAATAGTGGTACAAAGTCAAGACATAGAGGCTTTTTACATATAATTTAAAAGAATCGGTCTGATAAAAGCTCTCGAGTCCGAGTTAATGTTCAAGAATTTATTTAATAAAATTGGAGTATTTGGCACGACTGAACAGAAACTTAGTACTGAAGAAAAATTCTTCTATGATATAGTTGGCTATTCCGACATAAAGAAACTTTTATTGAAATCTGTAGCATCAAAGGACCCCGTACACATACTTTTGACTGGTCCGGCGTCCTCTTCAAAGACAGTCTTTCTTTTAGAAATGTTAGAAGGTTTGGATGATGCGCACTTTGTAGACGCTGTTGGTGTCTCTGGTGCTGGGATGACAGACCACCTATTTAGTAACAATACAAAATATCTATTAATAGATGAGATAGATAAGATGAAAAAGATTGATCAAGCGGTATTGCTGAATGTGATGGAAACGGGTATCCTTTCTGAAACTAAATTGAAGGGTAAAACGAGGCAAAAAAAGATGAAATTATGGATTTTTGCTACGAGTAATGATGTTGAACAGTTGTCCGAACCACTAAGATCAAGATTCATGGAACTGCATTTGGAAGAATATACATATGAAGAATTTATAGAAATTATCCGTCGATTGCTCAAGAGAAGGTATCATCTAGATACGGATGTATCCGAAAAAATCGGATATGCAGTGTGGAATCGAATGCAATCTAAAGACGTCAGAAACGCAATAAATATTGCAAAATTGACCAAGTCATCTAGTGATGTCGATTGGTTGGTAGAAGTACAGATGAAGTATGGAAGAAAAAAGGCAAGCTAGATTACGGGAGAAAGAGTCTCAAATCCAAATAAGAAAACTATCCAAATCTCTTATGTTTAGGGTACGCATTGACATGTAATTTTTTAAATGGGACAAATGATAAAATCGTAGTGTCATTTGATCTTTGCTTCTATATTATCAACATTTGATACTGCTATCATGTATTGTAAATCTTCCTCAGGTGGTTTTCCTTTAAGTGTTACAAAGGTCGCTGTTCGATTTTTTGCAAGCTTCAAGAATTCATATAATTCCCTATCATTTGGTATTATTTTTGGTTCTGCCAAAACTTTATTTAGAAACGGCAATGCGTCATAATTTCCTTGAATCTCATTGTTTTGACCGTCACTTTTATCAGGCGGTCCAATTTTTCTAGCTATTAAATAGAGTTGCCCGTTAGTATTGTTAGCCCAATCCTTGCAATTCTGAAATAGTAATTCAGGAATTTTATTGATTTTTGTGATATAGTCAATCAAATATTCCATAGGATCGAGTTTTCTAATTGCATCTGCTCTGTTCGGATCACACTTGTGGATATCTTGAATACTTAAATTTTTATCATAAGTTCCGGTCTCCATTACAATAGTTGCCAAGCAATTTTGACAGATACCAGCCCTGAAACCCGTTACTCCGTCATAATTTCTGGAAGTTCCGCCTTGATGTTGTGAATTGGCATTAGAGCTGACATGTACCATTTTACTGATAAAACTATAATGCGAGGGTGCGGTAGGTGGGGAGAAGTATTTTACCGGATTCGGGTTTAACAATCCATTAATGGGGTTTAACTTTTGCTGCAATTCCATTAACTTGAAAAACGGCTCGAAGTTTTTGTAGAACCGATTTGAGCTATTTTCTATATGTAAGGTATTGGAATGAAAAATACCATCTTCTGGAGGGCGCTTAAAAAGATCATTTTCGTCATTAAGTACGTACCTATATGTGGAGGCCACGGCAGGAGTAAAAATCGAATTTCCGGAAATATACTGTAATATTGGTGTCCCTATACCCCTGTGCTTTCTTCCTATATGGCGCTTCAAATTCCCATGACGGCTGGACATTTGTTTACAATGAGGACATTTCCATATTTTTTTCATTTATCCTACATCCTTTTTAAAGGAGTTTCTACTGGAGTTACTCCCGCATCTCCGGCGTCGGTCAATTTAAGACTTGTACGCGACCTAGTATTAAATCTTATGCATTGGCTTTCTTACCATTGCAAAATTTATTTTCCATATCAACTCTCAAAACGCGGTTAAGATTATAACTGCATTATGACTGCAAACTACTAAAAGAGGTTTTTGCCATTTACTTGATACTTGAGAATTAAGGTAAACCGCTTCCTCTCAATATGTCTAAAAACGAGATAGGCACAGTATCCTTGGAAAAAATTTGCGGCTGAATTAATCCTGCCATTACATAACGGAGTATTTTGTCTTCGTTATTTCAGATACACTGTTTTCAATCTATTCTTTCAGCAACTTTGCTGCTGAATGGAGCTCATCAATACGATTCTTTGTTTCTTGTGTCTTTACAATATTTTCCAAACGGTAATTCCTACATCTCCGTCCTGCTTTTTATATCATCGAGTTGCTTCATATTTTTGGAGTTAACTGATGATTCTATTTGAACCAATTCTTCTTTTAGTTTTTTGAGGTCTGAAGATAACGAAG
>Ga0105058_1000032_pt1 | contig 14090 bp, 15 predicted proteins | sample GWRWN1_20_30_FD_90072 | JGI IMG/M metagenome (GOLD analysis project Ga0105058, IMG submission 90072) | Riverbed sediment microbial communities from areas with no vegetation in Columbia River, Washington, USA - GW-RW N1_20_30 | ecosystem: Environmental > Aquatic > Freshwater > River > Sediment ... | reverse complement strand
GTGCCCGCGACGGTCACGCTCGCGGAAGGACGGATACGCTGCGGTCCTGGAGGTGCAGCATGTTCCGTGGAGACGACACCCCCGAGGTCTCGGTGGTCGGTCCGGGCACCCGGATCGAGGGCACCGTCGTGGCGGCCGGCTCCCTCAGGGTCGAGGGAGAGGTCAAGGGCAAGATCACCGCCGAACGGGAGGTGACGCTCTCCCCCCAGGGTCGGGTGGAGGCGAACATCCAGGCCGGGAGCATCGTCCTGGCCGGGCAGGTCAAGGGCAACCTCGCCGCGAAGGGCGACGTGTCCCTGCCGGCCGACAGCCGGCTCGACGGCAACATCCGCGGCCACAACGTGGACGTGGGCGGGGTGGTCAAGGGCGACATCGTCGGCAAGGGCAGGGTGGCGCTCGGCCCACGCGCTCGCGTCGAGGGTCAGATCACGTCGACGACGCTCGCGATCGCCGAGGGGGCCGTCTTCCTCGGGAGCTCCACCATGGATGAGCAGACGCCCAAGTAGGGCTCGGCTCGCGTGTCATCCCCCGGGGCTGCCGGACCGGGTCCAGTCTCGAAACGCGGCGAGGAGCCGCTGCTTGTCCTCGTCGGGGATCTGCTCCTCGGTCAGCATGCCCGTCAGCCGGATCGTCTTCCGCACCTGCTCGAGGTAGGTCGTGCACCCGTCGCAGGTCGCGAGGTGCGCCTCGACCCGGCGTCGCTCCTGCGTCGGGAGGGCGTCCTCGACGTAGTCGGTGAGCAGGTCGATCACCTCGCGACAGGTCATGGCTCGCGCGGTCATGCGTCCTCCGATCCCGTCCTCAGGTAGGCGTCCAGCTCTCGGCGCACGCGCGTGCGCGCTCGATGCAGGAGCACCCGCTGATTGACTTCCGAGAGGTCCAGGGCGTTGCGCACCTCGTCGGAGCTCCACCCGAGGACGTCCCGCAGCCGAATCACCTCCGCCTGCAACGGCGGCAGGGTCTGGATCGCCAGCCCGATGCGGCGAAGGGTCTCGTTGCCGACGAGCCGATCCTCGGGGATCCCCCGCCAGTCCTCGGGGATGGCCTTCCATCCGCCCGGGGAACGGCTGTTCGCATCGTGGAACCACGACGGCTCGACCCCCCGATCCGTCTCGTCGTCGCCGACGAGCGCGGAGAACGGGACGACGCGGCCCTCCGCCGCTCCCCTCGTCTTGGCGATGTTCGCCACGATCCGATAGATCCACGTTCGGAGGGAGGAGCGGCCCTCGAAGCGCTCGATGCCCTTGACCACGCCGAGCCATGCCTCCTGGACGACGTCCTCGGCGACGGCGCGCGACGACACGTACATCCGCGCGATCCGGAGCATGGACGCCTGATGCTGCTCGACGAGCATCATGAATGCGAGCTCGTCGCCGGCCCGAAGGCGTTCGACGAGCTCGAGGTCCTCCCGGGAGGCGACGACGCCGGGGGCGCTCACGACGTGAAGGGTACGACCGTGCGCCGAGGCGCGTCCGTGACGTATAACGCCGAGATGGGAGACGACCGCGAGCCCATCTCGCTCGCGATCGACATCGGCGGCACCTTCACGGACCTGGCCGCGGTCGACCGGAATGCCCCGTTCCATCCACGATGCCCGTACGCGATCGATCGCTGCCGAACCGACGTGCCGGAGCTGCGCGTGATCGACGGCCGAACAGTCGCGTGCCACCGGGCCGAGGAGATCGTTGGCGGAGACCTCCAGGACTAGACGATCGTCTGCACCGACCCCACGTCGGCACGGTCGAGGGTTCGAACGAACGCCTCGTTTGCCTTCCGCAGGATCTTCCGTTCGTCCACCGTCAGCAGCTCCCGGTCCTGCATCACGATGGTGCCATCGATGATGACCGTGGTCACGGCTCGCCCGTGCGCCGCGAAGGCCAGATGCGAGTAGAGCTGGTTCCGATTGCCCTCGACGAGAGGCGTGAAACCCACGTCGTCGAGATCGATGACGATGAGGTCGGCCTTCCTTCCCTGGGCGAGCATGCCGGTCTCGTGTCCCAACGCGGCGGAACCGTTCCGGGTGACCATCCTGAGGAGATCTCCTGCCTGCAACAGGTTGGCGTCCATGCGAACGGCGCGCTGCATCAGCGAGGCGAACTTCATGACCTCGAACAGATCGCCGGTGTTCACGCCCTCGGTCGAGTCGTGCCCCAGCCCCACGTTGATCCCGGCTTGGATGTAGTCGAGGACCCGAGCGATCCCGTTCCCCAGCTTGGCGTTCGACGTCGGGTTGTGGGAGATGTGGGTGCCGGTATCTCGCATCAACCCGATCTCGGTGTCCGAGAGCCACACACAATGCGCGGCGACGCAGCCCGGGCTCAGGAGCCCACACTCGTAGGCGACCTCCGTCGGACGACGACCGAACTTCTCCTTCGAGATCTCCACCTCGCCCACGGACTCGTTGAGATGGATGTGGATCCCCGAACCCAGGTCTCGTGCCAACTCGCTCGCGTCTCGGAGGAGGCCGATCGAGGCGAGCGGAAGCCACTCGATGCCCACCATCACCTCGACGCGCCCGTTCGCGGATCCGTGTCTCGAGCGGTGACCCGACGCGTTGTCCTCGAGCGAGTCCAGTCCGTGCTCGTCGTCGGCGACGATGTTGGACAGCACCGCGCGTATGCCGATCTCCTCGGCGGCCTGGCCCAGGGCGTCGATGTGCCGGTACATGTCGTTGACCGTCGTCACGCCGCACCGGATCGATTCGGCGTAGCTCGCGAGCGCCGCCCAGTAGACGGCCTCCGGGTCGATGGCTCGGACCACCGGGTACCAGAACTGCTGCAGGATCTGCAACAGGGGTAGGTGGTCGCTCCAGCCACGCCCGATGGCGGTGTGGTAGTGGAGGTCGACCAGGCCCGGCATGACGGCACCGCCATTGGCGTCGATGATGCGCGCACCGTCGCGGAAGCGGGCGAGTACATCAGCACTCGGACCCACGGCGGCGATCCGATCCCCCTCGATGGCGACGACGCCGTCGAAATGGACATCGTGCGCATCGTTCATCGTCACGACGACCGCGTTCGTGATCAGCGTCCGCTGCGTCGGGCCGGGCACCCTGTCAAACTCCGTTCCCCGATGCCGGCTCGGGGTGCTCACGTCCGGGCTCCCCTCAGGACGGCACGACCATCCGGTCGAGCACCTGCTGGAACGCGATGTTGGCCTCGTGCAGCACCTTCCCCTGGTCGATCGTGGTGAACTCCCGATCTCGGTAGAGGATCTTCCCGTCCACGATCGTCGTGTTCACGGCGCTGCCGTTCGCGGCGAACACGAGGTGGGAGTACAGGTGCGCCTTCGACCCGGGGAAGAGCGGCGTGAACATCTGGTTGCCGAGGTCCACCGCGATCACGTCCGCCTTCTTCCCGGGGGTGAGCTCGCCGGTGTCGTGGCGGAGCGCATCGGAGCCGTTGCGTGTTGCCATCCGAACGACGTCGGGCGCTTGTTGCAGGCTCGGATCGACCCTGCTCGCGCGGTGCATCAGCGAGGCGAACTTCATGACCTCGAAGAGGTCACGGCTGTTGTTGCACTCCGCCGCGTCGTGCCCCAAGCCGACGTTCAGACCGGCCGCCAGCATCTCGGGCACGCGCGCGATGCCGTTGCCGAGCTTCGCGTTCGACGAGGGGTTGTGCGAGATCTGCGTTCCGGTCTCTCGCATCAGGGCGATCTCCGTGTCGGAGAGCCACACGCAGTGCGCGGCGATGCATCGGTCGAACAGGATCCCGCAGTCGTAGGCGACCTCGGTCGGCCGGCGCCCGAACCGCTCCTTCGAGTTCTCGACCTCGGTCAGCGACTCGTTCAGGTGGATGTGGATCCCGGTGCCGAGGTCGTCGGCCAATACTCGCGCCTCCTTCAGCAGGGCCTCGGACGCGAGCGGCAGCCACTCGATCCCGATGTAGACCTCGATCCGCCCGTCGGCTTTTCCGTGAGACTGCTCGAAGGCTGTCTTGTTGTCCTCGAGCGTGTCGAGGTCGTGCTCGTCGTCGGCGACATCGTTCGACAGCACCGCCCGGATCCCGATCTCCTCGGCGGCGCGAGCGAGCCCGTCGAGGCGTCGGTACATGTCGTTGACCGTGGTCACGCCGCACTTGATCGATTCGCTGTAGCTCGCCAGCGCCGCCCAGTAGGCCTCTTCCGGGCTCAGGGCGCGGATGATCGGATACCAGCAGGTCTCGAGGTACTCCCAGAGGGGAAGGTGGTCGCTCCAGCCCTTGCCGATGGCCGTGTGGTAGTGGAGGTCGACCAGGCCGGGGAGCACGGCCTTGTCGGTGGCATCGATCACCGTCGCGTCGGTCGCGTCGACGCGTGAGGCGACCTCCGAGGACGTGCCCACATCGGTGATCCGATCGTCGTCGATCACGACCGTCCCGTCGAAGATCACGTCGTCCGCGTCGTTCATCGTGACGACGATGCCGTTCTTGATGATGATCCGGTCGCTCATCTGATCGCCTCCTTACCGAGAGATCCCTTGCCCCGATTGGGGCACCGCCGACGTGAGGTCGACCCACACCGACTTCGAGTGCAGGTACGGCTCGAGCGCCTCCTCGCCCAGCTCCCTGCCGAACCCGGACTGCTTCCTGCCTCCGAAGGGCACCGCGACGTCGAACATCCCGTAGGTGTTGATCCACACCGTGCCCGCATCCAGCCGGTCCGCGATCCGCAACGCCTTGCTCACATCGGTCGTCCAGATGCCCGATGCGAGGCCGTAGTCGACCCCGTTGGCAAGGGCCAGGAGCTCGTCCTCGTTCTCCCATGACAGGACGGACAACACGGGTCCGAAGATCTCCTCCTGAGCCACCTTCATGTCGGCGCGCACGCCGCCCAGCACCGTCGGCTGCAGGAAGAAACCACCCTCGAACCCGCTCACGGTGGCATCGTCGCCGCCGACGAGGACGTCGGCGCCCTGCTCTCGCGCGGTCTCCACGTAGCCCTTCACTCGGGCGCGGTGGGCCCCCGTGATCAGCGGCCCCATCTCGGCGTTCGGGTCGAGGCCCGATCCCAACCGGATCGCCTTGGCCTTCTCGCTGACCCTGGACGCGAGCTCGTCCGCGATCGGCGCCTCGACGAGCAACCTCGAGCCGGCGACGCAGGCCTCTCCCTGATTGAAGAAGACGCCACCGAACGCACCGCCGACCGCGGCCTCGAGATCCGCGTCGGCACACACGATGTTCGGGCTCTTGCCACCGAGCTCGAGCGTGACCCGTTTCAGACCATCGACGGCGGCCCGCATGATCTCCTTGCCCGTCGCGGTCTGCCCCGTGAACGCGACCTTCTGCACGCCGGGGTGCCGCACCAGCGCCGCGCCCACATCGGGGCCGCCGATCACCACGTTGACCACCCCGGGCGGAAAGCCGACCTCATCGACGAGCTCCATCAACCGCAACGTCGACAGCGGCGCCAGCTCCGACGGCTTGACCACGATCGTGCAGCCGGCCGCGAGCGCGGGTCCGAGCTTGTAGGCGACCTCGAGCAGCGGGAAGTTCCACGGGGTGATCGCGGCGACGACGCCGACGGGCTCACGCTTCGCGACCGTGAACATGCCCGGGATCGAGTTCGGCAAGACCCTCCCCTCGATCTTCGTGGTCCATCCCGCGTAGTAGCGAAGCAGTTCGATCGTGAGGGCGATGTCCACCGCCTGCGCCTCCCACATCGGCTTGCCGTTGTCGAGAACCTCGATCGTCGCGAACTCGTCCTTGTTCGCATCGAGGACGTCGGCGAGGGCCCACATGAGCCGGGCTCTGGTCGTGGCCGGCGTGAACCGCCACGTGTCGAACGCTCGAGCCGCGGCCGTGACCGCGGCGTCGACCTCACGCTCGGTCGCGAGTGGCACCTCCGCGAGGGTCGCCCCCGTCGCCGGGTTGACCGTCGCGAACGAATCGCTCGTCTCGACGAACGCTCCCTCGATGTACAGGCGTAGTGGTCGGTTCAGAAACTCGATCCGCGGTTGCGAGATCGTCGTCGCCATGCCGTGCCCCTCCTTACTCAGGCAGTGAGTTCGAGCACCTGTCGCCCAAGGACGGTGCGACTGCGAAGCGCATCCAGCGCGTCGTGGATCCCGTCGATCGGGTACCGCGCGGCGATCGGGACGGTGAGCGCGCCCCTCGACGCGAGCATCAGAGCGTCCTGGAGATCGAGCCGCGTCGCGGCGACCGTGGACATGAACGTCGTCTCGGGCAGGATGAACTCGATCGGGTGGATCTGGAGCATCTCGCTCGTGTAGCCGGTCGACACGAACCGACCACCCTTGGCCAGCGACCTGATCCCGGCGTTCATCGTCTGGGTCGTCCCGACCAGCTCGAAGAACACGTCGGTTCCCCGGCCCTCGGTCAGGGCCCGGACCCGGTCCGGTACCTCGTCGTAGCTCTCCGGCGTGGAGACCAGCACGCCGTCGGTGGCTCCGTGCGCCGTGGCGAGATCGATCTTCTCTTCCGAGTCCCCGATCGCGATCACCCGCGCACCCGCGTGTGCGGCCGCCTGCACGACGATGATGCCGACCCCGCCGATGCCGTCGACGACCGCGGTGTCCCCCAGTCGCAGGCCGGAGAGCTTGGTGGCGTGCACCGCCGTCATACCGGCACAGGTCAGGACGGAGGCCGTCGAGAGATCGACGCCATCGGGAACGGCCACGACGTTCTTCTCGGGGACGACCACGTACTCGGCGTCACCGCCATCGCGGTTGAACCCCAGCTGCTCGGGCTCGTTGTCGCAGATGTTCGTTCGGCCCTTGAGGCATTGCTCGCAGCGCCCGCAGAAGATCTTGTTGTAGATGGCCACGCGCGTTCCCGCAGCCATCGATACGCCTTCCCCCACGCCCTCGATGATGCCGGCGGCCTCGTGGCCAAGCGTCATGGGATACGCCTCGGGTTTGATCATGCCGTCGAGGATGTGAAGGTCGGTCCCGCACACGCCGGCAGCGTGGATCCGGACGAGCACGTTCCCGTCGCCGGCCTCCAGATCGACGAGCTCGTCCACACGGAGCGACAGGTCCTCGTGGATCCGCACCGCACGCATCAACTTCCTCCTCCTTCCCAGGTCGGATCGGCCGTGTTCGCGTACGCCATGTCCCAGAACGCGGCCTCGTACCAGGTCGATCGCTCGAAGATCCGTAAGAGCGCGGGCACTCGGCCCTCGTCGGTGGGCAGGACAAGCCGATCGAGCAGGGAGTTCGAGCGCGCAACCAAGACGTCGTACTCGTCGTTTCCGAACAAGGCGATCCAGTCCGCGAAGATCGGATCTCCGGGTGGACCCGCCATGAGAGGACGCGCGAGCTCTCCGTAGCTCCATTGACATGGCAGCACGGCCGTCAATCCGTCCGCGCAGTCCCCGAGGGCGCAGGTCGAAAGGAGGTGGCGCGTGTACGCGTAGGTGACGGGCAGCATCACCCCGTGCCCGGCAACCGTATCCGGGTCGCCCCCGAGTCGTTCGAGGAAGGCGAGGTTCGAGGGGATCTCCGTCTCGACGATCCGCGCGAGGAATCTCGTCAGGGTGGTGAACGAGTCGCGGTCGGGAGCCTTCCCGACGATGATGCCGATGGCCCTCGCATACTCCTCCAGGTACAGGACGTTCTGGATGAAGTACCGACGGAACGTCTCGTGCGACAGGGATCCGTCGGCGATGCCCTTCACCATCGGATGCTGTACCGCGGCCGCCCACGCGTCCGCTCCGCGCTCGCGCAGCATCGAGGTGATGCCGACGTCCGCGCGGGCCGCCATCACGTCACCTCTCCATCGGGCGAGGCTTCCCGATCCCCCAGCTGGTCGGCGAGCACGCTGGCGATGTGGACCCTCATCAGTCGCTCCGCCTCGTCGGGGTTACGCGCGACGATCGCCTCGACGATCGCGGCGTGCTCCTCGACGGAGGCCTCGACACGGCCCGGGATGCTCTCGGTGAGCCTCCCGATGCGCGTGAGATGCGCCCGGAGATTCTCGATCAACGAGCCGATCCGCTCGTTCGTGACCTGGGAGAACACGATCACGTCGAACTGACCCAGGAGCTCGGCCAATCCGACCAGGTCACCCTCGTCCCGGAGCTTCCGGCTCCTGTCGACCACACGGCGCAACTCCGCGATGGCGGCGTCATTCGCGTGCGACGCGGCGGCTCGAGCGGCCTCCCCCTCGAGCAACGCGCGGAGCTCGTAGATCTCCTTGAGATCTCGCTCGGAATATCCCGTGACGACCGCGCCCTTGAACGAGGTCGTCTCGACCAGGCCCTCCTGCTCGAGGCGAGCGAACGCTTCACGCAGCGGCGTCTTGCTCACGCCGAGCTTCTCGGCGAGCGCCGCCTCGCGCAACGGCTCCCCCGGTCGGAGCCGGAGGTTCACGATCGCCTCGCGCAGCTCGTCGCAGACCCAGTCCGTCATCTTCCGCCGGTCGGGACGCGCCGTGAACACGGCCACCGACTCCGTGACCTCCGAGCTGGAGCGTTCTTCCATCAGGCTTCCTCCACTTCAACCGTGGTGCTCGGCCCGCGGCGCTTCTCGACGAGTTCCACCAGCACGCCGCCGAACGTCGCCGGGTGGAGGAAGGCTATCCGGGTCCCCATCCCGCCCGGGCGGGCCTCGCGATCGATGAGTCGAACGCCGCGCTCGTCCAGGTCGGCGAGCGCCGGATCGATCGCGTCGACCTCGAACGCGATGTGATGCAGTCCCGGCCCGCGCGTGTCGAGGAAACGTCGCACCACGCCGTCACCCGTCGCCTCCAGCGTCTGGACCGAGGTGGGACCGAGTTCGTACATGCGCTCGAGGAACCCAGGCCCCTCCTCGGCATGCGAAGGGAGACCGATGAGCGACGAGAGGGCGTTCTCGCACGTCGGATCGTCGTCGTGCGCGATCGCGACGTGATGCAGACCGATCACACGCCATCCGCCGTTCATCGAGCGGCTCCCTGCAACACATCGGAGAAGCATCGGGAGAACGCCTCGATCGTCTCGATCCTGCGCGGTCCGAGCGGGAAGACGTGGACGGAGTCGGCACCCGCGTCCGCGACGGCCCGGATGTGCTCCCGAGCCCGCCGCTCGTCGCCCGCGAGCGCCACCTTCCGCACGAACTCGTCCGGCAGCATGCGCGCCGCCTCCTCCGCCTCCTGGAACTCTCCACCGGCGTATCGCGCTCGGACCCGTTCGATGATCGATCGTGACAGACCCCCGAGCTCGCAGATCACCGGGGCCGTCTGCGGGAACCACGCCGCGATCGAGCGCGCGGAAGCCAGGGCGGCGTCCTGGTCGTCGTCGATCGCTCCGTACGCGAACACGGCGACGTGAGGCCGCGGCCGCCCGGCCCTCGCTGCCCCCCGAGCGACGTGCTCGAGTGCCCACGCGAGCGCCTCCGGGAACAGACCGACCAGCAGGATCACACCGTCGGCGATCTCGCCTCCCAGTTCGAGGGTCTTCGGACCGCTCGCCGAGACGTAGACGGGGATGTCGGCCCGGGCGCCGAACCGCAGGCGCGCGTCGTGGAGCGCGAAGACGGGATCCTCCACCGTCACCCCCGCCCCGGACCACAGCGCGCGCATCGCACCGATCGCCGAGCGCACGGACGCCAGGCTCGCCGGTCGCTTCCCGAGGGCAAGGAGCGGGCGATCGCCCGTGCCGATCCCGAGGATCATCCGGCCGTCGGAGATCTCGTCCACCGTGGCCGCCGCGGCCGCGGTGATGGCGGGATGACGGCTGAGCGGGTTGGTGACGGCGGTTCCCAGCAGGAGCCGGGGCGATGTCATCGCCGCCAGCGTCAGGTAGGCGTACGAGTTGCGTGCGTGCAGCGACGAATCGGTGAGCCAGAGGTTCGAGTAGCCGAGCGCATCGATCCGCTCGACCATCGAGCGGAATTCGGCCGGCGGATACGCGCCCTGAAGCACCACACCGGATCGCAGGCTCATGCCGAGAGCTCCTCGAATCGCTCGATCGTCCGCGCGAGCGCCCGGAGCCCGGCCTCGATCGGACCCGTCTGGATCCATTCCTGCCCCGTGTGCTCCCCGGACCCCCTCGTGACGCCAACCGCGATCGCCGGGATCCCGCGAGCGTGCGCGGCGTTCGCATCCGTGCTCGTCGCGGGGGTCACGACGGGGATCGCCACCTCGTCGAGCGCCTGCCGCGCCGCGCGAACGAGCGGGTGGTCGCCGTCGATCCGCCCCGCGGGCCGCTCTCCGAGCACGTCCTGCTCCACGGCGATGCGTGGATCGTCCACCGAGAGGACCTCGTCCACCGCCCGGGCGAGCGCGGCCAGCTCGTTCGGATCGTCCGCGCGGAGATCGATCTCGAACCACGCCTCTCGCGCCCGCATGTTGATCCCCTCGCCCCCGCCGATGCGGCCGATGTTGACGGACGTCCCCGATCGAGGAGGGCTCGACGTGATGGCCGCGGTCAGGCTGGCGACGTGGTGCACGGCGCTCGGCGCGTCGGCGTCTTCCCATGCGTGCCCACCGGGACCGATCACGCGGATGCGCCGGCGCACCGAGCCGACGCCGACCGTGGACACGCGACCGAGGTAGTTGCCCTCGACGGCGACGAACGCACCCACGGAGCTCGGTGGGTCGTCGAGTGCGGCGGTCGCGCCGCGGAGGTTCCCGAGGCCTTCCTCGCCGACGCTGGCGAGCAGCCACACGGGCAGACGCCCCCCCGGCAGCGCCACGCCGGCGGCCGAGAGAGCGGCGACCCCGACCGAGTCATCCCCGACGCTGGGCCCGATGAGCGTGTCACCGTCCACACGCACGCCGTGTGGGATCTCCGGTCCGAACACGGTATCCAGATGGGCGCAGAGGATGACGATCGGGCCGTCGCCGTCCCGCGCCCGCCCCCAGACGTTTCCGGCGTCATCGAGGTGAACCTCGGCGAGGCGGTCGCGCTCCCACCACGACGTGACGATCGCGGCGCGTTCCCCCTCGCAGCCGGTCGGAGCGGGCACCTGCGCCAGTTCGATCGTCCGACGCACGATCGTCTCCGTGACGTCGCTCACGATGCGAACGCCACCCCCTCCGCGACGAGCCTCTCGACCTCGTCTCGGCGGAACCCGAGCTCGTTCAGGACCTCGAAGGTGTGTTCGCCGAGGGACGGGGCGGCGGACGGATACGCGAAGCGCTCGGGACCGAGTCGGACCGGGGGACCCACGACGCGGTACTCACCCGCCGTCTCGTGATGCATTTCCTGGACGACGGCCAGCGCCTGGGTCTGCTCGCTCGCGAAGACCTGCGCGACGTTCTGAACCTCGGCGGCCGGCACCCCTTCCGCCTCCAGCGATGCCAGCCAGTGCGCGGTCGGCCGCTGCCGAAGCACCTCCTCCAACGCATCCGTCAGCTCGTCGCGATGTCGTACCCGGGAGGCGTTGTCCGCGAATCGAGGGTCATCGAGGAGGTCGTCGGCCCCGAGCACCTTGCAGCAGCGCACCCAGAGGTCCTCCGATCCGGCTCCGGCCAGGACGATCCATCCGTCGGCGGTTCGGAACCCGCCGTACGGAGCGAACGTCGGCGAGTGCGTCCCGAGCAGCCCGGGCGCCTCACCCGAGACGAACGTGCTCGCCGCGAGCGAACCGAGCGCGCCGAGCGCGAACTCCAGCAGCGACGACGAGACGTGCGACCCGATCCCCGTGCGTTCGCGCTCGATGTGCGCGGCCAACAGTCCGAACGCGCAGCAGAGCGCCGCGCCGACGTCCAGGACGGGTGCACCCACCTTCACCGGACCCGAGCCCTCGCTTCCGGTGACGCTCATCAAGCCGCTCTCGGCCTGCAGGATCAGGTCGAACCCTCCTCGCGCGGCGTCGGGGCCGACGTCGCCGTAGCCCGAGATCGAGCCGTAGACGATCGACGGGTACCGCTCGTGGACGGTCTCCCAGTCCAATCCGTAGCGCCCGAGGCTCCCGGGTCGGGCGTTCTCGACGAGGAAGTGCGCGGACGCGAGGAACCGGTCGATGGCCTCGGCCGCGAGCGGTGACCGGAAGTCGAGACCGACGCTGCGCTTCCCCGAGTTGAGCGAGAGGAACAGCACCGACTGATCGCCCAGCCGCTCGGTCCCCTGCACTCGGTAGGGGTCGCCGCCGGGTGGCACCTCGAGCTTCACGACGTCTGCGCCGAACGCCGCGAGCAGGGCCGTCGCCTGGGATCCCGCGACGAACCTCGTCAGGTCCAGCACGCGCAGACCCTCGAGGGGTCGACTCATCACGGATGCGGCTCCCTGAACTCGCCGAACACCGACCGGAACACGTCCGCCAGCTCTTGCAGCGTCGCCCCCACGCGCGCCGCCTCGATCAGCGACGGCATGACGTTGGTGCCCTCGCGCGCCGCGGCCTCGACCGCGGCGGTGGCCTCGGCGGACACGAGTTGATCCCGCGCGGCGACGCGCTCCGCCGTGCGCGCCACTTGTCGGTCGACGATCGATGCATCGAACTCGAACAGCTCGGGGGGCCCGACGGACGCTCCCTCGGGGTCCGCGTGCGTGTTCACCCCGACGCGCGGACGCGTGCCATCCGCGATCTCCTTCTCGATCCGGTAGGCCGACTCCGCGATCCACCGCTGCGAGACGCCCTGCTCGAGGGCCGCCACCGCGCCTCCGAGCGTCTCGATCTCGGCGAGGAGCGCGTCGGCGCGCGCCTCGATCTCGTCGGTCAGAGCCTCCACGTAGTACGAGCCACCCAACGGATCGGCGGTCCGCGGCACGCCTGTCTCGAGCGCCACGATCTGCTGCGTCCGCAGCGAGAGGGTCACGGCCTCCTCCGACGGGATCTCGAACGCCTCGTCGTAGCCCATCACGTGGATCGACTGCGCTCCTGCGAGCACGGCCCCAAGGCATTGGATGGTGGAGCGGATGATGTTGTTCAGCGGCTCCTGCGACGTGAGGGTGGTCCCGGAGTTGCCCGAGAAGAACCGCAGCCGAGCGGAGTTCGGGTCCTTCGCACCGAAGCGCTCCATCGCGATGCGAGCCCACATCCGCCGAGCCGCCCGAAGCTTGGCCACCTCTTCGAACAGGTCCATCGTCGTCGCGAAGTGGAACGAGAACCTCGGGGCGAACGCGTCGAAGTCCAGCCCCCGGTCCACGAGCGTTCGGGCGTACGCGATCGCGGAGGCGAGCGTCAGGGCGAGCTCCTGGATCGCGTCACAGCCGGCCTCCCGTGCGTGATACCCAGTGATCGAGATCGGGTTGAACCTGGGCAGCCGTCCCGAAGCGAACTCGATCACGTCGCAGCACAGTCGGATCGAGGGCTCCGGCGGGAAGACGTAGGTCTTGCGAGCGAGGAACTCCTTCAGGATGTCGTTCTGGAGCGTGCCGGCGAGCTCTCCTTCGGACACGCCCTGCCGTTCCGCGGCGACGAGGTACATGGCAAGGATGATCGGTGCCGTCGCGTTGATCGTGAAGTTGACCGAGATGCCGTCCAGAGGCAGCCCCGCGAACAGGTCGACCATGTCCTCGGCCGTGTCGATCGCGACCCCCACGCGTCCGACCTCCGGTCGGGCCACGGGGTGGCCCGAGTCGTACCCCAATTGTGTCGGCAGGTCGAACGCGACGGACAGCGCCGTCTGCCCGCGTTCGAGGAGGTAGTGGAAGCGTTCGTTCGCCTCCTCCGGCGATCCGAACCCGGCGAACTGGCGCATCGTCCACAGCCGTCCGCGATACATGGTGGGGTACGGTCCGCGGGTGAACGGTGGGTGTCCCGGTGCACCGAGCCGTCGCTCCAGCCCGGGCGCGACGTCGCCCTCGGCGTAGACCCCTCTGACCGGGATCCCCGAGTCGGTCCGCGCGTCGACCGCGTCGCTCATCGACTCACCCGATCTCGCGAGGCCAACGCGAGAACCCCGTCGATGACCGAGTGCAATCCGGTCCCGACCGGGAACACGGCCGCGACGCCGAGCTCGCGGAGGGCCCGGACGTCCGCCTCGGGGATCGTGCCGCCGACGACGACCGGAGCGTGGACGCCCCCTGCATCGCAGGCCTCGAGCAGGTCGCCCGCGAGCGCCAGGTGCGCGCCGGACAGGACGGAGATGCCGATCACGTCGACGTCGTCGTGGACGGCGGCCTGGACGATCTCCGGAACGGTGCGCCGAAGCCCCAGGTAGACGACCTCGGCGCCGGCATCGCGAAGGGCCATCGCGATCACCTTGATGCCGCGATCGTGCCCG
>Ga0105058_1000021_pt1 | contig 15745 bp, 13 predicted proteins | sample GWRWN1_20_30_FD_90072 | JGI IMG/M metagenome (GOLD analysis project Ga0105058, IMG submission 90072) | Riverbed sediment microbial communities from areas with no vegetation in Columbia River, Washington, USA - GW-RW N1_20_30 | ecosystem: Environmental > Aquatic > Freshwater > River > Sediment ... | reverse complement strand
TGTCTTGCTGGCGGACTAGGACCAGATCCCCATCCTGTATGCTTTGCCCCTCGACTTTTGCCCGGTTCATGGAATCCCCACGGACGCGAAGAAGAAAAAAATTCGCGCTGGGCGGTTTCAGGAATTCTTTTGGCATCTGAACTTGGCCCAGCATATTTTCTTCAGCCGGCATAAGCTGCCCTGCCGGCGCCTCGCCAACAATCGGGACTAGTCGCGTTTCAAGGCTTCTTGCTGTCGGGCGTCTGCGCATTTTAAGACCCCGCGCTCCGGACCATCTTTCGATATAGCCTTCTTCTTTTAGCGCATCGAGGTATCTGAGAACTGTACGGGTAGAGCCTACGCCGAGAAGCCGGCGCAGTTCCTCGACCGTAGGAGGAACGCTGTTGCGGATAAACCACCGGCTTAGGGCATCAACAACTTGCTCCTTGGTCAGCAGTTTGGGACGGGCCATAGAAGTAAAGGTAGCAGAACGCTTGACTTTTTGTCAATAGTTATGTCATGTTTGTTTCCTTAGGAGTGATCGAGCCACTGAGCTGCGTCTCAACAAATGGCAATCCCGATGCTGAACATTGATCTCCGGAAAATTTATATTGCGGATCATCGCGAAAATTTTTCACAAAAGGTTCGTTGTTTGTGGTATAGAGTCGATAATTTATGAGTAAAAATCCAATCGTCGGCCTTCCGAGGGCGCAAGAATTGAAGAACGACAAGGAAACTTAATATTTATGCCTAGTTTTCCACCGGATAATGCTCTTAAAGAATCACAACTGACGTTTGTACCCTCGGAAGACAGCAGCCAGGAGGCGAGAACAAATTACACATACCGCCCTCTCCCATCGGTTTGGGAGGGTGAGGATGCGTCCCTACTTGAACAAATGCTTAGCTTTTATCCGAGGACTCAACCGGAGAGGATTCTGGATGCGACGGTTGGTGGCTGGAGGTTCTGGAGAAACAGCAGCCGGCCCGTGCTCGGGATGGATATGAAGTTAAGAAACCGCCCAAATGTTGTTGGGGACAACACCAACATGCCGTTTCGTTCCGCGATTTTTGATGTCGTGATTTACGATCCTCCCCACGTACCCAATCAGGGTAAAGACAACTTGAAGGATTTTACGAGCCGCTTCGGACTCGGTGTTCGATCCACAAAAGAGAATGGGTACAGCTTCTCATATACTTACCCGCCGTTTCTAAGAGAGGCTCACGAGATACTACGGCCTGAAGGCATCCTTCTGTGCAAAGTGACTGATTACGTTCACGATCATCGTTACCAGTGGGCTCACATTGATCTCATTAAATCGGCAGAATCGTTTGGGTTCATCGCCTGCGACTGCATTATCAAAGTCCGGAAAGGACCTATCGTAGACCCAAAATGGAAGACGGCCCATCACAGCAGGCGCCGCCATTCCTACTGGCTAGTATTTCGGAAATCTGATGAATGTGAATAGTCATCATTCGGTAGCGAAGCGCTTAGCTAAAAGCAATAACTAAGTGAGAATCGCCTGAAGAAACAACGATCCTCCGGCCGCCATCCCTTAAAAATACCCGCCGCATCACGACAGGTCGCATTTCATCAGTTGCTGGTGGCTGCGCGTAAGACGTGGCTTACGGACGCCTTAGGTGAGGCGCTTGCCTGCATCGAACCCACGATACTTAAAGGCGAATTGAGCACCTTCATACCAACCGATGTGCAGCGTATTCTCGCCGCCGCCGGAATTCGAGACGAGCATGTATTTCCTACACCGGCCATTCTAGAGATGAAGCCTACGTTGCTCGGGTACTATCGACTTCTATTAGGAGTGCCCCAAAAAACCTTCTATCGCTCCGATACCGGGATGAGTCGTTTTAAAAGCATGGAAAGCCGCGGCGCTCTGAATGATAATCAAAAGAAAGCGCTTCCTCTTCTTTGCAAAGCTCTAGGCGCAGGTCTAGCTGAGCTTGTGCGGCAGATGTCACCTATCATCACGCAACGCGATGTAGCCGAATTGCCACTACTAACGCTGGGGGCACAGTTTCAAGGAAGCAACAACAATACGATTGGCAAGCAGGCTGTCTTGGATGCTTTCCTCTCTATTCGAGAAATCATCAAGGGTCATATTACTCATGAACAACAAGGGAAAATAACCGTAAAGAACTCAGCAGGCCGTACCGTGGTCATTGCACTCGCTGCTGACCCAGACGTACGCATCCAAGAAGAATTTAGCGGCAAACTTCAAAACAAAGTTGCAATTGAAATAAAGGGTGGAACTGATAAGAGTAACGCACACAATCGCGCAGGTGAAGCCGAAAAGTCGCACCAGAAAGCTAGAGGTGAAGGGTTCCGCGACTTTTGGACAATCATTGCGAAAAAAGGACTTGAGATTGCGAAACTTAGTAAGGAGTCACCGACCACAAACTCCTGGTTTGATGCAGCGCAGGTCCTCGGCCGCGAAGGAGCGGACTGGGAAGAATTTCGTAACCGGCTAGCTGGACAGGTGGGTATTCCCTTAGCTACGGAGAAACAAACATAATTGCGCCAGAACAATCATTAGCAGCGAATTAGATTTTGCCCTCTTCCTTCATTTTCAGCGCGATGCGCTCCATCAAATCCTTTTTCGACACTTTGCCGAAGGGGGAGAGCGGGAAATCGCCCATAATTTCCAGCCGCTCGGGTAGTTTGTGCTTGGCAATTTCCTCTTTCATGAGAAATTCCACCAGTTGGTCCAAAGTCAAAGCCTTGCCCTGCCGCAAGATCACACAGGCGCACATGCGCTCGCCCAGAATCGGATCCGGCATCGGCACGCAGGCTACGTTCTGGACCGCAGGATGAGCGAGAATGAGGTTCTCAATTTCCTCGGCGCTGATTTTTTCGCCGCCACGGTTGATAAGATCTTTTTTGCGGCCTTCGACCATGTAGTTGCCGGAAGGATGACGCCGCATCAAATCGCCGGATCGGTAAAAGCCATCCGACGTGAACGCCCTGGCATTGTACTCCGGCGCCCCAAAGTAACCCCGCAAGGTGTAAGGGCCGCGGGCGAGCAACTCGCCAACTTCGCCGGGCGCGACTTCGTTGTCGTCGTCGTCCACCAGCCGCACCTCGTCGTCGGGACTGACGGGCCTTCCGACGGTTTCCATCCGCACTTCTTCGGGATCATCCAGGCGGACGAACAGCAGCATTCCCTCCGCCATCCCGAAGTTCTCTTGAACCGTAACGCTCGGAATCAGTTTTTTGGTGCGGCGCCGGACTTCCGGCTGCAACCGCTGGCCGCCACTCTGGATGACTTGTAGGGAGGACAGATCGAAGTTCTTGATCGACGGATCGTTGATCAAACGAATCAAAAGCGCCGGCACGACAGCGATATGTGTGATCCGATGGCGTTCGATAAGGCGAAAAACTTCCTCGCCTCGCGTCGTGTTCGCCAGCACGACCTTGCCGCCGTGTAAGAGGCAACCTTGCAAGCCGGGACAGGCAAGCGGCAGATTGTGGGCCAGGGGAAGCACGTTCAATAAAATCTTGTCTGGCCCTACTCCGGTTACCGCCGCCGCCATTTTGGAATTATAGACGTAGTCGTTATGCGTTCGTGGGATGAGCTTGGGAATGCCCGTCGTACCGCCAGAGAGTTGGAACACCGCGGGATCTTCGGGATCGATGGCGACTTTCTTTAAGTCATCTCGCGATCGTTTGCTTCGCCGTTCGACGAGCTCGCTTAAGGACAAAAAACCTGCCGGTGCGTCGCCTAAAATAATTCCGAAACGCAAGGTCGTGTTCGCTTCGCGGATGCGCCCCACGAGATCTCTGTAATCGAAATCTTTGGTCTTGTCCGGCGTCGCGCAAGCCACGGCGCCGGAAAGCTCAACGAACTGGCTTATTTCGCGGTAACGGTGCGTCGGCAGCGCCATGATCGGTATGCAGCCGATCCTTTGCAGAGCGAAGTAGAGGTAAGCGAACCCACCGACATTGGGCAATTGCATGACTACACGGTCGAGCGGCTTAAGCCCTGCGTCGAGAAGGTTCAGCGCCAGCCGCTCCGAGCGTTCGTCCAGTTGCCCGTAGGTCACGTACTCATCACGATCGATGATCGCGACGCGATCGGCGTATTTGGCGAAGACGTCGGCGAAAACGTCTCGCAGAGAGCGATCTTCCCAGTATCCTTTGGCGCGATACCGGGCTGCAAACTCGGGAGGAAATCGAACGACGCCGTCTAACATTCATTTCCTCGCTAGCGCTCGTCGCGTTCAAGTCGTTCCAATCGTTCAAAGCGTTCAAGACGCCGGAATCCGAACCAATTACACATTTGTTACGTGAACCTCCAAAAACGTTTTGAACGGCTTGAACGACTTGAACGTTTTGAACCGCACAATTAGTTTAAGTCGTACTGGAGAACCCGCCATCGACGATAATAATCTCGCCGGTGACGAAGCGGTTATGCAAAATCAGGCTCATCATGCTGTCGGCTACGTCGTCTTCAGTGCAGCAGCGTTTGAGCGGCGTGTACTTCGCGCGGCGAGCCATCAGCCCCTCATAGTTTTCCGCCAGTGTCCGTTTCATCCACTCCCCTTCGATCCATCCCGGCGCTACCGCGTTGACACGGATTTGAGGTCCGAGCGCATTCGCGAGAGTTTTGGTCAGGTTTGCCACTGCAGCTTTGCTGGCCGCGTAGGGCAATGGTTGCGCGCTCGGCCTTAGGCCGGCGATGCTGCAGGTGTTTACGATGCATCCGTTGGGCGATTTTTTCAGGAGCGGCACAGCGGCGCGCGTTACCAGGAACAGACCGAGAACGTTGACATTGAAGACGCGATTCCAATCTTCGACTTGCATGCCCTCAAGATCTTTCGGCTCCACATCCACGGTGGTTCCCGCGTTATTGATCAGGACATCGAGGCGGCCAAATTCCTTTTCAGTCGCTGCGATCATGGCGCGCACGCAACTGTCGTCGCTGACATCGCAGCGAAATAGCAAGGTCCGCGCGCCCGCGGCTTCGGCATCGCGAGCCGTAATTTTGGCCGCATCCTCGCTGCGGCTGAAATTGATGACCACGTCGTAACCGTTTTTCGCCAATGCCACCGCCGCGCTTCGGCCGATTCCCTTGGATGCGCCGGTCACAAGCGCGGCAGGCTTATTGCTATTCATCTCGGAGCTCCGATTTTTTTAGGTAGTAGCCAACTTTGAACGCATTAAGAAATAGCCGGTTCTGGACAAGTCGAAAAACCGCGTAACATAGTCTAAGAAATGGGCGGATCGTATTCTTTGGGTCGTTTTACAATCACATTACCCTTTGCGTCCTTAATTTCTTCAGGTAACAAAGATCTTTCCAAGTGAATCGTTTGTATTTTTACTTGTTTGGCAGAAAGTCGATAAAGTTCCTTACTATGTCGCCTGGCTGGAGGTCCAATTATTTTTACCCTACGTTTCTTTGGCATTTCATTGATGAATTCTAATACTGGTGCAAGATCTGAATCTTGGGTAACAAGGAATGCTTCATCATACATATTTCTAAAAGCTTCCCGGACCATCCAAATGGCAATGTTAACATCCGATTGTTTTTCTTCGTGACCTGTCCACGCATGGTCACAGCGATTACATGAAAGCTCTTTTTCTTTAAACCGGCCCATGACTGGGGTAACGCCAAAATATTTTAGAGCCTCGACATAAGCCCTGTGTCTTCTTACCTCCTCAGGTAACCATTCCGCAAAAGCCGAAAAATAATATATGGCTACAATTTCATGTATTTTCGGGTCAATAAAATGCTCCATCAATTTTCGAAGATTTAGCCATTTTAGTTCATTGCGACGAAGATCATGAACAGCGTGATAAAGATTAAATCCGTCAATAAAGCAGGCAACACGAATCATCTTGACATCTATACACTCATATTATAAAAGTACTTTTAGTTCATCCCGGGGGCCTTAGAGCCCTCGCCTGCCACGGGCTACGGTTCGTGGCATTTTTATTTCTTCTCGTCTTAGATTCCTACCTTTTCAATAGGTTACGGTCCAGCAAATCACTCTGAATGCCCAACGGTCTTAAGCGGCATTTTGTTTCCAATGAAACCGGAGACTTCCGTTCGACGGGGCAAATCAGGATATTCCTTTTTTCGACGCTGACTTGACGTCGAATATGTTTTTCGATGAATCAAGAGCTTATCTGAGAGGGAGCAGCAAGTTTCAAGCATTCAGCCTGAGGAGCCTTTCGACATTCTTTCCTAGAATCTTCTCTTTTTCTTCTCCAGAGATGTCCATCTGCTCAATGCTGGGAACCGCAGCTTCCAGATCACCGATGGGAAGCGGGAAGTCACTGCCCATAACGATTCTGTCAGCGCCGAAGAATTCGTAGGCCATCATGAGAGTCGGCTTATAAAAGCAGACCGCGTCGGTGTGAAGATCCTTGAGATATTCGGAGGTCGGCTTCTTCGTTTTGACGCCGCACATCGGATCGTGATAGCCCCGGTCAATTCTTCCGACTAGAAAAGGTATGCCAGCTCCGAGATGGGCAATTACAAAGTTTAGCTCGGGAAACCTCTCGAGGATTCCGGAATAGGCAAGCCGTGTCGCGGACAGCATGATATCGAACTCGAATCCAAGAATGATCGCAAGCCGCCATTCCTTCATAACCTGGGCGCCCACGGGAGTCGTGGGATGAATGAATATGGGCACGCCAAGCGCTTGCGCTCTCTCGTAGACCGGCAGGAGAAAGTCTGAATCCGACGTTTGCCCGGCCACATTGGTCAGCATGCATAGTCCTTTAAGACCAAGATCAAAGATGGCTCTGTCCAGCTCCTTTAGAGCGAGCTTGGTATCAATCAGCGGAAGCATGGCGAGAGCCTGAAAATTCTTTGGATACTTTTTTATCACCTGGGCAAGGCCGTTGTTAATGATTCGGGCCATCTCGGCGCTTTCGTCCGGCGAAAACCGGTCGATCCCAGGGTGCGGCGTCGTCAAGATCTGCATGTCGATCCGGTTTTGCTTGATCTTGTCCAGCCTTACTTCGATATCGAAGAAGTCTTCGGTTACAGGACCGGCCTTGGCCCCCATGCTCAAAATAATTTTCTCTCCCTTTTCGTTCTTTTCGATCCTGACGTCGCCTTTGGAGGCTTCCAGTTTCTTCAAGTATTCTTCGGGATAAAAATGGCAGTGAAAATCGATGTTCATGGCTGAACCTCCCCAGACCTCATAACCTTCGGCGGTCTTGCGTGTCAAGCTATCAATGAGCTAGTAAAAAAACAGCGTAGTAACCCAGACTATATATACTCGAGGAAAACCGCGACATACTGTCAGTCGAACGGTGAGTCCTGGAGGGGCGATGGCATAGGAGCATAGAGCTACGAGGACTTGTGCGGTGCTTGGCGATCTTGTCATGTATCTTTTCGCCAGCCGCCAATAAACGAAATGTTGAAGGCCGCCTCTAGGAACAGGCCCATTGCCATCGACCCGGAAGGACTTACCGTTCGAGACCAGCGTCCACTGTGAATATCCGGGCTAAAAAGTAGGGAGGACCAAACAAGATGTTCACAACCAAGTGGTCTACTTCGGAACGAAAGTACGACGTCATCGTGGAGCGGGACGTCAAGGTGCGCATGCCGGATGGTACCTTGCTCGATGGCAACATCTATCGTCCAGCCTCCAACGAACGGTTTCCCGTCATTCTCGGCGCCCACGCCTACGACAAGGACCTCCAGTCGCCACCGATGCGCCCCGTCGGCTTCACGCCGATGCGCGGTTATATGGAGAGCGGCGACTCGACTTTTTATGCCCGCCGCGGTTACGTTCACGCGGTTTTCAATGTGCGGGGCAGCGGCAAATCCGGAGGATACTATCAGCTGATGGGCCCCCTTGAGGTGCAAGACATCTGCAACCTCATCGATTGGCTGGCGGCGCAATCATGGAGCACCGGCGACGTCGGCATGTTCGGCGTTTCTTATTTCGCCAGGCTCGCCAAAGCGGTAGCTGCAGTTGGCCCGACACCGCTGAAAGCGATTTTCGCACCGTTCGCCGGCACCGACGATTATCGCCACCGTTGCTATCACGGCGGGATTCTGGCGCATGGCTTTATCACTCACTGGCGGAACAGCCTGCACCGTCCCAACTATCGCAGCCTGTACAAAGAATCGCACGGCGAGGCCGCGTATAAAGACGCCATCGCCCAGGCGATGCGCGACGAAGAGATCATGGCGGTGCCGGGATTGCGCGAAGCGCTGCAGAATCCAGAGGCGGGAACCAACGCGTTGATCGTCGATTTTTTGTTGCATCCGTTCGACGGACCATTTTGGCGCAAGCACAGCGCGCAAGACGTGAAGGCTACCATCCCGGCTTACCTCGGCGCCTGCTGGGGCAATTACGGTCTCCATCTACCCGGCGCATTTACGGCATGGAGAGATTGGCAGGGCCCCAAAAAGATGGTCATCGGACCGGGAATCTATCTCGATCGCCCGGTATACCAATATCAAGACGAAGCGCTGCGCTGGTTCGACCACTGGCTCAAAGGCATCGACAACGGCGTCATGGACGAGCCGCCGATTCGCTGCTTTATTCCGCCCACCGGCGAATGGAAATCGCTGAATGACTGGCCGCCGCCAGAGGCGCGCTGGACCACCTTCTATCTGCACAAAGACCGCATACTCAGCGAGCACGAGCTGTGGCCGAGCGAGGGCACGGATGCGTTCGATGAATCGAACTTCGAACACGGTTCGCTCACCTATACGACGCCGCCGCTCGTCGAGAACACCGAAGCGTTGGGCCCGAGCGTACTGACGCTTTATCTTTCCACCAGCGACACCGACGCGTTGCTATTCGTCACCTTGCTGGCGATCGACCGCGAAGGTAAGGAGGAGGAGCTGACCCGTGGTTGGCTGCGCGCGTCGCAACGCCGCCTGCGCGAAGACAGCAAGCCGTGGGAGCCGATTCAAGCTCATGAAGACCGGGAGCCGCTGGAGCCGGGGAAAATTTATGAGTTACGCATTCCGATCGTAGCGACGGCGCGCTTGTTCCAAGCCGGCGAACGCATCGCGATCCGCATCAAGGGCGCCGACGACGAGCCGGCATTGAATTCGCTGCAAGCCCTTGCGCGTAACCACCTGCGGCGCCCTCGCCCCGCTCGGATTACCATTCACCACGACGAGTCGCACCCGTCACACCTGGACCTGCCGATCACCCGAGGCAACTTGATCGGAACTTTCTTTTCCGGCGGAGACATAAGCTCCTTCGCCCTCTCGCGTTGAGCATACGGTCTGTTGCTCCTTTTCATCCTTTCATCCCCCTGATTTTATGCCCGCCTTTGCCGCTTGACCTTCGTGATGCACCTGCCCTATTGTGTGGCCGTCTTTCCCGATATCCCACCACCAAGCCAAGGAGGACGTCACGTCAACGCCAAAAACAACCCATTTAGTACCTGTCGATGATGGCTGAACCGATGAACGCTTACGGAGGTAACAATGGAACATCATTGCTGTGGAATCGAATCAAAGTCGTGGGAACTGAACCGCCGGGGGTTCCTCAGGAGAGCAGGTGTGCTTGGACTCGCTGCAACGCTCCCGGCGATCAGCTGGGGGATAGCCGAAGCGCAATCCGACGAGATCAAGCTAACCTGGTATGGTCAGGCAACCACGAAAATCGAGACTGAAGGCAAGGTTCTGTTCATCGACGCCTTCTTTGCTCAACACGAGGCAGGCGTACCGGACCAGGCACCTCACCTTCTCCTTCTCACCCATGGCCACGCCGACCACATCGGGATCACCTTGAAGCTTCTCAACGATTTCCCCAACCTCAAACTGGCCGCCCACTCGGAGTTCGTCCGGAACATGGTCGCCTACAAGCTCGCAGCACCTGAACAAGTAATCGATTGGAACATTGGCGGCAAGTTGTTCCAGGGCCGGACAGTCTCCCACGGTGCCGGTGCCACGCCCAGCCAGTTCCCTGATGTAGGGGTCCAGGAGATCATCATGGTGCCGGCTGACCACAGCTCAGCCCTCTTCCTCCCACCTGACCGGGTACCTCCTGAACGCGGCGGCGGCACCTTCGTGAATGGGGGCCCGGCGGTCGGCTACGTCATCCGCTTCAAGAACGGGTTGACGCTCTATCATGCCGGCGACACGAATGTCTTCAAGGGGATGCGCGTGATCGGCGAACGATTTAAGCCCGATGTCGCCCTGGTCCCGATCGGCGGGAATTTCACCATGGACCCGGCTGATGGCGCGTACGCGGTGACGAACCTGATCAAGCCGCGGTTTGTGATCCCAATTCACCACACGGAAGGCGCCCTGCCAGGCCGGATCAACCCGGCTCTGTACGGGAAGCCCGACGGGCTGATAAAAGCTCTCGGCCCTCGTAAAAATCTTGACGTCGTTGTTCCCCAACGGGGACAGGTTATCCGTCTCACCGGCGCTGGGTCCAAAGCCCGCGTCGAGCTGGGCTAAGCAACTCGTGTGTTTCGTTTGACGCGCGGTCTTTAAGAGAAACTTTAATCTCTGTCCTAGACTGAGTCGCAGCAAGCTCATACCCCTAATAGTCCCGCAAGGGAGAATAGGTTGCCGTTGAGATTTAAAAATTAAGTGCCGACTTGGGAGAGCGCGCGGGTTTTTCTCGCTTGACGCCCAGCATGAACCTGCCTATTGTGAGGCAGTTTTTCCGATACCCACCACCAACCGAAGGAGACATCATTTAGCACCAAAGATAGTTCTGCAGGCCTCAGGCATCGTGGTTTTCGCTGCCGGACCGCTAAAGGCCTAACGGCTGGGCCAGCAGGTAGTTAGGGGAAAAATTCACGCTCTTAGTGCTCACGGATCAAAGGCCATTTCCTATCATTGGGAGGAGGCGCCATGATCTCATTGACCGTTAACGGTAAGACCCAGCAGGTGGACGTTGTGCCCGACACGCCCCTGCTATGGGTGTTGCGGGATAGGCTCGGGCTCACCGGCACGAAGTATGGCTGCGGCATCGCGCTATGCGGTGCCTGCACGGTGCATGTGAACGGCGAACCGATCCGCTCCTGCACTACACAGATCTCGCAGGTTGCGGGTAAGAGAGTGACCACCATCGAAGGGCTGTCGCGGGACAACAGCCACCCGCTGCAGAAGGCGTGGATCACCGAGGAGGTGCCCCAGTGCGGCTACTGCCAGTCAGGGCAGATTATGTCGGCGGCAGCGCTGCTCGCCAAGAACAAAACCCCATCGGATGGGGATATCGACAAGGCGATGTCGGGCAATATCTGCCGCTGCGGTACTTACAACCGCATCCGTAAGGCGATTCACACCGCCTCAACGATGATGAGAAAGGGGGCGTGACATGAAGAGCGCTGTTGACCAAGGACGGAGAAACTTCCTCAAGGCCAGCGCCGCAGCGGGTGGCGGCCTGATCATCGCCTTTCATATACCGGGCGTCGCACCCCTTGCCGAAGCCACCGTGGGAGCGACGAAGCTCAATTCTTTTCTCAAGATCGGCACAGATGGGAAGGTCACTTTCTCGTGCGGTCAGGTCGAGATGGGCCAGGGAGCGCACAACGCGCTGTCTATGATGATCGCCGAAGAGCTTGAAGTTGATTTTGACAATGTCCGCGTCGAGCAGGGCGGTATCGACCCGGCGTTCGGCAACCCACGCTACAGCGGCTTCAAGGCGGTGGGTGGATTCCAAGCCACCGGCGGGAGCTCCAGCGTTCGCAATGTCGGCATACCGGTGCGCCGCGCTGGCGCCGCGGCGCGCACGATGCTGAGTACCGCGGCCGCGGAGAAAATGAATGTCAGCCAGATCGAGTGCGTCGCGGAGAGGGGTTGGGTGACTCACGTGCCGACCGGGAAAAGGGTGTCGTACGGCACGGTCGTGTCGGCGGCGGCCAGGATCGCCCCGCCAGCCGAACCGGTGCTCAAGCAGCCCGCGCAGTTCAGGATCCTCGGCAAGGCAACCAAGCGCTACGACACCCCGCTCAAGGTCAACGGAAAAGCGATCTACGGCATCGACGTCAAGCGCCCCGGACTGCTCACCGCAGTGGTGGCGCGCTCCCCGGTGCTTGGCGGCAAGGTGAAGAGCTTCAACGCCGACGGGGCAATGAAAATCAAAGGAGTGAAGAAAGTCGTCCAGGTCAGCTCGGGTGTGGCGGTGGTCGGCGACAGCTTCTGGGCGGCAAAGAAAGGCCGCGACGCACTGGACGTTAACTGGGACGAGGGGCCGATGGCGCTAGTGAGTTCACCGGACATGTATAAGTCATGGGCCGAGCTTGCCAAAGGCTCCGCCGCTGCCGAGCGGCTCAAAGTGGGCGATGTGGACGCGGCGCTCGCCAGCGGCGCAAAGCGTGTCGAGTCGGTCTACGAAGTGCCGTTCCTCGCCCACACGTGTATGGAGCCGATGAACGCGACCGCGCACTTCAAAGGCGACTCAGTCGAGATCTGGGCGCCCACCCAGGCGCAGTCGTGGAACCAACATTGGGTCTCCCAGCTCACCGGCCTTAAGCCCGAGGCGATCACGATCCATACGACCTATCTCGGCGGAGGCTTCGGCCGAAGACTCGAAAGCGACTACGCTGTGGAGGCAGTGGAGGTCTCGCGTGCCGCCGGCAACGTGCCGGTCAAGGTGGTCTGGACGCGCGAGGACGACATGCAGCACTCCCAATACCGGCCAGCGTCGCACAATGTGATTTCCGCCGCGCTCGACCCAAACGGCATGCCGACCGCGTGGCGACACCGCATCGTCGGTGCCTCCATCCTGCAGTATTTCAAGACCTTCGGCCACCTCCTGCGCAAGGACGGAATGGATCCCACCTCAGTGCAGGGCGCAGCCGACTATTTTCCGTACGATATTCCCAACGTCTATGTGGACTACGTCAACAACAACCCGGGTGTGCCCTCGGGATTCTGGCGCTCGGTCGGCAACTCGCAGAACGCCTTCATCCTGGAGAGCTTCGTTGACGAGCTCGCCCATGCGGCCAGCAAGGACCCCTACCAGTATCGCCGGCAGCTTCTGAATAAGCCGCTCGCCGCAAGATTGCTCGCCGTACTCGACCTCGCGGCCGAGAAGGCGGGCTGGGGCAAGTCGCTGCCCGCAGGCGTGCACCGTGGCATTGCGGCGCACTTCGCCTACGGCGGCTACTGCGCGCAGGTTGCCGAAGTCTCGGTGGCTAAAGACGGCGCGGTGAAAGTGCATCGGGTGGTAGCGGCCATCGATTCCGGATGGGTCGTCAATCCCGACACGATCGCAGCGCAGATCGAAAGCGGCATCATCTACGGCTTGACCGCCGCGCTTTACGGCGAGATCACCATCAAAAACGGCAAAGTCGAACAGTCGAACTTCAACGACTACAAGGCGCTGCGCATGGAGGAGACGCCCAAAATCGAGGTGCACATTCTGCAGGGAGAGGGCGACCAGGGAGGCATCGGCGAGCCCGGCACGCCGCCGATCGCGCCCGCAGTCTGCAACGCCATCTTCGCCGCGACGGGCAAACGCATCCGCAAGCTCCCGATCAAGCCCGAGCTGCTGAGCGCCTGAGAAATCGAGTAGGGATAATTATAGTCGCAGCGTAAGTCCTAAACGGGAGGTAGGGTCGATGTCGATTCCCACTACGATGAACGCGGTGGTGCTGCACGACGCCGAGGATATGCGGGTGGAGGAGCGGTCGGTGCCGGAGCTCGGCCCCGGCGAGGTTCTCCTCAAGGTGAATGTCGCCTCGATCTGCGGAACCGACGTGAAGGTCCTGCACAGGACGCTCCAGGGGCAACCGGCGGGTGAGTTCATCATGGGCCACGAGTACGCCGGAACCGTGGCAGCGCTGGGACCAGGCGTCAACGAGTTCGAGATCGGAGAGCGGGTCGCCGTGGAGGTGCACAAGGGCTGCGATCGCTGCGAAAACTGTATCAAAGGGTGGTACACCTCCTGTTTGAATTACGGCGATCTCGCCAAAGGCCACCGCGCGAAAGGTCTCACCTGCGACGGAGGTTTCGCAGAATACGCCGTCAATCATATCAACACGCTCTACCGGTTGCCCGACAACCTGACGTTTGAGCAGGCCTGCATGGTGACCACCGCCGCTTCGCCGCTCTGGGCGATCGATCTCATGGGCGGCTACGTTGCCGGGGAGACGGTGCTGGTCCTCGGGCCGGGGCCGATCGGTCTCATCGCGGTGCAGCTCTGCAAGGCGCTCGGTGCGGAAAGGGTCATCCTTAGTGGTACCCGGGACTCGCGCCTGGAAATCGGCCAACAGCATGGCGCGGACTTCACGATCAACGTGCGCAAGGAGAACCTGGCGGATCGCGTGCGCGACATAACGCAGGGCAAGGGTGCTGACTCCGTCCTCGAATGCGCTGGCGGTCCCACCTCCATGCAAGAGGCGCTGGAAAACGTCAAACGCGGCGGCCGCATCGGGGTCGTGGCCTGGTACACGGGCCCGGTGCAGATGGACATGAACCTCGCGGTTCGGAGCAACGTCCGCATCTACGCGGCACGAGGCGAGGGTGGGATGAACTGCGGCCGCTCGCTGGCCCTCATGAGCGCGGGCAAGATCGCGGCCGACCCGATCATCACTCATCACTTCACCCTGGATCAGATTCACGAAGCGTTTCGGACTTACGTTGAGCGAATCGACAATGCGCTGAAGGTGGTCATCCACATCTAGCAAGCTGCTGAAAAAGACTCATATGCTTCGTTGCGCTCAATCGCCTCGCTACAACGTACCGGCTAAGTACGCCTCCGCCTAGCCTGTCCTGAGCGGAGTCGAAGGATCGATTCATCGCGCGCCTCGCCTCTGAGATCTTTTTGAGCAGCCTGCAATCAGGGTTTTTCAGTAACCCTGCTAGGCGTAGGAGGAGATATCATGAATCAACAACGAATATGGGTGCTGAGTTTGTTGGCGAGTCTTGCGCTCGTCGCCTCCCTCGCCTCTCGCGAGCGCGCGTGGCCGGCGGAATATCCGACAAAACCCATCGAGATGGTCGTGCCCTTCGGCGCCGGTGGCGCCGCAGACATCGCCGCTCGCATCCTGGCGAGCGGCGCTGAAAAGACGCTTGGGAAGCCCATCGCCGTCATCAACCGGACGGGCGGGGGCGGCGCGATCGGCTACTCCGCAGTCAAAAACGCGCGGCCGGACGGCTACACGCTCATGTGGAATTCGACAGCGCTGCTCACACTCGCCCACGCAGGCAACATCGACTTCGATTACCGCGCCTTCGAGGCGGTCTGCCTGATCTCCACCGAGACGCCAACGCTTGCAGTGAAAAAGGATGCGCCCTGGAAAGATCTCCGCGAGCTGATCGAGCATGCCAGGAAAAACCCCGGAAGCGTGCGGGTCGGCAACTCGGGCTTCGGCAGCGCTACCCACATTGCGGCCGAAGCGCTGGAAGAGATGGCGGCAGCGCCGATGACCCACGTGCCTTTCGGGCAGGGGCTCGCAGTCTCCTCGCTCCTGGGTGGCAAGATCGAGGCGAGCGTCCAGCTTCCCGCCGAGATCGCCGGACCAATCGACGCTGGGCAGGTGCGCCTGCTCGCGGTAAGCAGTGAAAAGCGGCTGGCCGCCTTCCCCTCCGTTCCCACCATGACCGAGCAGCAGGTCCCCTTAGTCTTCGAGGTGTGGCGGGGCGTGGGCGCTCCCAGAGGAACCCCGAGGGAGATCATTGCCAAACTTGAAGAGGCGTTCGCTCAGGCGGCAAAGGACAAGGCTTTCACCGAAGCCGCCCAGAAGTTCGGCTTCACCGTCAATTATCAGTCGGGCGCCGCCTTCGCAAAGTTTCTCCAAGGTCAAGATGAGCTCGTTGGAAGGTTGATGAAAAAGATCAATCTCAAGAAGTAGTCGGATCTC
>Ga0105058_1000019_pt1 | contig 15956 bp, 13 predicted proteins | sample GWRWN1_20_30_FD_90072 | JGI IMG/M metagenome (GOLD analysis project Ga0105058, IMG submission 90072) | Riverbed sediment microbial communities from areas with no vegetation in Columbia River, Washington, USA - GW-RW N1_20_30 | ecosystem: Environmental > Aquatic > Freshwater > River > Sediment ... | reverse complement strand
CAAAGTTGGGTGCGCGGTTTGCCACACGCCGTCGATCACCACGGCGCGCCCGGGTGCGAAAGTCAACGGCGGTGTGTTCACGGTGCCAAACGCTCTAGGTAACAAGATCATCCATCCTTATAGCGACTTTCTGTTGCACGACATCGGGACGGGTGACGGCATACCCGTTTTGCCTTTGCCCGAATATGCGTCCACCGCCAATCAGATGCGAACGGCTCCGTTATGGGCGCTCAGAACTCGTAACCGCCTGATGCACGATGGTCTGTCGCTCACCAAACAAGATGCCATCCAGCGTCATGCCGGGCAGGCGGCGGGCGTGACGAAGAATTACAACGCGCTCTCCGACGCGGAAAAAAATCAATTGCTGGCGTTTCTGGATTCGCTCTAACTTAGAGCGATCGAGATCGTTTCCTTGACACAGAAAGAACCGTCCGATAATGGCTAGAAAGAAACAATCTACAGGAGAAAAGCCATGCACGTCATCGATTCGGACGGGCATCTACATGAGCCTTTCGATCTTTTTGAACGCCATATAGATAAAGAATTCTATTCGATGCGTCCTCGCGTGGTGGAACTGCGGGACGAGCAAAGAGACGAAGGGCGCTGGTTGGTCGAGGGGCGGCTCGTCCCTCGTCTTCCTTTCACCAAGGGCGTTGGTGGCGGTGGTTTCAGATATCAAACGCCGCGTCACGCCCAGATGAGAGCGAAAGACAACTCGCTTGACGACATCGAAGGCCGGCTCCAAGACCTGGACCAGATGGCAATTGATTTTCAGGTGGTCTACCCCACGGCTCTGGTCTGGGTTTTCGACCTGGAAAACACGGAATTGGCAGCCGCCGTCTGCCGCGCCTACAATAATTACATCGCTGAGCAATGCGCGAGAGCGCCCAAGAGACTAAGTGGTGTCGCTCTGGTGCCGATTCAGGATCCGCCGGCGGCTGTCGAAGAGGCGCGACGCGCCATCCAAAAGCTTGGTTTGCTCGGCGTCGTCATTCCCGGGATAGTCGGAAATAAACCGCTTCACGCTGAAGAGTTCATCCCGTTCTTCGAGGCGATGAATGAACTGAACGCACCCATTGGGTTCCACGCCGTGACGGGTATGCACTACACGCCCTGGGCGGACTGCTTCACTGATTTTTTCTCCACGCATGTCACCGCGATGCCCTTCTCGATGATGGTGGCGATGATGTCAATGGTTCGCTCGGGACTGTTGAAGACGTTGCCCCATTTGCGCTGCGCATTCCTTGAGATCGGCGCGAGCTGGTTACCTTATTGGAATTGGTGGGTGGGAAAACACATTGAGCACGTCCTGGAGCCACGCGCGGGCCGCAAAGAAAGCAACTGGGGCAAGGCGCCCTACGAGTTGCCGTCCACGGTTCACGAGCCCAGCGAAGATATCCTCGAAGGCAGAATCCTGAGTGGCTTTGAGACGGATGAAAACCTGCGCTCGATCATCGATCAACTCGGCAGCAAGGGATTCATGTACGCCAGCGATTATCCCCACAGCGATATGGAATGGAACCGTGTTCAGGCGATCAAAGGATCTGAGGCTCTAACCGGCGCAGAGAAGGCCGACCTACTGGGTGAAAACGCCCGGCGCTTCTACAATTTGCAGATTTGAAATATCCGCGACTGTCAATTCCCCTGAGTGTCAATCTCCCGAATTCGAGCTCATCGACGAGCGCATCGTCCGCAAGCTCGAAAGAGAAGGGACGCTACCCAAGTACGCTGGACGCTGCGTGGCTGCACGTGTTATAGGCAGGCAGCAACATTCTGATCTCTCGGCTTTGGGGCATCGAGAATGCTCGCCCTTTCAGCCAGCTCTGGAGCCAACTCTGCGTTCAAAGACACCATCAACCGACAAAGAAAAATCAGAGGCGCCGGGTGTCGATGGCGCCGGGGAAGCAACTTCCAGGCAGACCTGGCGCTCTCTCCATGGGTTGCGGCAACTGCGGATTTTAGATGCGCTCGGCCATCGCGAGTTCCGCTTGATCTGGTACGGCCAGATATTCTCGTCCATGGCAACATGGATGGACCAGGTCGCCCGTGGTTGGCTTATTTACGAGCTGACAGACTCCGCGTTCCAGCTGGGCTTGGTGCGAGGAATTCAAGCCATACCGATTCTCTTGCTCAGCCCCCTGGCGGGGAGCACCGCCGACCGCTATTCCCGCAAAATGCAGGTGCTGGTGGCCCAACTTGTGGACGGGCTGTTGTACGGCGTGGTCGCACTGCTGATACTTACAGGCCGGATCCAGCCGTGGCACGTTTACGTGACCGCCTTCGGTATGTCGATTGTCTGGACTTTTCAGCAACCCTCCAGAGCTGCCATGGTCGGTGATGCCGTGCCACTGAATCAACTGACCAACGCTGTCGGCCTCAACTCGATCGTGTTTAACGTGGCTCGTAGCACAGGTCCCGCTCTGGCGGGCTTTCTCATCGCCATCTGCGGCACCGCCGGTTCCTATACGGCTCAGGCGATTTTTTACCTCTTGGCGACAATTTGGACCGTACAGTTACGTTCCGGCCAGCGGCCGCGCGCCCGCTCCCACGGTGACCCGGCTCACACGAACTCTTTAGGCCGGAGCATCATCGAAGGGTGGAAGTTCAGCTGGCAAAACGAGGCCGTTCGCGCAAGCCTCCTGATCGTAGTCTTCGCGTCTCTGTTTATCATTCCGTTTATGACCCTCTTGCCGGTGTTTGCGCGTGACATCCTCAAAGTCGGGGCCACGGGCCAGGGGCTCCTCCTAAGCGCGATGGGCGTGGGCGCCCTCTGCAGCTCCGTCCTCCTGGCGTCCTTTGGTGACCGATTGCCAAGATTAAACTTGATGCTGGGAGGGGTGACGTTATATGGGATCATCATCGTGGCCTTCGCGGCGTCTCCTTGGTTCGAACTTTCAGTGGTGTTGATGGGGATCGTGGGCATTGTTCATGTGACCTCCCATGCCCTCGCGCAAACGGTGATTCAAACCTACTCGCCTTCCGACTTCCGCGGCCGGACAATGGCTGTTTTTCATATGACCCATGTGGTGCTGTTGGCAGGGGGGATACTCATCGGGGCATTCTCCACCCTCGTTGGAGCGCAGTGGGCTGCGGCCTCGATGAGCATCGTCGGCGCGCTGGCCATGGTTGGCATATACTTGGCTATGCCGCGCGCCCGGCTTATCCGATAGCGCATCTATCGACTCACTCCGACTATCAGAGAGAAGCGGAGGTTTAATGCTAGCTGGGATAATTAAGGTGAAGCGTGGCTTTTGGGTAAGCCCTTTCGGGCGAAGCCAATGATCCGGTGCGTTGAAGATGTCTTCAGGCGCCTCGCTTAGAGCAGACATCAGGGAAGGGAGGGAGATCATTGCCGAGCACCAAGAAATCGATGCAGCCGTGTGCTCGAGTGCCTTCGCCTTCAGGATTCACCTCTCGGCGCGCAGAGTGTCGTTTTTTTCCTGGGCCTGTGCATCACGCAGGCTAAGACGCTTCTTCTTGCGCCAGCCGAGAACTTTTTTCCACACTTTGCCGCCGTTGGTGGAGTGTCGCGCTTTATCTTGTAATTGCCCGATCAGTAATCGCTTTCACAGAGTTCCGCACTAAGTTTTTATCCTCCGAAGAGCCGGTCAATCAACTTACCAATTTCCGTTTCGCCGGCCGCGGCAGCATGAATGACTTCTTGCTTTTGCCTAAGTTCTCTTTCCCCGGCTTTCCAATCTAGTTTCCGTGTCCCTGCAATCGAAGTTGAAGGTTTTGAATGTGTGTTCGCAAATCTCCCTCGAACCGACTGAGAGCCAAATCCCTCGCGGCGAGAGATTCCTCACGCTTTCCAAGCTGCAGCCTGAGGTCGGTAAGCTCCGCTTCCATGCGTTCCGTAATTTCGTGGGCTTTAGCTTCCGCCTGCTCAGCAGCGAGCTCCGCTTCCTTTAAACGGCTGACAAGAAAATCTCTTTCGGACACGAGGTGCTGCGACTGGATCTCCCGATTTTTTAGTTGACTCTCCTGTTCTCGAATCCGGCTTTCCAGTTCTGCGAACTTTTCTTTCGACATTTCTTCAAGCTTGGCTAGGTCTGCCTCTCGTGTCCGCAGGGCTTCCTCTTTCTCTTTGAGTTGGTACCGCAGGCCGTTGATCTCATTCTCTCTAGCCTCTTCGATGTGATCGGCGCACTCGGTCTCCCTGAGACCTGCGTCACAAGCTTGGTCGGCAAACGATCTTAACTCGTTGAATAGCTTCAAGAGACGGTTGGCATGCGTGTTACTCTGAGGAGAAAGTTGCTCAACTGCATCGGCGGCTAAGTTTTTGTCGTCTCCAGTGGCCTCGCCGGACTGGCCATTGCCGTCGACCTTAGCCGCGATTCCATCGGTGCCTGGAAGTTCCACGATCTCGTCGAACAAAATGACCTCCTGCTAACGAAGTCGAGTTCGCCCCTGTAGGACTCGGCGGGAAGCTCAGCAACTCTCATACCGCCGGGAAGACTGTCTCATCCCTTCGATAACCCATTGAAAAAAAGGGTTTTTCCTTAAATAACTTTCTTGTGATGCCTGAAAAACGACGACCATAGATGAGCATTTCAGGACAAAGTTGGACATTTTGGTCAGACAGACAGTTTGGATATACTTCCTGGTTCGCTTGCGTTGACTGCGCGGTTCAGAGTGGTGGGTAAATCAAGGAGATGACCTCCCAGCCCGGCGAGAATCATGGTTCCCGAGCCGGCGAGATTGGAGGAGATCACACCGCTCCCTCCCGTCATGGCAAATGGAATGTCTCCAGTGATCAAAGCCTGAGCGACCTCAGTCCCGCCTTTGAGGGAAGATCAACTCTGCGCGTGACGCGGGGTTTTATTGCTAGCTTGCTTACTTGGCAAGAAAAATTCCTAACAAAAAAATCCCGCTTTCAGGCGCCAGGTGTCAATCTAATGTCGCCCAATGTCAAGACGATTACTCTGCGAATCATTATCTCTATCTCCGGGAGGTTCATAATGGATTTACAAATTAAATTATTCAGTGGTTTGGACCGGGGAAATCACGTGATAATAATCACCCGCGGTTCAATTGATATTGAGGGATTTAGAGAGATATTTCGCAACGTTGTGAACACAACCCGCTCCCTCCTTGATTGCAAGGTTCTGATCGATCTCCAAGACGCGACGTACAAACTGGAACCGGGAGATATCCGTACTTTTGCTGACAATCTAAGGCCTGAGCAGTGGCCCCCTACTAACAGAGTCGCTTTGGTTTCTGAGCCAGAGCCACAGGACTACCGCCAGCTCTGCGTGCTGAGCACGTTTCTATCGAACCGGGCGATCAAAAATGCCGTCTTTAAGGATACACGAACGGCCGTGAGTTGGCTGGCGGACGCAATGTAGCTCTGGGTGGCGAGCCGAGCAGCAAGTGATGCTTGCCCGCTTATTTTAAACTGTCATAGGCTCTTGCGTAGGCTCAGACTGTCTCGTAGCCGCCGAGATTCAGATGACCGAGAGCCTCACGTAAACCACTGCCTATTTTTGAAACCCGAAGATCTTGCCGTATTCAGTGGTGAGTCGGTCCACCATCTCGGCCTGTTCCTGTTTCATGTAGATAACCTTTTTGCCCTGGGCGTATTTATAGGCCGGTGTCCCAGGCACAAAGGCTGAAGTTTGGCCGCCGAACTTTTGCAATATTTCCTGCGCCGGCGGAGTCGAGAGAAAGGCAGAGAAGAGATGTCCCGCGTTGGGGTGTGGCGACCCCTTGAGCACGCCGGCATTGTATGCCGGAGAAATCACCGGTGTTACCTCTTCGGCATGCACAAGCGGCGCGCCCTTCAGTTTGGCTTGGTGGGTGAAGCTATCCGTCATTGTGATCGTGACCAGAATTTCGCCTAGCTGCAGGCGAGTATAAAGCGTGCCAAATTCTCCCAAGAGAGGTTCTTGTCGCGATAGAAGTTTCACGTACTCGGTGGTTTTGCTCTCGCCCCAGAGCGTTGCCAGCCGGGCCAGGTGGTGAGTGGCGGTGCTCATACCCAATTTGCCGCCCTTCCACTTGGGGTCGAGGAGATCCTGCCAACTCTTGGGGACGTCCTGCGGCGGTACAAGCTGCTTGTTGTAGGCCGGCAGCACGAATTGATTGGCTAAAATAACCGTGCCGCTATCGTATTGAATCGCCTGCGGATCGACACCGACCTTGGTGTAGTCGAATGTTTTATGGAGTTTTTTCAGCCAGAGAGTGGCATGGCCTCCGTCATGAACCAGCATGACGTCCCATTCTTGCGGCAGACCGGAGGCGGCGATCGCAACAATTTTGCCGACATCTCTGGTCATCGAACCAGAAGGGTTAAAATGCAGCTTGAGGTTAAGGCCGTATTGCTTATTGAACGCTTCGCCCAATCGCTGGGCTCCTTGAGGAGTCAAGGTGGACGGCGCATAGAGCTCGATGACACCCTCCTTTTTCGCACCAGCGATGAGTTCGTCAATGGGCGCTGCATTTGCCGTCCGAATCGAGCCGACAAGAATAAACAGAGCTACCATGCATGAACCACGATTGAATCCCCATCTTTTCACGGGCCACCTCCGGTTAGCGACTTGAAGGGCACTTTATTGTGGCTGTGACAACTTGGCAAGATAAGGGCAGACACAAGTGACGCTCAGCTAAGGCATAATCTTAGGAGATGAACGCTCGTTACTTGGCCATTGTGCTGGTGGTGCCTTTCCGATAGCGCGCAGCGCAGATATGACCCATTCCGATGACCAGCAAGCCGAGCACCAGGTGAAGTATCTGAACAATCCAGTGAAACGGGCCAAGCATGAGCGCTGACTGATTCAGCCCGATGATGATCATGGCAGCCCCGACTACCAAAGCACAGGCTCCGAGTAACCAGCTGCCACCCTTGGAAAATGCTTGCCCGATACCGATGACCCAAAGGGCGCCCACCGCCAAAAGACCGAGCAACATGTGCATTTGAATTAGGTTTAGAGCACTGTTGGTCCAGAAGAGGAGGCCGAGGATCAACGCCAGCAATCCCGCGAAGCTCAAGACGACGGATGCGATACGGATAACCATAACGGGAGGATTCCGATCTCAGCGGGCTTCAATGTCTTGGATAGTTTCTCTGTCTGCTGCCGATGCGACTTTGCCTTTTTTCACTGTGTGAAGTGCAGCAACAGTACACTCAGGCTTACAATCGACACGCAACCATACACGGCCGCCGTGACGGTAAAAGCTTTGATCGTCAGGGATCGTCGTCTGTTCCTCAAGGCAAAGATCAATAAAAGCAAAACACAGGCAAATGTCTTCGAGTAGAATAAACCCCAGACCACACCCCATTCGGATATGGCGCGACTCACAAGCGGATTCGCCTCAGGTACGCCCTCAGACAAGACGTGGTAGCTCAGCAGCCCATCAAAGACCTGAAGGAATAAGTTAAGGATAAAAGGAGACCAGACAGCGGGAATCAATGGTGCAGTCATAGAATTCGCTTATTTCCGGAGACACTCGTTGTCAAGAGTTCCCGCAGAAAAATTTCTCTGTCCGTGCGCAGTAAATTAAGAGCAGAAAGTTTGCCGATGAGCGCACGGTAAGGAAGAAACGCAAGCTATGGCCAGGCACCTTAGAAGTCGGCGCAGCCTTACGCTCCTGTGCCCGCGCCCTTCGAGCCCACTCCTCGGCCTACACTCTGTCGTGAGCTTTCGTCGGACTATGAAAAATCCCGGGCTAGCGGCTCTAGGCGGGCTCCTCGACCATTGCCGGTGCCTCTCGACTTTCTTCACGCACGGCAAGAACGACAAGATTGGCGATGAGAACCGTGCCGGCAAGAAAGTAAAAGGCCGTGAGGATGCCCCAGCGGTCGGCGATGAAACCGCATATCACCGGGGATAGAGAGCTGAGCAAAGACTGGGAGCCAGAAAAGAAACTCACCGTGCTTCCTCCCAACTCCTTCGGGCTGAGGTCCAATACCCAAGCCCAGATGACCGGTCTAACTGCATACAAAAAGAAACCCAAAAAGGCGAGCGCGGTGATGAACAACCAGGTCATTCGAAAGTAAGCGAGAACGAAAAGCACGATGCTGGTGGAGAACAGCCCCGCGGTCAGGACTCGCTTTCTGCCGCGGCGGTCTGAAATGCTCCCGGCAATCGGGGTGCCGATCATGCCGGCGGTCTGGGTAATCGAGAGGTAGAGACCTGCGAGAGCGCTGGATAGACCGAGGTCATGAGTAAGATAGATCGGCAGAAACGTGTGTAATCCCTGTTGGGTCATCGAACGCATGCCCGCGACCAGCACCAGCAGCAAGATGCTCGGGTTTTGCGCCATCTTTTTCATCCCGCTGAAATACTCTCTGGCATCGAGACCTTGTTTTGACTGGGCGCGGTATTCCAATTTGCCAAAGAGAAACTTCCAGAGGATGAAAGCAATGACAATGCCGGGAATGAGATTGACGAATAGCACATTGCGCCAGGACATAAAGAGCAGCAGGACGCCGACTAGCAGAGGGGCGAGGCTTTCACCGATGTTAGGCCCAACGGCGTGAATCGCGATGGCGAAGCCGCGCTTGTCGGGAAACTTCTCGGATAGCGTCGAGATCGCCGCCGGGTGCCAGAGATAATTCCCCACGCCGACGAACGCCATGAACAAGGCTACCCAGAAAAAGCTGTGACTGATGCCGACCAAGAAATAGGGCACGCCGGTAGCAAGCAGTGCCAGAGCCATGAGCAAAGCTTTCTTGCCGATAATGTCCACCAACATTCCGGCTGGAATGTTAACGAGCAGGTTGGCGGCCACTCTGATCGTAATCAGGAAACCCGCTTGGCTGTAGGTGAGCCCCAATTCTTGAACGAGGTAAGGCAGAAGAAGATAGAAGGTAGCGGGGCACCAATGGGTAAAGGTGTGACCCAAGGCGATGAGCCAAAGCAGAGAATCTGTTTGTCGTATCTGTCGTAGCTGGTCGGTTAATTCGTCAACTACCCGCATTTTTTCCTTTCTGATTCAGAAGCCGTAAATTGCTCCTATCTCTTAGTCCGGCCTTATTGGATTTACAAGTCTATGGGTAGGGACCTGCGCTCGCTAGTCGAACCTGGCGTCAGCGGCTCCAAGCCTGAATGGTGGGCAGACTACCGGGACTGAATTTTCTCGTCGTCTAGAATTTTTTCTACCAACTGTTTTAGTTGCTTAACCGCTTGCTCCGATTGAGCGCGCATTAAACGGTTCACTTCGTTGGGATCGGGAGAGGCGGACTTGAGATCTTCCACGTTGTACTTCAATTCCCGCGTGTATTCGGTGGCGTTGCCCTGCGGGTTAAACGAATAGATGATCTGCACCGGCGATAGTTCCGATTGCAATAGCACGCGACGAGGACGCACGTGCTCCGCGACTTTCCAGGTAACCTCAAAATTGCCTTGGCCGATGCGCCCTCGTTCCAGGATGCGATCACCCAACAGATGGGTATTGCAGGTCGTAGAAATCATAATAGCAGTATCGCCAAAACCGTTGTGGTTCGAATTCTCATCGACAAGATTCCGCGCGTTAGCGTTCGTCGGATCGTGGTTAAAGTAGTCGGTGGAGTTCTCGAGGTGGATTGAGAAAAATACTTATCGAACGATTGAAAATCTACGTCTTAGCGCAGCTCTGAGACATCTGAGATATTCGTTGCAGTGGCTGAGGGTCTCTCCAGATTATAGTCGGGTGACTGATTAAAGACGGGCAGACTTTGTTCCCCAAAAAGTTTTCCATCCAAAAACGGGATCATGATCTTTTGTCCGACGTAAAGGGAATTGGGATTTCTCATGGTCTGCTTATTCGCCTCGTAGATCTTTTCCCATTTATATTGATCTCCATAATATTTGAGTGCCAGGTAGCTCAGCGTATCTCCCGTTTCCACCGTGTATTGCCCTGACTTGGCGGCAGGCACGGAAACTGGTTTAGCCTCTTCCCGGGCTGGTCGTGCTTTCAAATTGTTCTGCACGGCCGTCTCTTGAGCGATCTGAGCAGCTGGCGCGGGACGTTCTTCGCGGTTCGCAACCACCGGTTGAGTTTTGTAAAGACGATCGATAAAGCCAGAGTTATCCAACTCTTTAATAAAAGCTAAGTTGACGAACTCGTCGGGCTTCGCTCCTCTGGCCTTGGAATCTCTCGCAGCTAACTCGCGGAGCATGATCTCAATGCCGCGCAGCGTAGGATACGGCTTCTGGGGAGTCAGTTTTAATCCCAAGTTTTCGTGAACTTCAGTCAAAACTTCAACGTTAGGGGTCTTGAGATACTTTGCGAGAATTCCCAAAGAGCCGGCACGGCGCGTCTTGTAATAATGAATCCCTTCCACGTAGGCTTTCATGACGTTACGGACGAGATCAGGACGGGCTCGGATCAGCGCCTCAGTTGTCGCCAAGCCCGTGTGTTGATATTCGAGTCCGAGCATCTGCAAATCCGCCAAGGCATGAAAACCGAGGGCTTTAGCCCTGCGCGTTAATGGAATCGCTACCATCGCCGCCTGGATTTTTCCTGCCTCAAGAGCAGCAAACCGGGCGGGCTGACTGCCAATCTCAAGGATCGTCACATCCCTGTCCGGCACTAACCCGAATTTATCTAGAGCATAGCGGGTAGCGAAGTCCGACGAAGAGCCAAAGCGGCTAACCGCCATGCTTTTCCCCTTGAGCTGATCGGGCCGGGCAATACCCTTGTCGACCATGAGCTGATAGTCCATGGTGTTGAGAAATCCCGCGATCAGCACGACATCCGATCCCCGGAGGCGGCTTTGCAGCACGCCTGCGCCCGCCATCTGGGCAAAGGCTACTTCCTTGGAGATCAGGCTTTGCACCGTCGTGCTGCCGCTCTCAATAAAAACCAGCTGTACATCAAGCCCGTATTTGCGGAAAAACCCACGCTCGTGCGTGATCCACAACGGGGCCATGTTGGCTGAAACAGAGCTGTAGGCGATGATAAGTTTTTCCAGCGGACGTTCCGGAGTGTTCTGGGGCGTGGTGGGGCTGACAGGAAGGAAGATTGTAAGCAGAAAAACCGCAATCAATAATGCAACGTGATTCTTGCCATCCCTATTCATTTTTTAGCTTCCGCAGAACGTCGGCGGCTCACGCGGTTTCGCGTTCCAGGCGCATCATGGCTGCTTTTAGGCTCGAGCGCATGCGCTCGAGAGAACGGGCCAAGTCGCCGATCTCGTCCCGCGATTCTACGCACTTACCACTGACCGAGGTTTCCAGGTCGCCCTTGGTGACCTTGTCGGCCACTTCGGTTAATCCGACGATGGGTCGGACTATCCAATGCGCCAGAATAAACGAGAGTAGTGTGCCGACAAAGGGAACGATCGCGATTATTCCGATGAAACGAAAAAGAGCGCTCTGGATTTCTTTTTCGACGGCATCGGCCCAGAAACCCACATGGACAGTCCCTACTTGCCCCTCCAACACGGGGACGCTGGCTTCATAGATTGTTTTGTTCCTCCATGATAATTCTCGCCGTCGAGTTTCGCGCTGTCCGCCGGCAGGAAGTCCTTGCCGGACTTCCGGAGGGAAGGTTTCCAAGGTATGGGCGATGATCTCACCTTTATTATCTTCGTCAAAAGCGTAAGCCACTCCATCGAGAAGCGAATACTTTCTTAGCAACGCATGAAGCGCGAGAAGATTTCTTCCGACCAAGTGCCCCGCGGTTGCATCACTCAAGTTGGTGGCTACGGCGAGGGCGCGCTTGTCGAGTTGATCGCGCAACATATTGTTGGTGAGTTGATACATCGCGGCAATCACAAAAACACTCAAAACCAACATGACGGCGGTATACGTGCCGCCAATCTTCCACTTGAGGCTAACACGGCGCGATTCTTGATCCATTTTGTCTCCTTAGTTAAATAAGCGTACAAAGTTTTGAGCGGGGGACTTCCCGCAACCCTGTGCTCTCCAAACGAGCTTTCATGGTTTTACGTAAAAATTTCACATTCATCAACCGGCCGTTGCGGGTACGCTTCCGGCAAACTGAGTCTGTTTCGTGTCCGACTGTTGGACAGCGATGACGCCTCTTGTTGTCCTACGAGAAGAAAAGTCTTTAACGAAGGTATATGAAAAAAAAGTCATATTCTGTTTCATTTCGATTTGTCAAGCGGAAAACCGCCCGCGGCGAAGAATTCAACAATCTGGAACAGTTACCGAGACGAAGGACGTAGTGGCGATCGGGGCCTTGGTCAAGACTTCCTCCGCACCGGCGTGAGTCTGAGGACATTGTTTTGACGCTACAGACTATGTTATGGCGATAACGCGACGCTCTCTGAGCCTGACACCGCAGCGAGATAAGGAGATTTCTAATGCTTATGAAGAGAACGACAATTGATCGAAGAGAGTTCTTAAAACGCGGCGCTGCATTAGGCGTGGGAAGTTTGATTGCGCCGGTCTTTTTGCGGAAGGGATGGGCGGCATCAAAAGATCGCGTGGTTATTTTCCAAGGAGTCGGTTTGGATTCACTGCATCCCTACGCCTATAGCGGCGGCGGCATCGTTGGTATCTGGCAGCACATGATCGAGCCGTTGGTCCAGATGGACTACGGGCGTAATGAATATGTCGGGGTTCTGGCTGAGTCTTGGGAGTTTCAAGGTAAGAAATGGGTATTTCGTCTCAGGAAAGGCATCCGTTTTCACACCGGATCGCCTTTTACGTCGAAGGATGTGGTTTTTTCCTTAAATAGAATGAAGAGTGACAAGAGGAGTCTGCAGGGAGCCGACGTTGCGGATGTGGAAGCGGAAGCCCCGGACGATTATACCGTGGTGATGACGACGAAAAATCCGAGCGCCATTCTGCTTGACCGGCTGGACACTCGCTTCATCATAAGCAAGGCAGCCGCTGACAAATTCGGAGACCAGGTGGACAATTATGCGATAGGCACCGGCCCATATAAGTTTGTGAGCTGGCAACGGGGCGGAAATTTGGCGTTGACGCGGAACGACGATTACTGGGGACCGAAGCCCGAAATCAAGGAAGTGTTATTAAAAGGCGTGAAGGAGGAAGCGGCGCGCGTCGCCGGTTTGCTCGCAGGCCAGGCAGATGTCATCAGCAATCTGTCCATCGAAGAAATCCCGCGTGTAGATAAGCATCCACGGACGCGCGTTGAGAAGGTCCCGGGGTTCAGGATGTATTTTTTGGCGATGCATGTGACGTACAAACCCTTCGACCACAAGCTTGTGCGCCAGGCCGTCAATTATGCGGTGGATCCCCAGGTGATTATGAAACACATCTTCGACGGCAATGGCGATGTGCTTAACGGTCCTTTGAACTCGAATATGGTCGGCTACGATCCCAACATCAAGCGCTATCCCTATGATCCAAAGAGGGCGCGTGAGCTGCTGGCTCAGGCCGGCTATCCCAACGGATTTGAGATCAAGCTGCATTTTTCGCCGGACCGCCATCTCAAAGGCAAAGAAGTCTGCGAGGTGATCGCGAGTCAACTGGCCAAAGCCGGCATCAAAGTTGAGATCGTCGGCCAGGAGTACGCGGTCTACTGGGGCAAAGAAGGCGTCAACGGCGGCAAGCTCCCCTTTTATTACGCCGGTAGAACGGCCAGCGATGGCGACACGCTGTATGATCAATATTTTCACACCGGCGTCACCAAACGAATCGGTTACAGCAATCCCGAGTTCGACAAGCTCATCGAGGAGGAGCAGAAGACCGGTGATCAGAAGAAACGCGTGGCGTTTCTACAGCAAGCGGGGCGGATTCTTATGGAGGACGCTCCCTTTGTCCCGCTCTACACGCTGGCCGAAATTTACGGCCTGGCGCGAAATATTCTCTGGAAAGGCAATCCGGACAATAGGATTCTTGCGGCGGAAATGAAGATTAAATCTTAACGGACCGTTGCAGTTTCGAATTTTGAGTTTCAAGTCGAACACGAGAGTAGACGTAGGATGGGTTGAGCGAAGCGATACCCATCAATGGAAAATCCGCTAATGCGATGGGTATCGGCGCATGACGCCTCAACCCATCCTACGGTACCAGAAAGATATCTCGCACGATTCGGCAGAAAAAAACACTAACGACGATTCAAGAATTCGCCGAGCGCTTGACCGAAGGCTGCGGCGTGAATTCCATAGGAGTTGAAATCTCCCGTGAACGCGCTTAAGGCCCAAAGCGCCGCGTCGCGGTATATGGGATCTCTTGTCGTTTCGGCGAGTGCGAGGAAGAATGATGCCGCCGCGCCGTTTTGCTCGATCAACGTGAGGCGAAAGCTCAGGTAAGCGGATCCTGGAACAGCGAGGTCGTAGTAGCCTCCGTTGGGATTCTTGAACCGCGACAGAATAAACTCGGCCAGCTCTTCGGCCCGTTCGAGATGTTTCGCCTCCCCAGTAGATCTGTGAGCTTGCATCAATGCTGTTCCCATGCGCGCCTGATCATTGAGCAGTCCCGAGACACGGGCTGCGCCATCGAAGTAATGAAACATGCCTCCATCCGGGCAGCGGCAATGGTCCCAAAGAAAATCCAGTGCCTTCAACGCGCGCTTTTTGTAACTCGGCTTTCCCAAAATCTCAGTGGCTTCGAGATAGGCGCCGATGGCCTGCGCATTGGCATCGGTGTAGACACAGTCGTCGATGATCGTAAAGTATTCCCCGTCTGAAAGATCTTTCGGAGTTTCATTGCGAAGAAAATCCTCGCAACCGTAAAAGCTCTCGTTTGCGGAATGGGAAAGTTTACGGTCGATGTAGCCGATGGTGTCTTCGGCCATGCGAGCATATTCCAAACGTTGGGTGAGCCGAAAAGCGTGTAGACAGTTTGCCAGTATGCCGGCCTGTTCCACCAGAAGTTTTTCTCGGTGCGGCCGGGTCCAGTCCTCATTGGAGCAAGTGCGGAAATAGCCGCCCTCTCCCTGATCGTGGACCTCGCCTTCTCTCATCCGGTCCAGGGTGAGGCAGACGTGATGGAGATAATTAGTGTCATTTGTCGCCTCATAGCGGCAAAGCAAAAAATCGTTCGCTTCCGGATGGATGAATTTCTGCCCGCGGCCGTAGCCTCCATGAACGCGGTCTGCAAGCTCCATGATCACCGTGGTGACTTCCGATAGGGTGGAGTGATTGGGGTGTTCGCGCGTTACTGCAGCGGGTGTATCGGAAGAAGTTTCGCCCGTGGTTTTTCCGGCTGACCGGATTTCATCCTTTTTTTCTTGATAACCCGTATACAGCCGAGCCAACAGATTTCCGAACTCTTCGCTGGGAAGATAGTTCGTGGCGCCGAGAAGCTCTCCCTGAGGAGCCATAAAAGCGATGGTCGGCCAGCCGTTTAAATTGTAACGCGTGTTGACATCGGGCCGTTGCGTGTCCTCAGCGCGGATGGCGACAAAGTAGGCGTTTAACAATGCGATGTTTTCGTCGTCCGAAAATGCGCCTTCGTCCATGCGCTGGCAGAAACGACACCAAAACGCCGTCAGGAAAAGCATCAGGGGTTTGTCTTGCTCTTGGGCCTGGCGAAAGACATCGTCGCCCCACTCATGCCAATGAATTAGATTTGCCCGATTCGGATTTGGCGAGAAGCGAATCATAAGTGTCAATGTCTTTGGGAACTAGACTGTCATCCGTTTCTATCATCATTCACGTTGCAGAAGAAGCGACGAACCAACGTCCAGTCTTGAGTGTTCGCTGAGGAAGTTGGCACCGTCTATGGTCAGGCATTTGTAGGGGCAGGTTTCAAACCTGCCCCTTGTCGCTACGCGCTTGCCGCGCGTTGACAAAACTAGGCAGCCGGCCTTAAGAGTACATTAGGCTCTGGGAGGAGAGAACAATGGAGCTGACTCTCGCATATCATCCCATCACGGAAATCCATTTTGGAGCTCAGACGCGGCTAGACGGGACGGTGCTCGTTGTCGATCCGGAGGAGCTGCGCCGAGTAGTCCTGGGAGACGAAGCCGTCGAAAACGTGGATTTCGAAGTCGTGCGTTCAGGGGAGAGCTGCCGTGCCGGACCGATCTTCGACATTATTCAACCGCGAGCGAAAGAGCCCGGATCAAGTCCTGATTTCCCTGGTATTTTG
>Ga0105058_1000017_pt1 | contig 16303 bp, 9 predicted proteins | sample GWRWN1_20_30_FD_90072 | JGI IMG/M metagenome (GOLD analysis project Ga0105058, IMG submission 90072) | Riverbed sediment microbial communities from areas with no vegetation in Columbia River, Washington, USA - GW-RW N1_20_30 | ecosystem: Environmental > Aquatic > Freshwater > River > Sediment ... | reverse complement strand
CCATAGCTCATTAGATGCATCAGCGCCCCGCTGGATATTTCCTCAACCTGCTTGCCATGGGATGCAGCGAATCGGCGCATGAAATAATGTGCCAGAGTTGGAATATCCTCCTTTCTGTTGCGAAGCGGCGGCATCACTATCTGTACGACGTTGAGCCGATAAAATAGATCTCTCCGAAACCGCCCCTCTTCCATCTCTTTGTGCAAATCTCGGTTCGTCGCGGAAATGACCCGCACGTCAACTTTGATCTGCTTGTTGCCCCCCACCGGGGTAAAAGCTTTCTCTTGCAAAACCCTCAACAGTTTCACCTGTAAATGGAGCGGCAGCTCCCCAACCTCATCGAGAAAGATCGTCCCTTGATCCGCCTGTTTGAATAAACCCAGATGGTCGGCAACGGCACCGGTGAAGGCTCCGCGGGTATGTCCAAACAGCTCGCTTTCAATCAGAGTTTCTGGTATGGCGCCGCAATTGACGGCAACGAAAGGCATGTTTTTCCTTGATCCATTAAGATGAATCGCGCGCGCGATCAGTTCTTTGCCAGTCCCGCTTTCACCCGTAATCAGAACATTGGTGTTGTTTCTCGCCACCTTTTGAACCAAACCGTAGATCTTTTCGATCCCACCGCTTTTGCCGATGATACCCTCGAAATAGAAATCCGCATCATCAACTCCGGCAGGGGCTTGCTCCAAATCGAACTCTCGCGCCCGGCGCAACTCGTCTTCCAGTCGCAGTTTCTCTTCAACCGCTTTTTGCTTGCTGATGTCTTCGAAGATCGACACATAACCGATGAGCTTCTCGTTTGCATTGCTCAAGGGTGCCAGCGTCAGTCGTAACTGTTTTTGGGTTCCCTGAGGGGCAGCAAAAACGATTTCGTCGGTCAAGACACTTCGCCCTTCCCGTGAGCCGTTAAAGTTGTGCGTCATCCCTGGAAATATCTGGTCCAACTTTTTTCCTTTGACGCTTGCCTCTTGGAGCAGTGTCAAATTCTGAGCTTGGCTATTAAAGTAGTTGATGCGTCCTTCCGCATCCGTAATCGCGACGCCGCTGCCTACACCCTGGAGAAGAGTTTCTTTGAGCGCTTCGAGATCCTGGTAATCCGTATGTTTCTCTTTGAGCAGCCTTTCAGTATCACTCAGTTTACTAGCAAGAAATCCGCCCAGTCCGGCAATGGCGAAAAAACTACCTATGTTAAGTACGGCCGGCATCAAGTGCGACCACGACACGGGAATGCCGCTGCCGTGATGGAAAGCGCTGGTCCAACTCAGAAGAGCGACATAGCACAAACTGGAAAAGCCTGCTGTAAAGAACGCGCCTCGATAAAACAGCAGAATGGCCCCGTTCATCACAGCGAGATTGTAGAGAAAGGGGAACGGGCTGGTGAAATCCCCGGTGAGCCAGATAATACCGGTAATCAAGACGACATCAAAATCAACCTGGAGATGTGCAAAGAAGCGAAGATCAGGGATATGCGGCAGGACGAGAGCTGACCCAATGGAAATGGCGTAGGCAATGATGAGAGGGATCGAGAGTGTATAAAAGAAATGGGGACCCCCATCCTGCTTGAAAAAGTGGAAGAGCGCCGTGGCACCCAGAAAAAAGGACAATATGACTACTCGGAGAAAGAGCAGCCATCTCATTTTCTCTATCAAGTTCTTACGCTCGTCGATCACAGTGAGGGTTGAGGTCCAACGAGAGGTGAAGATCCCAAGACTCGGAGCTCGTTCTAAGACACCACAGAACCCAATTGGAAGATCGGCAGATACATTGAGATCACCAGTCCGCCGAGGATCACTCCCAGGACGACCATGATCATGGGCTCCATGAGCGCGGTCAAATTGGCCACCGCGTCATCCACTTCGTCTTCGTAAAGCTCAGCGACCTTTCTAAGCATGGTGTCGAGTCCGCCGGTGTTCTCACCGACTGCCACCATCTGGCAAACCATTGGCGGAAAGATCTTGCTTTCCCGCAGCGGCTCAGCCACCGTCCTTCCCTGACTGATGCTTACTCGGCTATCCATGATTGCTTTTTCAATGACACGGTTACCTGCGGTCCTGGCCGTAATCGCCAGGCCGTCAAGAATGGGCACGCCGGAGCTCAGAAGGATAGCCATGTTTTGTGAGAAACGAGCCACTGCAACCTTGCGCAACAAATCGCCCACAACGGGCAGCCTGAGGAGCAATCGATCAATGTTCATCTGTCCATTATCCGTTTGATAGTAGAAGCGAATTCCGACAATGATTCCGACGAGGACAAAAATCATATAGAGAAAGTTGGCGCGAAACCAATTACTGATGTTGATCGTTATCTGTGTGGGCGCCGGCAGGGCTTTGCCCATGCTACCATAAAGTTCCGCAAAAACGGGGATGACAAAGATCAGTAAGATGGCCACCACGACAATAGCGACTACAATGATCGTGCAGGGATAAATCATCGCCCCTTTAACTTTTTTCTTAAGCTTGTTGGCTTTTTCAATGAAGAGAGCGATCCGATTGAGGATCGCATTCAACACGCCGCCGGTCTCACCGGCTTGGACCATATTGACATACAGATCATCGAAGATTTTAGGGTGTTTTCGAAGAGCCTCAGCCAAAGTAGAACCGCCTTCGACGTCTTGCTTGATCGCACGCAGGGTATTGCGCAACACCTTGCTTTCGCTTTGTTGAGTCTGAATATCCAAGCATTGTACGATGGGCAGGCCCGCATCGATCATTGTAGCGAACTGCCGGGTAAATACAGAAAGGTCGCGGGCCTTTAGCTTTTCGCCAAAGCCGGGGATCTTGATTTCTGCATCCAATCCCCTGCCTTTTTCCCGAATCCGGTTCGGTATCGGCCGAATTCTGCGATCCCGCAAAATCGCAAAAACAGCTTCCAGGTTGGAAGCTTCAATTTCCCCTTTCAGGACTCGTCCCTGCGCGGTTTTACCTTCCCACAGGAATACTGCCATCGCGTTCCGTCCTCTCTTAAAGCCTAAGCTACAAAAAATTTATTGGGCTCAACGGCATCGGAATTAACCGTCGGCCGGGTTTTCGCTGTGCAGTGTCAGAAACCCAGCGAGAAAACCGATCCAAACCCTTTGTCCGTATCGGTTACGCGAACGGTTTCCTCAATAGTCGTTAGCCCTTCCCGAACCTTCTGGAGAGCACTCATACGCAGCGTGCTCATGCCCAGTTTCACAGCCTCTCGCTTGAGCTCAACCACCGACGCGTTCCGCAGAATCAACTCCTTCAGCCCTTCGTGCATGACCATCACTTCATAAATCGCCAAACGCCCTCGATACCCCGTGCCGTTGCAATTGCCGCAGCCCCGCCCATTAAAGGTGGAAAAGCCGCCGCCAACCTCGGCCGAGTCCACGCCCAAGTTGATCAATATCTCAGGGCTCACTTCCACCGGCTCTTTACATTTCTCGCAAATCCGCCGCACCAGCCTTTGAGCCGCGACGAGATTGATGGACGAAATTAGCAAGAAGGTCTCGACTCCCATATTGATCAAGCGATCTACGGTAGAAGGAGCATCATTGGTATGCAGGGTGCTAAGCACCAAATGACCCGTCAACGCGGCTTTTACCGCGATCTGCGCGGTTTCAAGATCACGGACCTCTCCGACCATGATGATGTCGGGGTCCTGGCGAAGAAACGACCGAAGAGCGGCGGCAAAGGTTAAGCCGATTTGCTCCCGGACCTGGACCTGATTGATTCCAACTAAGTTGTACTCAACGGGATCCTCAGCCGTAGAAATGTTGACGTCGGGTTTGTTGAGCTCCGAGAGCGCGGAATAAAGCGTAGTTGATTTTCCACTCCCCGTCGGACCGGTGATAAGGATCATCCCGTACGGTTTGTGTATCGCTTCCAGAAAGTCCTTGAGGGTTTGAGGATCAAAACCGAGTTTGGACATATCCAGTTGGAGATTGGATTTATCCAATAGTCGCATAACGACTTTCTCACCAAATAAGGTAGGCAGTACGGAGACACGGATATCCAACTCTCCGCCGACCCCCATCTTCAACTTGATCCGGCCATCCTGAGTGAGACGCCGCTCGGCAATATCCAGCCCAGCCATGACCTTGAGGCGGGACACCAAAGGATTCTTGAGCCGAAGGGGCGGGCTCATGATCTCCTGAAGAACCCCGTCCACTCGGAACCGCACCCGAAAGATTTTTTCGTAAGGCTCTATATGAATGTCGCTCGCTCGCCGTTTTGCCGCGTCCGCCAAGATGGCGTTCACCAAGGTGACCACCGGCGCTTCCATGGTGGCCTGCTGAAGTTCCTGGAGGTTAACGTCATCTGTTTCGTGGATAACCTCCATCTCCCCATCGCCAAACTTTTTCAAAACCTCGTCGTAGCTTACACCGCCGAAACGATGTTCGAGCGTTTTTTTGATCGCCGAGGGGGGGGCCAACGTGACTCTGACCCCGTAGCCGGTGATAAACTTTACTTCGTTGATTGCGACGAGATCTGTCGGGTCCGCCATGGCCACCGTGAGAGTGGAACCAAGAAGCTTTACCGGAACCAGCTGATGCTTTTGAACCAGCTGAGGCGGGACGAGGCTAAAGACCGAATCCTCGATTTCTGAAGGATTTAAATCGACTTTTTCAATATTGAACTGCTTGGCAAGGAACTCGGTAAGGGTATCTTCGGCAGTAAACCCCAGTCGAACCAGCTCTCTAATGACACTGGAACCGTTGTCACGCTCTTTTTCCTGGGCCTGGATAAGCTGATCGCGTGAAACAATCCCCCCCCGGACCAATAATTCTGCAATACGCGGTTCCATGTCACCTTTAGCTATCTGAAAGATGTAAATTATCTTAAAAGAAAGCCAATTCTGTCAACACTTTTAAATAAAAGACCGGGCTTCTATTTAGAAATGAAGAGAAGAGAGGTGCTACAAATTATGGCTTTTCGCGTAGGGCAGCCTGAGCAGCGGCAAGCTTAGCAATGGGAACCCGGAAAGGCGAACAGCTGACATAATCCAACCCAATCTCATGGCAAAAGGCAACTGATTTTGGGTCACCGCCGTGCTCTCCGCAGATACCGATCTCCAGGTTTCGGCGTACTTTCCGTCCTTTTGTAATGGCGATCCGCATCAGCGCGCCGACTCCGTCGCGATCCACGCTGACAAAGGGATCCTCAGCCAATAACCCGTCAAGTACGTAGGTAGGGAGGAATTTCCCGGCATCATCCCGCGACAAGCCCAAACAGGTCTGTGTTAGATCGTTGGTCCCAAAAGAGAAAAACTCGGCTTCCTCGGCGATCTCATCGGCCACGAGACAGGCCCTAGGAAGCTCAATCATTGTTCCAATAAGATAGCGGACCTTGACCCCATAAGAGGCCATGGTCGAGTTGGCGACCTGTTCAACAATCTTCCGCTGCGCGATCAATTCTCCACGGGATCCCACCAAAGGTATCATAACCTCGGGAAAGGGGTTCTTTCCCTCTTTGCGTAACTCGCATGCGGCTTCGAAGATTGCCCGTGCCTGCATCTCGGTGATCTCCGGATAAGAAATCCCCAGACGGCAGCCCCGATGCCCTAACATCGGATTGAATTCTTGGAGAACCTTGACTTTATCTCGAAGCCGGTCAGCCGGAACGCCCATGACTTGTGCTAACTCAACGATTTCGTCATCCCTATGGGGGAGAAATTCGTGTAACGGGGGATCCAGCGTACGGATGGTCACGGGAAGACCACCCATAATGTCGAGGATACCTTTGAAGTCTTCTTTTTGCATAGGCAGTAATTTTGCCAATGCCCGCCGCCTACCCGCTTCGTCGTCCGCCAGAATCATCTCGCGTACGGCTTGAATCCTGTCGCCTTGAAAAAACATGTGCTCCGTGCGGCAGAGACCAATGCCTTCGGCGCCAAAGGCCTTCGCCATTCGAGCTTGGTCGGGTTGATCCGTATTGGTACGCACGCCAAGTGTGCGCACTTCGTCCGCCCACTTCATGAGCCTGGCATACTGCTGATAGACCCGCGACTTTTTGGCTTCCAGCGTTCCTCCAACGAGTACCTGCAACACCTCAGATGGACGCGTCTTAATTTCTCCCTGGATTACTTCCCCGGTGCTCCCGTCAACCGAGAGCCAATCCCCCTCATGTAAAACTGTTTCCCCCACGCGCATCATGCGCGCGCCATAGTCGATGGACAATGCCTCACACCCGGCTACACAAACCTTTCCCATCTGCCGGGCAACTAAAGCCGCGTGCGATGTCATCCCGCCTCTAGCGGTAAGAATTCCCTGTGCTGCCTCCATGCCGCGGATATCGTCGGGGCTGGTCTCAGTTCGGCACAGCACTACCTGTTCGCCGCTTTCCTTCTGTGCCACGGCATCCTCTGCGTGGAAAACAATCTTCCCGGTGGCCGCCCCTGGTCCAGCCGGCAGTCCTTTCGCAAGAATTCGTCCCGCTTTGGCTGCCTGTTCTTTGTCTTTATTGTCGAAGATAGGACGTAAAAGCTGATTTAGATGGTCAGCCTCAACTCGCAGTAAAGCTTCTTTCTTACTGATGATCCGCTCCTCGACCATATCCACCGCAATCCGCACGGCGGCAAACCCAGTCCTCTTACCACTCCGAGTCTGAAGCATCCAGAGCTTGTTGTCCTCCACCGTGAACTCGATATCCTGCATGTCCTTGTAGTGCTTCTCGAGGATCTTGCAGACCTTTTGAAGTTCCGCGTAGGGCTGGGACATTACCGCTTTCAGCTCCGCGATGGGTCTAGGCGTGCGGGTGCCAGCGACGACATCCTCTCCTTGAGCGTTGACGAGAAACTCACCGTAGAATGACTTTTCTCCGGTCGAAGGATTCCGCGTGAAAGCCACACCCGTGGCGCACTTTTCCCCAAGATTTCCAAACACCATGGCCTGGACGTTGACAGCCGTCCCCCAAGCGTGCGGGATGTGGTAAAGGTCGCGGTAAGCAATGGCGCGATCGTTGTTCCATGAACCAAAAACAGCCCCGACGGCACCCCAAAGTTGTTCCTGCGGATCACTAGGGAATTCTTTCCCTGTGCGCGACTTTACGACTTCCTTGAATGCAGCGACTATGTCTTCTAAATCCTTTGCCTCGAGCTCAGTATCAAAGCGCACACGACGCGTTTTTTTTCTTTCCTCCAAGATCTCTTCAAACGGATCACGCTCCGATCTTTCCTTGGGCTTGAGTCCCAAGACGACATCCGCATACATCTGTACAAAGCGACGATAGGAATCATACGCAAACCTGGGGTTCTTTGTGCGGCGGATTAATCCCTGCGCCGTCCTATCGTTCAGGCCTAAGTTGAGAACCGTGTCCATCATGCCGGGCATTGATTCGCGCGCGCCCGAACGCACGGAGACCAGCAAAGGGTTGTCGGAGTCGCCGAATCGTCGTCCGAGGATTTTTTCGATTCTGCCAAGAGCCGCCACGACGTCAGATTGCAGTCCCTTCGGGTACTGCCGGTGGTGCGCGTAATAATAGCTGCACACTTCAGTTGTTATAGTAAAGCCTGGCGGCACGGGCGCCCCGATCCGTGTCATCTCATGTAGACCAGCTCCTTTGCCACCAAGCAGTTCGCGCATGGCTGCTCTGCCTTCGGCTTTACCGCCACCGAAAAAATAGACTGTCTTTTTCCTCCTAAGCATGGTCCTCGATCCTCATCCCGCTTATCACTCTTCGGCAAAGACCTCGCCAAGACTACTTCATGCCAAGGAGAATTGACGAAGAAACACAGCCGACTTGATCTCTCGCTCCATGTGAAACTCGATAAAACGAACTACGACGGAACGAATCTCTTTTAGCACGCCGGTTGGCGGTGAAACATCGGATGGCGGCAGACTTTTTTCCTGCTGGAGGTTCGTCAGAATTTCCAGTGTCGCTGTGGAAAGCGAAAAGATTTCCTTGCGCAATCGCGAACAGAACTCACAAAGAATTCCGCCATCCCGTGGACTGAAGTGCCAGCTCGTTTGGCATTGATCCCACCGCTCTCTGCCGCAACGTCTGCAACTATCTAGCAACGGCTGGTAACCAGCCAATTTCAGGAGCTTGAGCTCAAACGAGGTCAGAAAAGTTAGCGACGTCGATTGCTCGTCAAGATGGGTGAGACCGTCCTTTAGATGTCGGAAGACCAAACGGTTCTCTTCCCGTTCCCCAATCAATCCATCTGTGATCTCGACTAGATAAGCAGCAAACGAAATTTTTTCTAGACTGGTTAGTAGATGCTTAAACCCGAACGCAAGGTCCGCAGCTACAATAAACGCCAAATTACTGTGGGCACGATCTTGAAAACGAAGATTGACCAGAGAAAAAGGCTCTAGAGAATTGACAAATCGCTTGCGTGAGCGCTTCGCCCCCTTGGCAATGCCGGTAAGTTTCCCATGACTCTCGGTTAGGAACGATACAATCTTGTCCGACTCCCCAAAGGGCCAAGTGCGCAACACTATAGCCGGGGTGACGTGGCAGAGAAGCATGAGTTAAACTGCTCGGACTTTTAGCTTAAGGAAACTTATCACTTTTTATCGAAGCAGACAACTATTTAAAATATCAGAGGTTTTGACAACGATGAAACTTGACAATGGAAACCTCCGTGATTAGATTTTTAAGCAGTTTCGAGGAAAAAATGGCCGACGAAAAAGTAAAGATTGATGAACAGACGACGATACCTACAGCAGTGAATGAAATTGAGCCCTCGCCAAACAATCCGGAATCTGCCGCGTTAGAACAGGCCGACCTGGCAACGCTACGCGAACATCTCGAAGCAAAAAAGAAAGAAGCCAACGAGAATTACGACCGCTACCTCCGCCAAGTCGCAGAAGTAGAAAATTTTAGAAAGAGAGCTAATCGCGAAAAGGATGAAGCGATTCGCTTTGCCAATGAGGCTTTAGTCAAAGATCTTCTTCCCGTTGTGGATAATCTGGAACGGGCCGTTGCACATTCAAAAGACGGAGGTAACGGTAAGCCCCTCGTTGAAGGTATCGAGATGGTTCTTAGAGGGTTCTTCGATATCCTCGCCAAACATGGCGTTGTGCCTATTTCGGCCGTTGGTCAACCATTTGACCCGGAGAAACATGAAGCGATGGCCCAAATAGAGAGTGGCACCTACGAGCCAAATACGGTCGTTGAAGAATATCACAAAGGTTACCTGCTTCGCGATAGACTCCTTCGCCCTGCATTGGTAAGCGTAGCTAAGGCGCCGAAATCGCAAGGGAAAAAAAACCACGGCAACGAGGTTGAAAACGAACCTGGCGATGATTAGATTTTGATCAAAATATCTAAAATCTCAAAGAATTTTAAGGAGTAACTAAGATGGCAAAAGTTATTGGCATTGACCTCGGGACAACCAACTCCTGCGTTGCAATTATGGAGAGTGGAGACCCGACCGTTCTCGCCAACTCAGAAGGCAGTCGCACGACCCCGTCTGTGGTCGCCTTTACCGATAGCGGTGAGAGATTGGTCGGGCAAATCGCCAGAAGGCAGGCCATCACCAACCCAGAGAATACTATTTTTGCGGTAAAGCGCTTGATTGGTAGGCGTAGCGACGATCCTATGGTTCAGAAGGCAGCCAAGGTACTACCCTACAAGGTCGTACGCAATGAGAACGGTGACGCATGGGTTGAAATCCGGGGTAAACAGTATAGTCCGGCAGAAATTTCGGCTTTTATCCTGCAGAAGATGAAGCAGACGGCGGAAGACTATCTTGGTGAAAAGGTAACCGAGGCTGTTATCACTGTACCGGCATACTTTAATGACAGCCAGAGGCAGGCCACTAAGGATGCCGGACGCATCGCAGCCCTCAACGTATTGCGCATTATCAATGAACCTACAGCCGCCTCTCTCGCGTACGGATTGGATAAGAAGAAAGACGAAAAGATCGCCGTCTTCGACCTTGGTGGCGGGACATTCGATATATCGATATTGGAACTGGGCGACGGCGTCTTTGAAGTTAAGGCAACAAACGGGGACACTTTTCTGGGCGGTGAAGACTTTGACCAGAGAATCATCGATTACCTCGCGGATGAATTCAAAAAAGATCAAGGGATTGATCTGCGCAAAGATCGAATGGCGCTGCAGCGCTTGAAAGAAGCGGCGGAAAAAGCGAAATGCGAGCTCTCTTCTTCGATGGAGACGGACATCAACCTGCCGTTTATCACGGCGGATCAGCAAGGACCGAAGCACCTCAACATGAAATTGACACGCTCTAAGCTTGAGGCGCTATGTGCAGATTTGATCGATCGGACCGAAGGCCCCTGCCGGCAAGCCCTTAAGGATGCGGGGCTCTCCCCGAGCGATATCAATGAAGTTATTTTGGTGGGCGGTATGACTCGCATGCCCGCTGTCCAAGAACGAGTCAAGAAGATCTTCGGCAAAGATCCCCACAAAGGCGTCAATCCGGATGAGGTTGTCGCCGTAGGTGCCGCCATCCAGGCCGCCGTTCTGAAGGGTGAGGTCAAGGATGTGTTGCTTCTCGATGTTACGCCTCTCTCACTGGGGATCGAGACCCTTGGCGGCGTATTTACAAAATTGATCGAGCGCAACACCACTATACCGACGAAGAAGAGTCAAATCTTCTCCACGGCCCAAGATAACCAGACCGCCGTCTCCATTCGCGTATTCCAAGGAGAGCGGGAGATGGCGGCCAATAACAAGCTTTTGGGGCAATTCGATCTGGTTGGAATTCCGGTAGCGCCACGCGGCGTCCCACAGATTGAAGTGACTTTCGACATCGATGCCAACGGTATCGTTCACGTCGCGGCCAAAGACCTCGGTACAGGCAAAGAGCAGTCCATCAAAATTACGGCGTCAAGTGGTCTCAGCGAAGACGAGATCAAACAGATGGTCAAAGATGCTGAAGCCCATGCCGCCGAAGACAAGAAACACAAAGAGACGGTCGAGGCACGCAATCAACTTGATTCTCTCATTTATTCGACAGAGAAATCGCTCAAGGAGTACGGAAACGACTTGGATGCCGGCGTAAAAGAAAATATCGAGAACGCGCTTAAGAAAGCCAAGGAGACCCTGGAAGGACAAGATGCCCAAGCGATGCGCACTGCTGCCGAGCAACTGAGTCAGTCTTCTCATAAACTGGCGGAAGCTATGTATGCTAAGGCTTCGCGACAACAACCGGGGCAGGAGGCTTCGGGAGACGCGAAGGAACAACCGACGAGTGATGGCAAGAAAAAGAAAGACGATGTCGTCGATGCGGACTTCGAGGAGGTTAAGGATTAGACTAGACTAGGATTTCCTAAAGTAACGCAGTGACTGATCTTCGTGACAAAAAAGAAAGCCCCTGCTCCTACTTTTGATTGAGGAGAGGGGCTTTCTGACGTATGCAGATTTTTTCTATTGAGGTCCCGACTTGAGCGAAAAAAAGGATTATTACGATTTGCTCGGTGTGAACCGCAACTGCAGCGAGGACGAGATCAAGAAAACTTACCGGAAACTTGCGCTCAAGTACCACCCGGACCGCAACCCGGGTGACAAACAAGCGGAGGAGAAATTCAAGGAAGTTTCCGAGGCCTACCAAGTTCTCTCCGAACCACAAAAGCGCGCGCAATACGACCAGTTCGGTCACGCAGCTTTCGGTGATAGCGGTCCGTTTGCCGGCGGATTTGACTTCACTGCAGGTTTCGAGGATGTCTTCGGTGACATCTTTGGCGAGTTCTTTGGCGGCACCAGCCGTCGCCGGAGTCGTGCTCGCGGAGAAGACCTTCGCTACAACCTAACCTTGACTTTTGAGGAAGCCGTCTCTGGGGCCGAAAAGAAAATCAAGATACCGAGACAAGGTCCGTGCGAGACCTGCCATGGTAACGGTGCTAAACCCGGAACCGCGCCGCAGACTTGTCCGACCTGTCGGGGCAGAGGACAAGTAAGCTTTCAACAAGGTTTTTTCAGCGTTTCGAGGACCTGCAACCAGTGTCAAGGCCACGGCACTATCATTAAAGATCCTTGTACAACTTGTGGCGGCACAGGTCGCGTACGCAAGTTACACACCCTCAGCATCAAGATCCCGGCCGGTGTAGACACTGGGTCACGGCTCAAACTGAGAAATGAAGGGGAAGGCGCGCCCACAGGGGGCGCCCCAGGAGATCTTTACGTCGTCATCCAGGTGGAACCTCATCCGATCTTTGAGCGCGACAATCTGGATATTGTTTGCGACGTTCCCATAAGTTTCGTTCAAGCCGCGCTGGGCGCAGAAATCGACGTGCCGACGTTGGACGGTAAGGTGAAGATGAAAATTCCTGCTGGGACGCAATCCGGCAAACTCTTCCGCATGAAGGGTAAAGGCGTGAAGGACGTTCAAGGATATGAGCAGGGCGACCAGCATGTTCGGATAGTCGTGGAGACCCCGACTCACCTGACGACACGTCAGAAGGAGCTTCTGAAAGAATTTGCTGTAAGCGGTGGAGAGGAAGTCAATCCTCTCTCGAAAGGCTTCTTTGACAAGGTTAAAGAATTATTCGACTAGACCCGCGAGTCCCAAAAACGTCCCTGTCCCGTTCTTATTTACCTCCAACCACTCCACAACGACACGTTGGGCCAAAGATTTTAGTTGACCTATAATCCCAGTGTGATTAAGGTGATCCAAGACTATGAGTGAAGCTGAATGGAAAGTTGAAGGTCAAGAGGGCAAAGGATCACAAGTCGAGATTCCGGATGTACTGCCTCTTTTACCGATTCGCGACATCGTCATTTACCCTTACATGATGTTGCCGCTGTTCGTCGGCCGAGACGTTTCGATTCGCGCCGTTGAAGAGTCTCTTTCTCGTGATCGACTCATTTTCTTGGTCGCACAAAAAAATTCCGCTGAAGAGTCTCCAAGTCCGTCGGACATCAACCGCGTTGGAACCATCGCCTCGATCATGCGCATGCTCAAGCTTGCGGACGGCCGGGTTAAGATTCTTGTTCAGGGCCTGTCAAAGGGAGAAGTCGACACCTATTTGCGCGAGCGACCTTTCTTTGAAGTTAAAATACGTAAGGTCATCGAACCAACGCTACCGGAGGTTCCCATCGAGGTCGAAGCCTTGATGCGTACCGCTAAGGAAAAGATCGAACAGATCCTGAATCTCAAAAATCTTCCGCCTGAGATTGTCATGGTTACGGACAATATCAGTGATCCGGGTGTGCTGGCGGACCTGGTGGCATCGAACTTGCGGCTCAAGATTGAAGAGAGCCAGGCGATTCTCGAGATTTTTGATCCAATTGAACGCTTAAAAAAGGTCAACGAACTCCTTAGCCGCGAGCTAGAGCTGTCGACGATGCAGGCCCGGATCCAAAATCAAGCCAAGGAGGAGATGAGCAAGACCCAAAGGGATTACTTCCTGCGCGAGCAGCTAAAGCAGATCCAGCAGGAATTGGGTGAAGGCGACGAGCGCACCGAGGAAATTAACGAGCTTAAGAAGCAGCTCGATAAAGCCAAGATGCCCGTGGACGTGAAACGGGAGGCCGACAAGCAACTCAAGCGATTAGAGCAGATGCACCCAGAATCTTCTGAAGCATCCTTGGTGCGCACCTACCTTGACTGGCTGGTGGACCTGCCATGGAGCAAAAAAACTAAAGACAATTTGAATATCAAAAAAGCAAAACAGGTCCTCGATGAAGATCATTACAACCTGGAGAAAATCAAAGAACGGATTTTGGAATACCTCGCGGTCAACAAGCTGAGACGGAAGATTAAGGGCCCGATTCTCTGCTTTGTCGGCCCCCCTGGTGTCGGAAAAACTTCTCTGGGAAGATCCGTCGCCCGCGCCTTGGGGAGAAACTTCGTCCGCGTATCACTGGGCGGTGTTCGCGATGAGGCGGAGATTCGTGGCCATCGGCGAACCTATGTCGGTGCTTTGCCGGGTCGTGTCATTCAGGGAATTAAGCAAGCGGGGTCCAACAATCCGGTGTTCATGATGGACGAAATCGATAAAGTCGGAGCCGATTTCCGCGGCGATCCTTCGGCCGCCTTGCTTGAGGTGTTAGACCCCGAGCAAAACCATGCTTTCAGCGATCACTACCTGAATTTGCCGTTCGACCTTTCTAATGTCCTCTTCATATGCACCGCAAACATGTTGGACCCAATTCCGCCGGCGCTAGCGGATCGGATGGAGGTCATCCAACTCTCGGGTTACACCAACGAAGAGAAACTGGAGATTGCCCGCAAATACTTGATCCCAAGACAACTCGACGACAACGGTATCTCAACCAAATATCTCGAGTTTTCCAATGACGCCGTATTACGCATTATTGCTGAGTACACCAAAGAGGCCGGCTTAAGGAACCTTGAGCGAGAGATCGCCTCTATTTGCCGCAAGGTCGCACGTAAGATTGCGGAGGAAAAAAAAGACCTCACGCGTATCACCCGTGCCAACCTTCACTCATTTTTGGGCGCGCCGAAATTTCTACCGGAAACCGAACAGGAACACCATGAAATCGGCGTCGCTACCGGACTGGCCTGGACGAGCGCTGGTGGTGAGCTTCTCTTTATCGAAGCCTCGCTGTCAAAGGGACGAGGAAACTTGACCTTGACAGGCCAACTGGGCGACGTCATGAAAGAGTCCGCTCAAGCAGCGGTGAGTTACGCTCGCGCTCACGCGCGCAAGTTAGGCATCGAAGAAGATTTTTATCAGAAGCTCGATATCCACATCCATGTCCCCGCGGGAGCTATCCCTAAGGACGGACCCTCAGCTGGAATCACGGTGGCAACGGCTCTGATTTCGGCTCTGACGAAGCGGCCCGTGAGTCGGGACGTGGCGATGACCGGGGAGATTACGCTACGCGGCAGAGTACTGCCCATTGGCGGACTAAAGGAAAAATCCTTGGCCGCCTTTCGGGCAGGCATTAAGATCATTGTCATTCCAGAAAGGAACGAAAAGGATCTTGATGAGGTTCCCAAGTCTCTTCGCCGCAGGCTTCGATGGATCGTCGTTAAGAACATGTCTGACGTCCTGAAAATTGCTTTGCTGGCAGGACACAATGGGGCGCGTCGCGCTGCGCATACGGTAGATTCCAGGATGCCGGCCAGGAGAACCAAGGGAAGGCTATGGAAGCGCAGTGAAAAATTGCTACGCAAACGTCAGCGAGAACGATCCATTCCACTCCGACCCTAATATAACCACCAACTCCTCGGGCCAAAACTTGCCGTGCATCTGCTTTGACTGAACTGCGATGGAGTTTACTGGTTGAACCGTCAATTGTAGCGGCCATCCCTCAATGAAACTCAGTCGCTTAGGCGAGTTTGGCTTGATCGAACGGGTGCGGCGCACAACGGCTCAGGGACGCGGCGTAACCCTGGGCATCGGCGATGATGCGGCCTGGGTCAAGACGAGGTCCGGTTCATGTCTGTTGACTGCAGATCTTCTGATCGAGGGTGTCCATTTTGATCTAAAGTGGACATCCCTTTACGCGCTCGGTTATAAGACTCTCGCAGTCAATATGAGTGACATAGCGGCGATGGGGGGCACACCCGCTTATCTGCTTCTCTCTCTTGGAATTCCTGCCACCTTTGAGAGTGAGGATGTGGAGGAATTCTATCGGGGTATTCGTTCTCTGGCTTTGAAAAGCGGCGTCGCTTTGGTGGGAGGAGATACCAGCGTCGCGAAGTCTTTGTTTATCTCAGCCTGCTTGGTCGGCGATGCGCCGTATCGTCCGATCACGCGTGGCGGCGCACAAGTAGGGGACGACATCTATGTCACCGGTACACTAGGCGACTCGGCTCTGGGGTTGAAGCTACTCAAACGGAAGTCGCCCAAGCTTACGCAACGCACGGCAAAGTTTCTTGTCTCGCGACACCATTTTCCCACTGCTAGAGTCCGCACTGGAGCTACATTAGCGAGTAAGAAACTCGCGCGCGCAATGATCGATGTCAGCGATGGGCTGCTCCAGGACTTAGGGCATATATGCAAAGCCAGCCGTATCGGAGCTACTATTGCAGAAAAGAAGCTACCGCTCTCGGCAGCGTACCGCTCCCTGGCTGGACATGATGGGACAGGCCATGCCCTCACTGGCGGGGAAGACTACGAACTTCTCTTTTGTGCCCGGCGACGTGATCGCCCGCGTATCGAAAAGCTTCAGGAGTTCGTCGATGTTCCGATTAGCCGTATCGGTACCTGTGTCCGTCCACGCGACGGGATAGCGGTCTTGGACCGCAAGGGTCAACGCATTTCCTTTCGCGCTACCGGTCACGATCACTTTAAGCATTTATTCTAAAAAGATCAGCTGTTTCTAGGTTTATAGCTGTGCATCCTGAGAGTATTCACAAATTGCGCCGTGATTAATCAAAGGTCCGATGGACTCGGAAAGTGTTGTAAAACTTCTAACAGAAGTTCGGCGGGGAAAAGTTAGCGTATCGCAGGCGGTGG
>Ga0105058_1000015_pt1 | contig 16757 bp, 15 predicted proteins | sample GWRWN1_20_30_FD_90072 | JGI IMG/M metagenome (GOLD analysis project Ga0105058, IMG submission 90072) | Riverbed sediment microbial communities from areas with no vegetation in Columbia River, Washington, USA - GW-RW N1_20_30 | ecosystem: Environmental > Aquatic > Freshwater > River > Sediment ... | reverse complement strand
CTGAGTTCGAGATCTCACGCCGCTGCTGGAGCGCAAGCCGATGACATGCACGAGGTCTACCTTGGGAAGGTTGCTGTTGCGGATTTCAGGAAGAACGCGCGGGCAGAGCTAGGAACGAGAACTGCAACACTACATCGCGGGGGAATTGAAAAATTACGCGAAAACTGGATCTATAAATTAAACTCGTAGTTCCCGCCGTTCTTGAAGGCGGCTAGCTTTGGGATCGCCTTGCAAGCTAGTTCGAAATAGCGCGAATCTTTCTCAATACCAATACTCTCATAACCGACCGCCTCTGCAGCTGATAACGTGGAACCAGATCCGGCGAAAGGATCCAGAATGATTCCTTCTCCGAGAGGTAGCACACCTCGTATCAACATGCGTAAGAAAGCCTGAGGCTTCAGGCTCGGATGAGGTGCGAGGCTTCGCTCGGACTTGTGTGTAGGCGCCGATGGGATCACATCTCCAAAGGGTCGGTCCTTTGATGGCCGCCTAAACCCTCCTGTCTTCCACTTTCGGAGATTGTCTTGCACTCGTCCTTCTATTGGTTTTCGGAACACGAGCCATGGCTCCCACATCGAGCGAGGCATGACGCTGACGCCAAAGAATTCTTCATGAGCGGATTTAGGTCTATCGCCCCCCCTCATCGTCATTACCAGACGGACGATTTCCCCGCGTCTTTCTAGTCCTGCCTGTGCCAGTGCTCCGGAGACAACGTATGACAGGAGTGGGTTGCTTGCTACTAGAACATTTGCACCGGGTACAAGAACAGGAAGTAAGATTCGACCCCATTCAAAGAAGAACCGAGCAAGTGCATCGAGATCAGCTGTTGAAAGAACTGTAAAGCGAGGCAATGGCGAACGCTTTGTGCCATCAAAAGATGGCGGTATTCGCCAGATTCCACCCTTTCCTATACGAAGCTTCTCTTGTTGAGTAGAAGCGTATTCGACTAAGCCGTACGGGGGGTCCGTCACGACAGCATGGATTGAAGTTTCGGGCCGTTGTTGCAGCCAGCTGATACAGTCAGCCTCAAACAGATTTGAACGGCCGAATGAATATGACTTTACGGGACCCTCTCTGTTCGCCGGGTGCGCGTATTCCGCGGGAGCTTCGCGCAACATGTAGAGACCTCGATCTTCGCGACGGAAAATCGATGCTGCGTTCAAGCGCAGGTATGAGCGGATGCTGGACGATGCCGCTTCACCGATAAGCGCGCGCACGCCTTCCTCTATCTCGGATACTGGTGCTCCCCGTGGTTTCGTAGATAAAACAGTCACGATTGCATCGCGGACTTCACCTGGTCGGCGCCGTCTGTCGTTTGATTTGTTCCGTGGTGGCATAAATCGGAAGGAAGAGTAAGACGTCTGGACGTCTTTGTCAAGAAATTTTATGGAAATTTCGCCGAATATGTAGGTATAAGTTACTCAGAAAGGATCCTGCCTATGAATGGGCGAATCTCTTGGTTCGGAGTATTCATGCGATTGGTCGGAGCCCTCGCCGTGGTTTTGTTGACTTACAACCCGACGGGCTACTCCTTCTATCATTGGGCGATGCGGGACTTTGCTTCGATCACCGCGATGAAAGCGTTTGCCGGGGCACTGTTGCTGGTCGGATGGGTCGTTTGCATCCGCACGGCGTTTGTTTCCCTGGGCGCCCTCGGACTTCTATTAAGCGCGCTCGTGCTCGGCACTTTGGTCTGGATGCTCACTGACTACGGGATTCTCAACCCTGATAGTCCGTCTCTGCTCTCCTGGATCACGTTGATCGCGATCGGAATCATTCTCGGCATCGGCCTTTCCTGGTCGCTGTTACGCGCGCGTGTCACCGGTCAGGTCGAGGTGGATTGAAAATGTCGTGCTGGGTGAACCTAACATAAAGATTGTGTGGTTGCTGGCAGCCTCTCTGGCAATTTTGATCGTCGCCCTTCCGGATGCGCGTGGCCAGCTCTTTGAGGCTGATTCGAAGCAATTCGGCAGCTCGAAGATGGATATTGTACTGAAGGAAATTGAGCGTAGGCCACGCGCTTCGGTGGTGGAGATCAAGATCAACTCTGTCGGCTCCTCCGTCGGTTCCTCGTTTTTTATCCTTTGTAGCCTTCGCCAGTTGGCTAAACTGCGGGGTCCGTACCGTTACATTGTCAAACTGGAGGAGCAGCCGAAGCGTAATCAGATGCTCGTCGGCTTTCTGGGAGACGCCGAAGAATCTCCGGCGTCGGCCGGGCCGGAGTTTTCCCGAGCCGACCGAGAAGCGGTGATTGACCTGGAACAATTTGCGCCGGTTTGCGATTCCATGAAGTAAGGCTTGATCTTGCCGGGTGTTGAACACCCTTTGTCCTTCAGCCAATTCAGAACGAAAGACTCCCCCGAGTCCCAGAAATTTTCTTTGTGGCAGGCAGCTAAAACTGGTAGAGTTTAGATACTTGTTTTCACCCGTCGGCCGTTGAATTGAGTCACTACAAGCCCACGACCGTCATGAGCCCATCGACCCGCGAGAAAAAAGAATCCATTGAGCAGCTCAAGACTAAAGTCTTCGATCTGATTTGGGACGCCGAAATTTCAGACGTGACCCGCTTCAAACGGCTGATTCATTCGCTGCTCAAGATTGGTTTCATGGTCAGCCGGGACTTCATCGAGAATTTGGTGAAGCTTCAGGCCATGGCGTTGGCATTCAAAACGCTTTTATCTCTTGCGCCGCTGCTGGCTGTTGTTTTTTCCATCCTCAAAGCCTTTGGCGTTCACAATCGCATGGAGCCGGCGCTTGCCCACGCGCTGGCGCCGTTAGGAGAGAAGGGCCAGGAGATCACCGCTTATCTCATTGGCTTCGTCGACAAGATGAAGGCAGGCGCTCTCGGCAGCGTCGGTCTGGTTACCCTGTTTATCACTGTTTTATCCCTGATGGGTACGATCGAGGATGCCTTCAATCGCATCTGGCACGTTAAAGCGCCGAGGAAGCCGACGCGCAAGTTCAGCGACTATCTAAGCGTGATTCTCGTCGGTCCGGTGTTGGTGTTCGCGGCGCTGACGATCACCGCCACCTTGCAAAGTAATACCTTTGTCCAAAAAATGATCTCCCTCGAGCCGTTCGGAACCGTCATCTTAACGCTCCTCAAATTCGTGCCGTATTTTACCCTCTGGGGGGCATTCACCTTCCTCTATGTCTTCATCCCAAATACCCGGGTGAAGCTTGCGTCCGCCGTGGTCGGCGGCCTGGTGGCGGCGGTACTTTGGCAAACCGTGGGTTGGGGATTTACTGTTTTTGTCGCATCCTCGACTCGCTACTACGCAATTTATTCCAGCTTCGCGATATTACTTTTGTTCCTGCTCTGGCTGCATGTCGGTTGGGTGATTGTATTGCTGGGGGCCCAGGTGGCCTACGCCCATCAACACATTCACTTTTATCAGGGAGAAAGAGAGCTTTTAGTTAACAGCCCGGCAGGGCGCGAAAAACTGGCGCTTGAGATGATGTTCTTAATCGGGCGCAATTTCTTCCATGGCCTTGATCCGTTGAGCGTGACGGCGCTTGCAAGTCGACTCTATCTTCCGGCAGGTTTGGTGAGAGATTTCATGGAGACGTTTCGTCAATGTCGTTTGGTGTTGCCTGTGGCGGACGGAGAAACCTTTGTTCTGGCCCGCGACCCGGAAAGAATCAGCATCAAAGAGATCCTCGACTGCATAAGGAATTCCAGCGCGAAGAAACCGGCTGTCAGAACCGAGGAAGAAGCCGCGATCGAAGAATTGCTTCGGAAAGTCGACGACTCGGTGGCGCAAACCCTAGAGGGACGGAGTCTGCAAAGTCTCATTGTCGAACATAGCCCGCCATCACCTTGAGTGCGTGCTTCAACGCATCGGCACGCCAATACGCTCACCCCGAACCTGTACCCCGGTTAAGGGTTCAAGGTTCAACGTTCAAGGTGGGCGAGACCGCTTGTCTCTTTGAACTTTGAACAGGAACTTTGAACTTCCGTCTAGCGCTTGCGGAACAGCTGCTTGAAGAAAGTGCCAAAGCCCTTTTCACCGACTTGCCCGGAACCTCGCTGAAGCACTTTCGAGTCGTCCAGGTCCACCGAGGGACTCTCCACAGGGCCGGTGATCTTGATAGGTACGACGATCCGCCCCTGGCTATCCTTAAAAAAAGTGGCAGTTTTTCCCTTGCCGGCGCGGGCCGATGCCTGAGCCGACAGTACCGCTTCCATGGCGATATTCAAACTGGGTCGCTCGAGGGTCATGGTACCGCTGCCGTTCATTTCAATTTGCGGGTTGATCAGGTAGATCCGTTTGAAATCGGCAAAGCCATCGGCCACGACAAATGCGGCTTCCAGGGTTTTGAAAGTCGTTGCCTGTCGCCGCTCATCCGGTGATAGACCGATGAGGCGCGTTACCCGCTGCACTTTGTTGATCAGATCCCTGTTGGTCAGCTCGCCGTCCCGAGCAACTAGATTTCCGTTGCCCTGCAAGCGTCGCGCTGCGCTCGCTACCCCGACCAGCGGCAGCTTGATAAAAACCTCGCCACTGAGGGTTCCCTTCAACGCCCGCTTGCCCTGAACTTTGAGGCCCTTGAACTGTCCGCGCACTTGGGTGACCAGGCTGTGCGATGGACCGGTCATGGTGATGCGCAGCCCCATCGGTCCGGATACTTCCGTGTCGCTCGGCGCTAAAGCGAAGGTGGAGAGGATCTGGAAGATGGGCTTGGCATCAACGCGATCGCCGCCGAGACTCAAGTTGAGGTTGGGCAAAGTCGAAAGGTTGCTAATGATCCCCTCTACGGGCAGAACGAGCTCTTGAACCTTAAGACGGGTTTCATTCAGCCGCAGGGTCGACTGGTCTTCTCGATAATCGAGCATGCCTTCCAACGCGATGGGCTTCAAGCCGGGAAAGATGAAAGACGCTCGATAAGGAAATGGACGATCGCTGGAAAATTCCTGAAGCGACAGATCGATACCGTTAATCTTAAACGCCTTCTGACCCATCGTCTGAAAGTTCAGCTGGCCGTCTCGGACGCGCATCCGGCTAGGTACAATCAGCGGCAGGGCGGCAGATTCCTGGGGTTTGGAGACATAGGCTCTCTTCTTGCTGTCTGGTGCTCTATCGAGAGAGGCTTTCTTGTCCGCCAGGTCAGAATAATTGAATGTGCCATCGGGCCTCTTGAGGAAATTAACGACAGGTTTTTCCAGAACGAATTCGGTTACCTCAAAACGGCCCCGCAATAGCGGCCAAAACTTGAGCCGGAGTTGCAATTGCTCTGCGGCAAAAAAGGTATTGCCGGGAAAAACCGGATCAGAGACTTTCAGATTCGATAGACGAATCGAAGGAGTGGGGACGAGGTTGAGCCGCACCTCGCCGACGTCGATGCGCCGGCGGAGGATCTCTTCTACAAGGGGAAGATAGCTGCGCTTGAAGATGCCTAGATCAATGAAGTGCGGCACCACGAGGACCGCGGCCACCAATCCTATCAAGATGGCACCGCTGATCCGGATTATCTTTTTCATTCCAGCGTCTCTAGGCAGCTATCATAGGGGAGTGAACGGTAGGGGCGTGCTAGCCTTCGTGCTCTAGCATGGGTCATTGAGGGGAAATATACGCGATTGAAGCATGGTTTCAACAAGAATGATTCTGACTTCCGGCTCATACGGTAGCGGCCAAGAAGAGGATTTGTTAGCATACCCACTTTTGAAAGGACCAGAAGAGTTTGGAACTGGCGCTTGATATCCTACCACAAGTACTCGTGGACGGCATCGTATTGGGCTTTATGTATGCGTTGATCGCTTTGGGCTACACCATGGTTTATGGGGTTTTGGAGTTTATCAATTTTGCCCACAGCGAGATCTTCGTTCTTGGCGCCTTTGTTGGGGTGGAGATTCTCCTGCTGCTGGAAAGCGCGGGTCATTTGGCAACGCTGCACACGGCTTTCGTCTTGCTGATCGTGATTCTTAGCGGCATGCTGCTCAGCGGTCTGGCAGCCGTGGCGCTAGAGCGAGTGGCTTATCGTCCGCTCCAGCGGAGCCCACGACTCGTCGCGTTGATCTCGGCTATCGGCGCTTCGTTTTTTTTGCAGGACGCTCTCCGGTTTTTCGAAAGCCTTTGGCGGAATACTTTTTACCTCACCTATCCCACGCTGGACGTCCTCGATAAGACCGTGCCGCTGGGACTCAATGTGGTGGTGCCGGTGAAATCGTTGCTGGTGATTGTGACCGCGCTGGTGGCCTTGGCAGTGCTCCATCTTTTTGTCAATCGGACGCGACTGGGGGCTGCGATTCGCGCCGTAGCCCAAGATCCCGATACTGCGTCCCTGATGGGTATCCCGGTGAACCGGGTGATCGCGCTAACCTTTTTTGTCGGCGGGGCGATGGGCGGTCTGGCCGGCGTGCTCTTTGGTTTGCATTACAGCTTGGTCAACCCCTATAGCGGATTTTTCCCAGGGCTCAAGGCCTTTACCGCTGCCGTGCTTGGCGGCATCGGAAATATTCCCGGCGCGATGCTGGGCGGAATGGTTCTGGGCATGTTGGAGGCGTTTGCGGCTTCCTATCTCTCGATTCTCACTGACGGGGCATTCGGCGCGGAATACAAAGATGTCTTTGCTTTCGTTGTCCTCATCCTGATTCTTATCCTTCGCCCGAAGGGACTCTTGGGGGAGAAAGTGCGGGAGGAAGGGGCGTGAAAGTCGGCTTAACCCATGTCGGAGTCGTCGCCTATATTATCGCGAGTTCAGCGCTAGTCTTCGTCTTTCCTCAGTCGGTCCTGGCTTTTCTGTGCTTTGAAGCCTCCCTCCTGGTCATTTATTATGCGTCGGTCGATCAAACGACGAAGTTTTGTTTGGGCACGATTGTACTGCTCGTGCTGTTGCCGCTGTTGGGATCCGTCAACGGCTACTATCTGGAAGTCGCCATTCAAGTCGGGATTTTTGTCGCGCTAGCGTTGGGGCTCAACATAGTGGTCGGCTTCGTCGGACTGCTCAATTTGGGTTTCGTCGCGTTCTACGCCATCGGGGCGTATCTCTGGGCGATTTTTGGCTCGCCCCAGGCGAATCACTTTCTACCCGGCAACTTGTTTCCCCTTTCCTCGGTTTGGTTTTTTCCGTTTCTCTTGCTGAGCGTCGGAGTAGGCGCTTTAACGGGGGCGTTACTGGGCCTTCCGGTTCTACGTCTGCGCGGCGACTATCTGGCCGTGGTTACGTTGGGTTTTGCCGAGGTTGTGCGTGCTCTGGTGAACAACTTCGACAAACCGATCAACATCACCAATGGTCCGAAGGGGATCACGCCGATTGAGAAGCCACCGCTTTTTTTTCAGCCGCTGTTAGAATTTCTCGGGTTTAATGTGAATCCATCGACGCTCTATCCGTTCTACTTTTATTTTCTTGTCTTATTTATCGCGATGCTCACAGTTGTGGTCGCGCGAAGACTTGAAGAATCACGGATCGGGCGGGCATGGAAGGCGATTCGCGAGGACGAAATCGCGGCGGCCGCCATGGGAATTCCGGTCGTACGAATGAAGTTGCTTGGCCTTGCCGTGGGAGCGTCCTTTGCCTCAACCGTCGGCGTGCTGTTTGCGGCCAAGCAAGTATTCATCAATCCGGAGAGCTTTACCTTCATGGAATCCATCGGGGTGCTCGCCATGGTGATCCTCGGCGGCATGGGCTCGATCCCCGGCGCGATTCTCGGCGCCACCGGCGTGACGATTTTGAATTTGCAAGTTCTCAAAGGGCTTTCCCTGTGGCTAAACTCCGTCCGCCAGTCGGGGATCGTGTTGTCGATTCCGCTCTTCGGCGATTTTACTTTAAGTCAGATTCCGGCCCAGTTTGAGCCGGCGAAATATGAGCGGATGGTTTTTGGTCTGATCTTGATTCTCATGATGATGTTTCGGCCGCAGGGCGTCTTGCCGCCACGGCAGAAGCGGGAACATTGAGATGGCTTTGCTGGAATTGCGCGGCATCAGCAAGAGATTCGGCGGATTGCAGGCGCTGAACAGAGTGGATCTCACCTTGGAAGACGGCATGATCGCGGCTCTGATCGGACCCAACGGCGCGGGCAAGACGACCCTCTTTCACACCCTCACGGGGATCTATCGCCCGGACGAAGGAGAGATCCATTTTATTGGCAGATCGCTGGTCGGGCTGAAGCCCGACAAAATTACCGGCGCGGGTATCAGCCGAACGTTTCAGAATATCCGTCTCTTCGCGCATATGACGGTTTTGGAGAATATCTTAGTGGGCATGCATTGCCGAATCAGCACTAGCCTGTGGGGGATTCTGCTCCAGAGCCAAGGGGCCCACCGCCAAGAAAGAGATGCCGCGCGCAGGGCGATGGAGTTGATCGAGCTTGCCGGACTCCGCGGCAAAGAAAATGAATGGGCACACCAACTCTCCTATGGCGAGCAGCGTCGCCTCGAGATCGCCCGCGCCTTGGCCGCCAATCCGAAAGTGCTCTTACTCGATGAGCCGACAGCGGGAATGAACACGACCGAAGCGCAATCACTGATGATGCTGTTCAAAGATCTCATCGGACGTTACGTCCAAGCCGTGCTGCTTATTGAGCACAACATGCGGGTGGTGATGGGCATCTCGCACCGAGTTTACGTTCTCGATTACGGGGAAAAGATCGCCGAAGGACACCCCGACGAGGTGCGCCGAGATCCGCGCGTCATTGAAGCGTACTTGGGGCCCGGGACGTGGGTGGGCGATGCTCAAAGTTAAGGACGTGCACGTATACTATGGCGCCATACACGCTTTGAAAGGAGTTTCTTTCTCCATCGAGAAAGGCGAGTTGGTGACCTTGCTGGGTGCCAACGGGGCGGGCAAGACGACCACGTTAAAAACCCTTTCGGGGTTGTTGCGGCCGCGCAGCGGACGGATCGAATTGGAAGGCGCTTCTTTAAACGACGCCGATCCCCATGTGATCGTGCAGCGGGGCGTTGGCCACGCGCCGGAAGGGCGAAAAATCTTTCCTCGGTTCACGGTATTGGAGAATCTTTACATCGGCGGTTACACGCGGGCAAAAATTTCTTTGGGTCCCGAGATCGAACGGGTTTTCGAACTTTTTCCAAGGCTCAAGGAACGCCAGAAACAGGTTGCCGGAACGCTGTCCGGAGGCGAGCAGCAGATGCTCGCCATCGGCCGCGCGCTTATGGTGCGGCCGAAATTGCTCCTGCTCGACGAGCCGTCCATGGGACTCGCTCCCAAGATCGTTGAGCAAATCTTGGAAACGATCGCGTCTATCAACAAGTCCGGTGTTACGGTTCTGTTGGTGGAGCAAAATGCCGCGATGGCTTTGGCGATCTCACATCGCGGCTATGTGTTGGAAACGGGCCAAGTGATCCTCGAAGGAAAGGCCAGTGAGCTCGCCGGGAACGATCTCGTTCGGCAAGCCTATCTGGGTGGTTGATCTGACCATTGCCAATGAGGACAAACCGCTTCCAATTCAACCCGGCGACAGCTATTCTAAAATCACATGCAGTACCAAACCAGATCCGCGATGTTCGGCGGCGGCACGATTACTCCAGCGGTTAAATTCCTACTGATCGTCAATACCGCAGTTTTCTTCCTGCAACTGTTTTTGCCGTCTGAAATCTTGCTGCTGTTTGGGCTCGTCCCATCGATGGTCTGGCACGACTTCTATTTCTGGCAATTCTTCACCTATCAGTTCCTGCATGGCGGCCTGTTTCATTTGCTGTTCAACATGCTGGCGGTTTGGATGTTTGGCTGTGACCTCGAGCGGCGCTGGGGCAGTAATTTTTTCCTCAAGTACTATTTTGTCTCAGTGGTCGGTGGCGGCATCTTAAACGCGCTCCTAGTGCCAGGCCAAATCGTACCTAGTATCGGCGCGTCGGCCGGAGTCTACGGGATCCTCCTTGCGTACGGGCTTATTTATCCCAATCGGATCGTTTATTTTTACTTTCTGTTTCCGATAAAAATGAAACATTTCGTCTGGATCATCGGCGGTATCGCGTTTTATTCTTCGATGACCGCCGGCCAAAGTGGCATTGCTCACCTCGCCCACCTAGGAGGGATGGTCTTTGGTTACCTTTATCTCCGCGGCGGAAACCCTTGGGAGCGCTTCAAACTATACCTCGATCAGCGCCGACTCGCCCGCCTCAAGCGCCGTTTTCATGTCATTCAAGGGCGACGCGATGATGATTCGAAACCCACGCTGCATTGACGCAAATCGCACGCCGTTTTTTCAGCGCCCACTCTTTTGCCGCTCCTTCGCCAATAATCGTGAAATTGAAGCTCTCTGCGATTGCACATGTTAGATGATGTGCTAGGAATAGCCAGATTAATCGCTGCGGCACGATCGTGGGATAGAAACATGGCGGACAAGAACTTTACTCCGGCTGAACTCTACGATGCCTGGCCCGTGCTCTCCATGGAGGAGAGGGTGGAGGGGTTTGAGTTTTTGCAGCGGGAGGAGGCCGACGATTTTTTCCTGCAATTGAGCGCTCGGGATCGAGCGCAACTGGTCTTGGCGTTGCCGCCGGGGGAGCGGCGGTTGTGGATCAGACTGTTAGCGCCGGACGATGCCGCCGACTTGATTCAAGAGGCGCCGGCCGACGAACGCGAGAATTTGCTGGCTCTGCTGGACGATTCTACTCGAAGAGAAGTGAAGGGGCTCCTCGACTACGCGGAGGATGAAGCCGGGGGGCTGATGAATACCCGCTACTCCCGGCTGCGTGCCGATATGACGGTGGACGAGGCGATCGCCTACCTTCGTCGGGATGCGCGCCAGCGGGAGAAAACGGTCTACTACGTCTATGTCGTGGACGCGGAAGAACATCTTCTAGGGGTAGTTTCTTTCCGCGACCTGATCGTGGCCCCGGGCGATAAGCACGTCAGTGATGTCATGCGTATGGAGGTTATTTCCGCGCCCGATGACTTGGACCAAGAAGCGCTGAGCCAGCTTTTCATGCGCCATCATCTGCTGATGATGCCGATCGTGGACGCGCAGGGGCGAATCAAAGGGGTCGTCAATGTGAATGACATCGTCCAGGTCGTTCAAGAGGAAGCCACTGAAGACATCCAGAAGATCGGTGGCGTGGCGACGTTGGAGGGACCCTATTTGCAGATCCCTCTGCTGCTGATGATTCGAAAACGGGCGGGTTGGCTGGCGGCTCTGTTTTTGGGCGAGATGCTCACCGCCACTGCCATGGGCCAATTCGAGGCCGAGATCGCTCGGGCAGTGGTCCTGGCGCTGTTTGTGCCGTTGATCATCAGCAGCGGCGGGAACTCGGGATCTCAGGCGACGACGCTGGTGATCCGCGCCATGGCACTGGGAGAATTGAGACTTAGAGATTGGTGGAGAGTGATCCGGCGCGAGCTGGTTACAGGGTTGGGTTTGGGGTTGATTTTGGCCTCTATTGGTTTAGCGCGCATTCTCGTGTGGCAGGGTTTGTTCAAGGCCTATGGCGAGCATTACTTCCTTGTCGCTTTGACCGTTGCCCTGAGCCTCGTCGGGGTCGTGTTGTGGGGCTCCATTGCCGGTTCGATCTTGCCGTTTATCCTTCGCGCTCTGGGCTTCGACCCGGCCAGTGCCTCTGCCCCTTTCGTGGCAACGCTCGTGGACGTTACCGGCTTAATCATCTATTTTAGCATCGCCGCCGTCGTTTTGCGCGGTACGTTGTTGTGACCTGTCAGTCGCCGCACGTTCAATCTCATGACTTCTTCCTTGATTGGCTTTTCGATATACTCTTGAGCTCCGGATGGGTTCGATGAAAAGCGCTTTACAGGAAGAGATAGTCGGAAGACTCGCCAAGATTGTTGCGCCGGAACATGTCACCACCGATGAAAACCGGCTTGACGAGTTGTCATGGGACGCGCTGAGCGAGGGGAGACTTCATCCTGCGAACCGGCCTGAAGTGACCCTCCCCCTTTGCAGCGTCCTGCCCGCTTCGACCAATGAGGCCAGACAGATTGTCCTTTTAGCCAACGAAAAAAAAGTGCCGATTATTCCCTATGGTGGCGGATCGGGACTCATGGGTGGGGCATTGTCGGTCCAAGCGGGAATCGTCGTTGATTTGCGACGGATGGACCAAATCCTTGACGTCGATCCGCCGGCTCGTTCGGCTCGTGTGCAGGCAGGCACGGTTTTGGAAGCGTTGGAAAAGCGGCTCGGCCGCGAGGGTTTCATACTTGGCCATGACCCGTGGACCTTGCCGGTTGCCACGGTGGGCGGCGCGATTTCCACTAACAGCATGGGGTATCGCGGCGGACTCTACGGCTCCATGGGTGATCAAGTCCTCGGACTCGAAGCCGTGTTGCCTGACGGGGAAGTGCTCCGCACCCGGGCGGTTCCCAAGTCGTCCGCCGGCATCGATCTCAAGTCTCTTCTCATCGGTGGCGAGGGCTGCTTTGGAATTATCACCGAAGCAACGATTCGAATTTTTCCCGCGCCGGAGGAGCGCGTGCTTCATGCACTTCGCTTCGAGTCCTTCGAAGTTGGCTACAGCGCCATTCAAGAGCTGTTTCGCCAGCGCGTGGAACCGGCCGTGCTTGATTTCGGCGATGCGGACGTGAAGTTTCAAGGCGGCGCGATGTTCTATCTCGGCTTTGAGGGAAACCGCGAAGTCGTGGAGGCGGAGGAGCAACGCGCGCTCTCCGTCTGTGAACGATTTGGCGCCCAGGCGTTGCCCCGGAAAGAGGCGGAAAGATTCTGGAATGATCGACACGAGATTGCCAGGCGATTCATGCAGAACCGGCGGCAACGAAGGGAGCGCGGCAGGGATGGCTTCCATCGCGATTGGATTCACGTTGCACTGCCGGCCTCGAAGGTCTTGTCGTTTCGAGCGGCGGCGATGGAGATTGCCAAGCAACGTGGAGTCCAAGTCCTGGAGAGCGGCTTGTGGATTCAGCCGGAGCTTTTTTCCATGCCTTTGGGTATCCACGACGACGGCACGAACAAGGCTCAACTCGCTTTGGAAGAAACCGTCGATGAACTGCTGCATTTGGTCCACGCAATGGGCGGATCCATGGAATACACCCATGGCGTCGGCGTGAAATTGGCGCCGCTCATGGCCGAAGAGCACGGTTACGGTGTGGAAGTTATGCGCCGGATCAAGAAGACGCTGGATCCCAATGGGATAATGAATCCCGGGAAAATGGCCCTATAGTCACCCCACGCCAGAGGTTCCAGGGCGTCGGAACGAGCGCTCTTGCGTAGCGTTGGGCGGAAAGCTACGATTTTCCAAATGCTGAGCAAAAATGTCGCGGCCTCCGTTGCTGCTTTGCTGTTTGTCGTTGGTTGCGTTACCGCGCCCTACACAGGCAGGGGGCAGCTTATGCTCGTGTCCGAATCAAACGAGATAGAGTTGGGGGAAGAGGCTTACCGACATATTGTGCGCGATAGTGTATTGGCGGATAACTCTGACGCTTTGCGGATCGTACGCAAGGTGGGGGAAAGAATTGCGCGGCCGGCGAACAAGCGGGAATACAGATGGGAATTCCGGGTTATCAATGACCCGCAGGACATTAATGCCTTTTGCGTTCCAGGCGGGAAGGTGGTGGTCTATAGCGGTATTTTCTCCGTCGCCAGAGATGAGGCGGGATTGGCGGTTATCCTAGGTCATGAGGTGGCTCACGCGTTGCTCCGCCATTCTGGAGAACGGATGACTCAAACCCAGATATTAGGAACCGGATTGGCTCTTGCCGGAGCCGGCGGTGTAAATCCTCAGATCCTCCAAGCTTTCGGTTTGGGCGCTGCCGTCGGTGTAGTTCTTCCTTTTAGCCGGTCTCAGGAATCCGAGGCGGATCATGTTGGGCTTATCCTGATGGCGAAAGCCGGGTACGATCCAAGGGTCTCTTTGGATGTGTGGAATCGCATGGAACGCAAGGAAAAAGGTGCGACGCCCGATTTTCTTTCGACGCATCCGGGCTCAGAAACACGGATTCAGCAGCTCAAGGCATGGATGCCGGAAGCGCTGCAATACTATCAACCCGAGGACCGCGTCGTTGAGCTGCTTCCTTCGCCTCAGGCGCTCGACTCTCCGACGGCGAAAAGCGAACGAGAGTTGTTGAAGAGAATCCAGGCTATCAATCAGTTCGTGGAACAGCAGAACGGTGAACGGGCGGTTGCAGAAGCGCTGGCGTATGAACTGCGTCTGAATCTGCCCACAATCGTTAACGAACGACAACAGCTCAAGGTTGGCTATGGTCAATATGCCGCGTTGAGGGGTCTTGCGTATTTGGGTCGGGGATCCGTTAGGAATATCGTGGCCGAGTATCAACGGGGCGGCTCCTGGTCGGCCATCGCTCAAAATAACGCCAGTGGACTCAATGAACTGACGGCCTGGATCACCAACTTGATGCGCACGACCAGTGCCGTGGGGCGGCAGTTGCGGACTCAACCGTATCGCGCAAGTCCGAGAATGCCATAAGGATCAGTATGGTTGACGCTAACGAACCATGGGGAGCACCAAAGGGACTCAGGATGAGGGAAGGGTTATAAGGATTAAATGGCACTTTACAATAATGGAGAATCGAGATAGTTATTATTGGAGGAGCTTTAACGAGGAGTGGAAGTAGCAAGACCCACGCTTTATTTATTGGCAAAGATTCGATTGAAGAAATGCACCCACAGGGGTGCATTTCCTTTTTTGGGTAATGGGAGAAATGAAATTGCGTGAACAGATAGAGATATTGGCTACATTGCAGAACGTTGATCGCGAGATAAAGGAGAAAAACGGTACTAAGCAAGTACTACTGGGGGAGCTACAGGTCAAGGACAAAGAGCTCCAGTCTAAGAAACAGGAAATCGCGCTGCTTACGGCTGCTTGTGCGGAAAAAGAAAGAGAGCGTCAGGGAAAAGAACGAGTACTGCAAGACGAAGGCAAAAAAGCCATGGATAAGCGGATGCGAATGAATCGCATCAAGAACATAAAAGAGCTGCAAGCGTTACAGCGGGAGATTGATCAAATCAGACAAGGCAACAGCGATCTTGAGGAAGAGCTGATCAGGGTTTTCGAAGAGATTGACCGTATCAAGGCCGAGCTCAAGGCCAAAGAGGAAGAGGCGACAATGATGCAGGAGGAGTGGCAACAGAGGCAGGAGGATATGCAATCGAAGATCTCCGGCATTGATCAACTGGTAGCTGAGGCTTACACGCTTAGAAAAACGATTGCGTCGCAGATCGCCGGCGAGCTGATTTCACGCTATGAACTCATCTTCGCACGGCGGGGCGGCAGCGCGGTGGTGGAAGTTGCCGGTGGAATTTGCCAAGGCTGTTATATGAACATACCGCCGCAGCTGTGGAATGAAATTATCAAGAGCGAAAAAGTCAATCTTTGCCCCAGTTGTCAACGTATTCTTTATTACAAGCCGTCTGCACAACAGGAAAAAGAAGCCTAAGCCCAGTCAGAATCCAGTCTAACAATTCGCAACTCGACCCTCATCCATAGCGTCGACTAAAGGCGCTGAGCAGGGTATCTTCAGATAGATCGCCGTATTGGTATTTCTTGAATTATCGGCGCAGAGCGCTCCACTAGGTATGTCGGAACTAGACAACGCATGGCTTGTCATGGTTGACGGGGCTGCCCGAGGCAACCCCGGACATGCGGGATGTGGAGCTGTGATTCTTGATGGAAACGGCAAGGTGGTGAAGGAGCTAAGTCGTTACTTGGGACACGCCACCAACAATGTCGCGGAGTATGAGGGTTTGCTCATGGGGCTCGAAGCGCTCCTTCAGCTCAAAAAAAAACGTATCCGTGTCCAGAGTGATTCACAACTGCTGGTGCGGCAGCTCAATGGCGAATACCGGGTTAAGGACGAAAAGCTAAAGACGCTTTTTGAAAAAGCCATCGCATTATTGCGTCAGTTTGAGGCCTATCGTATCCTTCATGTGCCTCGGGAACTGAACAAATTGGCGGATCGATTGGCCAACAAAGGTATCGACGACGCAATCAAAAAATCCTCATTGGGCTAAAGTGGATCAAGCGATCGCCCGCCGCCTCCGGCGGAGGGAGGAAAGTCCGGACTCCACAGGACAAGGTGGCCGTTAACGGCGGCTCCGAGTGATCGGGGGAAAGTACCACAGAAAACACACCGCCCATGATTTTGATGGGTAAGGTTGAAAAGGCGAGGTAAGAGCTCACCGGTCCATCAGTGATGGTGGACGCTTGGCAAACCCCACCCGGAGCAAGACCAAATAGGAGGGTTGGGCGGTCCGCCCATAACCCTCGGGTAAGGTCGCTCGACCTCATGAGCAATCATGGGGCAAGATGAATGATCGCTATGGTTCCTATTAGGAACCATTACAGAATCCGGCTTACGATCCACTTTAGCCCACAATCTTATCCATCCTGCCACTATTCGATCTCGCTGCTTGCCCTAGGGTGACGAAACCTGTTCCCAGGCGGTCAAGTCGCTATTTAGTGGCTCTCCCCACCATACCATCAACATATCGATTGACGACCGCGGAAAAAGGGCAAAAATCCGCGAAAAAGTTGAAATTTTTATTGACAGTTCCCGTGCGTAAAGTTATAAGTGGCGCCTATGTGGGATAATGTGGGATAATTTCCCATTAAAGTTCTATCTAGCCTAGGGGACGTATGTTTCGTGGCAGTTTTGAACATACGCTCGACGGCAAGGGCCGTTTGAGCATTCCTGTGAAATTCCGGGAAGTTCTTCTCGGGAAAAGTGATGAACGCATCGTGATTACGAATTTTGTGGTGGATGGAATGAAATGCCTCGACGTTTATCCTCTCGACGAATGGTCACGGTTGGAAGAAGAGATTCGAAAAAAGCCGAAGTTCGATCGCAAAATGTTGATGTTCCAGAATTATTAT
>Ga0105058_1000014_pt1 | contig 16791 bp, 17 predicted proteins | sample GWRWN1_20_30_FD_90072 | JGI IMG/M metagenome (GOLD analysis project Ga0105058, IMG submission 90072) | Riverbed sediment microbial communities from areas with no vegetation in Columbia River, Washington, USA - GW-RW N1_20_30 | ecosystem: Environmental > Aquatic > Freshwater > River > Sediment ... | reverse complement strand
TCCCTTCTTGAGCCAGCTCTTGGGTGATCCGCGTGTCCAGCAGCAGTTGGGTTCCGTGGTCAATGAGTCCCGTCCAACCGTCCGGTGCTACAGCTTTTAAGAGGATATCATTTGCGTCCAAGACCACTGTTGTGCCGGCGCACTCTAGCTCGATGTTGCCCCCTGCCTGTACCTTGGCGGCCAACGAGTTAGCGTCGAGCGCAGCCAGGGCCATGCGAATCTCTCTTACTCGCTCGCCAAATTTTGGACCCAATGTTTTTAGGTTCGGACTAACCTCGTACCTAAGCAGCGGACCCTGGGTTGGATCATGCAAGCTCACCTTTTTTATGTTTAACTCTTCTGAGATTTGTTCAGCAAAGCGTTGGGCCGCTCGACGCTCTGAATCATTGGCTGGCTGGATCACGATTTCCGCCAACGGCTGGCGGACTTTGATGCGCACGCTATTTCTAAGAGATGAACCCAGTGAGACGAGCCGGAGCAATGCCTCCATATCAGCGGAAAGCTCGGCGTCGATGAGCGACACATCGACTTCGGGAAAATTGCAATGGTGGATGCTAAGGGCCCGGCCGGACGCCTCGTCCTTTCCACTCCGCTCCAGGTTTTGGTACATGACCTCGGTCAAAAAAGGCATGATGGGTGCAAAGAGCCTGATCAAGGTTGTAAGCACCGTGTAGAGCGTTTGGTAGGCCGCCAGTTTATCTTCGCTCCTTTCACTCTTCCAAAAGCGACGGCGGTTGCGGCGCACGTACCAGTTGCTGAGCTTTTCCGCCACAAAGGTTTCGGCTGCAACGCAGAAAGCCATCACGTTGTAGTTTTTGAACTCGTGCCGGGCGTTTTGGATTAGTAACAGCAGGTCCGATAGAATCCAGCGGTCGATGTCGGGCCTTTCGTGCACCGGAACGGCCGGGCTGTCGGGATCAAAGCCATCCAGTCGAGCATAGTTGCAAAAAAAGGCATAGGTATTCCACAGCTTGAAAATGAAGCGATTTCTAATCTCGTCCGCAGGGGCGTAGCCGAAATTGATGTTGTTGGCTGGATTGTGCCGGCAAAACATCCAGCGCATCACATCAACCCCCATTTTTTCCGCGGATTCCTCGAAGGGGATGGCGTTGCCCTTCGACTTGTGCATCTCCTCGCCTTTTTGGTCACGCACTAAGGCATGACCCAACAACACCTTGAAGGGCGCTTGCTCCTCCATCATCGTGCTCATCGCAAGGAGCGCGTAGAACCAGTTGCGAAACTGCCCGGGGAAGCTCTCGGTAACAAAGTCCGCGGGAAACCATTCCTGCCAGTACTTTCGGTCGCGGTTATAACCCAAGGTCGAGTAGGGCACGATGCCGGCGTCAAGCCAAGGGTTGCCGACGTCGGAAATCCGGCTCCCCATCCCGTCGCACTTGGCACAACGAATTTTGACCAGATCCACCCACGGCCGGTGCGGCGAGTGGCCTTCGAATTCATTCCATCCAGCCACAGCTCGACTCTTGAGCTCCTCACGACTGCCAATGACGTCAAAAGCGCCGCAGGTCTCACATACCCAGATGGGCAAAGCTAGTCCCCAATAGCGCTTCTTTGAAATCATCCAGTCGCCCATGTTTTTTAGCCAGTCGAGTTCGCGTTGCAAGCCAAAGTCGGGGACCCAGCGGGCGTCATGACAGATTTTCATGATCGCATCACGCCAACGCATATCGATAAACCACTCATCAACAAGCCTGAAGAGAAGTTCTGTTTTGCAGCGCCAGCAGTGGGGATAGTTGTGCGGGTATGGCTCGACCGCCACCAGCAATCCCTTCTGTTGGAGATTAGCCACTATCCAGTCGATGGTGACTGGATTAAGCGCCGATTGGCCTTCAAGCTCTCCAAAGCCGTGCAGGAATATGCCGGCCTCGTTCAGGGGCGCAATTGGAACGAGACCTTCCTCCTTGCCGAGGGCGAAATCTTCCTTGCCGCATCCCGGGGCAATGTGTACGATACCGGTGCCTTCGGCCTCGCTCACCGCGTCCCACGGGATCACCCTATGGATCTCACGCGCAGGTCTTGCCGGTCCCCACTTTTGTTTTACCGCCACCTCGGCAATTTCCGCTGGAAAGCCTCCCGGATAACCCTGCGCCGCGAACTCATCGAAAGGGCCAGCGTATGGCCACGCCAGCATCTCCGTCCCCGACAACTCGCCCAAGACTTCGTAGCCACCTTTCTCCTTGAAGATCTGTTCAATGGACTTGAGTTTGGGTACTCCCTCGACCCATTCCTTTCTCCGGAACTCCTCTTCAAGTCGTTGCGCCGTGAAGGTGCCTTTGGCCAAATAGTACACCTCGTTTCGATGGCGAACCCTTAAGTAGGTGAGAGCTGGGTTAACCGCGACGGCCACGTTGCTGGTTAGTGTCCAAGGCGTGGTCGTCCAGACCAGCAGGTTTTCGCCTGGCCGCCCACGCAGGGGGAAGCGCACAAACACCGCCCTGTGAGCGACTCTTTGATAGCCTTCGTGCATCTCCATCTGGCTAATACCTACGGCGCAACGGGGGCACCAAGGCATTGAGTCGTAAGCTCGGTAAATCAAGCCGCGTTGATGACACTTTTTGAGGAAGCTCCAAATCGTGTAGTTGTTTTCCTCGGACATGGTGAAGTAGCTGCGACGCTCGTCGGGCGGTTTCAGCCAGTCTTCATCTCGATCCCAGTCCATCCAGTAGCCGAGGCGAGTCGATTGCTCTGTCTGAATGCGGGCGAATTTGTTCACCCGTTCTTTGCATAGTGCAACGAACCGGTCGATGCTCGCGAAGCGGTCGTCCGGCACAAGATTCTCAATATCCTGCTTCGACCCTAGACCAAGTTCTTTTTCCACCTCTACCTCGACCCAAAGCCCTTGGCAGTCGAAGCCGTTTTGATAACGCAACTCGTGGCCAGTCATGGCAAAATAGCGGCTATAAGCGTCTTTGTACGTACGGCCCCACGCATGGTGTACGCCCATAGGATTGTTAGCGGTGATCGGTCCGTCGAGGAAAGACCATTTCGGCTTGTCACGATTCTTTTCCCGGAGCAGCTCGAAGGCACGCACGCGTTGCCAAAAATCGAGGATTGATCGTTCGAGGTCAGGAAAGTCGACTTCCGTGGCAACCTTTTCAAAGTTAGACCGCATAGTAGGAAAACTCGTGCGTGAGAAGAATCAATTTTTATCTCAAGAAAGAGAAATTATCTAGATCGGCGTGGTGGTTTCAGTCGTACGGCCAGACAGGGAATGCGGATCCATGACTTTAGCGGATCCAAACCACCCGGCCTTCTCTAACGGTGGTTGTTTCGGTGATTGTTCAAACCCCGGACCATTCGAAAGGCAAACATGTCGGCCTTGTTTTCCGCATCCGCCCAAAAAACATAATGACCCATCTCGTGATAAACGGTGTTAATCCACTTTCGTTCTGAGTTATATTTTCTGCCCTTTTTCCAATTCTCAGGGTGAACCAGATAGACCTGTCCGTTTTCGTATGTCTTGCCAGCGGTTTTCCCCCAGTCGATGTACTCATACCACTCTATCCGAGGATTCTTCAGATGGTAGAAACGACAGAGACCAGCTATGGCTTTTTTGAAATCCTGAGGCTTGTACTCACGGAAAAAAGCTGAAAGCAGGCGGTCTACGACGCGACGCTCTTTCAGAGATGGCAATATCATCCGCATAGTACTTTTTCCTCGCCACGGTACCCAGCATTTTTACCATAATAAAACCCTAATAAAAACCCGGCAAGAAACGGAGCGGGTTGTCCAATCTAATCTAACACGTTGATTTATCAGGTAATTTTCATCCGCGGATATCTTTAAGGCCAAACCACAGCGGCGGAACTCCGACCTTGCGACGAAGGCAAAAGTATCGTAGATTGGCGTACTTTGTGAGCTAACGCCGTTCTCTCGAACCGCGACTCCAGCTACATCCCAATGATTCAATCGTGGAGTGAAAGCGCCGCCCATATCGGTGCTTGGGTGGGTTTTAATGCGGGTTGCCTTGCGGTGAGGATTTTTCCGCGCCAATGGCTCTATCGCTTCTCCGATACCCTCGCCGACATTGGCTTTTATCTTTTCCGCGGCTTTCGTACGAGGTCGGTCAGAAATGTGCGCTTCGCACTCGGAGAGAAACTGACTGGAGTCGAGGTTGAAGAAACTGTTCGCAAATCGCTGCGGAATTTTTTTCGCGACTTTGTTGAGATCGCCATCGCGCTAGTCATACCGGCCGAGAACCTGCGCTCGGAAATTCCTATCGAAGGCCGGGAAAATCTCGACGCAGCTCGGTTAAAAGAGCATGGCGTTATTGTGCTCAGCGCGCATCTAGGAAACTTTTTTCTAGTTGGAACTCGCTTGGCGACGGAAGGTTATCCGATGTGGGTTCTCATCAATCAGCCAAGAAATCAGCGATTTGCCAGATTTATGGACGATTATCGGCTAAAAGTCCGGCAGAAAACGATTCATGCCCGGCCCCGTCGGGAAGCCTTGCGCGAACTTAGCCAAGTACTGCGTCGTAACGAGCTGGCCGTCGTGATTGCCGACGAATATCGTAGGAACAACGGAATTCACGTACCTTTTTTTGGCCGCACTGTGCTCGCTCGTCGAGGACCGGCGACCCTGGCGCTCAGAACCGGAGCGGCGGTTGTGCCTGTATACTTGATCCATGATAAGAGTCAGGGTCTAAAGATGATCGTCGAGCCTGAACTTGATTTGATCAGAACCGATAAAGACAAAGCCGCAATACGCGAAAACACGCTGCGGATGACGCAATGGCTGGAAAGAACCGTCCGAGCCTATCCGGCGCAATGGAATTGGATGAACATTCACTGGCAAGAAGACCAGGATAATGCACCCGTCATCAAAGAACAGCGCGTTCAAGGCCTTACTTCCTAGTTGAGAAAGGGGACCAAAAGTGGCAAGCAGCAAGCGGGAGCTTGAAGAACTCAAAAAGAAAGTAGCGTTGGGCAACCGCATCATGTTTTACCAGGGCTTAGCGGATTACCACGGACATGTGAGCGCGAGAATACCGGGCACCCGGAAATTCTTCATTAAGCCGGTGCTCGCGCCGTTGGGCGAAATCGCACCGAAGCATATCATCCTCGTGGACATCGACGAATACATGGAGGTTTGCGAACAGAACTACGCTAAAGCAGGCAACACACGAGCTGTGACGAAGCTCAAAAATCCGCCGCGGGAGACGATGATTCATGCCGCGATTTACAACGCTCGACCGGATATGAATTCAGTCGTTCACACGCACCAGACGTTGGCCACCGCTTTCTCTGTAGCGGGAACGCCGATACTGCCCATTTACAATCAAGCAGCGGTTTTCGCCCCCGAGACGCCGATTTTTCCCAGCCCGAGACTTATCTATACGATCCAGGACGGCAAAGAGATCTGCGCGACTCTGGGCGACCGAATGGCCATGCTGCTCAAGGGCCACGGCATTGTTGTCTGCGGCGATAGCTTGGAATATGCTACGGTCCACGCGATTTATCTGGAGCGGACGGCTTACATGCAGTTCGTGGCGAGTTGCGTGGGCAAGCCGTCGATCATGCCGCAGAAGGATATTGATTACATGAAAGAAAATATGATGTACCGTTCCTACGACGCCTTCGCGTACTTCAAGTCTCAGTTACCCAAAGGCGGCAAGCTGTAATCACCAACTACCATTTAGGAGATAATCGAGGAGGAAATCCCATGGCTAAACCAGAGAGACGTGAAACATCGGACGCAAAGAAGGGACCGATTCAGGACTTGCGCGAGTGGCTCCAGCGCGTGGAGGAAATGGGCGATCTAGTTCGCGTAAAGGATGCCGTGAGCTGCGAGGAAGAAATGAGTGCCATCAGTTACCTGGTTGCGAAACAGAATCCATCGCCGGCGATCCTTTTCGATAACATCAAAGGTTATGAGAAGAGCCCATTCAAAGCGCGCTCGTTGTGGAATATCCTGGGTCCGAGCATTCCGCGCATCGCGCTGACGATGGAAGAACCACCCGACACGCCAATCGTAGAGCTCATCCGACGCGTCAAGGACAAACTCAAAGCTCGCACGTTGCCCAAGGAAGTTTCGCAGGCTGGCTTCTACGAGAATACCTTGACGGGCGACAAGATCGATTTGACCCAACTGCCAATTCCCAAGCACTGGCCGCTGGATGGCGGGCGCTATGCCGGCACGGCGGACGCGGTGATCACCCGTGATCCCGACAGCGGCTACCTCAACGTGGGCACCTATCGCATGATGCTGCAAAGCAAAACCGAAGTGGGACTCTATCTTTCACCGGGTAAAGATGCGCGTCTGCACATCACCCGCTCGTGGCAGATGGGGAAGCCCGTTCAAGTTGCCGCCGCCTGGGGTATCGACCCGTTGTTCATGGTCGTCGGCTCGCAGACATTTCCCAAGAACGTCTCAGAGTATGAATTTTTGGGCGGGATTAAAGGTGAGCCCATTCCGGTGATCAAAGGTAAAACCACCGACCTGCTTCTGCCCGCAAACGCGGAATTTGTCGTCGAGGGAATTATCAAGCCGAATTCTGTTAGAAGTGAGGGTCCCTTCGGCGAATTCCCTGGCTACTACGGAAGACCGGAGGCCGGCTGTCCGCTGGTCGAAGTCACCGCCGTCCACTACCGAAACAATCCAATATTGACGAATGCTTTAATGGCCGACTACCCAAGCAATGAGCAGAGCGGTTTTTTCTCGATCATCCGCTCCGCGCGGATCTGGGATGACTTGGATAAGCTCGGTGTTCCGGGTATTCAAGGCGTCTACGCTCATCCGGCAGGCGCCGGCGGCTTCGGCATGACGATCATTAGCTTGGAGCAACGCTACGCCGGACATGCGGCTCAAGCATTGGCGCTCGCGGCTCAGGTGCCCGGCGGCGCCTACTATACGAAATGGATCATCGCCGTTGACGAAGACGTTGATCCAACGGATATGGATCAGGTGATATGGGCCATGAGCAGCCGCTCCAATCCCATCGACGACCTCGATATTCTGCGCAACACCTGGAGCACCTGGCTCGACCCAACCCAGAACCCGCCGGAAAAACGGCCCTACGGTTCAAAGGCCCTCATTAACGCTTGCAAGGAGCACCGCCATCTGCCGGTCTTTTCGAAGCGCACGGCGTTGCGTAAAGAGATGTACGACAAGGTCGCCGGCGAATGGAAGAAGCTCGGTCTGCCGGGGCAAATTCCAACCGTGAGGGCCTTCGAAGAGGAAAAGAAAGTTGTCTACCACGAAGTGGGCGGCTTCGAGCCGGGAAAGCAGCCCGGTGAAGAAGCGTCAGAGAAGAAGAAGTAGCCTGGTTGGCCCTAATTTGGCTTTTTTTTAGTGGGCCTACGTGCTTGCAACGCAGGCGGTTGTTTTTTCGGTAAGCTTTTTGATAATTGACCCGAAATCAAACACCGGGTCCGGGTCATCGCCGCTACCTAGCTGATAGCTTCTTCCCCTCTCTCGTTGGTTCGAATACGGATAACTTCCTCTACCGTCGACACGAAAATCTTCCCGTCGCCGATTTTTCCGGTTTGCGCCGACTCAAGAATCGCCTCAATAATCTTTGGCACCATGTCATCGGGCGCCAAGATTTCAATCTTCACTTTGGGAAGGAAGTCTACGGTGTATTCGGCCCCACGATAGAGTTCCGTGTGCCCTTTCTGCCTGCCGAAGCCCTTTACCTCGCTGATTGTCATTCCGGTAATGCCGGCGGATGTGAGTCTTTGTTTTACCTCATCCAGTTTGAAAGGCTTGATAATCGCTTCGATTTTCTTCATAGAATCCTCCTTCCACGCGTCTAAAGAGAGAGCTAACCGCCTCTAACCCATACCGCTTTTAGATATCGAAATACAGGGCGAATTCATGGGGATGGGGTCTGAGCCGGATAGCATCGACCTCTTTCTTGCGCTTGTAGTCCAACCAGGTCTCAATCACATCCTTGGTGAACACATCCCCCCGAAGCAAAAAGTCGTGATCCTTCTCCAACGCATCCAGCGCTTGATCCAACGACCCCGGCATGGACTTCACTTTAGCCGCTTCCTCCGGCTCCAACTCATATAAGTCCTTGTCGATGGGCTTGGGCGGCTCGATCTTGTTTCGAACCCCGTCCAGTCCCGCCATCAGCATGGCCGGAAAGGCAAAATAGGGGTTGCAGCTCGGATCGGGAGTACGGAATTCGAGCCGCTTGGCCTTCTCGCTGGTGGAGTACATGGGGATTCTCACGCAGGCGCTTCGGTTACGGGCCGAGTACACTAGATTGATCGGCGCTTCGTAGCCGGGCACCAGCCTTCGGTAGGAGTTGGTCGTCGGGGCAATGAAGCCGCACAGCGCATGGGCATGTTTGAGTAGCCCCCCGATGTAGTACCGAGCCGTGTCGCTGATAAGCCCGTAGCCCTTCTTGTCGTAGAATAGATTCTTGCCGTTTTTCCATAGACTCTGGTGCGTGTGCATCCCAGAACCGTTGTCTTGAAACAGCGGCTTGGGCATCACAGTCACGACCTTGCCCCGCTGGTGCGCGGTGTTCTTGATTACGTACTTGTACAGCAGCACCTGATCGGCCATCTTGGTCAGGGTCGTGTATCGCATGTCGATTTCGGTCTGCCCGGCGGTGCCCACTTCGTGGTGGTGCACTTCGATCTTGATCCCGCACTTCTCCAAGTTCTTGACCATCTCGGAGCGCAGGTCCTGGTACTGGTCCATGGGCGGTACGGGGAAATACCCCTCTTTGTATCTAATCTTGTAGCCCAGGTTCGGCTTGTCGTTGTTGCCGGAGTTCCAAAAGCCTTCTTCGGAATCGATGTAGTAGAATCCATGGTTGTAGCTCTGGTCAAATCTGATGTTGTCGAAGATGAAAAATTCGATCTCCGGCCCCCAGTAGCTGATGTCGGCTATCCCGCTCGATTTAAGATACTTCTCCGCCTTCTGTGCCACATATCTCGGGTCCCTGCTGTAGGACTCTCGGGTGACCGCGTCGATGACGTTGCACACAAGACTCAACGTCGGATGCTCGGTGAACGGGTCCATCATGGCGGTGTCGGGGTCGGGGATCAACAGCATGTCGGATTCGTTGATCGATTGAAATCCCCGTATGCTCGAGCCGTCAAAGCCGATCCCGTCTTCAAATAGATCGGCCGTCAGTTCTGCCGCCGGAATCGAAAAGTGCTGCCATAGCCCCGGTACATCGACAAATTTAAAATCCACTATCTCTACTTTGTTCTTCTTGACTAGGTCCAGTACGTCCTTGACACTCATCTAACTACTCCTCTCTTTTCATTATCAACGCTGTTCCGACCGCAAATTTTGTTATCACATTCTTTCACCAACAGCTAGCCCGTGGCGCGCCGATGATTACTCATATGCGCGCTCGTCGTGCTGGCTCAAGTCCAAACCCATTCGTTCTTCTTCATCAGACACCCTGAGACCCGCAAGGGCCTTAACAATGGATAGGATGATATAGGTTCCGACCAGAGCCAAGATCCATGTCGCCACAACGGCGACGAATTGGACCCAAAGCTGTCCTGGGTTCCCGAAGAAGAGGCCGTCATTACCGGCTGCGTTGATTGCCTTGGAGGCGAAAAGGCCGGTTGCCAGCGCTCCCCAAGTACCGCCGATGCCGTGAACTCCGACGACGTCTAGAGAATCATCGTAACCTAACTTTGGTTTTATACTGCAAGCGATAGAACACAATACGCCGCCGCCGATTCCGATCCAGATAGCTGAGATGGGGCCGACAAACCCTGAGCCGGGAGTGATAGCAACGAGACCGGCGACTGCACCGCTGGCGGCTCCCAGGACGGTTGGTTTGCCTCTAAAAATCCAGTCCATCACCATCCAAGAAAGCGCGGCTGCTGACGTCGCTATATGGGTCGCCACGAAAGCAGAAGTAGCGAGGCCATCAGCGGCAAGCGCGCTGCCGGCGTTGAATCCGAACCAACCTACCCACAAAAGCGCCGCCCCGATTACGCTGAAAGGAAGATTGTGCGGCGGCATCGCTTCTTGGCCATAGCCGATCCTCCTACCGAATACCAAAGCTGCCACGAGAGCCGAGACGCCTGAACTAATGTGCACCACAGTGCCACCGGCAAAGTCGAGCGCTCCCATTTCACGCATCCATCCCTTTAGACCCCATACCCAATGAGCAAGAGGATCATAGATAAACGTTGCCCACAACAGAATGAAAACCAAGAAGGCACCAAATTTCACGCGTTCCGCGAAAGCCCCGGTGATCAGCGCGGGAGTGATAACCGCGAACATCATCTGATAGATCATAAAAGTCTGATGGGGAATCGTAGCAGCGTAATCGGCATTCGGTTCCGTGCCGACTCCGTTCAGGCCAAACCAAGCAAGGCTCCCAATAATTCCGCCAACGTCCGGTCCAAACGCCAGAGTGTAGCCCCAGAGGACCCACTGAATACTTACGAGAGCGACAATAATAAAACTCTGCATGATGGTGCCGAGGACATTTTTCCCTCGAACCAAGCCGCCGTAGAAGAGAAAGAGGCCGGGAATGGTCATCATCAATACCAAAGCGGCCGAGGTTAGCATCCATGCGTTGTCGCCTTTGTCGAGTTTTGCCTGGGGAGCAGGCGCCGCAGCGCTCGGTGCTGAAGGCACAGCTGGCGGCGGAGGTGTCTCCGCTGGAGCGGCCGGCGCAGCAGTTCCAGGCGGCGTTGTGGCTGGTTGATTTGATTCTTGACCAAACGTAAGAACAGGAATCGTTAATGCTAAAACCCACAGCAGCACAAAGAAAATCCCCCAGTTTTTCTGTTGATTCACGACCAGCCCTCCTTTTCTCTGCACAAAAAATAATCTATTTAGGGAGTAAAAAGGTAATTTTGAAGTCTTAGGGCAACATATGTGCCACCGTGTGGATTTTATTTTGCCCTACCTAATCAATAGTTATGTGTTGAATGGGAGGGCTAGAATCGATTTGATTGCCTAATAATTAGGCATCTGCATAGCAAATAGGCGCCGGCCAATATCACAGGGCGCGATATGTATGCTCGTCAGCGCGGCAGATTTTCTGAATCGAGCTCGGGAGGAAGGGCAAAATGAATATTCTCTTCAGCAAAGCCGAGGTAGGTGATTTCAGCACCCTGTCCTTTGAAAAAATCGGCGGTCTCCTGAACCAACCTTTCAGGGGCCGAAGCACCGGACGTTATACCAATCCGTTCTACCCCTGCTAGCCAGCTCGGATCAATGGCATGATGATCGTCGATAAGATACGCAGTCGTCCTACGAGCGCGCGCCACTTTGCAAAGCTGGTTTGAGTTTTCGCTGTTACGGGATCCGATCACCAGAATTAACTCTACTTCCCCAGCCAATTGCTTTACGGCGTCTTGCCGGTTTTGGGTCGCATAACAGATGTCCTCTTTCGCCGGCGTGATCATGCGCGGAAATCTTTCCTTTAAGACATCAATCACTTCGCGAGTATCATCGACGCTGAGCGTAGTCTGAGTCAGAACAATGACCTTTTCAGGATCCGGAATATCGACAGCCCTCGCGTCTGCAACATCGGCTACGATGCGAATTCGCTCTGGTGCTTCGCCGCTTGTTCCGACGATCTCATCGTGCCTTTCGTGACCGATCAATATGATCCAATAACCTCGTGCCGCAAATTTTCTCACCTCGCGGTGGACCTTGTCCACCAGGGGACAGGTTGCATCGATGACAATCTCGATTTGTTGCTCTTTGGCTTTCTGCCACACCGCTGGAGAGACGCCGTGCGCGCTGAGGACCAATTTGGCACGTCTAGGCACCTCATCTATGGACTGGACAAAACGTACGCCACGCCGGGTAAAATCTTGGACTACATGCTGGTTGTGAACGATTTCATGAAACACGTAAACCGGTGCGCCGTGTCGCTGAAGTGTTCGTTCCACAGTCTCGACGGCCATCTCCACGCCGGCACAGTAGCCGCGCGGTTGTGCTATTACGACTTTGCGTATTGCCATAAGTATGCTTCAAGTCTGGTAGATTGATGAAGGCCTGTCAATACTGGATACCCACACCTTGTGATATGCATTCAACGATCGATCAACCCCAAAATCTTCGCTGCCGCTACTGCGGCACCGTCGAGGGGCACGGCGGGCCAGCTTTCTTTTTTGTTTAACAGCCGGGTCAAGTAGGGAGCCAGGTTCCCAGATAACAACTGATCCTGGGGTATGAACTCAGCGGTCGCGCATTCGTCCAGCGCCCGCGTCAAATGCGGATATTCAGCAAACTCGCCACGCTCGGTATACAGTGTCCGCACTTGATGGGAAATGACATCCGCAACGATTCCATATCCAGGCTTGGTGACTACGACATCTACGGCGCGAACCAGATCTTCATATTTTCGCTGGGCTTCCGGCAAGACGCGCAGATTGTTTGTTTCTTGCTTGGTTTCCCCAGTCGTCACAAAGAAAAAATCGCCCAGCTGCTTCAAGTTGCTCCACGGTGGACGTTCCAACCCCAGGCCGCCAAAACTCAGGAGCACAATGGTGGCGGATTGGGGTAACCGAAATGCTTTCCTACCCTCTTGCTTTGTCAGAGGAGAAGTACGGGCAACCCATGGGATGGGTTCTTGTCGCGGAAAGATCTCCATACCGCAAGGATAGGGAAGGGTTAAAGCCAAGGTTGCATTACGATAGAACATTTCCATCTCCTCAATGAGCGATAGGAAGGCGGGATAGTTTTTGGTATAAACGCGGTAGATCTCACTCCATGTAAAATTGGCGATCGCTACAGAATCCACCGACGCCCGCATCGCGATCTCGAAACAGAGCGGCGGAATGTCACCCAAAATCAGGCGAATCTTATGTTCTCTAATAAAATTGGCTTCTTGCTCAATGAGGCGCGGTACGCTGTCATGCAATGACTGGCAGGCTCGCAACGTTCTATCAAGGTCCATCTCGAGACTGTCTTTTTGTAGTATGCCAACGTCGATCGCCTGACGAGATTGAAGGGCACGGTCTAGAAAGAGCCATTCCGGTGCCGTAGTACGAACGTGAATCTGCAGATCTGGAGAGGTCTTTTTCAGACTGCCAATGACTTGGCTGGAACGAACTGCATGGCCATACCCGTGGCCAGTAATATAATAAAGAATTGAACTCAAGTTGGCTTTGGATGTATGTAGTCGGAAGCATCAACCTAGGGAGCGAGCTAAGAATTGTCAAGGACTGGGAGGGCCCAATCCGCGTCAAGAGTCTCATACAACTGACTTAGGAAAGAGGAGAAGCTAGCCATGACCGGAACGATTAAGAAAATTATTAAACAGAAGGGGTTTGGATTTATCACTCCTGACGACGGCAGCGAAGATGTATTCTTTCATCGCGGAAGTCTCGCGCCCCGAACTCAGATTGAAGACTTTAACGAGGGCGACACCGTACAGTTTCAGACTCGAAAGGGTGACAAGGGTCCCGTCGCTCTTGATCTCAAGGTCCGTTGAGCGGTACCCCGACCCGGATAAAAAGGAGCGTTACGATGGATAAGTTTCAATCCTTATCGACCAACCGCCTGCTTTTTGATCTCGCGTCCCGCTTGGGTTCTTTAGAGGGCTATCTCTACGCCGAACAAAAGGTCGACAAGAGTTACCTACCTAATTGGATAGACAACATCGACCATGAATTTAAAAGTCTCTCCGCCGAAGTGAGAAACGAAATTTAGTCGGACTATTTGGCGCTCCTGAAGAAAGTCCGGGATCTGCTCCACAAGGCTTACGGCGACCAGGATCCAAATACGGCAAAACTCGACGCGGTGATTTCCAGAATACCGCGATAGAGGAGCCACAGAGAATGAAGCAGAATAGTCTTACGGGCTTGGCCCATATCGCCGCGAGGGCGATCCTTTATCTTCTTTTGCTTTTGCTTGTCGTCGTAACCAAGGGAGTCCGCTTCGAACTCGCCCAGGACCGCGTACAGCAGGTAATAACAATTCAACTGCTGCCGGGCGTGAATGGCTTCTACCGCTTCGATTCCCTCCCTCGGCCCGCGAACGTTAGCAACCGCCACGGCACGATTGAGGGCCACGACGGGTGAGTCATCGATCTCAATCAATCGGTCATAAAGGGAGAGGATGCGCGGCCAGTCCGTCGCTTCGTAATCCTGCGCCGCGCAATGACAGGCTGAGATGGCGGCTTGAAGATGATATTCACTGGCTTCGTCCCCGGCGGTGGATTGCATGAGGTGATACAAGCCGCGCGCGATCATCGACTGGTCCCACTGCGAACGGTTCTGCTCTTCGAGGCGGAGAATGTTTCCGTCCGCGTCCACTCTGGTTGGCAACCGTGCGCCGTTCAGCAACATCAGCGCCAGCAGGGCATGAGCCCGGGGTTGATTGCCCGCGGAGTGTTCGGCCAACAACGCGCCTAAGCGAATCGCTTCACGGCTAGCAGGGTGCTGAAAAAAGCGGAATCGTGCTTCGAGTGCCTCAGCACAAACGGATTCTATGAATCATTTTAACCTGTTTCCGTTCGTCCCTTCGATATACTCAGGGCAAGCTCTGAGCTCGTCGAAGGACTCCGAGGGAGTTTTTCAACAACTTGTTAGCGGTGAAAGGTCATGCGCTCGCGCGCGCGGGCTGGGCCGCGCTCTTTTCTTGGGAACTCACCGCCAGCATGCATTCAGGCGCTACGGGCCTTACTTCCACGGTCGCGCCGTAGTTCAAGCCTGGGAAATCCTTAGCGACCTCTGCAGCCTCGTCGAGGCTACTCACCTCGAGCAAGAAAAAACCACCGATCGCTTCTTTGGATTCGGCAAACGGGCCGTCCGCCACCGAGCGGCCCTTTTTCTGTGAAACAATTTTGCCCTCTTGGAAGAGTGGTTTTCCGGCTTTAGCTTTGCCCTCCGCGGTCAAGCGGTCGAACCAGGCTTTCATCTGGTTTACGACTCCTTGGATCTCTTCCGGCGAGAGGCCCTTGTGCCAATCGGTGCCCCGGAACAACAACATATATTCCGACTTCGTCGGTGTGCTCATAATTATTCTCCTTATTATTAATGGTTTTTGTCTTGCTTCATTACTACGACGAACGAAGGAACACCATTAGGACATCGTCGCTAAATTTTTCGGACCTTTCTATCAAATTGTGATCGTTGTTAGCCACCGGCCGGGCTGCTTTCCAGAGTTTGTTTCATGGTGTTTAATCCCTGTTGAATCATTTCACCAATAGCTTCGGCGGCTTCATTTGGCATCAAATCCGCTATCCAAACCACTCGACACTTGTCGTGACCGTCTGAGAAAACCTGTATAGACGCGTTATGGTGAGTGAGAGGCCCGCCGCGAGCGGACCAAGAGTGTCGGCACGTCTTATCGTCGACGTCGACGATGAGTTCACGCACGACCATTCCATTTGCAAAGGTAACGATTCGCGAGTCACCTTCAAGTCTACAGTCCACTACGAACCCAGGTACCAAACGTTTATGGATAGCGCCCACATCGCGGATCGCGTCCCAAACAAATTCTCTATTTCGCTCGATTGCAATTTCTTTGTAGATAGTAGCCATAGGGTTTTACTCAGACCCTTGATTGATATTAATACTCCATGTTGGCTCATGCCCGCCTTCAGCCGCGGCGGCCTTGTCATCCGGCTAAGTTCGCCGACGACGAATCATGCCGCTACCTTTCAGCTCCCCGTCTCGGGCACCGTCATTACTTCCAGCAGGTGGCCGTTAGGGTCCTCGAAGTAGAAGCCTCGCCCGCCCCGGCGGCTGTAGATCTGGCCATCGGTGTGGTTGTAGGGCCCGCTGCCGTAGGGAAGTCCCTTGGCCTTCACCCGGCCGAAGATCGCCTCGAACTCAGCCTCGCTGATATGAAAGGCGTAGTGATGGCTCTTGCCGGTCCTGGGGTCGAAACCCGGCCCGCCCCATGCTTCGGGCTCATCGGCGAAGTCAAAGGTCAGGCTCTCATTGATTTGCACTTGCGCGAAGTGGCCTTGCCCCGGCTTGACCTTCAATCCGAAGATCTCGGCAAAGAATTCGGCTGAGGCGACCTTATCTTTCGCCGGCACGATGGTGTGATCGAGAACAATTGCCATAAATTACCTCCTTTGTTTAGAGCCCTTGGTTCTGGCCGTGACTGTACCACGTCCTCTCAACATTCACGCCTGCCAGCGCTGGGCGCTCCGCAGCGCATCAGGACTACACTCACTGCAACCGGTGCGTCGTTGCTGACAGCGCGCGGGTAGCCTCTCGGATTCTCAAGCGAAAGCCAGGGGTCCCAGCCAAGCTCGCGGCGTGCTTTTGCGATCGAGACAAAGCCGGTATCCTCCGCGATATTGAAAATGCCTGGTTTGACTCTTTCGATCGCGAGCTGGGCCGCTGCGCCGACGATCTAGGCCGGTCGCCGATCCCTCAGCCGGTTGAACTCATGAGTCTTGTCCCTCTTAGGATCACTTCTCCTCAAGCACGGACAAGATATTGCCGGCGGGGTCTTTGAACCATGCGATCAATGGTCCCCCGCCGTGAAAGATTCCATTGTCGTCGGTTTTGAGCTCACCCTCATAGCGCTCAAAGCGCACGCCTCTCTTTGTGAGCTGGTCCACGGCTTCCTCAATATTGCCGACAGGGAAATTGAGAATAGTGAAGGTTGCCGGAGTATGATTCGACTTGGGGTAAATGAGCACCGTAGTGCCGCCCGCAAGATGCAGATTCAATAGGCCATGAGTTTCAGAAACCTCCAGACCGAGTGTTTTACCATAAAACTCCTTCGCCTTCTGGATATCCTTTACCGAAAAACCGCTAAACGCTTTAGTGTCTTTAAACATAGAATCACCTCCCTGCGTCGCTTATTTCACAACGACCGTCCGTCGAAGTGTTGAACCGGAACGCTTTCTAGGTCGAT
>Ga0105058_1000009_pt1 | contig 19120 bp, 22 predicted proteins | sample GWRWN1_20_30_FD_90072 | JGI IMG/M metagenome (GOLD analysis project Ga0105058, IMG submission 90072) | Riverbed sediment microbial communities from areas with no vegetation in Columbia River, Washington, USA - GW-RW N1_20_30 | ecosystem: Environmental > Aquatic > Freshwater > River > Sediment ... | reverse complement strand
TGCCAAGTACGACCCCGGCCCCCGAGGTCGCGCGAACGAGCCCGAGGAGCATCCGAAGGGTGGTGGTCTTGCCCGCCCCGTTCGGCCCGAGGAACCCGTAGACCTCTCCTCTCCTCACCCGCAGGTTGAGGTGCTCCACGGCCGTCACGCCCCTGCCGTAGACCTTCTTGAGGTCTCTGGTTTCGACCGCGTAGTCAGGAGCGCTCATCGCTTCCGCCCTTCTCTGCCCTAGCCTCGATCTCCATGCTCCTCGGCGAGGGCGCCCGCGACGTCGACTCGGGGGAGGCTTTCTCGATACGTCCCTGGACGTAGGGGCCGGCGTCGCTACCCAGCTCGCCTCTCCGCGATCTCCTCGTCGCCGATCCTGCGTGACTCGCACCATGCCAACTCACCGCGCTCGAGCCAGGTGGGGGGACGGATCGGACCAGTCAGGAAGATCGGCCGGCGGTTGGGCCCCCTCCTCGTCGACACGCTCACCACGCGCGGGCTGGAGGTGCTCCGACTGCTCGCGGACGGCGGTCGAACGGCGAGATCGCGGCGCAGCTCTTCGTTACGTTCGATACCGTCAAGAAGCACGTCACGCACATCCTGAACAAGCTGGGCGCCGCGAACCGCACGGAGGCGGCCGCGCTCGGCCGCGAGCTCGGCGTCCTTGACTGAGGCCCCGGCCAGGTTCCACCCGGCGTGTCCACGTTGGAGTGTTGTCCGCGTCGCGACAGACCCCTATCGTCAACCACAAGCCCGTCCATCCCAACACGTGACGGGCGAGGCCGAGAGAGGCAGGGATGCGATGGTGATCGAGAGCGAAGGGGCCGACTCGCCGAGGAGCGCCGTGCTCGCAGGGCTCGGCTCCGACGACATCGAGGAGCTGATGAGCGTAGGGCGCGAGGTCTCGTTCGCCGCTCATGAGTCGATCTTCGAGGTCGGTGGCCGCGCCGACGCCATGTACGTCGTCCTGGACGGCGAGGCACAGGTGGACGTCGGAGGGCGATTCCATCGCCTCACACGAGGAGCGTTCTTCGGAGAGATGGGCCTGCTCGCTCCCGACAGGCGGATGGCGACGGTTCGAGCCGTGGAGCCGGTACGTGCCCTGAAGATCTCCGTGGGCGACTTCCGATCCCTCGTGTCGGATCGCCCTCAGATCGGTCTGTCGATCATGCGGACGCTCGCGCTCCGGCTGCGGGAGGTCGAGCAGCGGATCGATGCCTGGATCGCCTCGTGAGCAGCTGGTTCGATCGAGGAAGCGCAAACACTTGGAGACAACGATGAGAGAGCCGCTGATCCCGATGAGCGACGTCCCGTCGGAGGGGACGGGGTGGCTCGCTGATCGGAAAACGTGATCACGGATGAAGCCGGAAGGAGGTGAATCCCGGATGAGCACGGGGAGCGCTGGGGTTTCTCGGGAGGGTGACTGGATGCAGGAGCTGCCTTCGCAGGTCGCCGCGCTCCGGCGGATCAGCTTCTTCGAGGATCTGACCGACGCGGATCTCTCGCGGCTCGCCCGCATCGGCCGGCGTCGTTCGTATGCAGCTGGGGAGGCGATGGTCGAGAAGGACTCGGACCGTGGCGGGCTGTTCGTGATCCTTTCGGGCGCCGCGGAGGTGGATGCAGGAGGCGCCGTTCACGTACTCGAGTCGGGCGACTTCTTCGGGGAACTGGCGCTGCTCGCGGGGTCGCGACGAACGGCGACGGTGCGCGCGACCGAGCCGGTTCAGGCGATGGTGTTCGAGATGATGTACTTCCGCCCGTTCCTGATCGAGAACCCGAGTGTGGCCGTGACGCTTCTCGAGGGAGTGGCGGAGAGGCTGAACGCCGCGCAGGAACGGCTCGACGCCGAACGAGCATGGCGAGGATGAGCTGGCGGCTCGCCTCGCCGACCGCTCTGGCGCTCACGCGTCACGAGCGATCGACGCCCCGACCCACGCGATACAGAGCGATCGGGCCGGGGAGTCCTTTCAGCTCCGCGTCCCGGATCCGTTCGAACTCGAACGTTCCGTCGCCCGTTGCCTCGACGACCGCTGCGCTCGCGAGCACCTCCCCGGGCCCCGCGACATCGGCGATCCGTGACGCGAGGTTGACGGTGGCCCCGAAGACGTCGAGATCGCGCTCGATCACGGGGCCGGTGTGGATACCGGCATGCGGTGAAAGAGCACCCTCGTCGCTCATCGTGTCCACGAGGTCCAGCGCGGCTTCGACACCGACGGTGGCACCGGTGAACCGCAGCATCGCGCCGTCACCGAGGAGCTTCACCAGGCGTCCCCCGTGGCGAGTCGCCGCGGCATCTGCGCTGCGCTGGAGAGACGTCGCCGCGGCGACCGCGGACTCGTCGCCGCGCTCGCGCGTCAGCCGGGTGAATCCTGTCAGGTCGATGAAGACGATCGCTGGCGGACTGGGCGGCTCGGGGATCGGCGCAAGCCCGCGCGTTGCGAGGAACCGCTCGAACCCGTCGACGATCGCGCTCACGCTCTGGTTCTCGAGGTACCGAGCGCTCAGCCACGTGAACATCTCTGGCGCCAGGTGGGTCACCTTGGTGAACGAGACGCGCACGTCGTCCGGGAACTCCTCGAGCTCGCCCCGGAAGAGTCGCTCGCGCGCCGGCTCCGCGAGCTGCTCGTCCTGGAGGTCCCTCCATCCGAGCATCGCCGCGCGGGTTCCCTGCGCCATCAGCCGAGCCGCCCGGATCAACGCATCCTCGTCCGGCGCCATCGCCCAGGCGTCGAGGAAGCGCTCGAGCAGGGACTCCTCGTCGAGGTGGATCGGCGCGGAGGGGTCGGGCTTGGGCAGCCCGAGCACCTCGAAGACCGCGGGGAGCTGCTCAGCCCTCGGGCCGGCGCTCGCCTGGAACTCGGAGAACGTCCGGCCCGACCGCGGTCCGGGCTCGTGCGGCAGGTACTCGTCCGTCCGCTGGAAACTGAGCATCCCCTCGGTGGCGGCGCGTTCGATCGACTCGGCCGGGACACCGCTGTCGAGCAGCGCCGACGTCATCTTGACCGTGAGCACGGCGCCGAACGTGTAGCGGCCGTCCGCGTCGGGCGTCAGCAGGCCGATCGATGTCATCCACCGGACGCGTTCCTCGGGGCACTCCGTCTCCAGCGCGACCTCGGCTGTGGAGTAGGTCCTGGGCACGAGCCGCATCGTATCCAGCTCGGATGCCCCGAGGGCGCATCCGATCGACGAGCCCACCGTCCATCGTGAGCTCGCTTCCATGGCAGCATCTTCCGCTCGAGCCGCACATACGACCTCGTGCCCACGCGAGCGAGCGGTCAGCCGGCGTTCGGGCTCTCTACCTGCCTGCCCCTACTGACATCCGCCACGGGACCGGCATCCTGGTCCTCACCCTCCCCGGCGAGCAGATCTTCGCCTTCACCCGCTTCGACATCAGCGTGCTCCCATGGTTCGGGCTGCCGCGATCGCTGCCCAGACGATAGTCAGCTTTCCGAGTACGGGTCGTTCACGGCTGCCCACCTTGCGAGGAACTTTCCCTCAGGCGTAGCGTGAAACCACGCGCTCAGGGGAGGAGCCATGACGACACCGGAAGAGAACACCGCGACGGTCCGAGAGTTGATCCAGCGGGTCATGAACGAAGGTGACATCGGGTTCGCCGAGAAGACTCTGTCGGAGGACTACGTCGAGCGCTCGCCTATGCCCGGAGGCACAGCCGACAAGGCGGGCGCGATCGCGATGTTCAACATGATGCGGTCGCAGACCCCAGACATGCAGATCGAGGTCGAGGAGGTCATCGCCTCCGGGAACAAGGTGGCGGTCCACAGCACGATGACCGGTACCGACACGATGGGGTTCATGCCGGGGATGCCCCCCACCGGGAAGCCGTTCAGATTGGACGCGATCGACGTGTTCACGTTCAACGACGCCGGACAGAACTCCGAGCACTACGGCGTCTACGACATGATGGGAGCCATGGCGCAACTTGGCCTGATGGAAATGCCCGCGCCAGCGAGCGAGGGTTAAGCCACCACGGCGGCTGATGACAACTAGGTCTCGTCGCCGTCCGGGGACGCCTCGGACCGGGCCACATCGAACGCCGACAGCACCGTCGCGCAGATGCTCAGGAAGCCCGCCGCGAACGCCAGCAGGATCGCCCACGTGAGGTCCTCGCGGCTAGGATGCAGCCCGCCGAGGATCCATGGCAGGACGATCAGCGTGAGCGAGAGCACGGTGGTCACGACTTCGTTGATCAGCAGGCCGGCCGAGCGGGTGACGCGGTTGGCCTCCCCGATCCGCCTCACGGTGTCCACGTTGGCCGCCAAGAGCAGCAGGCTGAGGATCGCGAACAGCAGCGTGCTCCAGGCCGGCTCCAGCGCCACGAGGGTGAGCGACAGACCAAGCGGGAACGCGAAAACGATCAGGGTGATCCTCGTCCCGGCTCGGAGGTACGGTTCGAACGCCGAGCGCCCACGATGGATGCGCCGGAAGCCGCTCTCGACGTAGAAGAACACCCCGACCAGGAACAACCCGATGAGCGAGGCGGACACCTCCGCCATGTTCAGCAGGAAGCCATTCGTCACCGGGCGCATCGTCGAAGCGTAGCCCGCTCCCCGGCCGTCCCGCGACGAGCGATCGCGGGATCAACCGAAGGGGCGTCGAGCGAGCTGAGCGCCGCAGCTGAACGGCCTGCTCGTCCGACGCGCGGATGACCGCTGCGATAGGCTCCCAGCGCGTCGACACGAGGGGGCCCCATGGAAGCTTTCGAAGCCCGAACGAAGATCAGCGCGCCGGCCCAGACGGTCTTCGACTACGTGAGCGACTTCACGAAGCACGGCGAATGGGCCGGGCACGGCCTGCAGGTCACGAAGGACTCGGACGGCCCGGTCGCGATCGGGTCGACCTTCTCGACCGTCGCGAAGCAGTTCGGCACGCAGCGCGAGCACAGCACGGTCACCGAGCTCGAGCCGGGGGGGGTCTTCGGCTGGGACTCGAAGGGCGCGCTCGGCACCGTGCACCATCGGTTCACGATGGCTGCCGCAGACGGTGGCACGACCCTCACGAAGAGTGCGGAGTTCCTGGACCGCTCGTTCCTGGCCAAGGTGACGAGCTGGAAGATCTCGCGAGACGTACCGGCGGGGCTCGAGGCAGATGTCGAGAAGATCAGGGCGCGTCTCGAGTCGCCGTCCAGCTCGAGCTGAGGGGCCGCGCAAGAGCTCGACGAAACGCTTTGAGTTCCCGGGCCTACTACTTGACGATCCGATCAGTCGCGGGCCAGATAGGCCAGGACCTCCTTCTCGTGATCGACGTAGTGATCGCCGCTCACGTCGACGACGACCCGATCGATCGTGCCTCCGGTGAACCGGAACGGCGATCGGTACTCGGGCGAGACGGGCGAGTTCCCGTCGCGGCCGACGCACAGTCCGTCGCCGGTGAGGGCGAAGAAGCCGGGCTGGGTCCAGATCTCGGACTTGGCCATCGGCTCGTTGTCCACGTACAGGGTGAGCGTGCCGATCGCGCTGCCGGTGGCTTCGTCGTCCCCGGTCCTTTGGAACTCCGCGGTGAACACGTGCTTCCCGGACGTGATCGGCTCGTCCGAGACGACGTCCTGGATCCTCTCCCCGAGCCAGTTGTACGTGTACCGGAGCCGCCCGTCCCTGACGAACAGGCTGTGGCCTCCGGCCACGCCGCCGTGGGCGAAGAGCACGCCCTCGGCGTCCTCGCGGTCGATCACGGCCCCCGCCGCGATCGTGAACGAGCGGCGCCGTACGTTAACCGCGACCGACTCGGGCACGTCCGAGGTATCCGGGTAGTAGACGTACCGGTCCCGCGGCTCGGTCGGCTGGGGGCGGGGACTCGAGATGATCTCGAGGGCGGTTCGGTCGTCGAGCGGCAGGCCCCTGTAGACGCCCGCGTAGTAGGACCACAGCCCCTTGAGCTCCTCGAGCTGCTCGGGGTGCTCGGCCGCGACGTTCCTCGTCTGCGCTCGGTCCTGCATGAGGTGGTACAGCTCCCACTCGTCCTTCTCGAAGTTGCCCCAGCCTGAGATCGGGGGATGGAGCGTGTTGGCGAGCCACCCCTTGTGGTAGATCGCCCTCATCCCGAGCATCGAGAAGAACTGCGTCTCGCGCTCGGACGCCGCCGGGTCGGTGAGCGAGGGCACGAAGCTCTCGCCCTCGATCGGGCTCTGCGTGTACCCCTTCAGGACCGATGGTGGCTCCACACCCAGAAGCTCGTACAGCGTGGGCACGACGTCGACCGCGTGGACGTACTGACCCCGGACCTCCCCTCGGCCCTCGATCCCCTTCGGCCACGTGACGAGGCACATGTCCGCGGTTCCTCCCTCGTATCCGGCGAACCGCTTCCAATACGGGAACGGGGTGTCGAACGCCCAGGCCCACCCGGTGTTGTAGTGGTTGTAGGACCTCGGCCCGCCGAGCTCATCGATCCGGGGCAGGTTCGCCTCGACGGTGTCGGGGACGTTGTTGAAGAACTTGTTCTCGTTGAACGAGCCGTTGGGGCCGCCCTCACCGCTCGAGCCGTTGTCCGAGACGACCACGACGATCGTGTTCTCGAGCTGTCCCGACTCCTCGAGGTAGTCGATGAACCTTCCGATCTCGTGGTCGGTGTAGGTGACGAAGCCGGCGTAGACCTCCGCCATACGGGCGAACAGCTTCCGCTCGTCGTCCGAGAGTGAGTCCCATGGCCGTACGAAGTCCAGCCGTGGCCACGCCTGACCCTGGGGACCGACGACGCCGTCCGGTTCCCCGTGCGGGTTGATCGGCGACGGTTCGACGTCGGCGGGCATCAGGCCGAGCTCCTTCTGCCGCGCGAGGATCGAGGCGCGGATCGCCTCATAGCCCATGTCGAACATGCCCCGATACCGATCCGCCCATTCCTTGAACACGTGGTGGGGCGCATGCGCGCAGCCTGGGCAGAAGTACATCAACCACGGCTTGTCCGGCGTGACCGACCTGGAATCGCGAACGAACCGGATCGCCTTGTCGGCGAGATCGGCGGACAGATGGTAGCCCTCGTCCGGACTCGCGGGTTGCTCGATGGCGTGGTTGTCCTCGACGAGGTCCGGGTACCACTGGTTCGTCTCGCCGCCCAGGAACCCGTAGAAGCGCTCGAATCCTCGCCCGAGGGGCCATCGACCCTTCCACGAGGACGCGTCGGTCTCCTCGCCCGGCGTGAGGTGCCACTTCCCGATCGCGTACGTGTTCCACCCGCGCTCGTTCAGCACCTCGGCGATCGTGCCGTTCTCGAAGGGGATCCGCGCCGAGAAGCCGGGGAAGCCGGCCGAGGCCTCGGTGATGCACGCCATGTTGTTGCTGGTTGCGTTGCGTCCGGTCAGCATGCTCGAGCGCGTGGGTGAGCAGAGCGCGGTCGTGTGGAAGTTGGAGTACCGGATGCCCTCCTCCGCGATCCGTTCCATCGTCGGCGTCTCGATCGGACCGCCGAAGACCGACATCGCGCCGTAGCCGACGTCGTCCCAGACGATCATCAGGACGTTCGGAGCGCCCTCGGGGGCCTTGGGCTGTACGTAGGGCGTCCAGTCGGGAACCGAGTCCCGGATGTCGACGTTGACGATCCCCTTGAATTCATCCATGAGACTCCTCCCGATCGCCAGGCGCGGGGCCAATGATAGGCACCCCCGCGATGAGCCGCCGACCGCGGAGCGGGAGGCACGCTTTCTAGTTCAGCGGAGAGCCGCGACGGACCCGCCCATGCGAGGATGCGGCTCGAGGACTCGAGCGCCGTGACGAGGGAGCAGGATGGTCAGCCCGCGTCGACACGTGGTGCTGCTTCGCGCCATCACCAACGTGCCCATGAAGCCCTTCCGGGATGCGATGGAGGAGATGGGCTTCACCGACGTCGAGAGTTACGCGACGTCGGGCAACCTTCTATTCGACGCGCGGACGACGGATGCCAGAGCGCTCGAGCGAAGGATCGGCCGGCGCCTTGGGACCGACGCGTTCGTTCGCACGCGAACCGAGATGGCACGAGTGGTCGCTCAGGATCCGTTGGATGCGATCGTCATGTTCCTCGAACGCCCACCCACGACGGCCAGGAAGCGCGCGTTCCTGGACCTCGACGTTCGCGAACCGCGGCCGGTGCTCCGGGGGAGAACCCTCTATCTCTCGTATCCGCTGCTCCTGCGCGGACGACGGACGCACCTGGATGTCGAGGACGCGCTCGCCGTCAGGGGGACGTTCCGCACGTCGCGTGTGGTGGCGACGCTCTTGGCTCGCATGTCCGATCGGACGCGCGACGACCAGGCTCGGGGCACAACGCGATAGTCGGGATGCACGGCCCCCATTCTTTTCCGATCTCGCTTGCGGGCGCCGGCGCCGATGCGATAGGCAGGAGGGGCGACGGATCGCATCCCGAGGGCATCGGGGTCGGGTCCGCCCGGTCGGAACCTCGAGCCCGGAGGCGACGCATGAGAGAGCCCTTGATCCCCATGGACGACATCCCGCCGGAGGGAACGGTGACCGCCGACCTCCTCGGCCGGGAGGTGCTGGTCATGATGCTGAACGGGAGGCCCCGCGCATACCTGAACGTCTGCATGCACCACGGCGGCCCGTTGACGCTGGACGGCGACACGTACACGTGCGAGTGGCACGGCTCGACGTTCGATGCCCGAACGGGCAAGGCGCTTTCGGGACCGGTCCGCCCCGATGCGCGGCTGATCATGCTGCCGACCCGCGTCGAGGACGGCGTTCTGACCTACGTGTACGAGGAGTAACCCGGCCGCCCTGCGCGAGTACTGGCACATCGAGCAGGGCCGGCTCGATCCGCCCCGGGGTGGGGAGACCTCTCCTAGGGTTCTCCCGCACCGGCTGATTGTGGGGCACGCCCGCAGTTCACACTTTGGTCGGCGGAGGGTAGCGTAGAGGTCGATGGAGTACGTGAACCTCGGCAACACCGGCCTGCGCGTCTCGCGCCTCGTGCTCGGGATGATGAGCTTTGGCAAGGACCCGGGCCGCGCGTGGGCCCTCGACGAGGATGCCGCCGAACCCATCGTCCGGCGCGCGGTCGATGGCGGGATCACCTTCTTCGATACGGCGGACGTCTACAACGGCGGCCAGAGCGAGGTGGTCACCGGGCACCTGCTCCCGAAGCTGTTCGGCATGCGCGAGGAGTACGTGGTCGCGACGAAGGTGTTCTTCGACACGATGCCGGGCGAGAACGGCCGCGGCCTGTCGCGCAAGCACGTGCTCGCCTCGATCGACGCGTCGCTGGATCGGCTCGGGCTCGACTACGTCGACCTCTACCAGATCCACCGGTGGGACCCGCTCACCCCGATCGAGGAGACGATGGAGGCGCTCCACGACGTGGTAAGGGCGGGCAAGGCACGCTACCTCGGGGCGAGCAGCATGTACGCGTGGCAGTTCGCGAAGGCGCAGCGCGTCGCGCCGACACCGTTCGTCTCGATGCAGAACCACTACAACCTGGCGTACCGGGAGGAGGAGCGCGAGATGATCCCCCAGTGCGTCGACCAGGGGGTCGCCGTGCTGCCCTGGAGCCCGCTCGCGCGCGGCCTGCTGGCCGGGAATCGAACGCGCGGGGGCGAGCGGCTCACGACGCGCGCGAGGACCGACGAGTTCGGCGAGAGCCTGTACACGCCCGAGGTCGACTTCGCCGTCGTCGACCGGGTGGCCGAGGTGGCCTCGGCGCGCGGGGTCTCGAGCGCCCAGGTCGCGCTCGCGTGGCTCCTGCACAAGCCGGCGGTGACGGCGCCGATCGTCGGGGCGACGAAGGTCGAACACCTCGACGACGCGTTCCTTGCCGAGGGCCTGGCGCTGAGCGAGGACGAGATCGGCAGGCTCGAGGAGCCGTACGTCCCGCACGCGATCTCGGGTCACTAGGAGCGCCGGAGGTCGATCCGGGACTCTGGCCTCCGACTGTTCGCCGGTCGAGATCCGATCAGGCCCGCGGAAGCACTCGCCGATTCCGGCGTCCCTTGGATCAGAGGCTCAGGCGGCGCAGCAGGACAGCAACTCCACGTCGGTCGAGAAGCTCTGCGCCGTCAGCCTGATCCCCTCCGACATGGTGAGATACGGAGCCCATGTGTCGGCCAGATCATGGACCGTGAGGCCGAACTTCACCGCATACACGCCCGCCAGGATCGCATCGCCCGCGTTCGCGGCCAGCGCGTGGATGCCGAGTACCCTGCCGGTCTCCGCTTGGGTCACGATCTTGAACAGCCCTCGCGTATCGAGGTTTTCCTGTCTCTTCGCCGGACGACCGTTCCCCTGGGCCGTCCTCACCTTCGGGTCGCTCCGCGGACCTACGCGAGGAGGAACCGTCCGGCCGTGAGCCAGTAGTAGACGACGTACGCACCCGATACCAGGAGCAGGACGGAGCCAACCAAGGAGACGACCCGGCCGACCGAGCGAACGCGGGACAGGATCCCGAAGCTGACGATGCCGGCGAGAACCGTGAGCACCCCAAGGGTCGCGGCCATCCCCAATCCGTACAGCACGAAGGCAAGGACCGCGCTCCCGGCTCCGCCGAGCACGACGGCCGTACCGACCAGGGCGAGGAATAGCGGCAGGGCGCATCCCAGTGAGGCGAGCCCGTACGCGAGTCCGAACGCCGCGTACCCACGCGTGCTCGAGGTCCCCGCTCCCCGGCCGAGCCTGCTCGCAACCTGTTGGGCGGCATCGAAGGTGATCAGCCTCCCCCCTATCGTCATCCCCCCGGCGACGATCAAGACGACGCCGACCCCGAGACCGACCCACGGCAGCAGACGAACGATCAACGTGGAGGCCAGCGAGAACAGGGCTCCGGTCACCCCGAACAGCACCGTGAAGGCACCGGCCACGACGAGACTCACCTTGAGCGAGCGCCTGGTACGGGCCGCCAAGTCGTCCCCGGCCTGCTGGTCGTTCAGGTAGAGGCCGAGGTACGCGGGAAGCAGGGCGAAGCCACACGGGTTGAAGGCCGCCACGACCCCCAGCAGGAACGCGTACACCCACCAGATAGTGCCTCCCGCTCCGGAGGTGAGACCGCCGATCGCGGAGGAGATCCGCTCGACGAAGATGACGGGCGTCCCCCCGTCCGGAGACGCGAGCAGGCCCGCCCCAACAGCCGCCGACAGGACGAGCAACGTGGTCGCGACGCCAAGCCATGCCCTCCGCCGAGATCCCGGGCGGGCATCCGAGCTCGTGGCCGCCTCGCTCACGCAACGGGAGAGGAGCCTTGAAGGAGCGGCACGATGGCGTCGTGCAGCTCGCCACTCCGCCCAATGATCGTCGCGCCCGAGCCGATCAGGGGCCCTGGGACGTCGGTCCACATCGCGTCGGGCCCGTACAGGTAGTAGACGTCCCACGCCGGCGCGAAGCTCTCCTCGACGTTCTCCGCGAACCAGTCGCTGGTCGCGGCCTCGCCGTCCCAGACGTGCACGACCCTGGGGTCGGGCAGCACGCGTTGGGACACGTCCGCCGCCTGCTCGGAGCCCCCGTTGAAGGGCACCCAGACCGAGTAGACGCGAAGGTTCGACCCTCCGAACTTCTCCAGGATCTCTCTCTGCACCCAACTGGCGCCAGCGAGGCACGTCGTTCAGGTGGGCGAGATCAACAGGATCAGTCGAACCTTTCCCGAGTCATCGTTGAACCGCTCCCGAAGGTCCGACACGCCGCCGAGGACCGCGACCTTGGCAGTCCGGGGGGTGCTCTCGGTCTCAGGGCGTCCGTTCGACGCGCAGGCCGAGAACATGAGGACGAGCGCGGTCAGGAGGCCGAGCAGCGCGATCCGGATCCGGCTCGACCCACGGGATCTCATCAGAAGGCGCACCCAGACCACCTCGTTCTCATGGTAGGCCCTATGGGCTCGTGCGCCCGGCGTCGCGCGATCGCGGGCGACCGATGCGTCGAACGGGGTCACGAAGGCGCGTCAGGGCGCCGAGGCGGTTCCGCCAAGGTCGGCCGAGCCCTCGTCGCCTCCCGGCTCCCTCAGGCTCGCCACCGCCGCCAGGACCTCCGAGCTGCGGATCCAGCGACGACGGCCGGTGATGAATTCCACGACGCCGTTGATCGAAACGACGTAGGCATTCGGGAAGCGTAGGGGGGAGCGTGAGACGGTGGCCCGCGAGGCGACCACGACCGCCTCGACCCACTCGTCGATGCCGGCCTCGAGGAGGTGTTGGCGGACCTGCCCCGCGGCGCCGCGCGCCTGCCGCAACACATGCTCGGCCGGCTTCCCGTTGCTGTAGAGCTGTCCTCGTCTGCGGTAGAACGACCCCCGCCAGGCCTTCGTCTCGAGCGCGAACACACCGGTAGGGCCGATGACGACGTGGTCTACGTCCCCGTGCCCCGTCGCGACGCCATGCATGACCCAGTACGAGGACGGCAGCGCGGCCAAGGCCTCCGCGACCGCCTCCTCACCGAGGATGCCGCTTCGGAGGTTCTCGGGATCGAGGACCCGGCCCTTCCCGGCGAGGCGTTCCAGGACGAACAGGAGCCCGATCGCCGGGAAGATCGTCGGCCACCACCACGCTCCCATCAGGGCGAGCACGCCCGCGACCGCGACGGTCGCCGCGAAGACGGCGATCCGCAGGCGCAGCTGCGACCTCAGGAACTCGGCGGGCTCAGGCACGTATGTCTCATCGGCCAGTCGGGCCCGCCGGTGAAAGCTCAGGCACGGGATTGCCTCCAAATCGGCATCCAACGACCGCCGGGGCCACCTCAACCACCCCAGATCGCCGCTACAGCAGGCCGTTCGCGGTCAAGAATCCATTGGCCACGGCGGCCACGTCCTGCCCTTGGATCACGACCCGCCCCACAAGTTTCGTGACCTTCCCTGTCGAAAGTCGAGCGCTCACCGCATCGAGCAGGGCTCTGACCTCGCCGTTCAGCGTCTCCGAACGGATCACAGGTGTGATGTTCTCCGCGTCCTGAAGGTGCCGATCGTCCACGAGTGGGACGAACCCGTTTTGCTCGATGCTCGGGTCCGTGGAGAACAGCAACCCGATCTGCACCTCGTCGCGCCGGAGCGCGTCCACGGTCAATGGGCCTCCCGCGTCCAGCGGCGTGAAGTCGTCGAAGAGGACCCCGTAGACCTCGTGCAATCCCGGGAGGCAGAGTGGCCGCTGGGGGCATTCCGGTGGACCGCCGAACGTCAGCTGGTCGGCGACGGGGGCGAGGGAGCTCACCGTGGTCAGGTCGAACCGCTGGGCCGTCTCCGCGTTCGCCACGAACTGATTGGTGTCCTCGGCCGCCGAAGGTGCAAGCAGCGTGAGCCCTTCGGAACGAAGCAGCTCGGCGGTCTGCCCGGCAACATCCGCGGCATCCGCGGACGCCTCCGCGTTCGGGTCGAGGAACAGCAGCAACGACGACAGGTACTCCGGCTTCACGTCGATGACCCCCGCCTCCAGGGCATTCTGCGAGCTCTCGCGGGACCGCAGCTCCAGCAGTCGCTCGACGGTATAGCCGGCGTGCTCCAGGACCTGCGCGTACATCTCGGCGACGATCTGGTTCTCGGCGAAGGCGCCGGAGACGCCCACGACGATCGCGTCGGTGCCTCCGGTGGACGGACGCCGCGTCGGGCCAGCATCGGAGTCGGTGCACGCGGCCACGAGCGTGCCCACCACCATGACGATGGCCGCGCGCATGAGGCCACCGCGGTTCCCGCGGGATCGTTCGGGCGCTCGCCTCATCGAGGTCATTCGACCTCGGAGGCGAGCGGCGCCATGAGTTGGATGCTCTCGTGCCGGCCCAGGAGGACGCGGACGCTCGTCGGCCCCTTGCCCTTCACCTCGAGGATCTCGGAGGGCCCGAAGTCGTACCGATCGGTCAATTGCGCGGCCGTCGACTCGGAGACCAGGAAGCGGCCGGGACCAGCGTTCCCCTCGAGCCTGCTCGCGAGATTCACCGTGTCGCCCCACAGGTCGTACGCGAACCTCCGGTCCCCGATCACTCCGGCGACGGCCGGCCCGGTGGCGATCCCGCCGCGCACCACGATCGGGTCGCCCGACGGCCACCGGATCTTCCCGCCGTCGGTCAGGATGTCGACCGCCATTCCCACGGCTGCGTCCGCGTGATCGGCCATAGGGGTCGGCGCGCCGGCGACGGCCATGTACGCGTCTCCGATCGTCTTGATCTTCTCGAGGCCGTGCCGATCGGCGATCGTGTCGAAATGGCGGAAGAGCGCATCCAGGGCATCGGCGAACGCCTCCGGGGTTGACCGCGCGGCCTGTTCCGTGGATCCGACCGCGTCGGCGAAGAACACGCTCACGCGATCGATGTGCTGTGCGATCCGTCCGCCGGAGGAGGTCTTGAGCTGCTCGACGATGGCCCCGGGCAGCATGTTGAGCAGGAGCCCGTCGGACCGCGTCCGTTCCTGCTCGAGCTGGCGTTCGCGCAGGAACAGGTCTCGAGTGAACCGTTCCGTCCGGTAGGCGGCAATTCCGCCCAGCAGGCCGAACGAGACCAGGTACAGCATCGCCAGCACCAGACTCACGTCAACGATGTACTTCGCCGTGATGGCGTACGGAAGGTATGCGCCGATACCGATCACCGTGATCAGCGCGACCAAGACGAACCGGAGGCGCAAGAGGGCGTAGGTGAACGCCGTGATCAGGATGACGCCGACGTAACCGTACTCCGCAGGCAACGTCGAGATGCGCGAGACGTAGAAGACCCAGAACAGGAGCGTCGCCGCCGCGATGGCGACCGCCACCCATTCCCAGACGCGCCCGAAGGATCGGATGAACGTGAGCCCGAAGCCGACGACCAACATGGGGATGAACACGCCGAACCGCATGATCACGTCGAGTTGCTGGTCGGACAGGGCCAGCATTCTTGGGCGCAGGAGCAGGCCCCACGCGACCCAGATTGCGATCCCGGCCAGGAAGCCGAAGCGGATGTTGCCGAGATCGTGACGGAAACGGTCGGCGCGATACGCCGACTCGAGGCCCGGATCGGGGAACCGAAGCCGCAGTCCGCCAAACCTGGTTGACCAACGCGATCGTTCATCAGCTGACATCGACGCCTCGATCTCGTCCTACCCGTCCATCGCCGAAGCTTACCGGGCCGGCCGTGGCGATCTCCCGAGGCCGGCCTTTCAGCCCGGAGGCCGGCCAGGGTTGGTGGGGGACGGAGCGCTTGCCGCGTCCGACGGGAACGGGTGAAGATGCGCCCCGTGGAGGTTCCGGAGACCCACACACCGAGACCGCAACCAACGACGGCCCCCTCTCCGAATCCATCCCCTTCGAGGGTCGGCTGGACCGCCAGGGCGACCGCGTGGCTCGCTCGCAGCGGCGCGGATCCCCGGGACGACGAGGAGCTGCGCCAGAGGAAGTCGCTCCTCGTCCTGATCGCCGTCTTGATCCTGCCGCTTTCCCTCGTCTGGGGCAGTCTCTACCTCGCCTTCGGCTCGCCGGTCGGGATCCTTCCGTACGTCTACTTCGCCGTCTCGCTCGGCTCGTTGGTGATCTTCGCGCGAACCCGAAACCTCCGATTCCTCCTGGTCACGCAACTCCTGGACATCTTGATCATGACGACGGTCGGGATGATGTTGGTCGGGGGGTTCCTTCCCTCCGGAGGGGTCGGGTTGTGGGGCATCCTGGCTCCGCTCGGAGCGCTCGTCTTCCTCGAGGTGCGTCAGGCGGTCCGTTGGTTCGCCGCGTTCGTCGTGATCTTCCTGCTCCTGGGCATCGCGGGCGAGGTGCTGTTCTCGGACGCGGATCTCCCGGTCGGGTTCATCAGCACGATGCTGGCGTTGAACGTCATCGGTGCCGCCTCCGTCGTCTTCACGCTCCTCGCGGTCTTCGCTCAGCAGCGCAACGCGGCGCTGACCGCCCTCCGGGCCGAGCAGCACAGGTCCGAGACCCTCCTGTTGAACATCCTGCCGCGCCCCATCGCCGAGCGACTGAAGGCCGATTCCGAGACGATCGCCGACCACTTCGACGCGACCACGATCCTGTTCGCCGACGTCGTGGACTTCACCCCGCTCGCGCAGGGCCTCCCGCCTGTCGAGGTCGTCGGCATCCTCGATCACCTCTTCTCCCACTTCGACTCGCTCGTCGAGCGGCACGGGCTCGACAAGGTCAAGACGATCGGCGATTGCTACATGGCCGCCGCCGGCGTGCCGGATCCGCATCCCGATCACGCGCGCATGGCCGCGCTCCTGGCGCTGGATATGCGGGACGTGGTCGGGACCTCGGCGGTGGCCGGCCGACCGGGTCTCGAGCTGAGGATCGGCATCAACTCGGGGCCGGTCGTCGCCGGGGTGATCGGCACGAAACGGTTCCTCTACGACCTGTGGGGCGATGCCGTGAACACGGCGAGTCGGATGGAGTCGCAGGGAACCCCCGGTGAGATCCAGATCACGCGTGCCACATACGAGCTGTTGAAGGACGAGTTCGAGTGCAGGCGACGGGGAACGGTCCAGGTCAAGGGCAAGGGCGAGATGGAGACCTGGTATCTCGTGGGGCCCCGGTCGGACGACAGTCGAACGGAGAGCGGCGGCGAGTCGGCGGCGGGGGCCCACCACCAAGACCGCGGGTAGCTCCCGCGGTTCCACGTCGATGCGAGCGGCGGCTCCCGCCTCCGGAGGTGCGTCAACCGGAACCCGAGGCTTCGCCGGGGTGTATCACGCGGTGACGAACGGAGGACCTCCACATGGGCCTTGGGCAGCGTCGGTGGGTTGTCGCTCTGGTCGCGTTCCTGACCGCGGCGGCGGTGTCGTGCACCACGTCGTCGCCCTCGGCCGGCGACGGATCGCGAACGCAACCCCCGACCACGGACGCGGCGTCGGAACCGTCGAGATCGCCGGTCGATGCGCGCGAGCCGGTCGTGAGGGGGACACCGATCGACGTCGCCTCCCTCACCGGCCGCATCGTGCTGTCGTCCGAGGACGACGTGTTCACGGCCAACGCCGATGGCACGGGCGTTCGCCGAGTCACACGGAAACGAGGTCCCGAGTTCGACCCGGCATGGTCGCCCGAGGGGGAGCGGATCGTGTACCGGGACTCGCGGCGCGGCATCAACCAGGACGACGAGATCTACGTGGTGCACGCCGACGGCACGGGCGCGAGGAACCTCACGAGGGACCCGGGGAACGATTGGGGGCCGGACTGGTCCCCCGACGGCCGGACGATCGTGTTCAACTCCGATCGCGACGGGCTGCCGATGGGCGGGTTCCTGATGGACCCCGACGGATCTCGTCTCCGTCGGATCCCGACGGACGCCTATGTCGAGTACCCGGCATGGTCGCCGGACGGAACGCGCATCGCCTTCATGGGCGGGACGAGCGAGCGAGTACGACATCTGGGTCGTGGATACGGACGGCTCGAACCTGACCCGGCTCACCGACTCACCCGGAACCGACGGGTGGCCGGCCTGGTCGCCGGACGGAACCCGGGTGGCGTTCAGCTCGGTACGGGACGACTGCGTCTACTCGGATGCCCCGGACTGCCGGACCACCGGCGACATCGGACCGCATCACGACGTCTGGATCGTGAACGCGGACGGGACCGGACTGAGCAGGGTCAGCCTCGAGTTCGGCCAGTTCATGACGTGGTCCCCGGACGGCGAGAACCTGCTCGTCTCGGGGTACGACCTGTACGTGATCCGACCGGACGGCACCGGCCGCACGTCACTTCAGCTCGAGGGGCTCCGCGGCGGCCTACTCCCCGACTGGATCGACCCCGATCCCTAGGCCCGATCCCTAAGGTGGAAGGTGGTCCTCGGCCCAGCGGCTGATCTGTGCGAGCGCGGGCAACAGGGCTCGGCCGGCGTCGGTGAGGGCATAGGTCACGGACAGGGGCGGCCCCTCCGCGACGGTGCGGGTGACGAGCCCGGCGTCGGTGAGCTCGCCGAGCCGATCGGAGAGCACCGAGTCGCTGATCCCCTCGACGGCGCGCGCGAGCGCCCGGAAGCCGGTCGGCCCGCCGCTCAACGTCCCCAGCACCACCCCCGTCCAGCGCTTGCCGAGCAGATCGAAGGCGCGCATCAGCGCCCCGTCCGCGCGTCCGCATGCCTCGGCGTCCAGACGCGGTAGGTGCTTGGTCGATCGGCTCATGGGAATAAGACTAGCAGAGTCCTAGTTGCTAGCGAGATAGAAGTGGCGTAACCACTCGAAGGGAGATGAGGACCATGCGGCAACCTGTCGAGGAGACATCACGAGACGCGATCCTCGTGGAGGACGCACACGTGCGGCGGATGATGGGCTTCGAGATCCTCGAGCCCCTGCCGGCTCGGAGCGTGCCCTACGACCGGGTCGATCCGTTCATCCTGGTCCACGAGGCTCGCTTCCGGCTCTCGGAGCTGCAGGATGTCGACACCAAGCATCCCCATCGGGGGTTCGACAACCTCTGGTACATCCTTCAGGGCTCGGCCAGCACCGGCCACAGCACGGGACCCGGAGGAACGATCGAGCGAGCTCGACTGCCCGAGGGCGCGCTCCTGGCGCTCAGGACCGGGCGGGGCGCGCTGCACGCCGAGGCGATCGGCGCGGAGCAGCGCGATGAGGGCCTGGGCGACACCGAGTGGCGAAGCGTGCTGTTCTGGGTGAACCTCGCTCGGAAGGACAAGCAGGCAGAGCCGAGCGCGCGAGTGTTGCTGCCGGAGCAGATGACCGTTCGGAAGGAGGGGGACGCGACGATCCGGGTGCTGGTCGGCGAGGGTTCCCCGGTGGAGCTCGGAACGCCCGCCACGGTCCTCGACATCGAGTTCCCCGATGGCGGCGAGGTCACGACGCCCGTCCCGCCCGACTACCAGGGTTTCGCCTACGTGCTCGACGGCGAGGCCGCGTTCGGCGCCAACCGGCGACCGGCGAGGCCTCCGCAGCTCGTCCTGCTCGGTCCGGGTGAGGGCCTCACGGTGACCGATGCCGTTCCCGGAACGCGGTTCCTGCTCATGGCCGGGCGGCCGTACGGAGAGATCCCCGTGTTCAACGGCCCCTACGTGGACTAGACGGCAACCCACCCGAGCATCGGTCGCGCGTCGGAGCTCGAACGGACCGAGGCCGCTCCGTCGGCGTCCTCCGGTATCGTGCCGCGCTTCCGGGCATGGCGACCGAGGACGGACCGATGGTGACGATCGACGATGTTCGGGCGTTCGCGATGACCCTGCCCCGCACGACCGAGGCGCTCGTGCGGGATCGGGTCAAGTTCCGCGTCGGCCGGATCGTCTTCGTGGCCTTCTCGCGCGACGAGACCGAGATG